>Ga0209786_1000121_pt1 | contig 32553 bp, 28 predicted proteins | sample WorMetilvaeELBA2_FD_187405 | JGI IMG/M metagenome (GOLD analysis project Ga0209786, IMG submission 187405) | Marine gutless worms symbiont microbial communities from Max Planck institute for Marine Microbiology, Germany - Olavius ilvae ELBA.2... ...
CAGGGGCTATTATATAGTAAAATTATGTGCAGTAAAATCGTTGGAAATCCGAAAAAACGGTGAAAATGATTAGAATAATAGGAAGGTGGTTATTTTAACTTTACATAATGCGGGGCTTCACATAACATTTTCACTTGTTATTAAGAACCGGACAAACGCCGGTGGCGACTGTAATGAGAAAATTGTTGACCGGCCACGCACTGTGGTTCAATCGGCGCCATCGGCGTAGCGGGCATTTGTTTCAAAACCGCTACAAATCGATTTTGTGCCAGCAAGATACCTATTTTCTCGAATTAGTGCGCTATATACACCTCAATCCGTTAAGAGCCCGATTGGTGCCGAAACTGTCATCGCTGGATAAGTATTCCTTCAGCGGCCATAGTGCGTTAATGGGGAAACGCAGCAACGACTGGCAGGAAATTCGGGCTGTTTTGCGGATGTTTGGCGAGAAAGAAACGGATGCCAGGCGGCAATATCGTGCTTACGTGCAAAAGGGTATTGCCCTGGGCAAACGAGATGATTTGATTGGCGGTGGATTGATTCGCAGCCACGGTGGCTGGGCCAATGTAAAGGCGATGCGGCGAGCGAAGATATTCGAGAAAGCCGACGAACGCATCCTGGGGGATGGCGATTTTGTTCAAGAGGTATTAGAACAAGCCGAGGAGAAACTGAAGCGAAGCGCCCTGCTGCAGGCCGAGGGTGTGACCCTTGAAAGTGTAGCAGATCGAGTGGCTGAGTTATTTAAATTAAAGAGCACTGAGCTATGGCTGCCGGGAAAACATCGTCAACGGGTAAGCGCCAGGAGCCTTCTGTGTTACTGGGCTAACCGAGAATTGGGGATCAGCATGACCAGATTATCGCGCCGCTTGAACGTATCAGTTATGGCGGTCAGCTATGCAGTGAGGCGTGGTGAAAAAATAGCAGGTGAATTTAGTTTTAAAGAGTTGATATCGCCGAAATCTGACCTTCATTAATTCGGCATAAACTTTAAAACTTTAGAACGTCCCTTATACGTCCCAGATCTCGATTTTTCGCAATTTTTAAGTAAGACATACAATATGAAGTAGGTCAATTCTGGAATGTCCCCAAGTTTCCCGGTTTACACCTTCCTATTAAGAATTTTTGCAAAAAATAGCCATATTTGTTAGTCTTAAAGTGATGAATGTTAATATCAAAAAGACGGGTTTATGAAAAAGTCAATCTCAGGACTGAAGCCTCTGAGCCGTTTTCCTTAAAAGCACATTTTCGACCATAAAATGGCCCTTTTAAAGCCGGAAAACAGCCATTTATTTTAAGCTAATTCCTTAGTTGACGGGCTTCTACCTTGGCCCGACCCCAGTTCGTGACCCCAGATCGTCAGTCCGCTGCCGGGATCCAAACTTGGCCGGTCCCGGATTACAGTTTCAATACCTTGTTCTTTCAATGCCCGACCATCGTTAATGAATCCATTCAGGCGAAAACCAAATCCATATTTATCGGATCCGGATGTTCAGCTGATGCTGGCGTTTCAAAACGGTAGTAGGTCTACGTTTGAAACTTTGATGCAAAATTATTATCCTCGGATTCTGAATTTTATTAATCGATTTGTCGCCGACAAGGAAATCGCTGAGGATTTGACCCAGGAAGTTTTTCTGCGTGTTTTTAAATATGGTCCCCGATATAAGCCCAAATCAAAATTTCAAACATGGCTGTATACTATTGCAAAGAACATCTGCTTGAATGAGTTGAGAAAAAACAAAGACTTCGTCGCATCCCTGGATGAGCCGGTGACCATCGGCAAAGAGGACCTGCAAATACAGATTGACGATCCCAAGAGCTGCGGGGCGGATGAAGAATTGATTCGTAAAGAAAAGGCCATGGTTATTCGACAGGCCATCAACAATTTGCCTGAAAACCAGCGCATGGCGGTTATTTTACGGCGCTATGACAATTTTTCCTATGCTGAAATCGCCGAGACGCTGGGGGTGTCCGACAAAGCGGTAAAATCCCTATTGAGCCGGGCCAAGGTCAATTTAAGATGTCGACTATCCGGACTGATTAATTCTTAGAGGAATAGTTTATATAATATCAGGAACTTTTTTTGTTACAATGGGTTTAATAGCAAGGAGTCGTAGTCATGGATTGCAGCGAAATCATAAAGCTCATTCCCATTTATCTGGATGGGGGATTGGCGGCGGATGAGCATCAGCGCGTTCAATCGCATCTGGACACCTGCGCTGAATGCCGCAGGGAGGCACGAGCGATACAGAGCGCCTGGGAGATGATCGGTGAATTGGATGACATCCAGCCTGATCCCAATTTCCAAACCCGTTTCTGGTCCAGGGTTGCGAACCAAACTTCCTGGCAGGAAAAATTTTTCAGTGATATCAAGGCGCTGTTTTTTAACCGGCGTCTGGTGCCGGCTCTGGCTGCCGCAGGCTTGGTTTTATGTGTATCCTTTGTAGCCACCTACAAATACTTACAAACATCGAAGCCCGATGGCTTTATTGCCGAGTTCAGTGATGCCGACCTGGATATGGTGGACAAAATCGACCTTGCGGAAAATTTTGATCTGATACGCAACATTGATCTGATATCGGATCTGGAAATCATTGAAGACCTGGATGATATGGATGCCTCGTAATTCTTTTAGTGCCACGCCAGATTTAAGGTAGATGTATGCTTCTGAGGAGATTGATAATCGCCATAATTATGATGTCGATGTCGCACACCTGTCCGGTTGTCTATGCGCAGGATGGAGACATATCCGATGAGGACCAGGAAGTAATCGAAAATTTGGAAATTCTGGAAGTTTTAGATTTTTTAGAAGAAGATCTCGAAATAATTCAACACCTTGATGAATTCGGAGACGATGATGAAGTTTAAATCAAATTCTGGGGTGCTACTGCCGTTCGTTCTGATTTTTTTCATCAGCTTTTACTCGGGAGCGGTTTCCGCTGCCGCCAAAGCTTATTCTCAGCCCAGCGCACCAAGATTGAACCCACTGAAACATGAAACCGATGACAGAATGCAGTTTGAGCGATTATTGGCACAGAACAACAATAATCGAGATGCGGCTCGCGAGAAATGGAAAAATCTGACACCGGAGCAAATGGAAACACTTAGAGAAAGGTACAAAAGATGGAAGAATTTGAGCCCTGAAAAAAAAGCGACCATTCGAGAAAAATATAAAAGATACAAAAACCTGAGTCCGGAAAAACAGCAGAGAATCAGACGGAACTGGAAGCGTTATCAAAACCTGAGTGAAGAAGAACGTCGCATATTAAGAAAAAGGTATAAATACTGGCAAGGTCTGAGCGAAGAAGAAAAGCGGCACTTGAAAACCAAGCTACGCCGTTACCGCCAGATGAGCCCCGAACAGCGACAACGGCTGCAGAAGAAAAGAAGACAGTGGCAAAATCTTTCGCCGGAAGAAAAGCGGAAGAAACGAGAGCAATATAGAAAAAAACAGCGTAAAAGATAATCAAAGTGCCGGTAAAGAAAGGAACGGCAATAGGGTTAAAAAGATAGAAATCCTGCTTGAACGGGCTCATCGCGCTTGCCGATAACCTGCTGATTTCGCAGCCTCAATCGCAGAAAATGTGATTGAGGCTTTTTTTTGCGAAACTTTTTCGATCTTGCCGGGTTTAAATGTCCAAAACGCAGCCCCTAAGGAAAATAATTCCAGCAAAGGAGATTGAGACATGAAAAAGGAAGTTTTTTTAGCGGCAGCATTGACCTTGATGGCAACAGGGGTATGGGCAGAGGACCAGCAAATTGAAACCAATGGCGCTGGCAACATCATTATGGATGAAAAAGCATCTTTCAGGGAAAGGTATCTAAAACGCTTTGATCGAAATAATGATGGCAAACTTGATCGAAATGAAAGACGGCATGCACGCAGACGTTTAGATCGCGCAGAAAATCGATGGGATCACCGGGAAGATAAATTCGATCGCCGGGAAGACCGCCGGGATCGCCGGGAAGATAATTTCGATCATAGGGAAGATCGCCGGGAGGATCGCTGGGAGGATCGCTGGGATCGGCGCGAGGACGTGCGGGACCGTCGCGAAGATAAGTGGGACCGCTGGGAAGATGTGCGTGACCGGCGTGAAGACATTCGAGACCGCAAAGATGATCAAAGAAAGGCCCATCGTCTGAGTAATTTGGAAGAGCGCTTGGCGAATACGGAAGATCCGAAACAAAAGGCACGGCTTGAAAGACGCATCACCCATTTGAACAGAAATATCCGCAGAGATAAAGCCGAGGATCGGTGGGATCGCCGGGAAGACCGTTGGGATCGCCGGGAAGATAATTTCGATCGTAGGGAAGATCGCCGGGATCGGCGCGAGAACGTGCGTGATCGCCGTGAAGACCGCCGGGACCGCAAAAAAGGTATGCGCGAATATAAAAGAGATCGCAATCAGCATCGAACGCACGCGTCACGCCACGGGGGCAGAACCCGTCGTCGCTAGGGCATCGGTCTTTGGCTTGGTGAGCATTGCTGCAACAAAATGCCGCAGCAAGCCCAAGGCCACCGACACCATAAGTCTTTGAGTTTGAAAAACCGGCAACCAGAATTATGAGGTTGTCGGTTTTTTTTCTTAATCGGTAAATAACTGCCCTATTTTTCTTTTTTGCCTAATGATATCGGATGTGATAAGGCATTTTTGAAATGAAAGAAGGAAAACACCAGAAAGACGCAGATCGGCTTACGGGCCGAGTACCGTTAAGACTCATCCTTCCGGTGTCGCTCACCGTGATATTATTTGGAATAACGATTTTTTTATTGCTGCTGCCCCTGATCGAGGAAAAGCTGCTGGATGGCAAGCGTGAAATGATCCGCGAACTGACCGAGTCATCGTGGAGCATTCTCGCTGCCCAAGCCCAAAAAGAGAAAAACGGCCTCCTCTCCCGCGAACAGGCCCAGGCTTCGGCCATCGAAAATCTGCGCCGCCTGAGGTACGGACCGGAGCTCAAAGACTATTTCTGGATCAACGACATGCACCCGCGCGCCATCATGCACCCTTACCGGCCGGATCTGGAAGGAAAAGACATCTCCAATTTCACCGATCCGAACGGCAAGCGCCTGTTCGTGGAATTCGTCAAAATAGTCCGGGCCCAAAAAGCAGGTTACGTGGATTATGAATGGCAGTGGAAGGACGACCCCAACCGCATTGTTCCCAAAATTTCCTACGTGAAGGGATTCGAACCCTGGGGCTGGATTGTCGGAACCGGAATCTACGTTGAAGACGTTCGGACAGAAATTGCCTCCATCAACCGCAAGTTGACCCTGGCCTGCCTGGGAATTCTGGCGATTGTCGTGGCCCTGTCCGTATATATCGTTCGACGCGGCGTTATCGCCGAACAGCAGAAAAAACAGGCCGAGGAAAAGGCCCGACTGCGACAAGAGCAACTGTTCAGGGCATCAAAAATGGTCTCGCTGGGCACCCTGGTTTCGGGCGTCGCCCATGAGATCAATAATCCTGTTACATCAGCGCTTCTGAATACCCAGACGCTGCGCAAAGTGTGGGACGCGGTGCTCCCGGTTTTGGACAAACGCACGCACAGCAATGGGGATTTTAAAGTGGGCGCCATGACTTACACTGAGATTCGAGAGCGAATGCCGGTGCTTTTGTCGCACATCGAGGATGGCACGCGTCGGGTCCGTGACATTGTCACCGACTTAAAGGATTTCGCACGGGAGACGCCTGCCGAACGATCGGACGACATCAACCTGAACAAGGTTGTCGTCAAAGCAGTCGGGCTGGTGTCCAACCTGATCAAAAAATCTACCAGCAATTTTTCGGTGGATTACATGCCCGATCCGCCTGTCTTTAAAGGCAGTGCCCAGAGGATTGAACAGGTGGTCATCAACCTGGTGATGAATGCCTGCCAGGCCCTGGCAGACAGTGATCGGGCCATAAGGGTTCGCACCGGCCGGGATCCGGTCAAAGCCTGGGTGTTTGTTGAGGTCGCAGACGAGGGCATCGGCATTGCGCCGGAGGTGATGCAACAGATCAAAGACCCGTTTTACACGACCAAACGGGATGCCGGCGGCACCGGATTGGGCCTTGCAATCTCGGATCGAATCGTGCGTGACCACGAGGGGGATATGGCGTTCAGCTCCAACCGGGGAGAGGGAACCACGGTGCGGGTCAGTTTCCCAATACCTGCCGATGTAAACGGACAAACTAGGAGGGACCAATTATCGAATCGGTAACATTACACCCGCGACGGCCGATTATGATTGTGGATGATGAAGAGCCGATATTGTTGGCCATCGACACCACTCTGCGATTGGCGGGCATGAACCACACCCTGACCTGTGGAGACAGTCGACGCGTTCTTGAACTCATATCCGAACAGCCGATCGAATTGATGCTGCTGGATCTGAATATGCCGCATGTTACCGGAGAGCGGTTGCTCGATGCAGTAGCCAGGGACTATCCGGATATTCCGGTCATCATTGTCACCGGAGCAGTCGATGTGGAAACCGCGGTGCGCTGCATCAAGGCCGGCGCTTTCGATTATGTGGTAAAGCCGGTCGAAGAGGAGCGGCTGCTAACTGCCGTTAACCGTGCGATCTCTTTCCAGGATTTGAAAAGGGAGAATCTTGCCTTAAGGCAGCATATCCTTGCGGATACCCTCGAGAAGCCCGAGGCATTCAGCGAGATTGTCACCAACAATCAGAAAATGCTCCTGGTTTTTCAGTATATCGAATCCATTTCCCAGACTTCGCAGCCGGTCTTGATCAGGGGCGAAACCGGCGTCGGCAAAGAGCTGATAGCACGCACACTCCACCGTCTGAGCGGGCTTCCGGGCAATTTCGTGGCTGTCAATGCGGCCGGTCTTGACGATAACGTTTTTTCCGACACACTTTTCGGGCATGTAAAGGGCGCCTACACCGGCGCCAACCGAAATCGCAACGGGTTGATCGAACAGGCGGCCGGCGGCACGCTTTTTCTGGACGAAATCGGAGATCTCAACCATGCTTCTCAGGTAAAGCTGCTCCGCCTGCTCCAGGAAGGAGAATATTTTCCCCTGGGCAGGGACCGTCCGCGCAAGTCGGATGCCCGTATCGTGGCCGCTACCAACCGGAATCTTTCCCGGCTTCTGGAAACCGGCGAATTCCGCAAAGACCTCAACTACCGTCTTCGCACCCACCGCATTTATATTCCGCCCCTGCGCGAACGCCTGGATGACATCCCGCTTCTGGTGGACCATTTTCTGGTGGAAGCGGCACGGACCCTTAAAAAGAAAAAACCGACGCCCTCCCCCGAAATATTTACCCTGTTGAAGAATTATTATTTTCCGGGCAACATCCGGGAACTGCAATCCATGATCATTGACGCCGTGAGCCGACACAAAGGTGGCGTCCTTTCACTGCAGGCGTTTCGTTCACACATCCAAAGGAATCAGACGGGCAAAGCAGTTCAGATCGAGCACCCACCAGATGCTAACAGCAAGTCCCCGATGATCGTATTTCCCGGCCCGGAACTCCCCACAATCAAGCAGGCCACGGATTTTCTGATTCGGGAAGCCCTGCAGCGTTCAGATGGGAACCAGTCGATCGCGGCGGGGATGCTGGGGATCACCCAACAGGCCCTCAGCAAACGCCTGAAGAAGGCGGGCAAAAAGTAAAGATCCGGGGTCAGAGGATTCTGTTTTGGGTTACCTGTAATCGGCACTCTGAACTCAAACCAGAGGAGTACTGGAGTATTGGAGTACTGGAAGATTGGAATTGGATTGAATCGATAGAATTCTTTCAATCCAAAATCCCTGGCCCAGACCGATTCTACCAGGAAGTGATACAACGCGCTGTGCTAATGGAATATTACAAAAGCGGCAATCAATTCCGAGCAAGTCGCACCAGGGCAGGCCGCATTCCAAAATCTAAAATTGCCCCATAGCTCACCGTTGTCACAAATACCAAAACGAGCATAATTCTATAGACACAAAGCAGAAATTAAAATCGAATATTATCCTGCACCCTGCACCGAAAGCCCAACGCCGAAGGCCACTTCTTAGCCGGCACGATCCTGGTGTTTGGCTTTGGCGCTTTTATGTCTACTTAATTTTGGCCTTCTCTGTAACTGTCCCCAAAGGAATGGAATCTAAGCAATTGCCTAGCCGACCCAAGCATCGACCCCTACAACTCTGGTTGTTTCCACAACCCTGGTTGTAGGCCCTGGCATTAAAAATCCAATTGCCCTCTTTCCCGGTTTCTGCCTATGACACTACAACCAAGGTTGTAGGCCTTCAATTCCCTTCAATCTGCATCATTTTAAAATAAATTCAAACATTTTCAGGTCTTTATCTCCATCGATGACGCCTGGCACACTACTTGCGAAAGCACATACCATCACTGCACCGTTCACCATTCAATGAATTGAACTCTTCAATCCAACGCAGCAAAGCGCATTCTGTATCAGACGATAGGGAGAGACAGCCCATGACAGACAAATCCTTGGCCAAGTTTATCGACGATTTGCGTACACCGCTGACATCGGTGTGGTCGCTGTCGGAAATCCTAAATGACTATCCGAATTTAAATGGGGAAAAGCGGCGGGAGTTTTTAGACATTATCATCCAAGAGACCCGGAGAATGGCCGGTATTATCAAAGGCGCCGAGTCACCGGTCCGATCGAGCCCGGATACCTTCACCCAGGTTCAAACCAACACTGTTAAAATCTGAATAAAAGGGAGAACTGCTCATGAACGAGATCAGGAACAAAGGCTGGAGCGTAACCATGGCCGGACTGGGAATCAATCTGGCCTTGGGCATATTGTACACCTGGAGTATTTTCAAGCAGTCCATCAAGGAATCCATCCTCGCAGGCGACGGTCGGTTCAACTGGGATATTGCCTCGCTTAACGACCCCTTCGCCGTGTGCTGCCTGATGTTCACCATCGCGATGATCTTTGCCGGAAGGATACAGGACAAACTCAGTCCGCGCATCACCGCCGTCATCGGTGGCGTGCTTACGGGCTTGGGTCTGATCATGATCTCCCAAACAAATTCGCTGTTTTTCTGGATTCTGGGTTTCGGGGTTCTCACCGGCCTGGGACTCGGGTTCGGGTATGCATCGGCCACACCACCGGCCATAAAGTGGTTTCCGGCCTCTAAAACCGGTATGATCGCCGGGACGGTGGTTGCCGGTTTCGGCCTGGCCTCTGTGTACATTGCGCCGCTGTCGAACTACCTCATTGCGGAGTATGGTTTGAGCTTTGCCATGCTGATTTTTGGTGTGGCGTTTATCGGTGTCGTCTGCTTTTTGGCCAGATTCCTGTTGAATCCGCCTGAAGGCTATAGCCCGGAGGAGGCTCAGCCGTCGCCCGGCAAACCGTTGACCGCAAAGGCTTTAGATTTTACGCCGGCCCAGATGCTGCAAACCGCCTCGTTTTATAAATTATGGTTCATGTATTTTGTGGGGGCGGGGGCCGCACTGATCATTATCGGCGGTGTGGCCGGTATGGCCAAGCAAAGCATGGATGATTTGGCCTGGATCGTCGTTGCGCTGATGGCAGTGGGTAATGCCGGCGGGCGAATTGCGGCCGGTGCGGTTTCCGATAAAATCGGCCGGACCTGGACGCTATTGATCATGATGAGTTTTCAGGCAGTGGTAATATTTTCACTGCTCTTCATCGGCGAAACCCAGGCCTTGCTGCTCGTGGTGGCGGCCACCTTGATCGGGTTCAATTATGGGACCAACCTTTCCCTGTTCCCGTCTGCCGCCAAGGACTACTATGGGTTGAAAAATTTCGGTGCGAATTACGGCTTGATTTTCTCGGCCTGGGGCGTGGGCGGCTTTGTCTTTCCCCGGGTATCGCAGATGATCGTGGCCCAGACCGGCTCACCGGAGGCGGCCTACATTATGTGTGTGGTTCTATTGATGGCCAGTTCCGCGATGGCACTTAAAACCAAAGCTCCCGACAGCATCCCCGAGGGTGTTCCAATGCTGGAGAGATCCAGGGCAAAACTGGTACTAGCCCGCAAGCAGCCGGCAAATGCCTATATCGGATCGAGATATAAATAAGGCTGCTGCCGGGCTAAAACCCTTCAGTTTTCAGCCGGACGTGCGAAGCTGCAACAGGAAAGACGAGGGTCACATCTTACCTATTAAATTTTGAAAATGGGGAAGGCCGTTGGAGATTTATCTCTGACTGCCTTATTGTTTTAGAGGCCGGGTAACATATAGAAATTTTAGTAAAAAACATAAGCGCCGCCGAAACCTATGGCTTGATATGAGAGCAATCGGTTTATCGGTGTGAGCCGGCATCCATCGATTTTTCTGAATATTTTATTCGATCGGGTTTATCCAACGCAAAGATTGAAAGCGACTAAAATCATTATCTGTTGAATAAAGACGGGCACCATGCTCAATGGCCAGTGCAGCTAGATGAGCATCGGACGTTAAATTGGCAGCAGTCCCGAGGGGCATGAGAATTTCTTTGAAAATTGACCAGTGCTGATGCGACGGCACAATAGTCAGTGAGAGCGGCTGTTGGAGCCAATCGTCAACAGTTTCTATTGCGAGATCAGGGGCTAATGGCACCGGCATAATCCTGCCGTTGGTAACAATTCGCAAAAAGCCAAGAATGACGATCCAGGCAAAACCGAAAGGTTCATCGCTTGATAAGGAATCCTCTAACCACTTCTTTGCCCTAGAATGATGAGGAGCATCCTTATTGATAGCATAAATCAATAAATTGATATCTACAATTTTCATTTACGCAGCGAGAGTTTCCGTGCAATTTCCTCTGATTCCAAACGATCTGCAAGATTCAACGCACGATCGAGGTCTGCAGCGGGCGGATACCCGAGAGAATAAGCCTTGCACTTATAAGGTTTGATTTGCTTGGGTCTGTCTATATGCTCAAGACCGGCTCTGATTGCTTTATTGACGACCTCTTTGAAAGGAGATCCTGTTTTGTGGGCTTTCTCCCGCAGTTCTCGCACCAAATCATCATCTATGGTTAATGTAGTTCTCATAAAAAGCATCTTAGCATCAGATATTGAGTTGTCAAGACATCTTTTTTCAAAAAAATAAGATGTCTTTAATCTAGTTAGAAAGGTCTTTACCAAGCTAAAATTCCACAACAAAAAAAGGATATCAGGTTTTGACCGGATATCCTTTTTAGACATGGTGCCGAGGGACAGAATCGAACTGCCGACACGGGGATTTTCAGACCAACTTTTTGAAAACCCAAAAATGTTGTAATTATAAGCAGTTGATTCTATATCAATTTTTCGACTAACTTTTGGTTTCATTTGGAACTGTTTGGAAATATTTGACCTTGACGGGCACAATTTGGGCACAGCAATATTCAACTCCTGCGTTTCAGAATAGCAAGTTCTGATCTCTCTCGACGCGCTTCGCTCAGAGTATAATCCACTAAAAAATATTCCGCTACAGTAAGAAACTGTTATTTTTATTTACATGATAATCTAAATTTGTTATTTATTTCATCATGTATAAGCGAATATTAAATTTGCCGTTGAGTACATCGGAAACCTGTTTTGTTTGGGGCCCTAGACAGACGGGGAAGAGTACCTTATTAAAAACAATTTATCCGGACGCCAAACGTTATGATCTATTGCTGTCAGATCAATACCAACGGCTTCTCCTGAATCCGAGCCTTATTCGGGAAGAATGTTTAGCCATCGATCTTAAGGCCGAAAATCAGGTCTCACCCATAATTGTCGACGAAGTTCAAAAAATACCAATCCTACTGGATGAAATTCATTGGCTTATCGAAAATAGAAAGTTGCGCTTTATATTGTGCGGTTCCAGTGCCCGGAAGGTCAAACGGGGTCGTGGCAATCTATTAGGGGGCCGTGCCGTACGCTATGAATTGCACCCCCTGGTTTATCCGGAAATCCCGGACTATTCATTGGAAAAGGCACTCAATGCCGGATTGCTGCCACGACACTATCAAAGCCCGAATCCCCGCCAACTGCTGCGGGCGTATGTAGGCGACTATCTGAAAGAGGAAATTGCAGCCGAAGCCCTAACACGGAATATACCTGCCTTCAGCAGATTTCTGCAGATTGCCGCTCTGACAAACGGCGAATTGACAAATTACAATAATATCGCCTCCGAATGCGGGGTTAGTGCTCCGACCGTAAAAGAATATTTTCTTATACTTGAAGACACTTTAATTGGCCGAATGCTGCCGGCTTATAGAAAGCGGGCCAAAAGGCGCCTGATTGGTGCCCCAAAATTTTATTTCTTCGATATCGGTATTGTAGCCCATCTTACACAGCGCGGAAAAATAAAGCCAGGTTCCGAGCTCTTTGGCAGGGCTTTTGAACATCTGATCTTTATGGAATTAACTGCTCATTCAAGCTACTCCGAGGCAAACTACCCGATTGCCTACTGGAAAACGGCTTCCGGCTTTGAAGTAGATTTCGTGCTGGGTGATCATGAAATCGCAATAGAAATCAAAGGCACCGACATGGTCACCAATAAGCATATAAAGGGCATCAGAGCTTTTAAGGAAGAGTATCATGCGCTCAGTTACATTGTGGTGTCTTTGGACAACAATCCCAGAAGAACGGAAGATGGTATAGAGATTCTGCCGTGGCATGTTTTTCTGGATCGCCTTTGGGCAAACGAAATCATAAATACTTGACCATAACAACATGAATATATTTGTTAGCCTTGCCATCGCCATAGGGGAATTCGGAAGGGTACAAAGATATTAGAGAAGATCTGAACAAACCGGTAGCAATCCCGTGCCGTTGTTTAATTCAGTTCAATGCTGACATATTCAGGGGCATGGGGAGTAAAAATCCCCCTGTCTTGAAAAAATTTTAGAATCATATCATCAAGTTAAACAGACACCCAATTTGTATTGTGCCCGTTTTTGAACGCATTTAAACAAAAAAAGCACCTACGAAGGATATCGTAAGTGCCTGAAATAATGGTGCCGAGGGACAGAATCGAACTGCCGACACGGAGATTTTCGGACCGAATTTTTGAAAATTCGAAATTAGAGTGATTACAAGCAGTTGATTCTATTCCTATTTTTCGTCGTATTTTTGGTTTCGTTTGGAAACGTTTGGAAATATTTGACCTTGACGGGCACAATTTGGGCACAGTCAAACCAGGGCATGAAAATCTGTAATTCTCTTCTTTTACTTTGGGATATGCATAAAATCATGATCCCATACGTCCCAAGTTTAATGTCCCTTATGATAATTGTGGGATCAACTATTCAAATGGAAATGCATGTCCTTAAGATTGATTATGGCACCAGAGCTGATCAAAAAATCCATTCCCAAAATACCGTTGATCTCAAAATCGTAGTCCATTCCGCCGACCTCGATTTCGAAATTTGGTAGACTAAAATCGTCGACCTGAATAAAATCAACACATCGCTTAAAGACGACTTCAGTGCCACCGATTCCTCGGATAACATGAAGTGTATCCTGCGGCAAAGGCACTATCTGTATGGCATCAACAATGTCGGTCGCAAATATACTGGATGCAGAACCAGTATCGATCAGTACATTGGATACTTCAACAATTGATTCATTATATCCGACAACAAAGGTTATAAAAGGCAGGCAATCTTGCAAGACTAACTGCATTGCCTCTCCTAATACCGACCCATCGTCGTTCATGGATATCCAACTCAGGGCGATCTGTATGAACAAAGTAGAACTCTCGCTGAGGATACTTTCGGTTAAGTTCCCGGTAACGTTTCATCGCCATACTTCCGTCCTCGCACTTTTCAACGACTGCTAATTGATGAAAGTGCCGCAGATTATTCGAGTCGGTATGGGCCTCTAATGCCTCAATGACAAGCCATTGGTTGGGATAGCCTTTGCGGATCTCAGGCCAAAGCATGCTGATCTCCTTTTATTAGATCATTTTCTCAAAAGATACATCAATTGGTTGGCTCGCTATGGTTAAGCCCCGGAATATGTAAGCTTTCGTAAGTTGCTCAGGCTTCGGAAGAATAACGGTCGTCGTGCTACGAAAGTAGCGACATCTTGCTATTTATCGGAAACTTGACTTTGCAAAAAGCTTAATTTTCAATTTACCAAAATCCTCTAATAAATCAACTTAATTTCCGAACTGCATCCTGCCACTCGATACCTGGATTCCTTTTATCACTGTTGGTTTAGCACCGGCTACCTGATCCCGGCTGCTTGTTTCTTAATCTCACAGAATTCATGTCCTTCGGAATCCCTCCGTGCGAGAATAACCTCAATCGTTATTTTTTTTTGAAAAAGATATTAATCTCAGCAATGTAATGCGAGCCAAGTGCAATTGCGCCAGACGAGCAAGAGTTGTGGATCCAAGACACGGGGAGTCAAAATCCCCCTGTCTTCAACAAATTATAATATGATTTCATTAGGTTAAATTGCCACCCAATATTCATTGTGCCCGTTTTTGGACCCCCTTAAACAAAAAAAGCACTTACGAATATTTCGTAAGTGCCTAAAATGTTGGTGCCGAGGGACAGAATCGAACTGCCGACACGGGGATTTTCAGACCAACTTTTTGAAAATTCGAAAATACTGTAATTCCAGACGGTTGATTCTAATCTAATTTCTCCGGCTGTTTTTGCTTTCGTTTGGAACTGTTTGGAAATATTTGACCTTGACGGGCACAATTTGGACACAATTTTGCAATAGCGGCCTATCATCTGGCCACAGTTATAAAGCGAATAACTCTCAGACTCGGATGGTAGCAAAGGATTGACTTTAGTTAAAGACCATACTAAAGCGGAAAGTAGCAAGACAATTTTGCAGAAAAATGGATGAACACCATAGGAAACAGAAAAAACGTCCTTGCTGACATACCGCTTTGGAAATTGTAATATGAAAGATAAAGAAATTACAATGGGTCAGCTTTTGCTGGAATCTCTGACAACGGATCAAATCGCGTGCCTGCTGGAAGTGGTTGCGTCCTCAGGAAATTTGAAAAACCTGATGGACGATTTTATGAGGGCTGATTCGGATATGGCCGCAACAGTGGACGAAGTTCTAAAAGGGGCTTGGACTAAAGCCAACAGGAAAACCAAAAGTCGGCCGGTTTCACGTAAACGGACCATGGAATATTGGAATTCACTATGGCGCCATTGGCATGAGATTCTTGCCGACGTTGGAGATGAAGAGGGAAAGTATGCGGTCCAGGATCACCACTGGGAGACACCTTATTTTGACGGCTCCTATTTTGCTTCTGATCTCGAACCGATTGCACGGGATATCCTGGGCTTGATCGATGACGTCTACCCGTCGGTTGATGATCCAGAGCTTTTTGAAGAGGCGTTGGAGAGCATCGAGGCGAGCATATCTTCGTATCCGGAGTGGATGGGAGCCGAATACGGTGAGCCCTGCGAGCTTGAAAAATATGCAACCCGTTGTGTGTTGAAGTGGCTATGGTCGGGCTTGCAGCATGAACCCCATTCCGGTATTCGCTTGCTTGAAAAGGTATATGAAATCGAGCAATCATACGAACTGGTATACATGAATCAGATTGCGCTTGCTGATTTTTTTGTAAACCTCCCCGCTGATTCCTGTCGTGAAATTTATGGCTACTTGCGTGATGACGAAACGCATGAGATTGATCTCAACAATGTCTATTCACCCTGGCATCAAATCAATCATGTTTATGAATCCCGGTTTGATTCATCCAAACACCTGGAAGCCTGCCGGAACCATTTGGACCAAAATTGGCAATATGGTCGTCCGCTGATCGATGACGCGATTAGCCGGAAGGAATTTCAAGAAGCGGAGCAGTGGCTGGCGAAAACTTTCTCCAGTTTCCTAGAGAGAAAAAGAAAGGCAAAATGGTACCCGGAATCATCCCTGCTGATGGATCAGATGGATTATTACATGGAAGATGGCCAGGAGGAGATCGCGGCCCTATTGCTGGTATGGGGTGAGGTTTCCCTGAAGTTGGGCAATTCACAACGCGGGGCGGCCGCCCAATTACAGGGTGTCATATTCCGGCTGCCGAAAGACTGTGAGGCGGTCATCAAAGAATACAAACGCGTGATCGGACCCAAAACAAGAAAGACCATAGATCCGGTCTTCTGCGAAACCGCACTTCCGGCTGACGCATCTGCAGATGACCTCCTCGGGAGTTTTCGGTGCAGAGGTTTGAAGAAAATGAATGCCGGTCTTAGCCTTAACGTGGCGATGGAGGTATGGAAAGAACATTTGCACCTGATCATGCCCGATCCGGCAGATGCCTATAAATCAGATTATACCGATCATGCCGCTTGGTGCAAGGCCCTACATAAACTGAATCAAAATACCTACAAAGCTTTAGTTTCCCGGTGGCGAAAAAAACATAATCGCCGCCGAAATCTCTGGCGTGATATGAAAGCAATCGGATTATCTGTGTGACTATAAATACGATCCAATCGTGGAGCTAAAATAACTCACTGCAAGTTGCCCTTGTATTTATTGGCTGATTAATTTAGAGGCTTCCGAAATCTGTGTCCGCCTGCTTCAATAACTACAAATGCATTTCTCAACTCCTCTTCAGAATATGTTTTCAAAACCCGCTCAAGTTCACCGTGTACGGAATTCTGAGTTGAAGGCAATATACGCAAGTAAAGGACTCCAGCACCCAAACCTTTGACAAAAACAAGATTGCCGAAATCTCTATCTCGCGTTACAAATATTCGATTTTGGTCTTGAGCTGTTTTGAGTAAATCCTCATCCATTGCTTGCGCAAGCCCAATTTGAGCAACCGGAATAACATCATGCCCCAATCCGTTCAAAAAATGTAGGGTAGTCGCATAAACGTCTTGATCGAGCAGAAATTTCATACTGGCTCTCTTGCAAGGTGAATATCTTCAGAGGCGACAAGTGCAATAGCATATTGAATAGAGGCGCGAATGTCCTCATCTTCAAGCTCGGGATAATAATTTTGAATGATTTCTTTGAAGGATAGGCCCTCGTTCAGCAACTCAAGAACACTTTGCACAGTAATGCGCGTTCCTGCAATGCAGGGTTTTCCAAAGTGTATTGTTGAATCAATCGTTATTCTATCTATCATTTTATGACCTCATATGTGGATTTAGGCCCAGTTTCTATCGGTACCTTATTACGTTTTGATTAATATTTCAAACAGGATTGTGAAGGCAATGCTCATCCGCTCAGTTTCTAATAGAAAGAAAGGTTCAAACCCTGCCGTACTCATGGACACGGGGAATTATAATCCCTATGATCTAAAAAATTCTAACATGATATTAATAGGTTAGATTGAAATTCAAGGCGAATTGTGGCCGTTTTTGGAACCCTTAAACGAAAAAAGCACCTACGAATAACTCGTAAGTGCCTTAAATTCATGGTGCCGAGGGACAGAATCGAACTGCCGACACGGGGATTTTCAGTCCCCTGCTCTACCGACTGAGCTACCTCGGCTTTTTAAAACCCCTGTTTTTGAGAAGCCTTTTTTTATTAAACCCCTGATTAATTGTCAACATATTTTTACCTAAATGAGCATTTCAAAATCCAAAAAAGGGGAAATGTATTGGCAAATTGGTATTCTATCGCTTTATCTTTTGAATTTTAAACCTTCCGGGCTTACCGCTCTTACCGCATCTACAGCGTTAGATGCCATTCCGCATTTGGGATTTAACTATCGGTTTCGATTCGGATGCCGTGGTTCCCATATCGCCAAAAATATATTGAACCAAGGTACTCGCGGCCAGCGTGGCGGTCTCGGCTCGCAAGATTCGGGGACCCAATCCGGCGGTGACAAAGCCTGCCTGCCGGGCCGTTTCAATCTCCTGGTCGGTGAATCCCCCTTCCGGACCCAGCATCACCATAACTGATCCCAAGGCAGAGCCGGTTACGTTCCAGATATTCCGATTCAAGGGCATGGATTCATGTTCCCAAAACACGATTCTCAAATCAATGGATTGGCCCAGCTCCAGCACCTCTTCAAAGCTCAGCGTGTCTGAGATTTCCAGCATGCTTTTTCGTCGGCACTGTTTAAGGGCCGCGGTGGCGATTCGTTTCCACCTTTGGACCCGGCCGGCAAGGCGCTTTTTGTCAGGCCGGGCAATGGAGCGCTGCGAAAAAAATGGGATCCATCCATCGATTCCCAATTCGGAAAGACTGCGAACGAGATCATCCATTTTTTTATCTTTTAGAAAAGCCTGGGCCACCATGGTCCTGACCTTCGGGCCGGTTTCGGGCCGCAGCTTATTTCGAATGGCAACTTCAACTTTATCAGCTTCGATCTTTTTAACTTCAGCCGTGTATTCAACACCGGTGCCGTCGAATAGCTTTAGAGGATCCCCCGGCTTCAACCGCAACACGTTTTTGATGTGATGGGCTTCGTCACCCTCGATAAAAGCCGAGCGTTTGGTAACCGCTAATGGATTGATATAAAAATGTCGCATACTGAACTAATAGGCATCGTCCGCTGGCGGAACTAGACAGACTTATTTGGATTATGTTATTTTGCCGAATTTTAAATGATTTTTGGTTCTGGTGGAGCAGATCATTTTGGACCATCAGCCTTCAAGGGGATCAATTGCCATGGCTTTTAGCAGTTTATAACAACTGAATTTCAATTACACAATGGCTATCGATTACAGACAGTCAAAATCATGGTATCGATCACCATTTGTCGATGTTCTGTACCCCGCAAATGAATTCTGCACCCAAGGTGCGAGATATTGAAAATGGCAATATTCCTTGACACTTACCGCACCATATGATATTTTTTTAAAGGTAACAATAATTTAAAAATCATTCCGTTGAAAAAAAATCTCCCCCTTTCCAATTGGTGATGAATATGATCGATAAAAAAGATCCCCGTCAAGAATCTGTCAAATTCGATTCTTCGGAAGATGAAGTCATAATTGACCTTACCGATGAAATAAAAGTTAAATCCGAAATGGAAAACGACATTATCGGTTTATCGGGTGAAACAGACGATGATCCTCCAATAATCGCAAAAGGCGATAAAGCCGAAGAAGATAAGGAAGAAGATAAGGAAGAAGATGAATTCGAGGAAATGAAAGGGGTAATGAATCTCGATGCCCTTGATGATGATCCCGACGAAGGGACAGGGATATTTGATCTCGATGAACTTGATGATGATGATACTGGAGAAATGGCGAAGGCAATGGATCTTGATGCGCCTGATGATGATCCCCACGAAATGACAGGGATATTTGATCTCAATGACCTTGATGATGATAAAGACGAAGTGACGGGGGTTAGGGATCTCGATGACCTTGATGATGACAAAGACGAAATGACGATGGTCACGGACCTCGATGATGATAAAGACGAAATGACCATGGTCACGGATCTCGATGACCTCGATGATGATAAAGACGAAATGACCATGGTCACGGACCTCGACGACTTCGATGATGATAAAGACGAAATGACCATGGTCACGGACCTCGATGACCTCGATGATGATAAAGACGAAATGACCATGGTCACGGACCTCGATGACCTCGATGATGATGACAAAGACGAAATGACCATGGTCACGGATCTCGATGACCTCGATGATGATAAAGACGAAATGACCATGGTCACGGACCTCGATGACCTCGATGATGATAAAGACGAAATGACCATGGTCACGGATCTCGATGACCTCGATGATGATAAAGACGAAATGACCATGGTCACGGATCTCGATGACCTTGATGATGACAAAGACGAAATGACGATGGTCACGGATCTCGATGACCTCGATGATGATAAAGACGAAATGACCATGGTCACGGATCTCGATGACCTTGATGATGATAAAGACGAAATGACCATGGTCACGGATCTCGATGACCTTGATGATGATAAAGACGAAATGACCATGGTCACGGATCTCGATGACCTCGATGATGATAAAGACGAAATGACCATGGTCACGGATCTCGATGACCTCGATGATGATAAAGACGAAATGACCATGGTCACGGACCTCGACGACCTTGATGATGATAAAGACGAAATGACGATGGTCACGGACCTCGACGACCTCGATGATGATAAAGACGAAAGGACGATGGTCATGGACCTCGATGACCTAGATGATGATAAAGACGAAATGACCATGGTCACGGATCTCGATGACCTCGATGATGATAAAGACGAAATGACCATGGTCACGGACCTCGATGACCTCGATGATGATAAAGACGAAATGACCATGGTCACGGATCTCGATGACCTCGATGATGATAAAGACGAAATGACCATGGTCACGGATCTCGATGACCTCGATGATGATAAAGACGAAATGACCATGGTCACGGATCTCGATGACCTCGATGATGATACCATCATCGTCGACAACAGCCCGGACCAAGCGGGGGAAAATAATAGCGCCCCCGTCGGGAGTCCGGCAGGCGAGACCGGATGGAATGAAGATTTGTTTGATCTGGAGGAAAATGTTGAGCCTGAGTACGGATTGGATGATGAAGAAAATGAACTCATTGAACTAGACGAGGAGCGCGGTGAAGACGATCATGACTTTGCGGATATGATGCTCGCCGTATCAACTGAAACCAACGAAGGTGAGGCCGCGCGTGCCCCGGAGAAATACCTCGATTTCGAAAATGAAGATCGGGACGATGTAATCGACCTGGAGTCCGATCAGGACCAGAAGGCAGAGTTCATTTCCCTGGCAGAGGATGGAACTTCAAAATTTATCAATCGCGACGGTCTGCCTGATATAGAAGCCCTTAGCGATCTTGACTTCGATGAAGAAGACAACGAAGATCAGGAAACAGAGGAACATGGAGCAGCCGGCAGCGATGACATTATAGCCAGAGCCGTTGAACGGTCCTTAAGCTTGGATGACGAATTTAGAAAGGCCGATCTGGCCGAGGAGGCCGAGTTTGAGAGAGAAAATGACGACGCCCTCCTTGACCTGGACGGATCCCGTGAAAAAGACGATAAACTTCTGTCGCTGGCCGATGAGGATCATCCGAAATCTGAATTTGTCGATAAATTACTTCATTTGGAAGAACAAGCAGATATTGAAGATGATGATGAAGTCATCGCGCTGGACAGCTATGACGGACTCAATGATAAAGATGAGGAAGAAATCATCGAAATTACCGAATTCGACCAGCACTTCTCAGCCGATGAAGAGATAACTTTGAACCAAACCGGCATGGTAAACCCGTCTAAAACTGATGAGGATGATTTTCTCGAATTAATTGATGTTGAGGAGGATAGCCCATTTGAGGAAAAGGGACTTATAGAATTCAGCGATTCACCGCCGGAAACCGGTGAAGCTGAGATAATTCCGGTATTGAGCGATGAAATTGATCCAGACTTTATTTCTAGACAGGTCGATCCTATCAACCAAGTTTCGCCCCAAGATGGAACCGTCGAAATCGAAATAGCGCTGTCGCCGGTCGATCAGGTTGCAGAAGAAGAAAAAAAAGATGATACCGTGCTGGAAGAGCTGAAAGTCGGGCAGGCCATCGATGAGCTATCGACAAGGCCTACGGGTGATATCAATGCGGCTGTCGAGCAGATCCTCAACGAAAAATTATCTGCTAGGATAGAAGAAATTATCTACGAGGTGATTGAAAAAGCGGTAGCAAAAGAGATCAATCGATTGAAAAGAGCCTTGTTGGGAAATGATACGATCGATGATTTCGAGCCCTAATAACACAGCTTAGACAACATTTGCTAAATATATAAAATATCTTCAGATAGCATAAAGCCCATCGTTGGGGTAAACTCAGAAGGTCAAAATAGTCACCGGGTTTTCTCTCCGAATCAGAGGCTTTACCCACCGTCAGCACAGACCGTGCGGTCAATTCAGCACGTATTTCCCCGCTGTTCGCATCTCAATATCAATGGTCCCGGGCGTCAAATACAAAAACCCTGAAATCATAAAAACCGCTGGTAAATTTTAAGGGATTAATCTATAATCCCTTCCTTTATTTTGCGGGCTTAACCAATACTTGGCATAAAGGAGCGTCATTCAAATGAGTTTGAAGCAATTTGACAAGGGCTATGAACCCCATGAAGTGGAAAAGCGCTGGTACGAATACTGGGAAAATGAGCAGCTATTCGCAGCGCAGGAACAGAGTTCTCAGCCGTCTTATTCAATTGTCATCCCACCACCGAATGTGACGGGCGTTCTTCACATGGGGCACGCCTTAAACAATACGATGCAGGATATCATGTGCCGCTATCGCCGGCTTTGCGGGGATAACGTTCTGTGGATGCCGGGGACCGATCACGCCGGCATTGCAACCCAAAATGTCGTCGAAAAAAAGCTTGCTGCCGAAGGCTCCGACCGTCATCAACTGGGCCGTGAAAAATTTATCGAGGCCGTCTGGCAGTGGCGCGAAAAATACGGCAGTGCCATTATCAACCAGCTAAAACGGCTGGGAGCCTCCTGTGATTGGCAGCGTGAGCGCTTCACAATGGATGAAGGCCTGTCAAAGGCCGTGCGCAAGGTATTCGTCCAGCTTTATCAGGAAGGGCTCATCTATCGCGGCAATTACATTATCAATTGGTGTCACCGGTGCCACACCGCCCTGGCAGATCTTGAAGTAGAGCACGAAGATCGTGATGGGCATTTATATCATATCCGCTATCCCTATAAAGATGGCGCCGACGCGATCGTGGTGGCCACCACACGCCCTGAAACCATGCTGGGCGATACCGCAGTGGCGGTTCACCCTGAAGACGAACGCTACCTGAACGTCAAATCCGATGCAGTTATTTTACCGCTCATGAACCGTGAGATTCCCATCATCAAAGACGCCTATGTCGATATGTCATTTGGTACCGGGGGGTTAAAGATCACGCCGGCTCACGATCCCAATGACTTTGAAATTGGTGCACGCCACAATCTGCCCAGTATAAAGGTCATCAATGACAGCGGTGACATGAGTGCTGAAGCCGGCCGTTTTGAGGGGTTGGATCGATTTGAGTGCCGCGATGCCGTCGTCAAAGCGCTCAAAGAGGAAGGGCTGCTGGTCAAGATCGAGCCCTATCGACACAGTGTGGGCCATTGCTACCGCTGCAAGACGGTGGTTGAACCGAACCTGTCCAAGCAATGGTTTGTGCGCGCAAAACCCCTTGCCGAAAAGGCGATCGACGCCGTGAAAAGCGGCAAGACTAAAATTATTCCTGAAATGTGGACCAATACGTACTACGAGTGGATGAACAACATTCGGGATTGGTGTGTGTCGCGCCAGATCTGGTGGGGCCACCAGATTCCGGCCTGGACCTGTGAGGATTGCGGCGAAATCGTGGTCGCCATGGAAGCACCGCAGGCCTGCCCGGGCTGCCAGTCACAAAAACTGGTGCAGGAAACCGATGTGCTCGACACCTGGTTCAGTTCCGCGCTCTGGCCCTTTTCGACCATGGGTTGGCCCGATGAGACCCCTCTGTTGAAAACCTTCTATCCCACGTCCGTGCTGGTCACCGGATTCGATATTTTATTCTTCTGGGTGGCGCGCATGATGATGATGGGCATCCATTTCATGCATGATGTCCCATTCAAAGACGTCTACGTGCACGCCCTGGTGCGGGATGAGGAAGGCAAAAAGATGAGCAAATCCAAGGGCAATGTCATCGACCCCTTGAACGTCATAGATCAATACGGGACGGATGCCTTCCGTTATACCCTGGCCGCATTCGCCGCCCAGGGACGCGATATAAAAATGTCGGAAAAGCGGGTGGACGGCTACCGGCACTTTGTCAACAAACTCTGGAATGCCGCCCGCTTCGCCCTGATGCATCTGGAACAGGGTCACGAAGAAATAGACTATCAGAATCTGTCACTGCCGAACCAGTGGATTTTATCCCGCCTGCAACGGGTGACGTTGGAAGTTGCCACGGCTTTAGATGCGTACCGCTTCAATGAAGCCGCCGGATCACTTTATAATTTTGTGTGGCATGAATTCTGTGACTGGTATCTTGAAGCCGTCAAACCGGCCCTGTACGATAAAGAAGGACTACAGGCCAAGGAGGCGACCCGCTCGGTGCTGTGGCGGGTCCTGCACGATACCCTCATCCTGCTGCATCCGTTCATCCCTTTTGTAACCGAAGAAATCTGGCATCATATGCCCGGTACCAGGGGATCGATTATGAAGGCGGCTTATCCGGAATATAAGGAGGAGGCCGCCTACTCGGAACGCAACCAGCAATCCGAATCCAAAATGGGAGTACTGATGAATGTCATAACCGGTATCAGAAATGTGCGGGGTGAAATGAGCCTGGCGCCGTCTTTGGCTTTGCCGGTGACGGTTCAATCTGAGGATGGACCTACCCGCGAAATCATTGAATCGCAAAGGGATCTGGTCATCAACCTGGCCCGACTCAGTGCATTGACAGTCGATGAGACGGCCCAGCGGCCTGCGTCATCCGCCACCGCCGTGATCCAGAATGCCACGATTTTCGTCGATCTGGCGGGAATCATTGATTTTGCCAAAGAGATCCAGCGCCTGGAGAAAGAAACCAATAAGTTGGCCATCGAACTGACAAAGGTCGGTAAAAAGTTGGAAAATGAAGGCTTTCTGAGTAAGGCCCCGGCCGATGTCATTGAAAAAGTTCGTGATAAGCAGAGTGCCTTGCTGGAAAAACAGCGCAAGCTTCAAATGAATCTCGACCGGATAAAGGCGGCAGAGGCTTAGGGCTTGGGGCAGAGAGCAGAGGGCAGAGGGCACGGCGCAGAGGGCAGAGGGCACGGCGCAGAGGGCAGAGGGCACGGCGCAGAGGGCAGAGGGCACGGCGCAGAGGGCTTGGCGCACGGCGCAGAGGGCATGGGGCAGAGGGCTTGGCGCAAAAGGGCGCAGAGCTGGATATAGTGGTCGTGGGGGCTTGGGCAGTCGATTTGTATTTGCAAGTTCACATTCAATAAAAAAAGGGCAAAAAACATTCCTTATCTCTGCCTCGGGAGGGTTCGATACTCATTATTTTTTTTCTGACCGATAATCCAAACAATGGTAACTATCATCATTCTCAATCCCGCCCGCCCGGGGAGGGAAGATAGAACTATTCGCCCTTGACGGGGATTCCACGAGTGTAAGTGGGCAAGATGAGATATTTTACTGGCCTTTTTAAGGTTATAGTTCCGTTCTTTTTCTTTACGCTATGCGCTTTGCCCAATGCTCTATGCCCATATCGCCCGAAACCCGAAACCCGTAACTCGCAACCCGTAACCCGTAACCCGAAACCCGTAACCCGAAACCCGTACCTCGTAACCCGTAACCCGAAACCCGTACCCCGTAACCCGTACCCCGAAACCCGTAACCCGAAACCCGTACCCCGAAACCCGTAACCCGAAACCCGTACCTCGCAACCCGTAACCCGAAACCCGCAACCCGTAACCCGAAACCCGTAACCCGTAACCCGTAACCCGAAATCCGTAACCCGTAACCCGCAACCCGTAACTCGCAACCCGTAACTCGCAACCCGTAACCCGAAACCCGCAACCCGCAACCCGTAACTCGCAACCCGTAACTCGCAACCCGGCTTATGATCCCTCTTCGCGACACAACCCCGGCTAGAAACGTTCCGGTTGTCAACTATGCGCTCATCGGTATCAATGTCGTTGTTTTTTTATTCCAGCTGTCCCAGGGACCAGAATGGAACAAGTTTGTATTTACCTATGGACTGGTACCGGCACGTTATTCGATTCCTCAGATCAGCGCTTATTTCAGCACCCCCCAGCAGGTCATTGCTTTCATATCTTTCATGTTTCTGCACGGCGGTTTCTGGCACCTGCTCGGCAATATGTGGTCTTTGTATATTTTCGGGGACAATGTCGAAGATCGGCTGGGACCTCTGGGGTACCTGGTATTTTATCTCATCTGCGGGATAGCATCGGGAGTGTCGCATCTGGTGCTGAACCTGCATTCAAATCTCCCAACCATCGGTGCCAGCGGCGCAATAGCAGGTGTCATGGGCGCCTATCTGATCCTGCACCCGCGCTCAAAAATACTAACCCTCATCCCTATTTTTTTTATTCCCTATTTTATAGATATACCAGCCCATTTCTTTATCGGTATCTGGTTCGTGCTGCAGTTTATCAATGCCGCGGCGAATCCGGGGCTGGGCGGCGGAGTGGCCTGGTGGGCCCATATCGGCGGCTTCATTTTCGGCATCATTTTTCTTAACCTCATACTGATGCTGCCGAGTGTCGGCGCCCGGACCAAGATACGCCGCGTCACCGCACGCAAAGGCACGCCGCATCTGCAGGTAATCCGGCCGATCGGCCCCGGCCCGGACCCCCATCTCTACGGAGTCATTACCATTACCCCCCATGAGGCGGTTGCCGGTACTCGCAAACTGATCAATATCCCCTGGGGATTTCACAAACGTTTTTTCAGAGTTTCCGTGCCGGCGGGAATTAAAGAGGGCAGTAAATTGCGACTCAAAGGACTGGGGAAAAATGTTGGATCAAATTCCGGGCGTGAGCGGGGAAATCTATATCTCAAGGTGAAGATACAGTCAGGGATGTCGAATGACGATTGAAAAATTCGGCATTGTCTAGGTCGGCTGGGATCCAACCGCATACAGCATGGAAACCTTGTTGCGGCCGTTTTGCTTGGAGAGGTACATGGCTTTGTCGGCCCGCTGAATAAACGTAGAGAGTTCTTCCTTGCCCTGGTATTCAGTCACGCCGATACTGATGGTGATTTGAACTGCATTTTCCTTATCAGGTGAAAAGCGCTCTGCCTCCAGCGCCAATCGAATTCGCTGAGCAACGGTTTTGGCCTCGGCCCCGCCTGTCTCCGGTAAAATAACCGTAAATTCCTCCCCGCCGTATCGATAGGCAGAGTCATTGGTCCTCAGACAGGACTTTATAATCTGGCTGAATCGGACCAGGACCTTATCGCCTTCCAGATGACCGTAATTGTCATTGTACTGCTTGAAGTGATCGAGATCCAGCAGCAGCAGGGCCAGGGGATGCTTGTAACGGTTGTAGCGGTCAACTTCCGTTTCGAGCTGTGAATAAAATGATCTTGAATTATAAAGCTTGGTGAGGCCGTCGGTTACGGCCAGCTTTTGTAATTTCTCCATCATCCGTACCCGCTCATTGGTGAGTTGGCGCTCCTTGAGGACCCGTTTCAGCCGCAACAGGAGTTCTTCCAAACGCACCGGTTTGATCACAAAATCGCTGGCGCCGATATTAATCGCCTCTTCGTAAGAATAGTCATCGCCGTAGCCAGTCATCACGATGACGTCGGATTTTTTATTTCTCCTGATGGATTTGGTTAATTCCAGCCCGCCCATGGCGGGCAGGATAATATCGGTGATAACGACATGGAATTCACGCTTTTGAACAACTTCGAGGGCCTCCTCGGCACAGGAGACCGCCAGGGAGTTATACCCGGCGGCTTTGATGTATTCATTCATGGTGCTGCGCACCGCTTCGTCGTCATCGACGATTAAAACGCTGGTATTGGTCTCTGATGTTGCCATGGTGTATCCGATTGAAATATGATATTAGACAGCAGACTTGACAGCAGTCCACAAATATTGATAAAAGGTTAAATTTATTAATTATACTGAGTCAGTATATCCGCAAAGCAAAACAGTGTCAACTTTCTTTTGGCCGGATGCCGCTATCCATCTCATAGCAAAATTATCAAATTAAAACAAAGCACATTAATTAAAAAACAAACTCAATGCAAAACATTAGAAACTTCAGTATTATTGCCCACATTGATCACGGCAAATCCACCCTTTCAGATCGACTGATAGAAACGACCAACATTATATCCGAGCGGGATTTCCAGAACCAAATCCTCGATACCATGGATATCGAACGGGAGCGCGGCATTACCATCAAAAGCCAGACTGTATGTCTGCCTTATACTTCTGCGGACGGCAAATCCTATTTCCTGAATCTGATTGACACACCGGGGCATGTTGATTTTTCCTATGAGGTCTCCCGGTCCTTGGCCTCCTGCGAAGGTGCCCTGCTGGTAATCGATGCCAGCCAGGGGGTTGAGGCCCAGACCCTGGCCAACCTTTACCTTGCGATGGAGCATGACCTGGAAATTATTCCAGTGATCAACAAAATCGATCTTCCATCAGCGGACATCGACCGGGTAAAATCACAAATCCATGATGATCTTGGCCTGGATCCGGATGACGCCGTTTTAATTTCCGCCAAAGAGGGCATCGGGATCGATAGGCTATTGGAGGAAATTGTCCAAAAATTGCCGGCGCCGGTCGGCGACCCCGCCCAACCGCTGAAGACTTTGATTTTTGATTCACATTACGATGCCTACCGCGGCACCATCGTCCACTTCCGGGTTTTTCACGGTCAAATACGTGCCGGAAACAGGATCAAGTTTATGTCCAACAATGCGGTCTATAAAGTTGAGGAGGTCGGCCTGTTTCAAATTGACATGATAAAGCAAAAGCAGCTTTCAGCCGGCCAGGTCGGGTATCTGATTGCCGGCATCAAGACTGTCAGTGATACACGCTGCGGTGATACCATCACCTTAAAAGACCGGCCGTGCGATGCCGCCATGCCCGGTTTCAAGGAAGCCAAACCGGTGGTTTTCTCTTCGATCTACCCGGTGGCATCGGATGGATACGAAGAACTGGTGACCGCGCTTGAAAAGCTGAAGTTGAACGATGCTGCCCTGATCTATGAAAAGGACACATCGATTGCCCTGGGATTCGGATTTCGCTGCGGATTTTTGGGCCTGCTGCATCTGGAGGTGGTCCAGGAGAGGCTTGAGCGCGAGTACGGATTGTCTCTCATCCTCACCGCACCGTCGGTTCAATATCGTTTGATCATGAGCGACAACACGGATTTTATTATCGACAATCCCGCGCTGTATCCTGACCCGACGCTCATTGAAGAGACCAAAGAGCCCTTTATCCGGGCCTCGATTATCGTGCCGGATCGCTACATGGGCGCTGTCATGAAACTGTGCCTCGACCGGCGCGGAACCAATAAGAATTATCAATATCTTACCAGTGACCGGCTGGAAATGATTTTTGAAATACCCCTGGCAGAAGTGATCTACGATTTCTATGACCGGCTAAAGTCGGTGACCCAGGGTTATGGTTCTTTTGACTACGATTTAATTGATTTCAGGCCAACCGACCTGGTCAAAATGGATATCCTGATCAACGGAGAGCGCGTGGATGCGTTGTCACAGCTGGTACACAGGGATAATGCGGTGGCCCGGGCCCGAACCGCCTGTGAAAAATTGCGTGATGAAATTCCAAGGCAGATGTATAAGATCGCGATCCAGGGCGCCATCGGGGGCAACATCATCGCCCGCAAAACCGTTTCGGCTTTTAGAAAAGATGTGACTGCCAAATGCTACGGGGGCGATATTACCCGCAAACGCAAGTTGCTCGAGAAGCAGAAAAAGGGCAAAAAACGCATGAAAATGGTGGGCAAGGTGATGATCCCGCAATCGGCTTTTTTAGCGGTACTGAAAACGGATACAGACTGATTCGATTGCGGATTTCTGATCGCGGATTTAGGCCCTTAGCTCCTTTTTTCTGACAACATGTTGTAAGTTACGGATGGTGTTCCGCCTCAGGCGGACCAGTGTTTCTGCCGGAGGCAGATCAGGATTTTGCGCGCCGGTTCTCTGACACCCGAAACCTGACACCTGAAACCTAAAACCTGCAAACGGTGCCATTGCTGCCCCGCCGGGGCCTCTTTTTCCAGCGCGGTCTCGGAAAAAGTATAGTGTCTATTTATTGAAATCACATCATGTTTGCGCAGGATTTATATCATAGCCAGATTGAAAATATGAGCATTTCTATCGATTTCAATTAAAGAGACAGAGCGAAGCGATACCATAAATTTTCAATCTTCAATCTTCAATTCCGGCTTCGCCGGGTTGGGATATAAGGTATCCTGTCGATTTTATAAATGGATAGAGCGCAGCGTTACCACCAATCCAAAATCCCAAATCTAAAATCCGAAATTAAAACGAGATATAAACAGAGAATTAAGGAACTTTATTTTGACCACCACTATTTATCAGATTCATCGCGCCCCTTCTCAAGTCCCTCCTGATAGTTTTTTTTGCCGTACCAGTCAATCTGGCGACAAATGCCCCGGATTATGCTTACCTCTTTGGCCCGCAGTTGGATCCGCGACCCAAAATGGCGCAAATTGTTCATAAAGTAGTCCGGATTCGCGGGATTTATAAAACTGATGCGCATCATCACATCTTTTAATTGCTCATACATGGCTTCGAGTTCATGCCGGTTTGCCAGGCGCGGCGCAAAGTCGCCGGGTTTGTCCCGGCTGAAGCAAAACAGTTCATAGCACATCACCATGACCGCCTGGGCCAAATTGAGGGAGGAAAATTTGGCCGTGGGAATGTTGACCAGGATATCGCAATAACGGATATCTTCATTGGTAAGGCCGCGGTCTTCTGGCCCGAACAATAGGGCAATTTTATTTTGATGAGAGATGGAGATAAGTCTTTGTGCCAGCTTAGACGGTGAACTGACCACTTTGCGCTGGCCGCCCAGCCTGGCCGTTGTGCCGACGACATAACTGAAATCGGCCAGGGCGTCCTTCAATGTATCGCAGACCTGCATCCGGTCAACCACATCCAGGGCAACATGGGTCGCCATCTTGCCGATTCTGGCAGGATCAGGATTTTGAGGATCCACCAGCACTAGCTGTCGAATGCCCATATTACGCATGGCCCTGGCAGCCGCCCCGATATTCTCGGGGTAGCGCGTACCAACGAGGACCACTGCAATATTGGCAAGCCTTACTTTGTTCGGATCAGAGGACATAGAATTAAACGAGCACTGCGTTTGAGGAGCGTTTCACTCGAGGAGCGCTGCGCTCAAAATCCCTGTGATTTTATTTTACGATTTCAAAACTGTTGAAAAAATAAGATATCTCGAAAGCGGCGGTATCGGGTGCGTCGGAGCCGTGAACCACATTTTTTTCGATATCAGTGGCGAATTCTCTTCGGATTGTGCCTTCGGCGGCTTCTTCAAAATTTGTGGCGCCCATTAATTCCCGATATCGCGCAATCACGTTATCTCCTTCCAAAACCATGACCACCACCGGACCGGAAGTCATAAAGTCCGTCAAACTTTCAAAAAAAGGCCGCTCCCGATGAACAGCGTAAAAGCCTTGGGCCTGACGCTTGGTCATACGAATCATTTTCATGGCCACGATGTTGAGCTGATTTTGCTCCAGCCGTTTGACGACCTCACCGATGAGTCCGCGTGCGACGGCATCAGGTTTAATAATTGATAGCGTTCTTTCCATGAATTTCATATCCTTTCATGATTAATTAGAGATTGCAAAAAAGGTCACGTTTTTTGATGTGATTCATTGGTCCCCGGTGGCATAACAGATGCCGTATTGCAAGTCAATATCCGTCGGCACTTTGTCAGCCGGAGTTCGGCATTTCGATTTGGACAAATGCAAACCACCGGCTAATGAAGAATTCAGGGTTGACGGTTGACAAAGAAAACATCAAAATTTATTATTCCGTTAGCCATAAAAAGGTTTAAACTACAAAACCGGTCAGGAGCAAGCATGCCAATCTACGAATTCTATTGTGAAGACTGCAATACCATTTTTAATTTTTTCTCAAAGAGGATCAACACCAGCAAGACGCCGAAAGTGCCCTAAATGTAAAACAAAAAAACTTTCCAGACAGATGTCTTCGTTTGCCTTCACCGGCAAAGCCAAAGAAGATGGTGATATGGACGATCTGCCGTTTGATGAAACCAAGATGGAAAAAGCCATGCAAATGCTGGCCGGTGAAGCTGAAAACATCAACGAAGATGATCCCCGCCAGGCTGCCAACCTGATGCGCAAGCTGACGGATATGACCGGTCTGGAACTCGGTCCAGGTATGCAGGAGGCGCTAAAAAGGATGGAGGCCGGCGAGGACCCCGACGCCATTGAAGCCGAGATGGGGGATCTGCTGGAGGAAGAAGAACCCTTTGCCTTGGCGGATAAAAAAGGACCTGCCGGAGGCAGGCAACGACCGGCACCAGTTAAAGATGAAACACTTTATGACCTTTAATTGGGTGCTCGGTGAGGCTCGTATTATTGATATCAGACTTCTGATTATCCAAAATGCAAGCACTGAGTCAATAAGCACCAAATTTAAATATCCAAATAACAAACAAATCTCAAATTCCAATAAACAATGACCAAAACGAATCCTTTGGAAGGCAAACTGAAAATCTGCCAGACGTCCAGTTTGAGGGATTCAGGGATTCAGGGATTCAGGGATTGAGGGATTCAGGGATTCAGGGATTGAGGGATTCAGGGATTGAGGGATTGAGGGATTCAGGGATTGAGGGATTGGGTATTAGACAGTTACCAATTCAGTTTTGCGTAAAAAGCGCAAAATATTTTTCAGTTTCTTTGTAAACCTTTGGTATACAGGTGTTTACGAAGATAAATTTTGGCGTCAACTTATTATTAAATCGGCGGTTAAATAAAGTATCTTTTAGTTAGCCTCCGGTCATTCCCGCGAAGGCAGGGATTTTATGGAGCTAAATAATTTAACATTTTTGTGTTGGTTATCAAAAATTGGTTTCTGTGTCCATCACTAATAAATATTTTCGGTAAAATAATGACAAATAAAATATGGCGGTTTTATAAT
>Ga0209786_1000122_pt1 | contig 32438 bp, 33 predicted proteins | sample WorMetilvaeELBA2_FD_187405 | JGI IMG/M metagenome (GOLD analysis project Ga0209786, IMG submission 187405) | Marine gutless worms symbiont microbial communities from Max Planck institute for Marine Microbiology, Germany - Olavius ilvae ELBA.2... ...
GGATCGGCGTACGCCTCGCCCAGCGCCGCGAGCGCGCGCTCGATCAGCTCGCCGGCCACGCCCTTCTGGCGCAGCGTCGCGGCGATGCGGCGCGGGCCGCGGCCCTGGCGCAGCAGCGAGCGGGCGCGCGCCTCGGCGTAGGCCGCGTCGTCCAAGAGGCCGCGGTCGGTGAACTTGGCGACGATGGCGTCGGCCCAGGCGGCGCCTTCGGCCGCGTCGGTGCCGTGCAGTTGGGCCGAGCGCGCGACGCGGCGCCCGAGCACGCGGCGCAGGTTGGCGGCGGAGCTGGCATAGCGCTCCAGGTAGTGCAGCGCCGCGCGTTCCAGCCGCTCGCGGGTTACGGGGCGTGATCGCCGGCGACGCTTCGTCTCCGCCATGGCGCGACCTTGGCACAGCGGCCCGGGCCGTTGCCACATGTGCCGGGCGGGCGTATCTACTTCGGCCCACGCCTGGAACCGTCGCATGACCCAGATCCCTGAGGACACGCTGTACTACCGCGAACCGCCGCCCACGGCCGGCGACGCGGCCGACCTGGGGGTCATGGCCGGGCCGCCGCAGCCGCGGCGCTTCGGCCCGGTCAACTGGTTCGGGCTGTGGACGCTCTACGCCAAGGAGGTGCGCCGCTTCCTCAAGGTCTACACCCAGACCCTGATCGCGCCGGTCGTCACCACGCTGCTGTTCCTGGCGATCTTCACCCTGGCTCTGGGCGGCGCGGTGCGCATGGTCGGCGACGGGCCCTTCGCGATCTTCCTGGCGCCGGGCCTGGTGATGATGACCATCGCCCAGCAGGCCTTCGCCAACACCTCCTCCTCGCTCGTCATCTCCAAGATCCAGGGCAACATCGTCGACGTGCTGATGCCGCCGCTGAGCGCCGCGGAGCTGACTCTTGCCTATGCCGCGTCCGGCGTGACGCGCGGCGTGATGATCGGCAGCGTCACGGCGCTGGTGATGCGCGGGTTCGTCGACTACGGCATCGCCAATTTCGGCCTGATCGCCTTCCACGCCGTCGCGGCCTCGCTGATGCTGTCGCTGTTGGGCATGATCGGCGGCATCTGGTCGGAGAAGTTCGACCACATCGCCGCGGTGACGAACTTCGTCGTCACGCCGCTGTCGTTCCTCTCCGGCACGTTCTATTCGATCGAGCGCCTGCCGCCGGTCTGGCAGACGGTCGCGCACTTCAACCCGTTCTTCTACATGATCGACGGCTTCCGCGCCGGCTTCATCGGCCGCGCCGACGCCGACGTGGGCCTGGGCATCGCCGTAATGACGGGGGTGAACGTCGTGCTGTTCCTGATCACCTACCGCATGTTCGCGACCGGCTACCGGTTGAAGAGCTAGGACGGAGCCTGAACCGGAGCGGGCGACAGCGCCGTCGGGTGCTTCGGCTGGTAGACGCCCAGCCGGCTGCCGCTGGGGAGCTCGACGTGGGTCACAAGGCCCCAGCCCTGGTCGCTGATCTCCGCCGTCGGCACGTCCTCCTCGGCCAGCGTCTGCACCAGCGCCGCGACGTCGTCGCACATCAGGAAGAGCTCGTGGCGGCCGTTCTCCTCGGCGGGATGGAACGCCAGTTCCGCCGGCGGCAGGGCGAAGATCAGCCAGCCGCCACCGGCATCGATGCCCGGGAAGTTCAGCACGCCCCGCACGAAGGCCCGGTCGGCCTCGGCATCGGTGCTGCAAACGATGGCATGCGCGCCGGAGATCATGGCAGGCCTCCTTTCCCATAGCGGTGCGCGACTATCGCACGGCGGGCTGTCCTTGCCCTTGCTGATACACTCGGTGGGCCACCGTCGGCCGTGGGAAGCCTGTCTTGGCCAAATCCAAACGCGCGAGCGCGAGCGCGATCGTCGCCTGGCTCGAGGGTCCGGGACGCCTGATCGGCGACCGCGGGGTGTTCGTCGACGAGCTGGCCAAACGGCTGGTCGGCGCCGGGGTGCCGATCGACCGGATCACCACGGCGATCCCGATCCTGCACCCCAACCTCGACACCTCGGCGGTCTACTGGAACGCCGGCGAGCCGCCCGTCGAGCGCTTCTGGCGCATGCAGCCCGAAAACGTCCGCATGCTGAAGAACAGCCCCCTGCGGTCGATCTACGGCGGCGGCGGGCCGCTGCATTTCCGCATTTCGCCGCAACCGCAGCCGGACGAATTCACCATCCTGCCGGACCTGCGCCGGGAGGGCTTCCGGGACTACCTTGCCCTGCCGGCACCCTTCAGCGACGGCTCGACGAAGGCGATGACGTTCGCGACGAAGTCGGCGCGGGGCTTCAGCGACGCGCAGGTCGCGCTCCTGTTGTCGCTGATGCCGACGGTGGCGATGGTCTTCGAGATCCAGACCCTCAGGCGCAGCTCGAGGGCGCTGCTGGAGACCTATGTCGGCTCTGTCGCCGGCCCGCGCGTGCTCGACGGCAAGGTCAAGCGCGGCATGATCCAAACGATGCACGCGGTCGTCTGGTTCTGCGATCTGCGCGGCTTCACCGCGTTGTCGAACACGGTCGCGCGCGAGGACCTGATCGCGATGCTGAACGACTTCTTCGAGGTCATGGTCGACGCGGTCGAGGCGCGCGACGGCGAGGTCCTCAAGTTCATCGGCGACGCCATGCTGGCAGTGTTCTCCTTCAGCCGCCGCAAGGGCAGCGCCCGCAAGGCCGCCCGGCGGGCGCTCGACGGCGCGGTGGCGGCGCGCAGCCGGATCGCCGAGCTGAACGAGCGCCGGGTGGCGGCCGACCTGGCACCCATCGACTTTGGCATCGTGCTGCACGTCGGCGACGTCGAGTACGGCAACATCGGCGCCGAGGGGCGGCTCGACTTCACGGTGATCGGCCCCGCGGTCAACCTGGCCGCCCGGCTGCAGACGCTGTGCGCCGAACGCGGCGAGACGATCATCCTGTCGCGCCCCTTCGTCGACCAGGGCGAGCTCGCGGCGCGCCGGCTCGGATCCTTCGCGCTCAAGGGATTCACCGACCGCCACGAGGCTTTCACGCCAGGGGCCGGCCCACCTTCGCCGTAGCACCGCGACAGACGGCGGTAGTGTTGACAAGCCCTTCGCCGCCACGGCTTACTCGCGGCCTTGCGCGCGCCCCGGGCGGGCGCGCCCCTGACAGCCGCAAGACACGAAGGAGCCAGCGCGGTGATACCCGCAGTGATGCCGACCTATGCGAGGGCCGACGTCGCCTTCGACTGTGGCGAGGGTGCTTACCTCACGGCCACGGACGGGCGACGATTCCTCGATTTCGGCTCGGGCATCGCGGTCGACGCGCTGGGCCACTGCCACCCTCACCTGGTCGCTGCGCTGACCGCGCAGGCGCAGAAGCTGTGGCACACCTCGAACCTCTACGGCATCCCGGAGCAGGAGCGCTATGCCGAGCGGCTGGTCGCCGCCTCGTTCGCCGACAGCGTGTTCTTCTGCAACTCGGGCGCCGAGGCGGTCGAGGGTGCCTTGAAGCTGGCGCGGCGCTACTGGCACGAGACCGACCACCCGGAGAAGGTGCGGGTGATCACCTGCACGGGCGCGTTCCACGGGCGCACCATGGCGACGCTCTCGGCGGCCGGCAACGCCAAGTACCTGACGGGCTTCGGGCCGGCGCTCGAGGGCTTCGACCAGGTGCCCTTCGGCAACCTCAACGAGCTACGCGACCGGGTCACGCCCGAGACGGCGGCGATCCTGGTCGAGCCGGTGCAGGGTGAAGGCGGTATCCGGGCGGCCTCGCCCGAGTTCCTCAAGGGCTTGCGCGCCGCGGCCGACGAGTACGACCTGCTCGTGATCTTCGACGAGGTGCAGTGCGGCTTCGGCCGCACCGGCAAGCTGTTCGCCCACGAATGGGCCGGCGTGACGCCCGACATCCTGGCCGCCGCAAAGGGCATCGCCAGCGGCTTCCCCTGCGGCGCCATCCTGGCGACAGAGCGCACGGCGTCCCAGCTGCCCGCCGGCAGCCACGGCACCACCTTCGGCGGCAACCCGCTGGCCATGGCCGCGGCCAATGCGGTCCTGGACGTCATCCTGGACGACGGATTCCTGGAAAACGTCCAGCGCATCGGTGGGCACTTGCGCGGCCGCCTGGAGGATCTGGCGGCGGCGCGGCCGGACGTCGTCGCCGAAGTGCGCGGCAGCGGCCTGATCCTGGGCCTGCGCATCGCCGAGCCGCTGGTCAACGCCGACTTCGCCAAGGCGTGCTTCGAGCGCGGCCTGCTGCTGGTGCCGGCGGCGGAGAACGTCGTCCGCATCCTGCCGCCGCTGATCATCGGCGAGGCGGAGGTCGACGAGGCGCTGGCGAAGCTCAGCGACGCCGCCGCCGCGTTGGCGCCGGCAATTCCGGAACCGGTCTCGGGAGATGCCTGAGCCGCGCCACTTCCTGGACCTCGACCGGACGGCGCCGGCGGACCTGCGCCACATCGCCGACTTGAGCGCGGCACTGAAGGCGGGCCAGCCGTACGACGGCATCGGCGCCGCGCCGCTGGCCGGCAAGACGCTGGCCATGATGTTCGAGCGGCCGAGCACGCGCACCCGCGTCTCGTTCGAGCTGGCGGCCCGCCAGTTGGGCGGCGAGGTCGTCGTGCTGGACCACACCAACACGCACCTTGGGCGCGGCGAGACCATCGCCGACACCGCCCGCGTGCTGTCGCGCTATGCCGACGTCATCATGCTGCGCGCGACGGACCACGCGAAGCTCTTGGAGATGGCGGCGCACGCCGGCGTACCGGTGATCAACGGCCTCACCGACCGTTCGCACCCCTGCCAGGTGATGGCCGACGTCATGACGATCGAGGAGCGCCTGGGCGACATCGCCGGCACGACCGTGGCCTGGAGCGGCGATGGCAACAACATGGCGACCAGCCTGATCCATGCCGCGGTGCAGTTCGGCTTCGAGCTGCGCCTGGCCTGTCCCAAGGAGCTGCCGCCCTCGGCCGCGGCGCTCGCCTGGACGGCCGAACGCCAGGGCCGCATCCTCGTCGGCGACGATCCCGTCGCGGCGGTGTCGGGCGCGGACTGCGTCGTCACCGACACCTGGGTGTCGATGAGCGACGAGGCAGAGGAGGCGCGCCGCCGCGCCCTGCTCGAGCCCTACCGCGTCGACGCCGGCCTGATGGCGCATGCGGCGCCGCACGCGATCTTCCTGCATTGCCTGCCGGCCCATCGCGGCGACGAGGTGACGGACGAGGTCATGGACGGGCCGCAGTCCGCCGTCTGGGACGAGGCGGAGAACCGCCTGCACGCCCAGAAGGCGATCCTGTGCTGGTGCCTGGTGGACGCGCTCGACGATGTCTGAGATGCCGCTCTCCGGCGCCGCTGCCGGCCGCATCGGCGCCGCCGACGACGTCGTGCTGCCGTTCCAGCTGGAGACCCACAGCCAGGGTGTGGCGCCGACGCTGCGCGGCCGGGTCGTGCGCCTGGGCGGCCTGGTCGACGACGTGCTGAGCCGCCACGCCTACCCGGCGCCGGTCGCGGGTCTCCTGGCCGAGGGGCTGGCGCTGACCGCGGCGCTGGCCGGCGCCCTCAAGTACGAAGGCGTGTTCACGCTGCAGGCCCAGGGCGACGGCCCGGTGCCGCTGATGGTCGCCGACGTCACTAGCGAGGGCGCGCTGCGCGGCTATGCCACGGTCGACGAAGAACGGCTGGCCGCGGCCGCCGACGGCTCGCCGCGCGCGCTGTTGGGCAGCGGCTTTCTCGCCTTCACCGTCGACCAGGGCGACCACACCGAGCGCTACCAGGGCATCGTCGAGCTGAAGGGCGAGATGCTGGCCGAGTGCGCCCAGTTCTACTTCCGCCAGTCGGAGCAGATCGACACGGCGATCCAGCTCGCCGCCGGCCGCAGCGATGGCGGCTGGCGGGCGACGGCGCTGATGCTGCAGCGCCTGCCGGAGGACGGCGGCCGCGCGGTCCTGGCCTCCGACGACACCGAGGACCCGTGGCGCCGCGCCATGCTGCTGATGGCGACGATGACGAGTGCGGAGCTGCTGGACCCGGCGTTGTCCGGCGGCACGCTGCTCTACCGCCTGTTCCACGAGGACGGCGTGCGCGTCTTCCGGCCGCGCAGCCTCAACCGCGGCTGCCGCTGCTCGCGCGAGCGCATGGTCTCCGTGCTGCGCCGCCTGCCGGACGACGAGATCGCCGAACTGAAAGCCGACGGCCGGGTCGAGGTGACCTGCGAGTTCTGCAGCTCGATCTACGCCTTCGAGGAAAACGAACTGGAGACCCTGTTCCATGTTTGAGCGCCGACATCTGCACGCGCTCCCGGTGGCGTTGCTGGCGCTGGTGCTGGCCGCCTGCCAGACGCCGCCACGCACCAGCTTTCCGGAGCTGACGTACAGCCACCTGGAGCCGATCCGGCTGGCCGCCGCGGAGATCGAAGTCAAAGACGCCTACGTGCCACCATTGCGCGCGCCCAACGTCGAGCACCAGATGCCCGTGGCGCCCGCCGCCGCGGCGACGCGCTGGGCCCGCGACCGCCTGCAGCCCGGCGGGCCGGAGGGTCGCGCGGTGTTCACCATCGTCGACGCCGGCGTCGTCGAGACCAAGCTCAAGGGCTCGGACGGCCTGGAGGGCGTGTTCACGACCGACCAGTCCGAACGCTACGACGCCACGCTGGCGATCGAGATCGACATCTACGACCGCGCCGGCGTGCGCCTGGGCGGCGTCACCTCGACGGTCAAGCGCTCACGCACCGTGGCCGAGAACGCCTCCCTCGCCGAGCGCGACCAGGTCTGGTTCTCGCTGACCGAAGCGATGATGACCGACCTCGACCGCGAGGTCGAAGCCGCGATCCGCAAGCACCTGAAGCTGTACCTGCGGTAGGGGGCGCGACGTTCGATCGCGCCACGGGCCCCGCCCTTCGACAGGCTCAGGGTGAGGCCCTTGAGTTTGGTCGCTGTACTCGCTCGCAAGCGGAGGGCGACGCCAACACCCTCAAGCCCTCATGCTGAGCCTGACGAAGCACGAGGGCGTGCCCCGCACCAGGGCCCGGCCCTTCGACAGGCTCAGGGTGAGGCCCTTGTGTTTGGTGCCCGCTGTTAGTCGCCCACGACGGACCTAATCCGTCCCCCGCGCCGCCCAGTCTCCCACGCGCTTCAGCAACGCCTCGCAGGCCTCGAGCTGGGCCGTCTCGACGTACTCGTTGGGCTGGTGGGCCTGGGCGACGTCGCCGGGGCCGCACAGCACCGTGGCGATGCCGTGGCTCTGGAACAGGCCCGCTTCGGCGCCGTAGGGAACGGCGATGGTGTCGTTCTGGCCGCTCAGCGCCAGCGCCCATTCCGCGGCCCTGGGGTCGGGCGTCAGGGGCGGGATCGCCGCGCGCGGTTTCGTCACGATATTGGCGTCGGCGTGTTCGGCGCGCATGCGCGGCAGGATTTCGGTGGCGATGTGGGCGTCGATTTCGGCGGCCAGGGCCTGGGCGTCGGTGCCGGGCAGGGGGCGCAGTTCCCAGCCGATGGTGCAGTGGCCGGCCAGGATGTTGAGCGCCGTGCCGCCGTCCAGCCGGCCGACGTTCAGCGTCGTCACGGGCGGCGTGAAGCCGCTCTCGGGCTCCGGCTGTGCGGCCAGCCGCTCCGCCACCTCCAGCAGGTGCGCGACGATGCGGGCCGCATAGGCATTCGCGCTGACGCCGAACTGGGGCGAGGAGGAGTGCGCCGGCACGCCGGTGACGGTGGTCTCGAAGGTCGCCACGCCCTTGTGGCTGGTCGCCACCTTCATGCCGGTCGGCTCGCCGACGACGCAGTAGGCCGGCTGCGGCAGGTCCGCGCCCAGGCGCGACAAGAGGCCGGGGATGCCAAGGCAGCCGATCTCCTCGTCATAGGAGAACGCCAGGTGGATCGGGCGCTTGAGGTCACGGCGCAGGAACGCCGGCACCAGCGCCAGCGCGACGGCGATGAAGCCCTTCATGTCGGTCGTGCCGCGGCCGTACAGACGGCCGTCGCCGGCCCTCAGCGTGAACGGGTCGCTCGCCCAGTCCTGGTCGGCGACCGGCACCACGTCGGTGTGGCCGGAGAGCACGACGCCGCCCGGCCGCGCGGGACCGAGTGTCGCGTAGAGGTTCGCCTTGGTGCCGTCGTCGCTCGAGACCAGCGTCGCCGCGATGCCGTGGCCGTTGAGGTAGTCGCGCACGTAGTCGATGAGCGGCAGGTTGCTGAGCGCCGAGGTGGTGTCGAAGCCCACCAGGTCGCGCAGCAGATCGGTCGCGGCGTCGCTCACGGGCCGACCTCTAGTCCCGCCAGAAGGCGGGGGCGAACAGCACCAGGACGGTGAACAGCTCCAGGCGGCCCAGCAGCATGCCGGCCGACAGCGCCCACTTCGCGGTGTCCGGCAACGGCGCGAAGTTGCCGGAGGGGCCGATGACCTCGCCGAGCCCCGGGCCGACGTTCGAAATCGCCGTCGCCGCGCCCGACAGCGCCGTGACGAAGTCGAGGCCGAGCACGCCCAGCACCGCGGTCAGGAACGCGAAGACCAGCACGTAGAGGAACAGGAAGCTGAGGACCGACGTCGCCGCCCCCTCCGGGATCGGCCGCCGGTTGTAGTAGGGGATGAAGACGCCGTGTGGCTGCAAGAGCTTCTTCATCTGCACGTTGGCGATGGCGTAGAGCACCTGGATGCGGAAGATCTTGATGCCGCAGGTGGTCGAGCCGGCGCAGCCGCCGATGAACATGATGATGAAAAAGAACGGCATGGCGAAGCCGCCCCAGGTGTCGAACGGCTGGGTCACATAGCCGGTGCCGGTCATGATCGAGATCGTGTTGAACGCGGCGTTGCGCAGCCCGAACCAGAACGGGTCGCTGTGCACGGAGGCGTAGCAGACCATCATCAGCGCGACGGCGAAGAAGGCGATGCTGAGGAACCAGCGCACCTGGCCGTCGCGCCACAGCGCCAGCGGCCGGCCGCGCATGGCCTGGAGGTAGAGCACGAAAGGCAGGCTGCCGAAGATCATGAAGGCAACGGCGATCCAGTCGACCGCGGCGCTGTTGAAGTAGGAGAGCGAAGCGTCCTGGGTCGAGAAGCCGCCCGTCGCGATGGTCGTCATGGCGTGGGCCAGCGCCTCGAAGCCGCTCATGCCGGCGAACCAGTAGGCGGCGGCGCAGACGAGCGTCAGTGCCAGGTAGATCGCGCCGATGGCGTTCGCCAGCTGCGCCGCGCGCGGCAGCACTTTCTCCGAACGGTCCGAGCTCTCGGTGCGGAACAGCTGCATGCCGCCGACCTGCAGCATGGGCATGACGGCGACCGCCATGACGATGATGCCGATGCCGCCCAGCCACTGCAAGAGCGCCCGCCACAACAGGATGCCGGGCGGCGCCGCGTCGAGCCCGACGACGACGGTCGAACCCGTCGTGGTGATGCCCGACATCGCCTCGAAGAAGGCGTCGGTGTAGCTCAGGCCCAGCTCGGCGAAGGTAAACGGCAGCGCCGCGAACGCGGTCAGCGCCAGCCAGCTGGCCGTCGTCAAGACGAAGGCCTGGCGCACGCCCAGCGCCATGTCGCGGCTGCGCGTGGTGAAAATCAAGGCACCGCCGACGAACAGCGTCAGGCCGGATGCCGCCAGGAAGACCTGCCAGTCCGGGTTCTTCACCGCCAGATCGGCGATCGCCGGCAGCACCATGGCCACGGCCAAGGTGGTCAACAGAATGCCGATGACGAAGAAGACCGGACGGAAGTCGAGCAAAGGCGACCCGCGAGGCAGGCGCGGCCGGGTCTCGCGCTAGCGAAGCGGGGCGAGTCGGGCGCGCACAGGCGACTGGCGCGGATCATTGGCGGAATTGAGGGTGCTGTCCAGCCGCTAGCGGTTGCACGCCGCCGGACGCGCCCTCACGCTCCGGCGCGCACCCGCCCCTTCCACTCGCCGCCGCGGCCCAGCCAATGGCGGCGCGCGGAGTCGAGCGTGGCGAGGGTGTAGAACAGCCCGGCGAGCGGCAGCAGCAGCGCCGACACAGGGCGCTGGCCGTAGAGCCGCAGCGTCGGCACGTAGGTGATCGCCATGACGGCCCAGGCCGCAGCCGCAAGTGCCCCGGCCTCGCGCGACGGCCAAGTGAGCGCAAGCCCCGGCGGCACCAGGTAGACGAGCGCCATGCCGACGACGCAGAGGGCCAGCAGCACGGGCGAGAAGCGTAGCTGCGCGTAAGCGCTGCGCGCGATCATGCGCCAAATCGGGCCCGGGCCGCCGTAGGCGCGCAGCGAACGCTCGGCCGTGCCGAGGCCGAGCCAGACCGGCCCCTGGCGCTTCAGCACGCGGGCCAGGGCGCAGTCGTCGATGAGCGCGCCCTTCACCGCGGCGATGCCGCCGGCGGTTTCGAGCGCCGTGCGGCGCACCAGCATGCAGCCGCCGGCGGCACCGGCCGTGCGCCGCCGCGGGTCGTTGACCCACGGGAATGGGTAGAGCTGCTGGAAGAAGTAGACGAACGCGGGGATCAGCAGGCGTTCCCACGGCCCCCGGCAGTGCAGCCGCACCATCAGGGAGGCGAGCGCGAGGTCGTCGCGCTCGGCCTTGGCCACCAGACAGCGGACGGTGCCCGGATCGTGCGCGATGTCGGCGTCGGTCAGCAGGACGTAGCTGGCGTCCGGCGCCAGCTCCGCGGCCGCCGCGACGCCGGTCTCGACCGCCCACATCTTGCCGACCCAGCCGGGCGGGCGCGGTGGCGCGGCCAGCACCGTCAGGCGCGGATCGTCGAGCGCCCGGGCCATGTCGCCGGTGCCGTCATCGGAGCCGTCGTCGACCAGGATCACCTGAATGCCGGCATAGTCCTGCTGGAGCAGCGACGTCAGCGCCGTCGCAACGACGTCGGCCTCATTGCGAGCCGGGACCACGACGACGACGCTGGGCGTAGCCGCCGGCGTCAAATCGTCGAGCCGCTGGTCGGCACGCCAGTACCGGCCGTGCAGCAGCAGCAGGTAGAGCCAGACGGCGAGCGAGAGACCGGCGAGCGCGATGAGCATGGCGCCGGAGTATGGCCTTCCGGCGGCGCCTCAGGAACCGGGCGAGGCGATCCCGTTCAGCGCCCAGTCGTAGGTATGGTCGTCGATGCGGCGCGCGTCCATCAGCCGGGCGGCGAGGTCGGGCCGGGCGTAGGCCTTCAGGTGGTCGATGACGCCCGGGTCGGTATTGCCGAAATCGGCCTTGAACCAGATGTAGATGCTGGAGACGACCAGCTTGCCGCGACGCGCCATGACGCCGCGCGGGTGGTTGACGTAGGCCCGCGCCGCCGCCTCCAGCTGCGCCTCCGTATTGGCCGCCGTAAAGGCCCGCGGCGCCAGGTTTGGGCAGCCCAGCGCGGCGCAGTTGACGGCGTAGTGCACGCGCGGGTCGCGCCAGATCGGCCGCAGAATCCGGTGCTCGATGTCGTCGAGGCTCAGCGGCTCGCCCGCCACCTCCGCCAGCGCCTTGCCCCACGGCCCGTCGGCGAACAGCCCCGGCGAGATATCGATGTCGCGGATGCTGTCGACCGGGTAGTGGTCCAGCACCGTCTTGACCGTCACCGCGTTGTAGAGGTTGACCCAGGAGGCGAACTGCTCGGGCCGCGCCAGCGCGTCGACGTCGACGCCCTCGAGCGCCGCGATATAGCCGTCGAGGGCGCGGCGGTCCGCGGCCGAGACGCCGGCGTAGTCGAAGCGCGCGACGCCGTCCTCGTGCGGGGTCAGGTAGCGGCCCAAGAGAAGGTCCCAAGCGCCGTGGTCGACGCTCGCCGAGGTGCCCGGCGAGTGCGCGGCCCAGCGCTGCCACAGCTCGGCCCGCGGCGCCGCCTGCGCGGTGCAGGCCAAGGCGAAGATGGCGATCGCCAGCGCGGCGAGCGGGAGCAGGAGGGAGGCGGCACGCTGCATCGGGCGTCCTGTGGCTGTCGTCCTGCCCCGCCAGATGGCGTCGCGCGGCGGCGCCACAAGGCCGGGTCAAGGCGTTGTGAGAACGCGTGAAAGCCTCAGCGCCGGGCGACGATGAACAGCCGGCGGAAAGGGTAGAGCGTGACGCCGTCGGGGCGGCGCGGGTAGGCCGCGGCGATCAGCGCCTGGTAGCGCGCGAGAAACGCCTCCGCCTCGTCGCCCAGCGCCTTCAAGAGCGGGCGCAGGCCGGTGCCCTTGGTCCACTCGACGACCGCATCGTCGCCCTGGAGCGCGTGCAGGTAGTCGACCTCCCAGATGTCGAGCGCCGCCGCGTGCGGCGCCAGCAGGTCGTAGTACGCCTGCGGCGTGGCGACCGGGTCCGCGCGCGACGCCATTTCGGCGGTGGCCGGGAAGTCGGCCGCGGCCTGGCGCATGGCCACGTGGGACGGCAGGTCGTGGCTGCGCGGCATCTGCACCGCAAGCACGCCGGCGGCGGCGAGGCTGCCCAGCAACCGCGGCAGCAGCGCCGCATGGTCGGGCAGCCAGTGCAGGGACGCGTTGGCGAAGATCAGGTCCGGCGGCCGGTCGGGCCGCCAGTCGGCGATGTCGGCGCGCTGCCACGCCAGCCCCAGGTGGTCGCGGCGCGCCGCCGCCAGCATCTGCGGTGAATTGTCGACGCCGAGCACATGCGCGCGTGGCCACTGCCGCTGCAGCCGCGCCGTCAGGTTGCCGGGGCCGCAGCCGAGGTCGACGACCTGGCTTGGCGTCTCGTCGGCAAGGCGGGCCAGCAAGTCGAGGCCGGGCCGGGCCCGCTCGGTAGCGAAGCGGCCGTACTGCGCCGGGTCCCAGTCGGCCCGCGCCGCCGCCTCAGCCATCGAACGGCAGGTCCAACCGGAAGACGGTGCCTTCAGCGTCGCTGCTGACCAGTTCGATGTCGCCGCCATGGGCGCGCATGACGTCGCGGGCGATGACCAGGCCCAGACCCGTGCCGCCCTGGCGCGCACTGCCGGTGAACGGCCGGAACAACTTGTCGCGCGCTTTCGGCGGCAGCCCGGGGCCGTCGTCGCTGACGTCGATCGAGACCCGGCCGTCGCCGTTCGCCGCCGCGACCCGCACTTGGTCGGCGCCGGCCTCCAGCGCGTTGCGCGCCAGGTTCGAGAAGACGCGGTAGAGCTGGCCGCGGTCGGCGCTGACCTCAATGTCGGGCGCCACCTCGTTGACCAGTGGCGAGCTGCACGGGTCGCCGCCGGGCTCGGCCAGCGCCGCCATGTCGCCCGCGACCTCCTCGACCAGACCACGCAACGCGAACGACGCCCGCTCGATCTGCGGCCCCTCGTCGCGCGCGAAGTTCAGCGTCTGGGCGCACAGGTTGATGGCCCGGTCGATGCTGTCGATCAGGCGCGGTGCGATGCGCTTGACCTCCGGCTCCTCGACCGCGGCCAGGCGGTCGGAGATCAAGACCGCCGTCGACAGGATGCCGCGCAGGTCGTGGCTGATCTTGCTGACTGCCGAGCCGAGCGCCGCCAAGTGCTCGCGCTGCTTCAGCGAGGCGCGGATCGCCGCCTGCATGTCGGACAGCACCGCCTCGGCGACGCCGATCTCGTCGCCGCGCCCGCTGGGCCGCACGCCGACGGTGGCGTTCTCCGGGTTGTCGGCGAAGGCGGTGATGTCTTCGGTCATGCGGCGCAGCGGCCGCACCATCAGCCAGTGCAGCGCCAGGAAGACCAGCGCCGCGGTGATCCCGGAGATGACCAGCGACAACAGCAGGATGTTGCGCGAGTGCGCGAGCATCGCCGCGCGCACCGGTGCCTCGTCCATCAGCACCTCGACCAACACGTCGGGCTCCATGGACGACGGCCCCATCACACGCAGGATGCGGTTCTCGGTCTGCGCCAGCGTGGCGAAGGCCTCCCAGATCGACCGCATCGGCATGGTGTCGTCCAGCTTGACCTCCAGGTCGACCTCCAGCGGCAGTTCGCTGGCCAGCAGCAGGCGGCGGTCGGCCTCGTGCAGCACGACGATGTGGGCGCCGACGTTGTTGAGCAGCTCGACGGTCAGCTCGCGGCTGACCATGTGGTCCGGCGTCGCCTCCACCGCGAAGGCGGCAAGGCGCGCGGCGGCCAGGCGTTCCTCAAGGAAAACGACGCGGAAGTTGGCGATCGACGGAGCGTAGATCAGCACCTCCGCCAGCATCACGAAGGCGAGCGTCAGCAGCAGCAGCCGGGCGGACAGGCTGGCGAACGGACGCGGCAGCTTGCGAAGCCGAGGGTGCTGCATAGTCCGCCGGTTGTAGCAGAAATCCGGCTCCGTCGGTACGCGGCGCTACCCGTTCCGCGGGGCCGTGAAGCGCAGATCGAAGCTGGTGCGGTGGGCCGGCAGGGTGGCGCGCAGCCAGTCATCCAGCGCCGCGTCGCAAGGGTCGCCGAACGTGTCCCACAACAGCGCCGAGGCCGTGGGCGCTCGGTCGAAGAGGTCGGCGACGACGTCCCAGGAGGCGTGCACATAGGCGGCGCGCAGCGCGAACTGCACGTGAGCGTCGGCGGCCAGCGCCACCAGCTCCAGCATCTCGGCGGCCATCGCCGCGGTGTAGCCGTGCGTCGGGTCGTACCAGCCGGTCTCCCAGCCGAGCGACAGGATGGCGGAGGGTGTCGCCTCGATTACGGTCAGGACGAACTCCGTGGCGTCGAAACCGCTTCGATAGCCGCCCGGCCCGTCCAATACGTCGGCGTTGGCCAGCACTGGAACGGCCGGGGCGCGCCGCGCCACCTCGGCGAGCGCTTCGGCGACGATGTCGGGCTGCTTGAAGTCCAGCTTGATCCCCTTGCCGGCGTTGAGCGCCGCATCGAGGAAGGTGCCGAGGTCCAGGTCGCTGTCGCGCGCCGGCGGATGGGCCAGCACCAGCCGGCCGTCGGGCGCGCGCTGCACGTCGGCCTCCAACAGCGTCACGTGCGCATCGGCGCACGCCGCCGCCAGCTATGCCCGGTCGTTGACGCCGTGCGCCCAGACGAGCTCGGACAACGCGGCGACGCCGCCGTGATCGAGCAGGCGCTGCACGGCCGATTAGGCGAAACGCAGCAGGAAGCGCACGATGCGGCGCGTGCGCTCACTGAACAGGGCTTGGGTGTAGAAGCTGCCGGCGGCGCGCTTGTTGACCTCGCCCAGCGTCGGGTAGGGCACGACGACGCCCGCCATCGAACCGATCTTGAGGCCGCGGGAAATCGCCAGGCACCAGGGCTGCAGCAGCTCGCCGGCATGGGGGCCGACGAGGCCAGCGCCCAGGATGCGGCCGCGCCTGCTGGTGATGACCTTGGCGAAGCCGTGGGGCGTGCGCTCCGTCTGGGCGCGGTCGTTCTCGGCGAACGGCCAGCGCAGGATGCGGATCGTGCCGTGCCGCTCGCGCGCCTGCGCCTCGGTGAGGCCGACCTGGGCCAGCTCGGGGTCCGTGAAAGTGACCCAGGGCAGCGCCCGGTAGTCCACCTTGGCGGGCATGCGGAACAGCGCGTTGCGGATGACGATGCCGGCGTGATAGCCGGCGATGTGGGTGAACTGCGGCCCACCGGCGGCGTCGCCGACGGCAAACACCCGCTTGTTGGTGGTGCGCAGGCGGGCGTCGACCTGGATGCCCTGGGCCGAAGTGGCGATGCCGGCGGCGCCGAGCTCCAGCCCGTCGACGTTGGGCCGGCGCCCGGCCGCGACCAAGAGGTGCGAGCCATTAACGCGCGCGCCATCCTCCAGCACCGCGTTGACGCCGTCGCCGCTCTCGACCCGGTCGATGCCGACGCCCTCGCGCAGGTCGATACCCTCGTGCGCCAGGCGCTCCCTGACGATCCCGGCCAACTCCCGGTCGTCCTTGCCGAGCATCGTGAAGGCCTCGAGCACCGTCACGCGGCTGCCGAGCCGCCGGTGCGCCTGCGCCATCTCGAGCCCGATCGGCCCGCCGCCGACGACGATCAGGTGCTCGGGCAGGTCGGGGTTGTCGAACACGGTCTCGTTGGTAAAATACGGCACCGCGTCGAGGCCGGGTATCGGCGGCGCCGCGGGCGACGAGCCGGTGGCGATGACGATGAACTTGGCGGCGACGCGGCTGCCGTCGTCGGCGACGACCTCGCGCGGGCTGGCGAAGTGGGCCGACTGGCGGATCACCGTGACGCCCAGCCCCTCGAAGCGCTCGACCGAATCCATGGGCGCGATGCCGTCGATGACGCCGTCGACGTGGGCGCGCACGGCGGCGAAGTCGATCGCGGGGGTGGCAGAGACGCCGAAGCGGCCGGCATCGCGGGCGTCCTGCGCGGCGTGCGCGGCGGCGAGCAACGCCTTCGACGGCACACAGCCGTAATTGAGGCAGTCGCCGCCCATCCTGCCGCGCTCGAACAGCACGGTATTCGCACCCATCTGGGAGGCGCCGGCGGCGACCGAGAGGCCACCGGAGCCGGCCCCAATGACGCAGATGTCGACCTCAAGGGTACGTGCCACGCCCCTCCCCCCGGGAACAGGCGCCGCTTAGGACTTCCGCGCCTTCAGCTTCTTATAGACCACCGGGATCAGCGCCAGAACGGCCAGGCCGACGATGGGGGCGAGAATCTGCGGCTCGAAGATGATGCCGAGATCGGGTTCCGCACCCGCGTCGAAGATCGCGCCCAGGCCGTTGCCGACGGAGGCGTAGACCACCGTGCCGGGGATGATGCCGAAGAACGTGCCGACGACGTAGGTCGACAGCTTCACGCCCAGGAACGCCGGCACCAGGTTGACCAGCCAGAACGGGAACAGCGGCACCAGGCGCAGGACCAAGAGGTAGTTCAGCGCGTTCTCCTGGAAGCCGTGCTCCATCTTCAGGAGGAACGGCCCGGCGCGGGCCTCCAGCGCGTCGCCCAGCGCGGTCTTGGCGATCAGGAAGAGGATCGTCGCCCCGATCGTCGCCGCGACGACGACGTAGCCGGCCGCCAGCCAGGTGCCGAACAGGAAGCCGCCGCCCAGCGTCATCACCGCGCCGCCGGGCAGCGAGAAGGCGACGATGACGATGTACAGAAGAACGAATATCGCGCCGGCGGCCAGGGCGTTGTCGGCGACCTGCTGGCCAAGCCAGGCGCGGTTCTCGCGCAGGGCCTCAAAGCTGATGTAGTCCTGCAGCCCCAGCGCGAAAAACGCCGCGAAGCCGGCGGCGACGACGATGACGGGGATGAAACGCTTGAGCCGCGAAGGTTGGCGCACGGGCATGGCCGGTGCCTCGGTCGTCTGGTTCACGCGCTGGCCCTCCAAGAGAGCGTGCCGCGGCTCTGCCCCCGCCGCCGCGGCACTGCCAGCGAAAGTAGGCAGGCCCCCGCACACGGACGAGTCACCAATGCGTGAGAGCGGCGGCCTGAAAGGGTCGCCTAACGACCCCCTCACGCGCATTGACTTGGGCCGGGGGCGTCCGTATACACGCGGGCTGCTTTTGCCGCCGTCCGGCATGGAGTTGAGCCGTGAAACGCACCTATCAGCCCAGCGTCCTGGTCCGCAAGCGCCGCCATGGCTTCCGCTCGCGCATGAAGACCGTCGGCGGGCGCCGGGTGCTGTCCCGCCGCCGCGCCAAGGGGCGCAAGCGCCTGAGCGCCTGAAGACCTGAGAATCCGACCGGCGGCGCCGATCCATGGCCGCCGTCCACCTGACATGACGAACCGCACCCCCGAGCGCCTGAAGACCCGGGCCGAGTTCCTGTGCGTGGCCGCCGCCCGGCACAAGTCGGCGCGGCCGGGCCTGGTGCTGCAGGCGGCGCGGCGTCCGGCCGGCACGGCATCTGGCGACAATCGCATTGTCCCGCCCTGGAGAGTCGGCTACACCGTCAGCCGCAAGGTGGGCAACGCCGTCGCGCGCAACCGCGCACGCAGGCGCCTCCGGGCCGCCGTGGGCCGGGTCATGCCGGATCACGCGCTCAACGGGGTCGACTACGTAGTGATCGGCCGCGCGGTGACGTGCGACCGCCCGTTTTCCCAGCTCGTCGGCGACCTGGAATCCGCCATGAAGCGGCTCCATGTGTGGTCAGACGAGCGCGCCAATGCAGGCGATTGAGATGCGGACCCTGGTGAGCCTAGGCGAGACCGCGGTGGCGGTGGTCATGGTCGTTCTGATCCAGACCTACCGGCTGCTGCTGAGCCCGTTGTTGCCGCAGGGCAGCTGCCGGCACGAGCCGAGCTGCTCGCGCTATGCGCTGGACGCCATCAGCGTCCACGGCCCCTGGCGCGGCGGCTGGCTGACGCTGGGCCGCCTCTTGCGCTGCCACCCCTGGGGCACGATGGGCTACGACCCGGTGCCTGAGCCGCGCCGCGGCGGCCGCGATTGCGGCCACGCCGCGCACGGCTAGGCGAAAGACACAGCCCATGCAGCCGATCGATCAGAAGAACCTGACCCTCTTCATCGCCTTCATGTTCGCGATCCTGATTGGCTACCAGTTCTATCTGGACCTTGTCATCGATCCGCAGCAGGAGCAGCAGCGGCAGGCGCTGGAGCAGGCCGCCCCGGCGCCTGACGGCACCGCCACAGTGCCGCGGCCGGAGGGCGCCCAGCCGCAGGCCACGGCGCCGACCGCCGGCGTGCGGCCGCGGGCGACGGTGCTGGCCGAGGCGCCGCGTTTGGCGGTCGACACGGCGGCGCTCAGCGGCTCGATCAGCCTGACCGGCGGGCGCTTCGACGACCTGACGCTGAACCGCTACAAGGTCACGACGGCGCCCGACAGCCCCAACATCAACCTGCTCGCCCCGGTCGACACCACGGCGCCGTACTTCGCGGATTTCGGCTGGATCGACGACGCCGGCGCGGTCTACGGCGGCGGCGGCACGGCGTGGCAGAGCGACGGCGGCGTGCTGACGCCCACGTCGCCGGTGCGCCTGAGCTACCGCGCCGAGAACGGCCTGCGCTTCGAGCGCACGGTCGCGATCGACGAGAACTACATGTTCACCATCACCCAGCGCGTGGTGAACAACGGCAGCGAACCGGTGACGCTGTTCCCCTACGGCCGCGTCACCCGCATCGGCAAGCCGCCGACGGTCGACTTCTACATCCTGCACGAAGGGCCCATGGGCGTCTTCGACGGCACGCTGAAGGAGTTCGACTACGGCGACCTGGAGGATGACGGCCGCATCGACGTGACCTCGACGGGTGGCTGGATCGGCATCACCGACAAGTACTGGCTGGCGGCGCTGGTGCCCGACCAGCAGGAGGAGGTGCGCTCGCGCTTCACCTTCGGCAACGAGGGCGGCGTCAGGCGCTACCAGGTCGACTATCTGGGCTCGGCGCGGCCGATCGCGCCCGGCTCGTCGGTCGAGATGACCAACCGGCTGTTTGCAGGCGCGAAGCTGGTGCGCCTGATGGACCGGTATCGTGACGAACTGGGCATCGACCGCTTCGATCTCGCCATCGACTTCGGTTGGTTCTTCTACATCACCAAGCCGCTGTTCTACGCCATCCTCTATCTCAATGATCTGTTGGGCAATTTCGGCCTCGCCATCCTGGCGCTGACGGTGGGGGTCAAGCTGGCGTTCTTCCCGCTGGCCAACAAGTCCTACAAGTCGATGTCGAAGATGAAGGCGCTGCAGCCCCAGATGACAGAGCTGAAGGAGCGCCACGGCGACGACCGCCAGAAGCTGCAGCAGGAGATGATGGCGCTGTACAAGCGCGAGAAGGTCAACCCGGTCTCCGGCTGCCTGCCCATCGCCGTGCAGATCCCGGTGTTCTTCGCGCTCTACAAGGTGCTGTTCGTCGCCATCGAGATGCGCCACGCGCCGTTCTACGGCTGGATCCGCGACCTCTCCGCGCCCGACCCGACGACGATCTTCAACCTGTTCGGGCTGATCCCGTTCGACCCGCCGACGTTCCTGATGATCGGCGTCTGGCCGCTGATCATGGGCATTACGATGTTCCTGCAGCAGAAGCTGAACCCGGCGCCGCCCGACCCGATCCAGGCCAAGATCTTCACGTTCCTGCCGATCGTATTCACCTTCATCCTGGCCGGCTTCCCCGCCGGGCTGGTGATCTACTGGGCCTGGAACAACACGCTCTCGATCCTGCAGCAGTACGTCATCATGCGGCGCATGGGCGTGCCTATCGGCGGCGGCCGGGTCAAGCAGACGACATGACCGCCGCGGCGGACGCGTCCGCCAGCGATCTGGACGACGCGACGCGCGAGACCGGTCGCAAGCTATTCGCGCAGGAATGCCGGTTCCTCCTGGGCGTGGCGCGGGTCCAGCAGGTGCCGGAGGCGGACCTCCCGGAGGTCGCCTTCGCCGGCCGCTCCAACGTCGGCAAGTCGAGCCTCTTGAACGCGCTGACGGGCCGCACGACCCTCGCCCGCACCAGCAACACCCCCGGCCGCACGCGTGAGCTCAATTTCTTCGCGCTCGGCGGCCGCCTCGGCCTCGTCGACCTGCCAGGCTACGGCTACGCCCGCGTCTCGCGCAGCCGCGCAGACGCCTGGACCAAGCTCTTGAAAGCCTATCTTGCCGGCCGCGTGACGCTCAGGCGTGCCTGTCTGCTGATCGACGCGCGGCACGGCCTGAAGGACAGCGACACCGACATGATGCGCCTGCTAGACGCCGCCGCGGTGCCCTACCAAGTGGTGCTGACCAAGGCCGACAAGGTGAAGACGGCGGCGCTCGAGACCTGCGTCGGCGAGGTCACGGCGGCGCTGAAGCGGCACCCGGCGGCGCTGCCCGACGTACTGCCGACCAGCGCCCGCGACGGCCGCGGCATCCCGGAACTGCGCGCCACGCTTGCCGCGCTGGCCCGCGACGATCCGGCGGAGTAAGGTCCGGCACCGATTCCACCAGGGGAAACGCGCGCAACAAGCGACGCGACGCGACAAATGGCCGAGCAAGACCAGGCGTCCTTCGAAGTGCACCTCGCCAAGGCCGGCGTGCTGGCCGAGGCGCTGCCGTTCATGCGGCGCTATTCCGGCAAGGCCTTCGTGGTCAAGTATGGCGGCCACGCCATGGGCGACGAGCGCCTGGCGTCGTCGTTCGCGCGCGACGTGGTGCTGTTGAAGCAGATCGGCATCAACCCCATCGTCGTGCACGGCGGCGGGCCGCAGATCGGCAAGATGCTCGACCGCCTGCGCATCCAGAGCGAGTTCGTCGACGGCCTGCGCGTGACCGACAAGGCCACCGTCGACATCGTCGAGATGGTGCTGTCGGGCTCGATCAACAAATCCATCGTCAGTGCCATCAACGACGCCGGCGGCACCGCCATCGGTTTGAGCGGCAAGGACGGCGATCTGATCCGGGCGCGCAAGCTGCGCCGCACCCGGCGCACCGACAGCAACATCGAGAAGATCCTCGATCTCGGCTTCGTCGGCGAGCCGGCGGTGATCGACCCGAAGATCCTCACCGTGTTTCGGGAATCGCACATCATCCCGGTGATCGCGCCCATCGGCATCGGCCATGGCGGCGAGACCTACAACATCAACGCCGACACGGCGGCCGGCGCGCTCGCCGCCGCGGTCGGCGCCACGCGCCTCCTGCTGCTGACCGACGTCGCCGGCGTGCTCGATCAGGACGGCGAGTTGATCCCCGACATGACGGTCGACGAAGTGCGCGAGGCGGTGACCGACGGCGTCATCCACGGCGGCATGATCCCCAAGGTCGAGACCTGCGTGCACGCGGTCGAGGCCGACGTCGAGGCCGCGGTCATCATGGACGGCCGCGCCGAGCACGCGATCCTGCTCGAGATCTTCACCCAGCACGGCATCGGCACCGCCATCTGGCACGACGCCCGGGAGTAGGACACGCTCATCGGCACGGACCCCGGCCTTCGACAAGCTCAGGATGAGGTCCTTGTGTTCGGTTGCGCGAGTGTTGGCCTGCATCGGGCGGCACCAACCAACTCAAGCCCTCATGCTGAGCCTGTCGAAGCACGAGGGCGTCGTGCAGAGCGAGATCGGCAGATCCAATCCCCTACCCCGTCGTGCCGGTGAGGAACTCGAGCTGCCAGTCCATCTCTTCCTCCGTGAGGGGGAAGGCGTCGTCGTCGGCGGGACGCAACAGCGCGTCGGGCACGACGCCGGCGAGCTGCAGCTGCAGCTGCAGGGCGAAGCGGGCGGAAAACCCGGCTTTCCAGGCCAACGCCACGACGGCCTTGGCGCTGCGCAGGGAGATGGCGCGGCCGATGACCTCCGGGTCGACGTCGGCGCACAGCGCCATGCCGGCGGCGGCGAAGGCGCGATCGCCGGCGGCGAGCGCCTCGGAGATCGTCTCGGCGTCGAGCTCGCCGGCTTCGTGGAGCGTGCGGGCGCGGATCGTTTCCTCGCGCTCGCCGTCGTCCCAGTCGGGATCGAACGGCTCGTCGTCGCCCTCGGAACGGGATTCCAGGTCCTTCGGCTCGGCGCCGACGCGCTCCTCGACGATCTCGGCGTCGTCGGCCTCCGACCGGGACTCCAGGTCCTTGGGTTCGGCGCCAATACGCTCCTCGACGATCTCGGCGACGGCGTCGAGCGCCTCGGCCTCCAGGTCTTCGCGCTGGCTCAGCTCGCGCAGCAGCGACTTGGCGACGAAACGGGCGATCTTGCGCGCCGCGGCACCGGGCAGCTTCGGCCGGCGCACCAGCGGCCGGTGCCAGGTCTCGACCTCCGGCGCCGCGTCGATGATCTGGTCCAGCGTGTCCTCGCGGATCTGCGCGCTCTGGTTGGCCAGCAAGTCGGCGACCGCCGCCTGGTCGCCCGCGGCGACAACCGCATCGGCGACGTCGCCGCTGACGCTGTCGCGGCGCGAGATGGCGCGCAGCGCCTCCTGCACGGGTTCGCTGGCGATGACTTCCAAGAGGTCCTCATCGGTCAGCACCGGCGAGAACTCGAGGATCGGCCGCGCCACGCTCGGGTCTTCGTCGCGCGCCAGGCGGCGGATCACGTCCGCCGGCGCGTTGACGACGTCGCTCAACACCTCGGCAACGATGCGCCGGACGCGCGCCAGCTCATCCTGCGCCAGCATGTCCAGCGCCTCGACGGTGGCGAGGTAGATCGTGTCGCGGGCGTCGGGCGTCAGCTCGGGCGTCAGCCGGGCGATCTTGTCGGCCAGCGTGGCGCGCACGTCGTCGTTGTCGTCGCGCGCCAGCAGCACGTCGGCCTGGCGCGGCGTGGCGCGGTTGGCGGCCAGCGCACGCCGGACCAGCGGCTCGTCGTCGTCGGCCAGGTAGTACAGCACCTCCGGCCGGATGTCGTCCCGCGCCGCCAGCGTCAGCCGCACCGACGTATCGTCGCTGCGCGCCAGGCGCTTGGAGTCCTCGTAGCTGATGTCGGCGTCGTCCGCCGCCGGTGTCGGCTGTCGTTGTGGTGTTGCGCTCATCGTCTCATCCGCGGTCCGTCTCTGGCCCCGTTTCCGCCAGGATCGGCGGCGCCAGCCGCCAGTCGTTCTTGCCCGCGCGCTTGGCGCGGTACATCGCCACGTCGGCGCGCTTGACCAGCGCGTCGACGTCCTCGCCCTTGTCCGGCGCGTAGACCGCGACCCCGATGGAGCCGCCCAGCGGCTGCTCGGCCGAGGCGCTGAAATCGCGCATGCGTTCCAGCGCGGCGCAGATCGACTGCGCCTTGGCGCAGCCGGCCTCGCCCGCGGCGTCGTCCAGCCAGATCGCGAACTCGTCGCCGCCCAGCCGCGCCACCAGGTCGTGCCGGCGGCTCATGCCGCGCAGCACGTCGGCAATGCGGCGCAGCACGGCGTCGCCCTAGTCGTGGCCCAGCACGTCGTTGACCGGCTTGAAGTTGTCGAGGTCGAGGTAGATCAGGACGCCCGGCGTCTCACGCACCATGGCGCGGGCCAGGCACTGGTCCAGGTCGGCCATGAAGGCGGCGCGGTTGAGCAGGCCGGTGAGGCCGTCGGTGCGCGAGACGCGCTCGAGCCCGCGCTGGTCGATGATCTGCGTCAGCACGACGCCCAGCTGGCCGGTCACCGCCGCCAGCAGCGAGCGGTCGTCGTCACGCCAGTCCTGCCCCGCGTCGCGCCGCCACAGCGCGATGGCGCCGTTGACGCGACCGCGATAGGCGGTGGCGTGGGCCAGCACCCCGGCGCCGTGGTCGATCTCCTCCAGCATCGGGCCGTTGGCCCCGAGATCGTCCAGCCAGGCGGCCAGCACGGTCTCCGCCGGCGGCTCGCCGAAGCGCGCCGCCTCGGCCATCGGGCTGTCGCTCTCCTCGAGATAGATCGCCGCCGCGTCGGCGTTCGTCGCGCGCGCCAGCACCCCGGCGGCGGCGTTCAGCATCGCCTCCGGCTCGGCCTCGTTGCGGATGCGGTCGATGACGTAGGTGACGACCCGGTCGCGCATCTTGGCCTGGGCGAAGGCCGCGTCGCGCGCCCTCTCGCCGGTCACGTCGCGGCACAGCCCGCGGGCGCCGCGCCAGGCGCCGCCGGCATCGTGCAGGGGCGTCGCCGTGGCCAGAAGGCAGGCCTGCGCCCCGGCCGCGTCGCGCAGCCAGATCTCGCTCTCCGTCACCACGTTCGTCGCGGCGAAGGGCAGCGTGCCGGCCGCCGCCTCCGGGTCGACCAAGAGGTCCGCCGGGCGGCTGCCCACCAGTGCCTCGGCCGCATATCCCATGGCGCCGCCGCCGGAGACGAAGGCGAAGCGGCCGTCGGGGCCGGTCTCCCAGGCGAAGTCGCTGGCGATGTCGACCAGGTCCTTGTAGCGCTGGCGCGATTCGATCAGCGCCGCGCGCATGTTGGTCTCGAAGCTGACGTCGCGGGCGAGCACGACCACGCGACCGTTGGCGATGGGCACCGCGGTCAGGTCGAAGACCCGGCGCGCGTCCTCATGGTTCAGCTCGACGCGGCCCTGCGCCGCGGCGCGCGCCGCCTGCGCCTCCGCGGCGGCCTGCCGGATCGCGGTCGCGGCCTCCCCGTCGCGGGCGATGGCATCCTTGAGCAGCGCCGCCGGCGCGCTGGCGTACGCCAGCGACAGGTCGGGCGCGAACAGCAGCACGGGCCCGGGCATGGCCCGGACGAAGTCCTGCGATGGGTCGGTCTCGGGGGTCGCTCTCGGGACAGCGACGGCGCTCGGCATCGGCGCCGCTCGCTACATGCCGGCGGCGGCGCGCGGGGCCTCCGTCCCGTTGGTCCGGTCGAACACGGTCGGCCGCGGCGAGTCGAAGGCGCTGATGTCCCGGTTCGGACGGCCGTAGAGATAGCCCTGGCCGAGCCGGATGCCGCACTCGCGGACCAACAGGGCGTGGTTCTCGTCCTCGATCATCTCGCCGACGGTGGCGATGCCGAGGTCCCGGCACAGCCCGGCCATGGCCTTCAGCAGGGCCTTGCCCTTGACGCTCAACAGCGCGTTGGCGACGTAGTCGCCGTCGATCTTGACCACGTCGACGTCCAGCGCGCCGAGATACTTGAAGGCCGCGGCGCCGGCGCCGAAGTCGTCGAGACAGACGACGTGGCCGGCGCGCCGCAGGCTCTGGATCACCATGTTGACCGAGTTGAGATTGCGGATCTTGGCCGATTCCGTGACCTCGAACATCAACTGGTGGCGCATGTCGGTGTGCTCGTTCAACAGCGCGTGCAGCGAATCGACCCACGCCGGCGTCGACAGCGAGCGGCCCGACAGGTTGACCGCGACCATGTAGCGGTGGCCGCCGCCGTTGAGCTGCTTCAGCGAGGTAATGACCTTGCCGCACATGGCCAGGTCGAAGTCGCAGATCAGGCCGACTTCCTCCGCGAAGGTGATGAACTGGTACGGCGTCACGCCCAGCGTCTGGTCGTTCAGGCGCATCAGCGCCTCGAAATGGTGCGGGCGGCCGTCGTTCAGATCGCAGATCGGTTGGTAGGCGATGCCGAACTCGCCGTCCTCGATCAGCGTGGCGTAGCGCGAGATGCGCTCGACCGTCTGGTCGGTCAGCTCGTTGAGGCTCTCCGACAGGTTGCGGATCGAGAATTCGTGGCTGGCGCGCTGGCAGTACTCGTTGATCGTGTAGACCAGCGCCTGGGCCGTCTCGGTCTCGCTCAGGCCGCTGGTGTCCAGCTCGACGGTCGAGCTGGCGATGGAGAGGCCTTCACCCTCGGGGTCGACCTTGGCCGCGAAATCGGCGATCTGCTGGCCCAGGCGGTCGACGTCGACGTCCTGGCGGTGCACCACGCCGTAGTGCGACTCATCGAGCCGCCCGGCGGTGTCGCCGGCCAGCGACGAGGCGCGCAGGAAGGCGCCCACGGTCGACAGCAGGTCCTGCTGCGCCTCGGCGTCGAGCCGCGCGCGGAAGGAGCCGAAATCGCCCACGTCGAAGAGCGTGAACTGGCACTGCTCGCCGGAGGTCTCGGCGCCGCGCAGCGCCTCGCTGGCGACGTGCGAGAAGCTCTCCTTGTCGAGCATCCCGGTCTCTTCGTCGCGCTCCGCCCCGGCCAGGCTGACGACCGTCGGCCCCAGGCCGGCCAGGCGCATGTTGAGATAGGTGTGGCCGCCCAGGTCGCCGAGATGGATGCCACTGAGCGTCAGCGGCGGCGTGCGGCCGCGACCGGCGTGCAGACGCACGACGATCTGGTCCAGGCGCAGGCCGGCGGCGCACTGCTCCAGCATGTGCGACACGGTCTTGCGGTCGTTCTCCTCGACGAGCTCGATGAACTTGGCACCGCGCAACGCGTCGGCGTCGGAGCCTAGCAGCGCCATCGTGGCGCCGCCGCTGAACAGCACGCTGCCGTCGCCGTCCAGCTCGAACAGCAGGTCTGCGCCCGAGAATGCCAGGGCGACGAAGCGGTCGCGCTCCACGCGCAGTCCGCCTGCCAGTTCGCGCAGGTTGTTGGTCGGATCGCCAACACCCGAAAGGCCAGGGCTCGGCGGCGGCGAAGGGTCGTTCATTCTGTCATTCGGTCCCGCGCGGCGAGGCTAAAGAGGCGGCAAGGGACACGCCACCGGCGCGCAGCCTAGGGCGAAGTGGGTTAACAAGGGGTTAGAGCCCGGCTTGCCGGTAACGCCCCCGAATGCCACTTTTGCGGCATGCTGGATGCCCACGCCCTGGCCCGGTCGCCCACTTGGGTCTTCGACCTGGACCACACCCTCTATCGCCCGGAATCCGGCCTCTTCCAGCAGGTCGAGCGCCGCATGGGCCGCTATATCGAGGCCCGGCTGGGGCTCGCCCCCGATGCCGCAAAAGCGCTGCAAAAGGCGCTGTTCCGGGCGCACGGCTCGACCCTGCGCGGGCTGATGCGCGAGCACGGCGAGGACGGCCACGCCTTCCTCGCCTACGTGCACGATATCGATTACGCCGGCCTGGCGCCCGATTCGAGCCTCGCCGCGGCGCTGGAGCGCCTGCCCGGGCGCAAGCTGGTGTTCACCAACGGCTCCGCCGCCCATGCGGAGCGCGTGCTGGCGCGGCTGGCCCTCGACGGGCACTTCGCGGCGGTGTTCGACATCGTCGCCGCCGACTGGCTGCCGAAACCGGCGCCGGCGGCCTACGACCGCCTCTTGGCCCGCCACGGCGTGGCGCCCGAGGGCGCCGTGATGGTCGAGGACGTGGCGCGCAACCTCGCGCCCGCGGCGGCGCTGGGCATGACCACCGTGTGGCTGCGCACGGCGCACGGCTGGGCCGGCGAGGGCGCCGAGGCGGCTTTTGTGCACCACACGATCGGCGACCTCACCGAGTGGCTGGAGGGCCTCGCCGCGACCGTCTAATTGCGTGATGCGACCTCGGTTGACACCCGCGCGGCCAAGGCCGCATGTTCTGCCGCCCTCGCCTTGCCTTACCTTTCTATGCGGAGCCCCAGCCCCATGTTCACCGCCGATTTGCAGCGCGCCGTCGAGGCCGCGTGGGACGGGCGCGAGCATATCTCGCCCGCGACCGACGGCGAGACGCGGGAGGCCATCGAGGCGACCCTCGACCTCCTGGACGGCGGCACCGTGCGCGTCGCCGAGCCGGGCGACGCCGGCTGGCAGGTCAACGAGTGGCTCAAGAAGGCGGTGCTGCTGTCGTTCCGGCTGAACGACATGACGGAGATCCCCGGCGGTCCCGGAGGAAACACCCAGTGGTGGGACAAGGTGCCGTCGAAGTTCGCCGACTGGGGCGCCAACCGGTTCCGCGACGCCGGCTTCCGCGCGGTGCCGAACTGCATCGTGCGCCGCTCGGCCTACGTCGCGCCCGGGGTGGTGCTGATGCCCAGCTTCGTCAACCTGGGCGCCTACGTCGACAGCGGCACCATGGTCGACACCTGGGCGACGGTCGGCTCCTGCGCCCAGATCGGCAAGAACTGTCACATTTCCGGCGGCGCCGGCATCGGTGGCGTGCTGGAGCCGCTGCAGGCCAGCCCGGTGATCGTCGAGGATGGTTGCTTCATCGGCGCCCGCTCCGAGGTCGCCGAGGGCGTGATCGTCGAGCGCGGCGCGGTGCTGTCGATGGGCGTCTACATCGGCGCCTCGACCAAGATCGTCGACCGCGCGACGGGCGAGGTGCTGCGCGGCCGGGTGCCGGCGTACTCGGTCGTCGTGCCGGGGTCGCTGCCGGGCAAGGCGTTGCCGGACGGGACGCCCGGACCCGCGCTATACTGCGCCGTGATCGTCAAGCGGGTCGACGAGCAGACCCGCGCCAAGACGTCGATCAACGATTTGTTGCGCGACTGAGCGGACCGGCCAACGGGCCATGGCTGAGAGCACGGAACACCGTGAGGGCGGCTGTCTGTGCGGCAGCGTGCGCTACCGCGTCGACGGCGCGCCCAAATGGGCCGCGCACTGCCACTGCACGAGCTGCCGCCGCGCCACGGGCGCGCCGTTCGTGACCTACGCCGGGTTCGCCACGGCGGCGTTAGCGTTCACGGCAGGACAGCCCGCGGCGCACGCCTCCTCGCCTGGCGTGACACGCCGGTTTTGCCCGCACTGCGGCACACCCCTGACCTACGAGAGCGCGCGCTGGCCCGACGAGGTGCACATCCTCGTCGGCACGCTGGACGACCCGGAGTCGGTGACGCCCCAGGGCCACGTCTACACGTCCGAGCAGCTCGCCTGGGTGCACCTCGACGACGACCTGCCCACCTTCGGCACCACGGCGGGGGGCGCATGAGCCCGGACGCGGCCCACGCCGTCGCCCCGATCGACGCGGTCGAGCTGACGCGCGCGCTGATCCGCTGTGCCAGCGTGACGCCGGCCGACGACGGTGCGCTCGACACCCTGGCCGCGGCGCTGACGCCGCTGGGCTTCCGCTGCGAGCGACTGACGTTCTCCGAACCCGGCACGCCGGACGTGGCCAACCTCTATGCGCGCCTGGGCGAGGCCAGCCCCAACCTGTGCTTCGCGGGGCACACCGACGTGGTGCCGGTCGGCGACGCCGGGGCCTGGTCGGCGGGCCCCTTCGACGCCGAGCTGCGCGGCGGCCTGCTCTTCGGCCGCGGCGCCGCCGACATGAAGGGCGCCATCGCCGCCTTCGCCGCCGCCGTCGCCGCCTACGTGGCCCGCCACGGGCCGCCGTCGGGCTCGATCAGCCTCCTGATCACCGGCGACGAGGAGGGGCCGTCGATCAACGGCACCAAGAAGGTGCTTCAGTGGCTGGCGGAGCGGGGCGAGCGCCTGGACGCCTGCATCGTCGGCGAGCCGACCAACCCCGCCAGCCTGGGCGAGATGATCAAGATCGGCCGGCGCGGCAGCATGAACGTGCGCCTGACCGTGCGCGGCGTGCAGGGCCACACCGCCTACCCGCACCTGGCCGACAACCCGGCGCACCGGCTGGTCGCCGTGCTGAACGAGCTGACGGAGACTCCGCTGGACGACGGCAGCGAGCACTTCCCGCCGTCGACCCTGCAGGTCACCACGATCGACGTCGGCAACCCGGCGACCAACGTCATCCCGGCGCAGGCGAGCGCGGGCCTCAACATCCGCTTCAACGACCGGCATACCTCGGCGAGCCTGACGGAGATGGTGCGCGACGTCTGCGCCCGCGCCGGCGGCGACATCGCGATGGACGTCCAGGTCAGCGGCGAGAGCTTTCTGACGCCGCCGGGGCGGTTAAGCGAGCTGTTGGCCGGCGCCGTGCGCGCGGAACTGGCCGTCGAACCCGAGCTCAGCACCACCGGCGGCACCTCTGATGCCCGCTTCATCAAGGACTACTGCCCGGTCGCCGAGTTCGGCCTGGTCGGCCGCACCATGCACAAGGTCGACGAGCACGTCGCCGTTGCCGACATCGAGGCGCTGAGCCGCGTCTACCTGACGGTCGTCGAGCGGTTCTTCGCCGAATCCCCGGCCGGGTCGTCCGCGACATGATTGCCGTCACGACGCGCGACGTCGCCTATGGTCTGTTCGGCGCCTGGCGGCTGGCGCACTTCGACCCCAACGGCATGAGCTATGCCGACCGGACGCTGGACGGCTATTGGAAGTCGTTCTTCGCCGCCGCCCTGGTGCTGCCGGCCCACATCGCCATCCTCATGATGACCGCGGCACAGCTGGGTGACGACGCCGCCGGCAGCCAGGCGTCGTTCTTCCGCGTCGTGTCGGTCGAGGGCATCGCCTACGTCATCGACTGGGTCGCCTTCCCGCTGGTGATGGTGGCGTTCGCCGAGATCCTGGCGCGGCAGCAGCACTATGTCGGCTTCATCGTGATGAGCAACTGGGCGACCGTGATCCAGGTCGGCGTGATCCTGCCCACCAGCGCGCTGGTGATGTTGAGCGACGGCGCGGCGCTGGCCGTGTTGCTCAATGTCTTCGCCTGGTCGGCGGTCATCGTCTACGCCTGGTTCATCGCCCGTGTCGCCCTGGACGTGCCGGGGCTCACCGCCGCGTCGGTCATCGTCCTGGACCTCCTGATCAGCCTGGTTCTGAAGGGCTTCAAGGACCTCATCCTAGGCCCCTGACCGGCTCAGCCGTAGCGCACGTCGACCAGGTAGAGCCCCCGGGCCGGGGCCGTCGGGCCGGCTGCGGCACGGTCCCGGGCGTCGAGCGCGCGGGCGACGTCGTCGCGCGACCACTTGTCTTCGCCCACCAGCTTCAGCGTGCCGACCATGTTGCGCACCTGGTGGTGCAGGAACGAGCGCGCCCGCGCGTTAACGTGGATCTCGTCGCCGACCCGCGCCACGTCGAGCGCGTCGAGCGTCTTCTCCGGCGACTTGGCCTGGCACTCGCGGGCGCGGAAGCTGGTGAAGTCGTGGTGGCCGACCAGCACGCGCGCGGCATCGTGCATGGCGTCGGCGTCGAGCGGCGCGGTGAGCCACCAGACCCGGCCGGCGTCCAGCGCCGGCGGCGCCCGGCGCACGAGGATGCGGTAGAGGTAGCGCCGCTCGACCGCCGAAAAGCGGGCGTGGAAGTCGTCGGCGACGGGCTCCGCCGCCAGCACCACGACCGGTTGCTTTTGCAGGTGCGCGTTCAGCGCGTCGCGCACCGTGTCGGCGTCCGTCGCCTTGGCGATCTCGACATGCGCCACCTGGCCCAGCGCGTGCACGCCGGAGTCCGTGCGGCCGGCGCCCTCGACGACGCGCACTTCGCCGCAGAACGCCTGCACCGCCGCCTCGACCGCCGCCTGCACGCTCGGACCGTTGTCCTGGCGCTGCCAGCCGACGAACGGCCGGCCGTCGTATTCGAGGGTGAGCTTGTAGCGGGCCATCGCCTCAGCCGAGCACGGTCCCCGCGGGCACAGCCGTGCCGCGCAGGAACGCCGCCGCGTCCAACGCCTGCTTGCCGGCGCGCTGAACGCGCGAGAGCTGGAGCGCCCCTTCGCCGCAAGCGACCGTGAGTCCGTCGAGCACCGTGCCCGGCGGACCGGCGCCGTCGACGGCATCCGCCGCTAGCACCTTGAGCGGCTGGCCGGCGAGGGTGCAGGTGGCGCCGGGCCAAGGCGTCAGCGCCCGCACCTGGCGCGCGAGCTCCTCAGCCGGTCGGGTCCAGTCGAGCGGCCCTTCGTCTTTGCGGAGCTTCTTCGCGTATGTCACCCCGGTGTCGGGCTGCGGCAGGGCTTCGAGCGTGCCATGCGCCACGCCCTCGAGCGCCGTGACGATCAGCCCCGCCCCCAGCGCCGCCAGCGTGTCGTGTAGGTCCGCCGCCGTTGTCTCCGGGCCGATGGGCGCGACCTCGCGCAACAGCATCGCGCCCGTATCGAGTCCTTCGTCCATGGCCATGATCGTCACGCCGGTCTCCGCGTCGCCGGCCAGGATCGCGCGTTGGATCGGCGCCGCGCCGCGCCAGCGCGGCAGCAGCGAGGCGTGGATGTTGAGACAGCCGAGCCGTGGCGCGGCGAGGATCGCCGCCGGGAGGATCAAGCCGTAGGCGACGACCACGGCCGCGTCGAGATCGAGCCCCGCGAACGCCGCTTGGGTGTCCGGGTCCTTGAGCGTCGTGGGCGTGCGCACCTCTATGCCGTGCGCCGCGGCGGCGCGCGCGACCGGCGACGGTCGGGGCTTGTGGCCGCGGCCGGCGGGGCGCGGCGGCTGGCTATAGACGCAGGCGATCTCGTGGCCCGCGGCGATCAGCGCCTCCAGCGCCGGAACGGCGAAGTCAGGCGTGCCGAGAAACGCGAGGCGCATGACTTAGGGCCTTGCCGATTGAACGTGCATCGCCGGCCCGCCCCCCCGCCCGGCCACCCCGAGGATACTGGCGTTGGGTGGCCGGGCGGGCGTGCGGGCCGGCGATGCTGTCTCAATCGATAATGCTCTAGGCTCCGGACCCATAAAGGGGATTCCCTTTTCGGGCGAAGCATGATTCAAGCTCCCAACTGTTTGGGGGTTTGCCATGTCTGAGCACTGTTTCT
>Ga0209786_1000124_pt1 | contig 32253 bp, 36 predicted proteins | sample WorMetilvaeELBA2_FD_187405 | JGI IMG/M metagenome (GOLD analysis project Ga0209786, IMG submission 187405) | Marine gutless worms symbiont microbial communities from Max Planck institute for Marine Microbiology, Germany - Olavius ilvae ELBA.2... ...
GAACCTCAGAGACATTGTGGTACGCGCTTTCCATGGCATAGTCGTTCTCCCCAGTATAAACGATATGCCTGATGGTAGTGTTACCCATGTCTCCGAACAACTGTCACCTCTCTCCCAAGTCTATACAATGGGGGAGGCGCGGTGGGGGTGATAAGGTGCTCGATGCTCTGATCTGAAGCGTTGCTTGCCAAACTGGAACAGATCTGGTTTTCGGATGACTGTCACGGGGCTCGGCAGCCCCGGGCGGTCCGTCTTCAATAGAGGTGTGAGAATGCGGGAAGAGGACGAACACAGACTCCGATGGCCGGCCCGTCTCTTTTTTACCGGCGTTCTCTTTTTCATCGCCGGCGCGTTGCTTTATTTCCTGCTGGGAACAACCGACCCGGAATACTACTGGCGGCCCCAATCTCCCACAGGCCCGCTGGACTACACAGACGCTGTCATCGGAGAACGCATTGTACTCGAGGCCGGCAGGGACTGTGTGATGAAAAAGCTGAAACTGGTATACCGGGGAGTCGAGGATGGACGAATTCGGGTTGAGGTCACCCTCCCGGAACTGGATTCTTCCTACGCCTACGTGCATCGCATTCCGTTAAAAAAGGCGAAAAAAGGGGTTCGACTCGGCGGGCGCTATTTTCGCCTGGTCTCATGGGGCCGTTTACGCATCAGCCTTGAATTGATTGGGCCATTCCACTGATCTTTTCACCAATTTATAACAGTTGCCATAAATATGTTCCATTTGAAGCGTATTGGGAACCAAGTTTATCAAAAGCATTTTTAGCGCAAAGGCGCAGGGCGCGCAGAGAAGGTATCTTTTTTTCCAGAACATCTGAGAGGGGGATTCTGGAAACGCGTTGCCTCACAAATGCATGAAAAATCAACATCTTCTGTCAGACGGTGGTTTTGCTTTTCGCCCTCTCAGCGAAAAGCAAAAAGGAACATTACCTCTGCGTCCTCTGCGGCTCTGCGGTAATATTTGTCCCTAAACCAACGGGAACGGAATTCTGAACCAACATTCCATACACAATAACCGGATCGTTCTCGGATCCCATTGCTGTCGACTGAAGACATTATGGAAAAAGGGGGAGAAACATGATTCCAACCTGGGCAATCCCCTCGGTTATCAGCATATCCATGTTGTTTGGCGGAGCCCTTTACACGGGTGAATCGGCAGAGTCTTATTGGGTTGGCAAGCGCTTTTCAGCCCAGCAGTGTGTATTGATCGAAGAAGGGCGGCATCAGGCCAGGCGAAAGCTTTGCACGATCACCTACGACGTCCGAAAATCAAACACGTTGTACCGGGTCGACGGACACATGGAATTCAAAGAAACGTACGTTCCTCCGGAAGCTCACGAGGTTGAGTTCCAGGTGCTGCTTATTGACGAGGGATTCGTGTGCAGAAAACAGTTGAACATGCGATCCAACATCGAAAAAAGGCAGGCGAAGTTTTCATTTGTGACCGAACAGATGCCCATAAACCGGTATGTGAGAACCTATTTTGTCGTTCACTACCGATAGCCGTGCGATCACGGTGATTGACTTACTCGGTAATTTCCCCTTACATTCCATCCTAGTTCCCTTGGTTTGGGTCAACCTGGCTTACCTTTGCATTGTTCCGTATCATTCATAGATGAAAGGAAGATTCGATGTTCCAGGATGTTAAAGAGATCAGACGTGTGCGAAAGAAATACAATGCGAAAATGATGCGCAGCGGCATCTCGACATTTCGTAAAATTTGGGATGCCGAAGAAGATGCCCTCAAGGACGGTGCGCTCAATCAGAAGACAAAGGAGTTGATCGCCTTGGGTATCAGCATCAGCAAGGCATGCTATGGCTGAATCGAATACCACGTCAGCAGTGCTGTTGACGCCGGTGCCGATCAAAACGAGATACTGGAAGCAACGGCCGTGGCCCTGGCCTTGAGCGGCGGGGTGGCCGACTGGCCGTCCCGGTTCGTATTCAAGGTTCTTGACGAACTCGGTACAGAGAAACCAGAATAACCAGTTAAAAAAATACGGGCCCATAACCAAATTTAAGGATGAAATGTTTGACCATTCACCCCTGCTTCGGCAATGGGGAGGAATAGAAAGGGAGGAGTTCAACAAGCACACATTCTCCATTTATTCTCAGCACCGAAAGAAAATAGCCGCAGACCGTCGCAGACGAACACAGACATTTCAGCCGAGCGACCTGCTCGGCTGAAAACCGTCACCGCTCCGCGGAGGGCCGGGTACCATTAAGGCCTGGTTATGTCGAGTTGAACAGTGTTCGCCGTGGCTGGGTTTGCAATTAGGAAATTCCCGCAGGGCATCGAATATAATATCCGGCAAGGTCGGGCGGATATTGTCTGCGTCCGTCGAGCGATCCTGAGAGCAGTCGAAGGAGAGCGGGCGGCTAAACAGGATTCAGAGCGAGGGGTACAACAGACTCACCCCTTATTTTTGTTCAGAGGACCAAAAAAACATAAAAATCCCCCATTTGGGTGATGCGCGTCTATGTTATGTTTCGTAGATTGGTCTCATTGGAATCTGGCGGACAGACCTTTTGCCCTGAGAGCGGCAAAGCCGCGTTTCATAAAATCGTTCCACGATTTTATTCGGGGGATGCGCGTTTTGCCACCGCTTTGAAAATTGCTATAACTCAAACGGGGACAGAACCTGTCGCCCGCCTTTCCGAGGGCGGACAGACTTTTTGCCCTGAGAGCGACAACGTCGCGTTTCATAAAATCGTTCCACGATTTTATTCGGGGGATGCGCGTTTTGCCGCCGCTTTGAAAATTGCTATAACTCAAACGGGGACAGAACCTGTCGCCCGCCTTTCCGAGGGCGGACAGACTTTTTGCCCTGAGAGCGACAACGTCGCGTTTCATAAAATCGTTCCACGATTTTATTCGGGGGATGCGCGTTTTGCCGCCGCTTTGTAAATTGCTATAACTCAAACGGGGACAGAACCTGTCGCCCGCCTTTCCGAGGGCGGACAGACCTTTTGCCCTGAGAGCGACAACGTCGCGTTTCATAAAATCGTTCCACGATTTTATTAGGAGACACACCGATGGCGAAAATTCAAAATGCCATGGAGATTTTCAAGCTCCTCGACAAATCCAACTGCCGTAAGTGCAACGAAGCCACGTGCCTGGCGTTTGCGGCAGCTGTGTTTAAAGGCGCCCGACAGCTGTCCGAGTGTCCCACTCTCGATCCACAGATTATCGGTCGGTACAGCGGGTCAGGAACGGTAAAGACGATGGAGCAGGAGGCGGAAGAGGTGATTAGGCAGCTTCAGCAGGAGATTGAGAAGATAGACCTTCCTTCGGTTGCACAAAGAACAGGCGGAACCTGTAACAATGGTAAACTGACGCTGAAGATCATGGGCAAAGATTTCAGCGTGGATCAGAAGGGAACTATTTTCACCGACATCCATGTCCACATGTGGGTGGCAGTTCCGGTGCTGAATTATATCCTCTTCGGCGGCTCGGGTAAGGTGACTGGCAACTGGGTGCCGCTGAGGGAGTTAAAGGGGGGCAAGGACTGGTACCGGCTTTTTGAACAGCGATGTGAAAAACCGATAAAAAAGGTTGCCGACACCTACACGGAACTTTTCGACGATATGGTTCATCTGTTCGGCGGCCACCAGGTGGAACGCCATTTTGAATCGGATATCTCGGTCGTGCTCCATCCGCTGCCCAAGGTACCGGTGCTCATCTGCTACTGGAGGCCGGATGACGGGCTCGGATCGGATCTTCATCTATTTTTCGACGAAGCCGCAGAAGAAAACCTGAACATCGAATCGATATACACGCTGGGCGCCGGGCTGGCACTCATGTTCGAGAAGCTGGCTCACCGTCACGGATAGCCGATAGCCCGGAACGCTCTCACCCATTATGAGAACCTGAAACCTAACTCCGGCTGCCGGGCAAGGCCTTTCTGTCGCTTTCTGCGCTTGTTCCTCCAAGATATTTTTATCAGTTGTCAAAAACGGGTTCCGGTTGACGACCATAGACGGCCGGTACGGTGACCGGCCCTACATTTGCAGGATTCGTAACGCTCGTCAAAATAGTGAAATGCCCATCTTTCAGACGGCGTCGCTGTTTCAGAATCCCCCTCTCAGGGATTCTGAAACACAAATGATCCTCTCTGCGCACTCAGCGACTCTGCGTTGAGTTTTTTGATTCGACCATCAGGAAGGAGGGGCACCGCACCCGCCTGCAACGGTGAGTGCTTTTGCGCCGTTTCAATCGGAACGGAGTTATGACAATGGCTATAGAACCCTAAAATGGCCTTAAAAACAGGGGAGGAGATAGCGCAAGACATCGAGATCACAAGACTTTCCCTCCCCTGGAGGGAGGGAAGTAAAGGGAGGGGGATCACAGAGGCGCGACTTGAGTCGATCTCGCTGTTAATTACACTGTTGTGGGCAGGGGATCCCTGGGGACCACAGACACGGCAACCATCACCTGCCCATATCCCATGCATTCAACACCCACGTCGAGACAACTGACCTGTCGCATGAAGTGGAAATGGTTCGGGTCGAGCCCTTCGTTGATCCGTTCGTTGATCAGGGCCACCGGGACGGTCAGTTGGGAAATCAGATAGACACACAGCTTCTTTGGACAGTGCTTGGTGATAAAATTGCCATCGATGTCCATGAGTAGCTTTTGGCCCTTTGTGTGCCCGGAGTTACAATGTCGAGACGCGATCACTTCGGCCAAAATGGAATAACGGGGGGCGGCCTCGGACATGCGCTCGACCTGTCGCACCCTGTGGCCGCCCTCCTGAAACAGTTCTTTTTCCCGCTCAGTGTATCCAAGGCGGTCGGCAAACCGCTCAACAATATCTTTGGACATTGACTGTCTCCTTTCTGAAATTGAGTTTTTTCTTTCTTAGTATAGAAGGATTCAAGGGGCCAAGGATTCAAGGGGTGACAAGCCCTCAAAAGCGGAAAACGCTTCTGGCCACCTAGTGTTTTCATCACTGATTCCGACCCTGTCTTAGTAATTTTGAGATGACCTGTAATATAGTACGGTATGCACACGGCAGGTATTCTGATTTTGAAAGCTAATTCGGCTCTTTCTTTTGAAGATTGCTTTGTTAGTGATTTGAGGCCAGGTATCCTGTGACCTTTGCCAGGCATTGCTCTTTTTGTAACTACTTAGCTTGTTTTCGGACCCTCGAACCCCTGACCCCTTGGATCCTTGGATCCTCTTCTCCAACTCAGTTGGGGAAGAATTTATATAATTTGATTCCTTACCGCCCAGACCGCCGCCTGGGTCCGGTCGTTGACGTTGAGCTTGTTGAATATATGGATAACGTGGGATTTTACGGTATGGGGGCTGATGCACAGCATTTCCGAAATTTCCGAATTGCTGGCCCCGTCTGCCACAAGACGCAGAACTTCGAGCTCCCTTCCGGTGAGGTCTTTCTGGATCCGGATGCCGAACCGGTCATAGAGGGTCTCTGTTTGTTCCGGAAGCGTTTCCGTCGATGGTTCCGTTTGTCGGGATGGTTCCTCCTCCTGGTTTGCCGGCTCACGGCCGTCGGTTTCGATCGCGATCGTGGATTCGACGGTGCCGTCAGGGCCGAATACCGGATACACGGCGCACACGGAGATCGGTTCGGCAAAATCCGGGCAGTCAGCCGGGGTGGTCTCACCGTTTCGTAACGCGGCGGCAAAGGCCATACAGGTGGCATAGCCGCATTCCCGGCAGTTGGTCCGGGGCAGCGCCTTGACGATATCGACGATGGAGGCCGGCTCCTGGTGAATCTTGTTGCTGGGCGTCAGTTCGGAGCGGTTCTCATAAATATCGTTGAGGAAAACAACCAGCTCTTCGATAAAATCAAACACGTGGTCACGCCCTCGGAACGGCGCGGCCATGGCTTCAATCGGATACAGGGCACAATTGGCGCCATGACGGACGAACCGGACGTGAAGCGGTCGATCATAGTATCGGGCACCTTCCACCGTGCCGTTGATATAGGGGAACAGCTCCCTGACATCCGCATCGAGCTTGAAATAGACCCCCCAGTTCAAATCGCACAAGCGATCGGTACGGACGCCGCTTCTGGAAATGGACACGCCCGAATATCCTCGAATGAGCATGGGGCCTGCCTCCATGGACAACAAAGATCCAACATCAATTTCGGTTCATGCGCTCTACTCAAATTTCATAGCACATATCAGTATGTGACCGCATCCCCCAATCGGGGGATGTATCACCGGGTATCATTTTTATATTGGAGGGGGGTGTCCCGTCACGGATGCGAAGGAGGATAGGCTCGTCCTGCGCCCGAATGTCGGAAGCGACCGGAGTTCGAACGTTTCGCAATGTGGTTTCACGTTCGCTGATGCGTGCCGCTGACCGCCGGGAGTGGGTACCTGTCTACAGGAAAGGAGGAAGAAAGTGGCGTACCGACAACTCCGGATGATCCCATGCGCCGGGTGCCTAAAACCCGTTGAGGCTGAGGATGCTTATCGTCATCGGGATAGGCAGTGGTGTGCGGATTGTGCCATGAAATCCCGCACACCGCGCGTTCGAAAAACCCACTGGCAGTACCTGAAATCCATTAAAAACGATTATCTCCGTCGACCTGACAGATGATTGATTTCTAGTTCGCGTAGATGACCCCGTATGCCATCTTCCCGTAATTGCATTTTCAAATCAGGTTCCCATCCGCAACTTCGCCTCGTTTGAAAGTTTTGGTGCGAACGGGTTATTTTTCCGGAGCCATGTTTCCGCCGCAGCTTTCTCTGTTTCGGGGATACCTTGAAGCCGCGCCGATTGTCTGTCCAGATAAAGCGCATAGCGAAGGGCACGGCGTCGTTCGTCCGGATTTTTCGAGTATTTCGCCTCCACGGCGTACGCCCAGGCAAACATCGGTTGGATGATCTGGTATTCTCTGGACCACTTCAACGCAAGATCCAGATATTGCTGATTTCCGCTGTCTTCGTAAAGCCATTCACACATTTCCACAATCTGGTACCAGGGAAAAATGGGTCTTAGTCTGGTGTGAGGCCGGACGCCGAAGGCCCTTTTCAGATGTGAAATGGCCTCGTCATGGTTTCCCAAACCGCCCGCGTGAGCCGCTTCCCCAAGTTTCAAATTGAATTCACTATTGAGAGGATTTTGCTCGTTTTCGGCTTCCGCCAGTGTCAGCTTTGCCTGATCGGTATTTCCTGATTTTACCGCCGCCCAAATATAGTAGGAAAGCAGGCAGCTCCCGAAATACTTGGTTGTGTAACTATAATAGATGGATCTGGCCTGCAGCCTGTCAAAGGCTTTTTGATACTGTTTTTGTTGAAGCGCCATATAGGCTTGTGCAAAGGAACCATAGAAGGAGGGCGTCTCTTTTCTGGATTTATAAAAAGCGACCATCTTTTCGGTATCGAGATGGCCCAACAGCTCACCGTTCGATCCACTCAAATAGCCACTGCGAACAACATTGTAGCCGGAACGATCGTCCAGCTCATCGGCAAGTGCCGCAAGTTCGGGGTTTGGTGGGCGATCGATCATGCAAAGTACCGCATACCGGGACGGATAATTAAGCTTTCTGCTGCGATGATGGATGCCGTTAATGTTTTTCAGCCACCGGCCGATTTTTTGAGTGTCCGTCTGCAAGATCCGATGACCGACAGATGCCGCGGTCCATATCTCTGGAGTTCTATACCGGCCGAGGAGGGGGTTGAACACTGCCCAGGACGGCTCGTCCTGGCCTATGAGATGGAGCAACGACATATAGTCTCTGTATGCGGGAGGGTAGTTATAACGGCGCGCGTTCTGGAGAAACGTCTTTGCCGATGCCGCCCAGTCGCCTTTCAGCATGTATAATCGTGCTTCACTGGCCAGACTGGACCCGCTTCCCGTTTGGAGTCCCGCACTAATTTCATACAGCGGGATGGCCTGCTGATAGGCACCGCGCCAGAAAAGTTGACTGCCGCCAAGCTCGGCGTAGCTCGATTGGCCCACCGCATTGTATTCGCTCTCCGGCTGTATTCTGGGATACGATAAAAACAGAGCGCCTGCTTTTTCATATTGCCCCTGTCGTATGTAGTGCCTCCCGAGAGCCCAATACGCGGTCCAGGTGGTGTTTCCTTCAGCTATCTCCTTACTGTATATTTCAGCGGCTTTTTGCTCGTTGCCCTCGCATGCCGCTTGAAGGGCCTCAAGCCACAATTGATCCGGGTGCCCGTGAAATCGATGGCTGTATTTCTCAAGAACTGCCCTGGCCTGATCGAATTCTCTCTTCTCAAGATGTTGGTTCTGGAGTTTTTTAACTGCTGGAAATAGAGCGTGCGCCCAATTCAAATCCCTTGCAAGGTTTTTTTTGTTTTGGCAGGCATAATCTGCCCGCGGAGGATAGTCTAGTTTGTATACCGCCTTTTCAGAGTTATAAAGCAGGAAGGATGGCCTGGCAGGCTTGACCCGGCCCTTGAGTTTCCGGACACACGGGATGGCGCTATGTGAAATCCTCTCCTGACCTCCGCACCACCAGAGAGCAGACAGTGCCCGCTCATAGGCGTCGTTTATGACCATTTGTCGTTCCGGATTTTTCAGTTTTTTTCGTCTAACATTTTGAAAATGGGCAATCATCGCAGTGAACTCCGGATGGTCCTTGTAAACCGTTTCCATGGCTTTGACCAGATCCACTGCCACTTCGGGTTTTCCCTGAATCCATCCATAGTACTGGACCAGGCCATGCAGGTTTGACTCCCCGATGGCGTCGATCAACATCAGGTAGTCATAAAAGCCGGGCGCCGGTGTCCCCATAGCTTCAGATAACATCACCGTGTCGGAGCCGAGCACAATTTTGATATGCTCGTGAACGAGCAGTTCAAATTCCAGTCGTCGGGACTCGAACTCGCCGGTGGCCATAGCCGCCTGGACTGTGTCTTCAAGGCTGACACCGGCGATAGGAAATTCCTTGTCCAGCATATATTTTACCGAGAGATTGTCGGAAACATGCCAGGGATCGGAATCTCTCAACCGGCGCTCCAGCCAAAACTTCCAGCCGGGATACGCCTCCAGGAGCTCCTCCGGATATTTGTCGTTTTCGGAGGGAAAGTAGAGTACCCTTAAGTCTCTCAGTTCAATATCCGCCATCAGACGCATTAGCGGCTCTGTAATCTGAGGGACAAATTCCGACATTTCAGTTAAATTGCCGTTAGCCATTTCCAGTAGCGCTTTTTCAGCATTTGTTCGGGGTGCCTCTAAAATTTGTAGCACTGCCGGCCGGCGATTGAGGTAGTGATAGGCGCGGGCTTTGAGCAGAGTGTAGTCGGGATGTGTTGATTCCAGGCATGACAGCGCTTCCAGGGAGCGAACAAAGAAGTATTCCCTGGTGATTGTGTCACTATTCGGTGTCAGGATTCCCAGAAACTGTAAATATAACGATTGTAGGGCCGGATCGTTCAATTCGGTATGAAGCATTTCTGTCGGAGAGGCGATGAGTTCTAATTGCGACGTGCCGGAGGCCGTCTCCTGCATGACCGGTTTTCTCTTCGAAGGGTCGATGAACTTGAGCGCGTTGTCCATCATGGATCCGACTTTCTTCAGAAAAGATTTTTCTTCGGAAAGGCCGATGAAGTCGAGCACATCTTCAAGGAAAGATTCGAAAACCAATGAAGGCACTCCCCTGCGGTCCATCTCGAATCTTTCCCAATGTCGAATTTTGCCCGGAGAGCCCTTATGGAATGGTGTGGAACCCTCCTGGACAATGAGTGAAAATTTTAGGTCGGGGTAAAAGCCTCCAACGTTTTCTGCCTTTGGTAAAGCACCCGCGTAACTCCAGACAATCCGTTGCACACCCAATGAGTTAGCCAGGCGGTAGACGTCCTTATCCTCATAATATCGAGAACGGTAACCGAGAGCCCTGTGAACGATCGGCATGGGCGCAATTTTCAGATTGGTTGTGCCGATTAATCTCCTGTACATCAGGTAGGTTATGATGGCTCTGCCCGCCCGATCGATCCCCCCAAGCTGCGTTTGACACGGCACCACCAGCACGTCGTACGTGTTGCCTTTCAACAGATCCGTGTAAAAGGCCTTTTCGTTTTCAATCCAGGTAGACGTTGGAGGTTCTGTTCGCAGGTTGCGAAGTACGTAATCATCGATTTGATACGTTTGCCGGTGGCCTTCGATTTGATATTTCTGGGGAGCATTTGGGGTAATCCGATGGCGGGGAACTGGGGTTGACGTTTGGGTTTGGGGGCCGGAATGGGCAGGAGCGATGAAGGTCAGAACAGACAGAAAAAAAATCGGCGCGAAAATAGCCGTCCTAAAAAAAAATGACCGTTTCCTCGATTCTGCTCGAACGTCCGATTGGGGTTTCCCTGGGGCAGAGCGCTTCCAATTCCGGCTGAGGGCATGAGAAGAATATCGGCGGGACATAATCATGCTATCCTCCAAATTTCGGTTGATCGATAATAACTAAATCATCAAATTTTTTACAGTTTTACAATTTCTATGCCAGCCTCCCGAAAAAATTATGAGGAAATAAAAAAGAAATAATAACAGTATATTGTGAGATCACTAGATCCGAAATCATAAGTTAAAAAACCAACTTGGGCGACAGATATTACGTCTTTCCGGAGTTGTCTGTCGCCTCAATGCGATCCCCTGCGTTTTTTCTTGACATGCTGGCTTGCAGAATATAAAAAAGACCGGTCGGTATAAATAATATACAGAGGATGGCCTTATGCCGAAAAAGGGCGAAAGAACCCGCCGCAATATCGTTGAAAAGTCCCTCCAGCTGTTTTCGGTAAAGGGCTACTACAACACCTCTATCAGCGATATACTCGATGCCACGGGATTGACCAAGGGAGGCCTCTACGGCCACTTCCCGAGCAAGGAGGATATCTGGTACGCGGTCTATGAGGAGGCGGTCGACGTCTGGAAAGGCATCGCCTTCGATAATGTCCGGAGCACCACAAACCCTTTGGATCGCATCGACAAATTCATCGTTAACGATTTGATGCGCTACCTGGGAGGGGAGGTGTTCGCCGGCGGCTGTTTCTTCCTGAACATGCTGGTGGAGCTGTCGGGTCAGTCGGCCTCCATGACCCGGCACATTCTCCGCGGGTTCATCCAGATGTCCCGATTGATTCAACACTGGCTGGAAGAGGCTGAAGACCAGGGGCTCATCCGACCCGGATTGGACCACCGCGAGATTTCCAACTTCATCGTCATATCCTTAAACGGAGCGGCCGCATTGTACATATCGAGTCGTGATCCGCTGATCCTCGATACCACCATCAAGCAGCTCCAACAGTATGTTGGCCAATTAAAATCCTGAGAGTATAGAGAGTTTTCAGGATTTAATCTGAATTTTTTTATTTTATATATACCAACCGGTCTTAATTAAAATGGCTGTGTTTAGTGTTTGGTACTTGTCCGCCATAGCATTTGCGACGGCTGATGTGTTTCGACTTTGTTTGGGGTTTGGATTTTGGAATTTGAATTTTGTTTGAGATTTGGATTTTGAAATTTGGAATTTATCTCTCGAGAGAATTGAATCTTTTATGACGGGGAGGCTGACGTGGAAACTCTATTGGCTGATCGCACAAAAAATATGGGTATTAGTGCCATTCGGGAAATTCTGAAGGTCGCATCACAGCCGGGTGTGATTTCTCTGGCCGGCGGGCTCCCTGCGGCAAAAGCTTTTCCTACATCGATCCTGCAGGATCTGATCGAACGCGTATTCGAGAAATACGGCTCCCTGGCGCTGCAATATGATTGCACCGAAGGTTTTGCACCGCTTCGTCAGGCCTTGACGGCACACCTTTCGGAAAAAAAGGGGCTGTGTGCAAACCAGGACGATGTTCTCATTGCCACCGGTTCCCAGGGAGTGCTGGATGCACTGGGGAAAATCCTCATCTCCCGGGGGGATCGTGTTGCCGTGGAAGCGCCCACCTACCTTGGTGCCATCCAGGCATTCAATCCCTACGGTCCGGAGTACGTCAGCCTGGAGACAGACGGGGAAGGCCTCATACCGGAGTCACTGGAAGAGGCCATAGATCAGGGACCGCTCAAGTTGGTATACCTGGTTCCGACGTTTCAGAATCCCACAGGAAGAACCCTGTCGGTGGCCAGACGAGCACACTTGGCCGACATCATCCAGAGCCATGAAATCCTGGTGGTGGAGGACGATCCATACAGCGATTTGCGATACGAGGGGGGCAGCGTGCCGCCGCTTCAACTGTTTGTGCCTGAGCAGGTCGTGTACGTCGGGACGCTCTCCAAGATCTTCGCACCCGGACTGCGAATCGGCTATTGCTTGGCTCCGAAAAAAGTTCGCCAGTGGCTTATATTGGCCAAACAGGGGGTCGACTTGCACACCGGAACACTTTCCCAGGCCCTGGCTGCCGAATACCTGGTGGGAGGATATCTGGAGGAACATCTTCCACGAATCCTTGAGTGCTATCGGCCGCGGCGAAAGGCCATGCTCGATGCGCTGGATGCTGGGTTGAGCGACTCATTTCAGTGGTCCCGGCCGGAAGGAGGGATGTTCGTGTGGCTAGAGGGGCCACCCGACCTTGAAATGGACAGGGTTTATGAAGAAGCTGTAAAGCTCGGTGTGGCAGTTGTTCCGGGAAAATATTTTTTCACGGATCCGGATAGGGGAGGGAACACCCTGAGATTGAATTTCAGCATGCCGGATGTCCTGTCCATCAAACACGCCGTGGGTATATTGACGGGTTTGCTTCGGCAACAAGTTGGCAACACAAAAGTAACTTCCTCAATTCGGAGCTCTGGCAACCCATATCCCCATCTCGTGCGTGATGTGATCTCGCACCATGGAGCCGATTTTAAGAGCTACATTTCGGATATCGTTATGTCTCAGCCTGGTGTGGTTCGGAAATAATAATTGATCCTATTCAAATGAAATCGTTTTCAAATGAAATCGTTAGGAGGGACGTTATTGGTCTCCCTCCCCAGGCGGTTTGTGGTGAGCGGAGTCGAACCAGAGGGAGCAGGAGGGAGGGGGTACAATCGGCTCATTCCTTCTTTAAAGTTCCGTTTTTTTATGGTCTGAAATGAAGGCCCTCTTGACATGCAGCCATATGGCGCATACTATAATGCCATATGGCAGATTATTTAAGGAGGCCGTTCCAATGACAGCCAAAGCCGCCAAGGCCAAAAAGACAAGCAAAAAGACCGCACGTAAAGGGGCAGTCAAGCTGGTCAAAAAAGAAACAGCCGGAAAAGCCACCCCCGCAACCGGCTACATTCGGAAAAAGCGCAAAGGGGGCACCTTGACCGAGCTGGCACCGGAGACGCAACTAAACCCGATAACGCTCATTGAGATCATCCGAAAGGGTGTCGATTATTCCATTGTAGAGAGGCTTCGAGGCGGTCTTGACCTGTCGACCGGGGAAATCGGAGAGCTGATCGACATCACCCCCCGAACTCTTTCCCGGCGAAAGAAGGAGGGGCGCCTGGCCAAGGACGAATCCGAGCGCGCCGTCCGGATCGGCAGGCTGTGGAATAAAGCCCTGGATGTTTTCGATGGCGATGGGGATCGTGCCCAAAGGTGGTTCAAAACGCCGGCATTCTCGCTGGACGATAAAACGCCCCTTGAATTTTCCGACACCGAGCCCGGCGCGCAGGAAGTGTTCAACCTGCTGGGCCGAATCGAGCATGGCCTCGGCGCCTGATGAAAGTCTGGCGGCTGACCAAAGCAAAGTGGGCAAAAACGGCATTCAGCGGCGACGGTGCCCGTCTATTCGGCAGCCGCTGGAACAATCCCGGCTATCCCCTGGTACACACTTCCGAGCATATATCCCTGGCCGTTCTCGAGATTTTGGTAAACACTCGTGAAACCCCGTTCGCAGCTCTTCAGAAGACCTACAAGTTAATCCCGGCTGAATTTCCGGTAGATCTGGTTGAAAGTATCACAGAGGCTGCTTTGCCTGAAGGGTGGAACGCCGTGCCGGCCGGACCGGTGTCAAAAGATGTCGGGGATGCCTGGTTTGTCGAGTCCCGCTCGGCCGTCCTTCAGGTACCCAGCGTGGTCATCCCTGAAGAATACAACTGTCTGATAAATCCAATGCATCTGGACTTCGGAAAAATCAATATTGGAGAGCCCCAGCCGCTTCGCGTCGATCTTCGCCTGGAACAGGCCGGGGTAGGGTGATGCCGTGCCGAATGTCCGTATTCATGTTATCGAAAGCGGATTCCACACGGATAAATTAGGATATCCCGGCTTGACAAAACACCCGAAACCGGACAATACAGACCCTCCCACATTTTGACTGGTACACATTCTGAAACTTTGGTATGAATCCAGTCACATAAACGCGCCCGTAGCTCAGTGGATAGAGTGCCGGACTACGAATCCGTAGGTCGCAGGTTCGAATCCTGCCGGGCGCGCCATAAAATCAAGGGATTCAGAGTAGGTATGCTTCTGAGTCCTTTTTTTATGGGCGTTTGTAGGACTATGGCTTAAAGAATTGCCATTTGGCTTGGGTTTAGAAGGGATATTTGGGTAGGCATTAATCATTTTTAACAAGCTGGGCGCACATAGGGTGCATTTGGGCGCAGTTTTGAAGTTAGGCCGCAACACTTTCTTGCTCCAGTGGTTCCGTGCTTTCCATCTGTTTTTCAGTTTTGTCATTCCTATATTCTGGATCGTCCAGTGCGTCGACTTCCGACTTATCTTTGGTTGGTAGCCAATGATAATATTGATCCATTGTAAACTTTACCGAATGGTGGCCCAACTGGTGGCTTACATCTGCAATGTTATCGCCCTTGTTGATACGGATCGTCGCATAGGTGTGTCTTAAATCGTGGATTCGGATTCGTCTGAGCTTGGCTTTTTCCAGGACTTTATCGTAGACTCGCCGCCTCCAGTTATTCTCATCAATCAAATTCCCAGCGCCATTGGTAAACACATATTCGGACTCGATTTTCGGGCCCACCAGGGCCAGTTCGGTCTGCTCTCCATCGTATCCGGCTCTTTTCTTATGGGCCTGGAGTACCTCGGCCAGCTGTTTGCTCATATCGACTTTTCTATCCTGTTTGCTCTTCAAGGTGCTTAGTCTGCCTCTTGAATAGCCCCTTTTGAAATGTATTAGCCGGCCGGTGAAGTCGATGTCATCCCATTTTAGCGCCAATGCCTCACCGACACGGCAGCCGGTACGGGCTAACAGCATAAACAAGGGATACTGCGCAGGGTAGTGTCTCTTTGCCGTATCTAATAGCTTTTTCAGTTCCAGTTGTTTTAGCGGGTCAGGCTGGCCCTTGCCCTCATCTCCATTGGTAACCTTTCGTGCTTCAATGGCTTGCTCTATCTTTTTCATAAACTTGCGCCCAAGGTTACAGGCTGGATTGGTGGGTATTAACTCGTCGTCAACTGCCGTTGTGAGAATACCGGAAACGGCACTTTTTAAATGGCCGATTGTGCTGGCCGAATATCCATCATTGACTTTGGAAAACAGGAACTCCTTGATTTTGCCCGAGTTGATTTCGTCGATTTGCATATCCTCAAAAAATGGCAGGACATGCTTTTCAAGCATTCCGGCATAGTCCTCTGCGGTGCTTTCCTTACAGGTGGCCGGCACGGTTATATCTATCCAGCCCTGAGCAACGGCTTTAAACTGAGGCTTCTTTTTTTTCGGTTTATTTGGGCGCCAGTCAAATTGGTTTAGCTTGAGCTGGGCCTCGATGATAGTTGCCACCTGTTCAGCGGTGGCTTTGGTTGAACACATCCTTGATGTGCGTTTACCCTTCCAAGTAACAAACACCCACCATGGATTACCTTTGCCTTTTTTCTTTTGTCGGACTCTTACCCCCATAGTCCCTCCTTTCTGAATAGAAAACCCGAGGTTTTCCCTGGCCGTGACACCAGCCGCGCGCTCACGCTACGCGGAACCTCGGGTATTTTGTGTGTTCGATTTGTCATGTCACGGCTCGGAGTTATGGGTATATTTATTTATTCATATATTGTTATTTTCGGAGACAGTCAAGGGTTTATTGATTTACATAAATAAATACGCTATGAATATTACATGCCCCGAAAAAACATCACCTCCAGCATCGAATCCGATTTGATCAAACGCCTCAAATTCCTTGCCGTTGAGCAGGATTCACGCCTAAACGACCTACTTGAAGAAGCAATTCGAGATCTTTTAGAAAAATACAAAACCGGAGATAATAAGAATTAACCGTTCAGGGACAGAGTGGTGTTAGAGGATACTTCAAGATTATTATTAGAACATATCGCCGAAGCGAAAGAGGTCTCATTAAATGAGCTTAGTAATCTAATTGAAAACAAATATGAGGATCACAGGGATTTTTATCTACTGGCAACTCTGATCAAAAGCGGTTTTGTCGGCATGCACATTGAAAATACTGAAACAGGCCAAGGAATTGAGGCCGAACGAGACAGAATGGTCGCTATTCGCTTATATGCAATGAGCCAAGGTCTGAGGAAAGTCGAATATGAGGGAATGAGTTTTACCTATTCGGATAAGCGGGGTATGATCGATGAAAAGGTTTATTGTACTGCAAAAGGGTTCTTCTATCTGAATGAATGCAGGGAAAAGAGAAAAGATAGAATACTTACGGTCGGCATAGGAATCCTAATAGGAATCGTGACAGCATTTTTCGGAGCTATTATTTCTAGTGCACTCACCCCCTGATTTTTAACCTTGCTTACACTCTTTGCATCCTCTTGAGAAATCTGGACAATTATACTTTTTGAAGATTTTTAAAGGTTCGCCTAAGCACAGCAAGGGCGTTCATCTTGGCCGTTGTCTTGAATTGATGATGCCCTTTGCCAGTTGTGATTTTGCTCTTCCATTTTCCAGGTTTCCTGCAATAAATAAGTATTTCATCGCCCGCTATCGCAGAGCCTGGTTCCCTGTACGTAACCAAAACATGTTTTTTTCGATCTTCAGCCAATCTTGCCCTCATTAGCAAGCTCGTTGCATGCCTCTACCACAATCTCTGGGCTGATTCTCAGCGTCTCGACAAGCTCTTCGTATCCTATTTCTTCATCATTGTTTTCAAGAAAATAGTTCTCAATTTCGATTTTGGCCTCACTCAGGCTAAGCTCTCTGACGGTAATTGTAGTTTCTTCACTTATGTCACCAATTCTATCTACTATTAGAGAAAGCATCTTCTTGATTTCACGTATCTCTTCTTCGAGCCCATCTAAACGTTTATCGTATATTAGCTCATAGGAAGGTGCTTGTGACCCGAGTCTCTTTCTTTCTTCCTGCGCAAGTGCCTCTGTTCGATCCATAGGGATGTTACTCCCCAATACTGAATCTATTTCCCCAAAGAACTTTCTTTTTGCTGGTGGTACTATAAAGCCTTGTAGTCTATCTTCACTCATATTACCCGTTACTCTCTATATGTAGGTTTAAGCCTTTGAGAGCAATATCAGCATACTCGTTTGCGATTCTAAACGTATCTTGAAACTTGTACTTGTTCGGTGAAAATGTAAATAACTGGTTAAAATACAATCCATCTGAAATAGTCATAGACTTTGAAATTATAATTTGAACGAGTAGATTGTGTTCTGCAAATTTGAGGTGAAAAACAGTCCCACGACTCTCTATCGATTCACAAAACTCTTTTGGGGTGTTCGATTGAAATTTGTTAAGGTACGAGCTAACATCACCATCGGTTTCACAATGTCTTTCGATCTTTATGTTTTGAACAGATATAGATGTTCTATTTTCCAATATCTGAAATAGGTTTGCAAAGATGTCCTTAACTTGCTCCGGGCTTCGAGGTGAATTAAGAATAGCTGTAACTTCCTCCAATCCAAATTTTATATCTAAGAAAGATTCACCATAAAACCTATAAAAAGAAACGAAGTTATCAGACGGAGAGTTATTATCGAATTTCAAATCATTTAGGCGAATGCCAAATAATTTCATAAGTTCCTCAATTAGCATCAGCCTATTAGATTCAAGAACTACGCTCAACATGGGCTTATCATAAATGCCATGATAAGTTACGCCTGTTTGTCTGGGATGGACGATAAGCATAAGCACTCTCCATATATCTGATAATAACTATTAGTTTTTTATCAAAATGGCAAATAATTTGTCAAAATTTCATAACATATTAATTTTATGACGTTTTATCTCATATTCCAGAGTCGCGCCGTTTTTGGATTCATTAGGCTGCAGCAACGTGCTACATGCTTTATGCGGCCTTATCTGCACCTTCCGGTAGAATAGTTCGGGAAAACCCTCAACCATAAAGGATTTTCCGCCGGTGACCTACGGATACGGCATCCGGCATTACCAACATTTGCCTCTGCTATTAGAAATAATATTTCCTAAATTGAGCAACCGAGTCCCCAGTTAGATTAGCTTTTAAATCCTCCGATTTCAGTAAACCGTTATAATTACTAAATATCTGAAAACAGTCTGTTTTTGTACGATTTTTGCATATACTAAAAAGATTCCATTAAAATTCGATGACAAAGCCAAACCTGCCGTAAGACAGGGACGGAAAGCTACGGGTCTCTCAGGGGCGAAAGCCACAGATCCAGATAGCGAGAGACAGCCGGGTTGCCGATCAAGGTGACTCGGCTTTTTGATTTTGGGGGAAGGAGCACAAATGAAAAAACTACTCTTTGTATGTTTGCTCGTATTTGGACTCTCGTCTTCTGTGAATGCCATCCTTATAGATCGAGGTGGTGGTCTTATATATGATGACTTTTTAGACATCACATGGCTACAAGATACCAATTATTCCCGAACATCGGGGTTTGATGGCGATGGAAGAATGACATGGCTTGAAGCTATGGCGTGGGTAAATGATTTGACCTATGCCGGTATTGATGGTTGGCGTTTACCTTCCGCCTTGAACATGGACGGAACTGGTCCTTGTGGACCATTACCCAACAATTGCACAGAAAGTGAAATGGGTCATCTATATTATGTTGATCTGGAAAACGTATCGCCCCCTGCCCCAAATGCAGGCCTTCAAAACACGGGTATGTTTTTCAATATGGAACCATTCGTGTACTGGACAAACACGCCTCACCCATTTATCCCTGACACTGGATGGTATTTTCATTTCAACAATGGCGAGCAGGCATATTCAGGGAGCACATATTTTATCGCGTGGGCTGTCCATGACGGTGATGTTGCACCTATCCCCGAACCCGCCACAATTCTCCTGGTTGGCGTTGGGCTCGCAGGGATTGCTGGTATCCGTCGCAAGTTGAAAAGCTGAGTCTGCTTATCGGCTTTATATCCTCATTTAGAACTTCTATGAAAGGCCGGTCAACCTGATTGGTTCCGGCCTTTATTTATCAAAGAGCCAAAGGGCTTCGTTGCACCCCATCGACACCTATAACTGTCTCGAAATCACCCGATCCAGAAATGACAAGTGCTCTGGATGATTGACCTACGGATTGATTGTCCGTCTCAGAACAAAAAGCGATCATTCACGCCCAATGCCTCAATCACATCATCTGGTGATCTCGCCACGAAGGCTATGCCTCCCTCCTCATTGATCCGATCTAAAAACCGCTTTTGATGTTCGGACAGTCGTCCCTTCTCAGTCTTGACTTCGATTCCTAAAAAGCAGCCGGTCTTTTTCTTGTCGATATGGCTGGGGATGATCGCCAGAATATCCGGGCATCCTGGCGTGCTGCCCAGCCCTTGCATCTGCTTGAAATGAAATATGCCAAGGGTTTTAAGCAGGTTCCGGATGGCTGCCGTTATTTCCCGCTCTGTCTGGTGCATCAGAATCGACTCGCTCCCTGCGATAAACGCCACGCCTCGTACTCCTTTTGCGTCATGCCCTTACGATAGCCGGCAGTTTTAGGTTTGGCCTTCTTTTTTTTCTTTTTCTCCACCGCCCGAACGCCCGTCCCGGCCAGCCCCGATGCCCAAAGAAACCGCCAGCTTTTTCGGAAAATTTCGTCGGGGCTGAGGTTCGGTTGATTGTAAACGCTGGCTTTAAATCTGCTCATCACATCGGGCGGAAGGTCGAATTTTATAGCCGTGGACGGCGTTAGTGGCAACGGGTTCCCGCCTCTGGGATTATCTTCCAAGCTTAGGCGTATCCATCGCTTTGCATTTTTATTATGCTCTGCAAAGAAAATTGCGGCATCATGCGCCATGCGGTCTGTGTTTAGGTCAGGATCGTTGGCGTTTTCCGGTTGAAACATTAGATCGGCGGTCTGGGAATTAAAATCATGGATAGCTGCTTCCTCCTGAATTTGCCATTGAGGGGGCGGTAAAGCGTCCAGGTCTTTTTCGTACCAGCGGGCCTGGTTATTGTGGGTTGCCTCGCTCTTAAGGTCGCCACGTATGGCTGCCAGCGCCGCAAGGCGCCGTTCCTTTCCCACCAGTTCGGTCAACTTCTCCCTGGCCCCCCGGTGCTCATCGTCGGGCAGCGGGTCAAGGTTCCCCGGCAGCCGACCGGTCTGCTCAAGCGATTGAATCCTCCGCTCGGCCTCGGCCAGACCTGCGGGGGTGCCGGGGATGCTTCTCAGGTCTGCCGCCTGTTGGACCGCCTCTGAAGGCAATTCACGCTCATATGCCAGGGCATCATAGGCCGATTTTGGAACGTACCTGTCTTGCTCGTGATCATAATCGAAATGCCGCCGAATCCGCTCAATGTCTTCTGTTTCTTCTTTGACGTAGTCGGCCAGGTTTTGCTCCATCGGGGTTTCTTCGGTTTGTTGCTCTGTGTGTTCTTCCATTGTTCAATCCTTTCTCAATGTGATTATTATGCCATCCAGGCCCAGCGGCCAAGGTTTGCATTTGATGGGAACCGGCGTGTCCGAAACCACTCCGCTTCAATTTCGGTCATCCGGCCATCCGTATAAATGCACATCAAATCGAGATCCGAAATGCCCTTCAAGGATGCGGGCCGTTCCGTTGGTACTATCGATTCTTCCGGTTCGGGAGGGGTATCTACTTCACCCTCTGTAGATCGTCCGTCCTCGTCGCTCTCAGGCGCTGGTGCGTCCTGTTTCTGCTTCTCAAGTTCTTTTAGCTGAATGATTCGGTATAGCGGCGTCATCGAAACATCCTCGTTAGCTCATCACACCTCAGAGGTTCCGGCTCCAGGGTGTCATCTTTTTTCGGCCTTTTGCTATCGTCTACTTCTGCCATCATGCCGGCGATATCAGCGTCCGTGTATCCCTCGGCGTGAAGTTCGGATTTGATGGCTGCGATTTCCTGGTCGATCTCTGGGGCTGTTCGTTTTTTGGGTTTCGGCGCTGGGCCTTCGCCGGGCCCGCAAAACGTGACGAGTACAGTCGTTCCCGAAAATGTCTCGGCGTCGCCCATCTCCCGGGCAAACGCCTCATCCGTGGTTTCGCCTGGACGAGCCACAATCACTCGGACGCCGGCATCGGCCATACCTTTGTCTTCGATGGCCGTTTCTATGCGTTTCAACCGGCTTGATAGCTTCATGCGAGCTCCAGTTGCTTTTCGACGGCTGTCAGCCGTGCCTCAACTTCCTGAATCTCAAAAACCCGAATCAGCAATTCGGCGGCTTTCATCTTGCTGTGTAGCTTCACCCGTAGTTGGGGTTTTCCGTTTTTGTCGCTGGTGGTCGCAACATACTCGATGGCCTTCATTGCGTTTTGGGTTAGATCACCCGATGCCTTCATGGTGACCTTGTTCCCTGTCCAACTTGCATACTGGCCAATATCTGCCAGCATGATGACCTTTAGTTCGGCGATTACATCAGCCAGGGAAATCAGCGCTTTGGTAGTAGACTTGTCAAGCAATAGCGCCAACCGTTTCGCAACCTTGACGTTCTTTAACAGTCGGCAGCCTTGAGATTCTGCCGTTTTCGATGAATAACCCGCACGGATAGCGGCCTGAGTGGCATTCAAATCCTTCACATATTCATCGACAAATCGCCGCTGTTTTGCTGTCAGTTTCATTTTCTCGCCTCTCTCAAGCAATTCAGGTTTCTTGGTGCGGACATTTTAACCAGCGAATTTACGGTTAGGCCGTCCAACTCGGCCCTCAGCTTTCGCCGGAACTCGCGATCACGCCGGGGGTCGCCCGGCAGGTCATCTATAAGTTTAAGCCATGACAGTATCCGGGCCTTTCTTTTTTCAGGTGTCATCCCGAAACTCCTCCATGACGGAATCCACTATCTTGGTGACCGTATCGTCATTTTTCCAGCGCCGCATCCATCTATCGAACTCACTCATGCGTACCAAAACCTTTGTGGTCTGGCCCTTTTCGTTGCGAACGGTATAGCATGGCAGGCCGTGCCGTTTGATGTGACCGCGTAGCGATGAAACGCTTAGGCAGGAATAAACGGACAGCGCTTTTAAATCGAAGTATCGATCTTCAAGCGCAATTCCTTCCTTGATTATGCGTTTCGGGAAAGTCGGCATTACTAAAACGGATTATCCTCTTCCAGGTTGCTGTAATACTCGCCTAAGTCCTCACCTTCAGGCGTCTGGTGCGCCCGCTGGTGATCGCTCTTTTGGTCATTCTCTGGGTTTTTGCGTAGCTCCGAAACGATAAGGGTTTGAATGTGCTGCCGCTCCGGTGGGGTGAAGTACATCAAGTCAAAAAAAACTCGCTCGCCGTTCTTCCCTTCTGTTTCCTTCTGGGGGAGCACGAACCAGGGCGGGCCCCCGTTCTTGCTTTCCATTAGCCGGCAGCCCTTAATGACCAGGCCGTGGTATCTTAAATCGAAAAAGCCCAGCATCGATCCTTTGCGGTATTCCTTCCAGTTCAAAACGGAAATCATTTCTACACCTTACTTGCACCTTGCTGACGGTGCGTTTCTGGAAATCATTGATAATTGAGCGTTTACGGCACATGACCGACGGACTAACACTCCGTTATCTGTTTTGTTTTCCCACCATCCACCCGCCGGGAACCGAGGCGACGGAAACCCGGCGCAACAAAGCCTTAATTCTTTGGGGGCGGTATATGCCAATCCTGATCCATTTTCAGCCTGCACCCGTTGATTATTTTAAATCGATATTGTTTCCCGTTTGGATTCCCTCCCATCCACTCCCCCTTGAACTTTGATATTGTGGCAACGCCCCTATCCAGGGATATAGACAGCACTGGCTTTTCCTGTGTGAACGACCCACCGCGACCATACTTGGCATTCGGGTCTTTCTGAAGGGCCACCACTGCTATGGCACCGTCTAAGCGATTGTGAATGTCTGCCAGGTGTTTTGATACAAGATAGAACTGCTCGTGCATCTCCAGGTAGTCTATAATGTTGAGGTTGCCACTGCCGGTTTTTATGACATCCGCAAAATTACTGCCCCTCTGGTAGAATGCCACGTTCCACATATCTGGGGTGATGTCATTGAACTTGCTTATCCGGCTTTTAAATGATGAGGGGTTTAGCTCGCTGGAAAAGTAATGGACATTCCACTTTTTCATATTATGCCGGGCGGTATTCAGCATCAGGGCCGACTTGCCAGCGTCCTGGGAACCGGCGAAAAGAATCTCGCTACCTGGTGAAATCTCAATCATTCTGTCCAGACCGAAGGGCAGCCACAGATCGACGGTATCGGTGCAGGCGTTTTGCCAGTCTTCTGGGCTACAGTCATTGTCTATAATCCGATAGCTTTGGGCAGAATTGGGGTCACGCTCAATCAGGCCTTCATCGACCAGGCGACCTAAAATCGTTCGAGTCCGTTTTTTTTCTTGGGATGTGGTCTTTTGTAGCTCTTTGTAGACCAATGTGGTGTTGAAGTAGCCTTTTGTGGTCTTTATCCAGTCCCGAATCTCTTGTGTGAAGTTGATTCCTTGGTTTTCGGCCCGGTCAAGGGCAGACTTGATTTTCGCCTCCGTCTCTTTTTCGGAAAATGGCGGGATGCAGGCGTTTGCCAGTGTTTTTAGTATTTTGCGGACATTCTCTTCAGGCATTCCACCCTTTATGAGGTGGTGAGCGGTATGAAACAGGGCCTCATCTCGGCCACCTTTTTCGAACCGAATGTGGCGCTTTGTGGTCTTTTGTAGCCTTTTGTGGTCTTGGGCTACATAGCCCCTTAGTGTGTCCTCCCTATAATGAATGCTATCATTTATATGCTCGCGTGAGCTCGCTGGCCCAGCGCCGCTTCGAAGAATGTCTACCAGCATTTCAGGCATCGGCGCTGGGGAAACCTCTGTTGGGCTTAAACCTGGCAACCATGTGTAGGTGCCGCCCTCACCGTTATGAGCTGGGGGGGCAATTATGTATCCGCCGGTGGTGCGGACATCGCAATCGGTTATCACTCGGACACCGTTGGATAGGCCAGGGGTGTGGCTGAAAATGTAGTGCCATCCGTGGGGGGTCTTTGAAATCGGGGTGCTTAGACTTTCGGGCAGGAACTCTTCAAGGGCCTGCTTGCCCTTTTCACTGTCAGCATCCACGGCGTCAATTCCTGATACCTTACCCGTGGCAATGGCCGGGTTTGCTGACGACCACTTTTTAAACCAGGTCCGCAGTTGCTCCGTGTCGGCAGGCTCGGACTGATATTTTTCCCATTTAACATAGGGGGTCTTGTTTGGTTTCGCCGGAATGACTGAATACCCCAGCTCCCGGTACTTCAGGGCCGCTTTCAGTGTGTCGCCTCGGTTGGTTGCCATTGTTCTAACTCCACATCTTCAAGTCAGGAAACAATTCCGTGACCGGCTTGCCGAAAAGCTCTGACGCTCGTTTGGCAAGGTCGCGTCCTGGAGGTATCCAGCCGTTGATAACAGAGGACAAATGTCCTTCGCTGATTCCCAGCGCGCGAGCTGCTTTTCGCTGGGTACCGATCCTGGAGTAGATTTGCCGGCGAAAAACCTTGTTGGGCTGAGGTGTCTCCGTGGAAATCATTTCGTCCATGTCATCCTCCTGCAGAAATAAAAAAGGCAATCGATATGAAATCGACTGCCTTCAATAAAATAGATTTTTTTTCTTTTTGGAATTACCTAATTCGGCAATTTTTTCTTAATTAGGTTACTTTTTCCTCCAGGCTACGCATCCAAGTAAGAACATTTTGGATCGTTTTATACGGTGGGTCTTTATCCGCCCATTCATCATCGATGATTGCTAAACATGAAATAATAAAAGCCGGAAATAGTGAATCTGTGCCATAGCCGGGCTGTTCCGCAACATACTCACGATACCAGCGGGCCATCAAATAAATATATCCCCTAAGAAGGTTTTTCCCCGGATTGCCCCGTTTGTTATGAGGGATTTGGAAATGTTCTTCATCATACTGCATTCCGTCGAGCATCAAAGCTGTCAATTGAACTGCATTATCGACCACCGTGTCGGCAAGCATAATTCCGAAAGGCCCGGATTTACGCAAAGTCTTCTGATATTTTTCAGTGGCGGCCACAATCCTTTTCATATCAGCCACTTTGAATGGCGAAGTCGAAGCGTCAACGGTTTGATTCAACAAATATTTCCTTTGTATGACCATTAGCTCATCTCGCCGTCTGCCTTCGATTTCATAATCGAGGTTTAGAGCGTGCTTGGCGGCCATCAAAAGGGCTTCCTCATTGTCTGAATCAATTGGGCCGAGTTGCAGTCGCTTTTTTTCGGTGGGCTTTTTCTGGTCGGTCATGTCACGCCTCTCGTAGCGCCTCGGGGGTGGGAAAGGGGAGGCCGGTTCCGAGAAAAACCGGTTTTCGGGAGCTACCCTATCCCCTTATCTTGAATTTACACTATTCATTCATGCTCTTTTCGGCAACACATTTTGAAGGTCGCCATTTTGGGTGCGTATAGGGTGCATATCTGGCGTCATATTTTACCAAGATTTACGCATCCCCACCCTGTAAACCCGCGCCAATAGTGACTCTGTAAAGCCTACGAATCCGTAGGTCGCAGGTTCGAATCCTGCCGGGCGCGCCACAAGAATGTAGCAGGCACAGGAGGCTCCGAATCTCCTGTGCCTGTTTTTTTTGTGGGAGCAGGATTAGGACCAAGAAGCAGGTTTATGCGCCTCAGGCGCATTCGAATCCTGCCGGACGCGCCATAAAATAAAAGGGTTATGGTCTTTTGACTGTAGCCTTTCTTCATTTGTGTGAGACTCTGTGTGAGAATACTATTTTGAAGTCAGCCAAATTTATCCCCAACAATATCGAGCCCGAGCTCAGGGGGAACAAACTTGGTGAAGGCCACGGATAGATGCCGTGTGCTTAAAATAGCAAATATTCTCGACCATTTTCATAAGATCTTGTCTCGATTTCCCCTATGTTCTTATACTCTACATCTTTTTGATATATTGATTTTGCAGCGCCAGTTCGGTAGGACTGTTGCATCAACGGTGTGCAAGGCCGGCTTTAATAGGCGTCCCGAAAAAAGCGGGTTTTTATCACCAGACATCAGACTTCTGCGAGGTATGGCATGAAGCGATTGACCGGATTTATGGCTTTGGCCTTCGTCTTGTCCTTGGTGGGCGGCCACTGGATGTACCCTTCTCAGGCGGCGGAACGCACACCCATAATTCTGGGCACGGCCACGCCAGGCGGTGGCTTCGAACTCTATGGAGGGGTGCTCGCCGAGGTGGTCAACAGCACAGATGCCTCGCTCAATGTCCTGGCCCGGAACACTCGCGGCAGCCGCCAGAACATCCCCTTGTTGGAGCAGGGCACTCTGGATGTGGCGCTGGTTGCCAGCCTGCCGGCCCGCGAAGCTTTCGAGGGAATCGAGCGCGATGCGCCGACCCCGCTCAAGATCATCACTGCAATATACCCCGCCTTCGGCGCCTTCGCCGTCAAGGGGGACAGCCCGGCGAAGACGTTCTCCGATCTGGTCGGCCAAAAGGTCGCCTGGGGCACCAAGTCTTCGGGCCTGACCTTGCTTGGGCAATATGTAACCGATGCACTGGGATTAAATCGTGACAAGGACTTTGATGCGGTCTATCTGAAGCGAGCCGGCGACGGTGCGCCCATGGTCCTGAACGGAGAGGTGGCGGCGCAATGGGGAGGCGGCGTCGGTTGGCCCAACTTCACCAAGATCATGCAGGCCGGCGGCCGGCTTGTGGGGTTGAGCGATGATCAGATCAAAACGGTAAACGCCAAGTATCCATTCCTGCAGCCCCTGATCATCCCGGCGGGGTCCTACCCTGGCCAGGCGGAGGCGCTGCAAACCGTCGGTTCCTTCAGCTTTTTGCTAGCCCGCGCTGACCTGTCCGAAGAGTTGGCCTATCGCCTGACCAAAGCGATCCACAAAGGTCAACCAAAATTGGCCGAGCGTCTGACTCAGGGGCGGGACACTTTGCCCGAGAACACCTGGAAAGCGGCCGGGAATCCGGACCGCATCCACCCGGGTGCCCGGCGCTACCTGGCGGAATTAGGGTTGAAATAAACCTCCATTTTGTTCGGTATCCATCACAATGCAAGCTGTTTCCAATACTCTATCATAATTTTCCGATAAACAAATTGACAATATTTTTGTTACGTATATACTTATATGTGTATACACTATTCGAAATGTCATTTAAGGTTCCGATATGGAGATAAAGCTCGTACCGCCAATGAAGGAGGCTGTTGTGACAACGACTCGAGTTTTTAAATCAGGAAATAGTCAGGCCGTCAGGTTGCCAAAGGAATTTTCGGTCAAGAGCAAGGTGCTTGAAATTTTTCGCCGTGGCGACGAAATTGTGCTTCGCGAACCCGGTAAAGGATTGGCCCGGGCTTTTGAGCTGTTGACCGAACTGCCCGAGGATTTTCTTGCCGAAGGCCGCCGGGATACGCCGCCACAGCATCGCGAGGGATTGTGATGCCGAAGCGTTATCTGATGGATACCAACATTTGTATATACATTCAACGTCAGAAGCCTGCAACGGTGTTAGCGCGTTTCGAAAAGCTAAAACCCGGCGATGCGGCAATCTCGGTTATCACGTGGGGCGAGCTGTTGTATAGGGCCGAGAAAAGCCAGCAGCGCAAAAGAGCTTTGCAGCTTCTGGATGAATTCAAAACATTGGTTCCTGTTTTGTCATTGCCCGAAAATGTCGGGAATGCTTACGGAGTTATTCGGGCATCGCTGGAGTCCAAAGGGAAGCCCATCGGTAACAACGACTTATGGATCGCCGCGCATGCTAAGGCGGCGGCTCTTACTTTAGTAACCAACAACGAGCGAGAATTTCGACGGGTCCCAGGTTTGAAGATCCAGAATTGGGTTGATAAACAAGATTCCTGAAATTTGTGTCCCGGTTTAAACCCTGCCGGGCATACCAGAAAAAAACACTGCAGGTGACGGCAGGATCACAGCCCTATATGCATTATTTGGCGGAACCCGCTAGCCTTCTGCGATTCCGTAAAATACATTGAACCTGTGGGCTATCTCTTATCCATCAGACAGCTGCAATAAAACAACCCCGTGCCCTTTTGTAAAAAATTTAAATTTAAAAAGGTTGGGCTTTCGAGCCTCGCCTTTTTGTTTGTAGCCGATTTTCAATGTTATTAAGGCAATAATCAAACATCTGGGTGCAGAATATGATAGGGTCGGGGTCGAACACGTTTCCACCCGCTGGAGGTGTGTTCAGCCTTCCAGAGATCATAATTTTTTTGAAGATTAAGCCACAATTCCGGCGTTGTGCCAAAGGCGCGAGAAAGGCGCAAGGCCATGTCCGGGGTAATGGCTCCATTTTCATTCAATATCTTGGAAAGCGTCTTTCGGGATACTCTTAATTTGGCGGCCATGTCTGTGACGGTAATTGCCAGGGGGACCAGATAATCCTCCTTTAAGATGGCGCCAGGACGGGTCGGTTGTCTCTTCAATTTCAGCATGATGGGCCTCTCAATGATAATCTCCATAGTTAACGACATAAGCGTCGCCATCTATGAACTTGAAGAAATGCGCCAATTACCAGATACTCGAACAGAATACTGTCCCTCCAGATCTCCGGCCAGCTTGTGCAGGTATGAGCCTGGATAATAAATATCGATGATGTCACTGGCAGCATTCAAGCGGTCAAGAATTCTTCCGAATTTCTGAAATATGTGTCCCGGATCGAACCCTGCCGGGCATACCAGAAAAAACACTGCAGGTGTGTGAGACTTCATATGAGAAAAAAGCCGGGGCTATGATTGCGGCGTTTGCAACCTCCAGTGCTCTGAATTCAGAATGCACCGGCTATCTTGGCCTCCCTGGCCTTTTTCTCGTCTACGAAAGCAAGCAGTATCAACCCGGCAATGAAAAAGACGATAAGGGAAACGATTGAAAGCCGTGATGTTCCGGCCACCTGGCGTATGATGGCAAATGCCATAGGACCCCAAATAGCCGAAAATTTGCTGAATATGCTGTAAAAGGCATAAAACTCTGCGCTGGCTTCCTCGGGAATCATTGAACCATACAGTGACCGACTGAGGGCTTGAGATCCGCCCAATACAATACCTACACAAATGCCCAGTATGAAATATTCAACGGCCGACTGTATAAAATAAGCGTAAATAACAATGCCAGACCATATCACCAGCGTAATCATCACTGCCCGCTTTGTTCCGATAAATTCGGCCAGGCGACTGAAGGCGAGGGCACCCACAATGGCGATCGACTGAATGACCAGCAGCGTTAGCATAAGGGTCGTCGTCTTCAGCCCCAATTCATCTTTTCCATAAATGGTGGCCATATTGATGACGGTCTGGATGCCGTCATTGTAGAGCATGAAAGCGATCAAAAATAGCAGGATGTGTCGAAATCGGCCTACCTTACGGGTTGTTTTGATCAGTCGGGAAAATCCCACTGCGACATACGCCGCAATCATGGGTTTATCCCTGTAGGCTTCAGGCATGGTTTCTGAACTGGGCGCCTCGCGAAGGTACTTTAGAGTAAAAAGCGTAAATCCGGCCCACCAGACGCCTGCCATGGCAAGGGCGATCCGTGCCGCCATCTGCTGCGAAATACCCAGCTGTTGGTGCCCGGCGACCAGTCCCAGGGCGATCGCAAATTGAATTCCGCCGCCCAGGTATCCATATGAAAACCCCTTTCCCGATACCCAGTCGATTTTGTCCTCGGTGGTGATTTGCGGTAAAAAGGCATCATAAAAGACATTGCCGGCGATAAAGCCGATTAGGGCAAACAGAAATATCAACAGCGTTTTAAATACATCACCCGACTGGCAGAAAAATAGAAGAATCGTGAAAAGCGAGCCGCCATACGCGAAAGAAAGCAGAAACTTCTTTTTGGTTGCCGAAAAGTCGGAAATGGCGCCGAGTACCGGGGCAACGAGAAAAATCAGAAAAGCTGCCAAGGCGACCACAAAACCCCAGAGCGTCACAGCGCTGTAGACGGTACCGCCAATCATTACGCCATCGGGGCCGACGACCTCACCGGCGAAGTAGGCCGGCAGTAAAGCGGCCAGTACGGTGGTCGCAAAAGCAGAGTTGGCCCAGTCGTACATGCACCATCCGAAAATTGTTTTACGATCATTTTTTTGCGGCATGGTTTTACCCGTCGATATTGTATGAATCCAGTTAGTCAGCCGGCAGATCGATCTTTGTCGCCAGCTCATCTACCAAAGCATGGATTCGGGCGTGGAGAACCTTTTGCTGTTTCAGGAAGCGATCTGATAGAGTCCTTGCCAGTCTCGATGATGACATCGATTTGCCCACTCCGCCCTCGTCAACCCATTCATAGTAACGGACAGTAAAATAGCTGAGCGGAATAATAAGTGCTGCAAGTAGAATCGAAGCGAAACCCCCAAACCAGATATATACGAGAACGGCTTCCAGCACGTAGGTGAGTGGAAATAGCAGCATTGAATAGGTCACCTTAATAGGTGGCTGTGACAGCTTCGTCAGATTTTTTAATGTGCTTTACAATGAGATTGCACAGTTGATAGGGCAGAATATTGAGGAGCCATCCCACAGTGGCCAGCGGAAATCCGGCTAGAGCCAGGAACAGTCGTGTGGGTGAAACTGGATCCATGCCGGTTCGGGAAGGTTCCATACGTTCCAGAGATTTTGTTAATTGTGCATATCGAATAAGCGCTTCGCGCAGGCTTTCAATTCCACCGGCGCAAGAATCCTTGATGACATTCAGGCCATTCTCAAATTGCTTCAGCCGCTCGAACCTTTCCGACCAGGCGGCACTGTTTTTATCCGGGTTGTAAATCCGTTCCAAAAGAAGCATTAAATCCCTGTCCCGGTAATTTTCGGTCTGAAACACATGTTTTTCAAGACTCTTTTTTATCTTATCCGTCAACTCGCGTACCGCAATCTGAGGAAAGTCCTGGTGCTTTTTCTCCAGGGGTGCGGTATCCAACGGTTGGCCTGCCCATATCACGACAGACGATCTGAAGATCGATCCATGTTCGTAATTCAGTCCCACCGGCACGATTTTGACATCGATATTCCTCTCATGCGCCATAAAAAATAATCTTGCGGCACCGGTGCGCATGTCTGCCATGTGAGGCTGAGGGCGCGAGACGCCTTCCGGAAAAATCGAAATGGATCCCCCTGCGGCCAGTGCGTCGACACAGGCGGAAAAAAAGGTATTATAGTCAACATTTCCATCAGCTTCAAATCGACGCACGACTGGAATGGCCTGCATCTTGCGCAGAATCCAGCCCAGAAGGGGGATCCTGAATAAGGGGGCCTTTGCTACAAATCGGATTTTATATGCAGGGGGTAGGAAGAAGAGCAGGATGGGGTCGATGAGAGCGTTTGGATGGTTTGGCGTAAATATGACCGGGCCGGATTCCGGCAGATCGTCCACTCCCCTGACCGTGATCTCTCTGAAAAAGATTTTCATTGCCAGTTTGAGAAATTGAATGAACATTGTTAGTGAATCTTTCCAAAAGGAATGTTTCTCGAGGGATCCATCAACCATACAGCGTCATAACTCATCGATAAAAATAGCACATTTTTCATGGTAAGGCCTGAACGGCCTGCTGTCATATTTTGGCCTTTTTGTGTGACAGTGTTAACACACGGCAGCCTTTTTAAAGAGTTGCCGGAATAAATGCCCTCGGTTTCAAGGGCTTCAGGTCTGCATGAGCACCGTTCAGTAAAGTCAGGAAATGAAGGGACAGAAGATTCAAAAGCTACCCTCTTTTCATGATGCTCTATTTCGATAAACACCAACTGCAGATGGATCATGAATTGCGGTGTGTCCCCTCTGTGAAAGTAGTTGAGCAATTACCACGCCAATTTACTGGTAATTTGTTAACTTGTTGATATAATTTATATATTTATACAATATGGGATGTGATTGAGACTTATTCATAAAAATTAATCAGTAGTGTCCCGTTAAGATTCACAAAATAGAACTTAACTTATTGTATATAAACAATATATTAGCAAAAAATGCCGTAATCGATTTGAAATTAGTTTCATTTGGTTGATACACCTTCCGCTTGGATCACA
>Ga0209786_1000125_pt1 | contig 32245 bp, 25 predicted proteins | sample WorMetilvaeELBA2_FD_187405 | JGI IMG/M metagenome (GOLD analysis project Ga0209786, IMG submission 187405) | Marine gutless worms symbiont microbial communities from Max Planck institute for Marine Microbiology, Germany - Olavius ilvae ELBA.2... ...
TTTAGAGAAAACGCTGCTAAATATTGATTTGCTATTGTTCGCCATCGTTTTGAACGGCAGTAATTTAATGAGTGATAATTAGCGGCCGGGCTAACTGGAAAAACGGCCACTTTTCGTTCAGGCACTAGATAAGCGATGGGTCGAAATTACAACTGGGGACACGTTGGCAGCCGGCAAAATAAATAATTTCACTTTGGTTAGAAAAATAATCGGTCAGAATGATCAGGTTTTCGGTTACCTCGTTCACCGCTCTTCGGACACAGCAATCATCAAGATAGTTGGTGCGGACACCATTCAGCTTTCTTACTATCACCACAAGGAAAAATGTTGCGGGCCTTAAGCAATTCTCGATTTGGCGCAAGGTTGTTTTTTTCGCACAAAACCTGAAGACATGACTGTTACGAATCCGCTCTGTTTGCGAGACTGTACCCGGAAAAAGTGACTCTCGATATGCAGCTTGAAAGCAGAGATTCAAGTCATAAGGTTTGAGAATTATTGAGGTGATGTCGCCATGCGCCCAATTAACAGACACTGAAAAACAGAGGGGTCGCGTCTTCATTCTTGACACTAGGTGAAGAATGAAGACGCGACCCCTCTGCTCTTCAAGCCTAGGCGGAGCCGGCTCCGGTCCTAACGATGGGCGGGACTTAAACCTTGGCGGGCCAAAAACCAACATCCATTACCTTGACACCCACCCTTTTGGAGGCTTCCTGTTTGGATTGTGCGCCAGGGGGCGTTGTTGGGATGACCCTCCGATTGATTGACCTGTGTGGTCTCACCTTAAGCTTGTCAACCTTGTGGGGTCGTACCAAGGTAGAACGTTGACTATTGAGGTATTCGCCTAAAAACAAGGCCAATATTTGGCCTTAGAATAGCATTTTTACCGTCGAAAAGATGTATTTAAGGAGAAAGACAGATTGGTGAGCTATGCCCCAAATTGCCTAAATGACCAAATCCACGTCAAAAAATCGATGTTAACAATAAAGCTTGCTTTCGTTACCAGAATAGCTACTAGTTCCGATTAATTGGTGCCTCAATATGTTGGGCCAAAGCTGATGCAGTTACACAATTGACCATTTTCGATTCATCCGCTTCGAAAAAGCAAGTTCCTATCAGGCCGCAGAACACTTCTGTCAATTTAATTTATATCAAGTACCACAAAGTGTATATTAACTTCACAAGAAGCTACCACTTCCTCTTATGTTCTGTCTCCCCAGAGAATCAGGTCGATAGAAATTATATGTCGTTATATCAGAATAATATGGTCGTCATTCCACATTTTTTCCGTACGAAATAGCCTCTGGCATAGCGTTTGAAATATAAAGCGGTACGTAAGACTTTTAGGAATCAATTCGCATTACTCTCTAAACATGAGCATATAACCACATTCGAAAGGAGACTAGCATGAAAAAAATAATTTTTCTATATATCATTACCGGTATACTGATTTTTTGGAGCGCCATGGCTTCAGCCCAATCAGAAATGAGCACGGTAATTAGTTTCGAGGTGGAGCATAAAAAAGGTTGTGTTAACTTGGTGTATCCAGCCAGCCAAACTGATCGGCTAAGTGATGTAGACGTCCATACGATTCCCGGTAATGCTCTTGTAGGGCATGTCAACAATGTTGCTGAGATCATTGAGGGCCGATACGGGGAAAAATTTAGTCTTAAAACACTCCTAGCTGCAGGATATAACAAAGCCAGATCCGAAGATGGTAAAAAGTTGTTGGTTAAAGAGTTTACTGTAGACAGACAAGCCATCTCTCGTTTGTGCATCATGCCCAAGCTGGAGAACTTCGTGATGGTGTTAGAGGCACGTGCAAAGAAACCTCGTCTGAAAACCGAGACACATCCAAATTATGTACTGAAGTATGCCGCACCAGTTACGACTTCCAGAGTCCAGGAAAAGAACCGGAAGTTTATGGAGCAAGCAAGCCGAGAAATCCAGCTTTTAATCGAAGATATTAACCAGAGACGCATCGTTTTAGGGGATACAGACCTTCTGAACATGTTACGTAAGACTGGAGTTGCCAAAACAGTCCGGTTCTCATTCGGCGGTCAAGCCCACACGACAACGGTGAAACTCCGTCGAGTTAAGACGATCGATGGTCGTCTTGGAGATAATTAAATCATCGGTGTGCATCCAAGCGATGCATTCCACTATGAAGGAGGTTAAGCCATGAAGTGGATAATGCTGCTATGCTACCTATACGCGGTGGTATTCGGATACACCCCCTTGGCTGAATCACTACAGACGGATGATCTGTTTGGGAGCTGGAATCATCAGGACCAAAATTTGGTCGTCGAGATCCGAAAATCTGAAGCAGGCATCACCAATGGATATCTGGTTGAGATTTCAGAAAAAGCCCAATCTCTCGGTTTTACCCTTGGAGACATTGTACTGGAGAATATTCTGGTTAACGATAACCGGATTACCTTCGGTGCTGCGGTCCGGCAGGATGACCCGCAGTATTCTGATCAATGCCCTATGGAATATGTATCATTTTCGGGCCAAATTACTGGTGAACTTCAGAAGATTGAAGGCACAATGCAGAGGGGTGAATATGTGATACTGCGGGATGATAATAACAACTTTTTGCGCTGCTTTTATATTGCTACTGAAGAGACCACCCCTTTGTACTATACCCGACTTTCGAAGCGGAATTTGTTATTTATGGATGAAACATTTAATCTTGAGATCAACTCCATTAAATTGGGAGAAAAGTTCTGGATTCGGTACCTCCCACCAGAAGGACACAGGTCCATTATAGTTGGCAGTAATATCCGTGCAAGAAATTACAGCCGAAGCGTCCAATTGTCAACCCATCATCAGCCGGGAGATCATCGCCAGGACTGGCGATCGGGTGAGGGTGGAATATTAGTCACAAGTGAATACCAATTTAATATAGACGCTGAAGAACAGATCATTGCCAAGCCCGGTGACAATATTACTATACAGGTTGGAAGCGGATACAGTAATTCCATCTATGTTCTCGCAAAAGAAGACAATCAACCTACAGTTCGAATTATCTCAGCTAATACCGATCGCAATCAAACACCCGATAAGCCAACAGTGCTTTCCCCCTTAGGAGATGGTTTTCATGTTGAGCTCAGATACAAACAACCACAAGAACTAAATGAAGAAAAAGTTAACCTCCAGTATATTCGTTACCAATGGCCAGAGGTGACAGAACCTGAGCAAACGACCCCACCTGAGTTCAATGAATCAAATCCTTATGATGAACTAGAACTTCACCCCACGGGGGAAACAAATGTTTATAAAACAAGGGCAATTACAGTTTACCCACCTGATATAAAGGAATCGGCCTCCTCGGAATTCGAACCTGATATCTACAACCGTATTATTCACCCTGGTGATCAATTTATTGCAATCTTTGGCAAGCAATCCCATTGGGCCATGGCGACAGATGTTCGAATTCATAATGTAAATATTGAAGCGAATCGCGACGAATTAGAGTTTGAATCTAGCGAACCCATAAAGATTGATGTGCGTATTGCCGGAATCTACCCGTCCTATGAAAATCACGTGGAAGATTTCCGATTTTTCATCACACGTTCAAATGGACGTAGTGAACTTTTCAGTGTAGCGCCTGAAGTTACATCTGTCGGTATAGGAAGCAGAGATGAAGGCAATCATACCTTCATCGAAATTCTATATTCACCAGACCATGAAGCGTATGTGATCCAAGATCATAATTCAAAAATTCTAGCCGAACTCGATCCAGGCCAATATCAAGTTAGCGCTTTCGCAACTGCTACTGAATTGTCACATGAGTTTCATGAATCTGATGAAATCTCATTTACGTTACATCGGCCGCCAATTGTGCAACTTTTCGATCCAGAAGAAGACATGTCTAAAAACTATAGTCCTCATGCAGAGAGTTTGTCGCGAATACTTCACGGTGGATCTTTCAAAATCCGCGTATTTGATTCGCCATATAGAAAAGAATATCCGAAATCTATTAACGTTGATATCAAATCAAAAACAGATTCAACCAACATTGAGCTAGAACAAGTTGAACACGTTGGTGGCGGAATAGGGTATTATGAGAGTCGAGGAGATGCAGTCAAGGTTACCGCATCGGGATCCATGTTAGAATTTCCGGAAATTGAAACAGATGGAAACCGCGACACGATCAAAGTTATTTATAAAAATGGCTTGACCAGCTTACTTGTGAGTCCCAACCGAATGTATCAAATCGCGGATGAACTAGAAGAGACAATCCGCGATTACTACGCACTATTTCAGCAAGCACTCGAGAAGAGAAATTTGGATCAACGTGCCAGATTGGAATTTGGGGAAAAGCTGGAGATGCTGAATCGGGCCCTTCGCATTATTGAACGTGAACCTCGCTTAAATGCTTATATCCTGGTGGCTGTTGCTAAAGCGTATCTGGAACTGATCCAAAACCGGGTTGATGCTTTAGGCGCCAAAGTGTTCCGTCAAATGGCAAATAAGGATCTTCCTTATGCTTTGAAAAATTCCATCGTTCATTATGCCTATGGCATAGAAAGAGATTATCTGTTGAATGCTTGGCAATATGCACGCAAATTGTATCGTGAAGATTTACAAAGGCCAATTCAATCTATTTCTGATTTGTTTGAGTCATTAAAGAATGTCCCATATGCAGTCATTAAGCAGCTACCCGAGATGCTGATTGCACCGGTAATGAGTGGCTATACCTTGTACAGCGGGCGACTTCCCGACGGGCGTTGGGCGAGCAGTAAAGATAAGATTTTTGCTGGGGTAGATGTTGGGCTAACGTTTGTACCTATAGGGATCACAGCGATCAAAATGGTTCGACCGGATTTATATGCCCGGGCTATGAACCGATTAAGAACTGTCTCAGGAGTTCGTCTAACACCACCAAGGGGTCGCATTGTCCTTTTAAGAGACGATATTGTGCGCCCGCGGGTCGATGAGCAAATTCTATTACGTCGTCAGATTATTGAGTCGCGCAGGCGAATAATTGAGGTTGAAGGTCCCAAACAAATCGAACAAAAACGACAATTCTTAAATCGCCAAAGAGAAACACTCGAAGAACACCGAACACAACTGCGTGAAGCCCGTCAGGAAAATCACCAATTTCTTCGCCAAATTGATAAAGAGGTACGTGCTGCCGAACTGGAATATAAATCACTGGAAAATCCCGCAGCACACGCAAGGAAAAATCATGGCCGTCAGATGAATGAGCTGCAAAATCGTCGCAATCAAGCATTAGTGCAATTTCAGCAGAGGGAAGCAGATTTACACTCCGCCATTCAAGAACAACGACGTCTGCTTCAAAGAACAGAACGAGAGCTTGGCTCGCTTGAATATGAAATAAATCGCAGAGTACCGGCAGAGGTTCGAGAACTCCAACTAGAACTTGATGAATGGCTTCAAATGGTAAATGAAGGGGATGTGTCTTCTTTGTATGAAATGCTCTCCGGACAGCACTCTGATATTATTCAACAAAAATTTGGAAAAAGACGTCGAGCGATTTTGGACGCGGAGCGTGTGATTGAAAATGGAGAAAATACAATCGCTCAAAAGAAACGCGCCATCCCTGAACATCGACGAAATCTTGGAAATCGACAAAATGAACTTACCGAATTACGTCAAAATCACCAAGCCAAGAGTAATGAAATTCGAGAAAGAATAAGAGAAGCAGAGCGGCGCTATCAAAACGGAGAAATTTCTCAGAAAGAATATCAACAGATTTTTGATGAACAAGGAACACGCGGTGATGAGCTTACCGGAGAATTCATAGAGCGCGAACGAAAACTTCAACGACGCATTCGAATCCATGAAAAACGAATCGTTGCCGCGGAAGAGGCGATTGTGGATGCCACGTTTCGTATCAGTGAATGGAGTGCGAAGATACAACGATGGCGGATTGAAATGGATAAATGGCGACAAGGGATCCGCCAAGGCCATCTGCCTAATCCGGAAAATCGCGCTATTGCCCGCCGTTATAAAATAGAAGGAACTGAACGGGAACGCTTTGCACATGAGGCTGTCTCAAGGGATGGGTTCAATCGGGCTATTGAAGTTGACGGAATTCTTCCCAATGAGATGGCCAATTGGCACGAGGTACAAGAGGTCATAGATCTTTTTGGACGCACACACGATGAATTCGCGGATCTACTGGGCGTGGATGCTGATGAGCTTTTACGTTTGATGCAAGGGACCAAGGTTCCTGATCCTGCTCGATTGCAGGTGGCCAGAAATATTATTAGAATGTGGCAACGACAGGGCGTTCCGTTTATTGCCACCGAAAGTATTGGACCGGATGGGCTTTACTGGAATCCGAGAACGAATAATTTTCGGGTAGTAGAAGTAAAACCAGAAGGTGGACTTGAGCTTTTAGGAGCAACACAGCTAAGAAACCGCGGTATTCGTCGTTGGATTGAACTCATGCGCAAGCCGCATGGTCGTATGTCTCGTCCGCGATTAGCTGAAGCCTTGTCCCAAGCCTTGGCTGATGGTACACTTGAACGTCAGGTTATTCACGTTGAAAATGGTATTATCGTTGATTCTTACTTGGTTCATGAAGTCAGCGGCCAACTCGAACGCCTCAATATTTCGCCGTGGTTGCCATTACCTTGGTAAAGACTAAAGAAATATGGGATCAAAGCGTGAATAATTTATAAGGCTTTAATCTATATTTATTATTCACTATTCAAGCTTAAGTATACATTCAACTATTATATTATCAGGCTTTGCGGACCATTGCCTAAGTTCTCAGTTTGGCTTTGATTTTCCTTTCGATAGTTGTTGCTTAAATTAACTGGCAGGCTTTCTTCTTCTAACAAAATATACGATCAAAAAGAGGGCCACTATCGCCGCTATGAGAATACCGAAAGGAAAGACAAAGGGGTCTGGTCTTAAATATTAAATATTGGTGAAAGCGAAGGCAGTTGGAGATTTAACATCGACTGCATTCTTATTGGAATCGCCTTCAGAAAATCTGCTCCCTGGGGGTCGCCACGTGAAGTAGCTGAAATGGAACAGATAATTACGTTTTTTGGCCTCTGAAACGGGCCTATATTTAACTTTTTAAGGGTAAAAATGCGGCTTTTACTTGAGACGTATGGAGAGAGCAGAAAGACATTTTATTCCGGGGTACGTCTGGCACACCCCAAATAAACAAAGAAAAAAGAGTTTACCGGGGTAAATCACACATCAGGCTACGCCTTCGGCTTCGACCCGACAAGCCGATGCCACAAACAAGAATTCCTTCTCAAATTTTCAAAAGATCGGCGTCGATATATGCAGTGGCTGTATCAGGCCAGAGAAAGGTGTGGACATACAGTATAGCCGGTGGGAGCAAGGCCTTTATTGAAAATCTGAAAGCACGTTTGAGGCTTCGAGCCAAAGGGCGAGATGCCATAGAAGCCGTGGAATCTTGGGGACGTTCTCAATTTTTAAAGTATATTCTGTTTGTTGTCGTGCGAAAAGAGACAATGAAAAATAAACTGAATACCGATATGGCTTAACCCAAAAAATTGTCAATTCTATAAACTTTAAAGCTTTTGTACCATAGAATTCCCGCTTGGAGGCTAAGCAAATTTAGCAATGAAGTAAATTCGCTATTCAAGATGTGTCAACATATATTCCCAGCCAATATTTCCGATTTACTGAATCCGTAGGTGCCAGCTGTGTTCATCCGCATAAATCTGTGTCCCATATAATTTTAGAGAAAAATGAGGACGTCCGTTCCATATATATATTTAGATTCAAAATATAAAGATAGAACGTCCCTTAGAATTCCCTAAATTAATGTGGCCGGCCTAAAACGCCAATAAAATTTTAATGAAAATGCTCTGTCAAAGGGTGCTGGGGTCGGACCAAGGCAGAGCGCCGGTAATTAAGGCATGAGCTTAATATCAAGACCGTTTTTCGGCCTTAGAACGCCCTTTTTACCCTCAAAAAGGTAAATTTAAGGGGGAAAGCCTGCTTAATTTATATCAGGAGATGCCTTTTTTTAAACCGTCCTTTTTGGTGTCAAAAACATTATTTTAAGCCCAAAATAGGGGGCTATTTTTGGCGTAAATCCTTAATTAGCGGGCATTCAGCTTGGTCCGAGCCCATAGCCATACATAATCCTTACACCCCTCTTTTTGCCACTGAAAAGAGTGGTCTAAGCCCGAAAAACGACTATGATTGCAAGGTTTGTTAACATATCACAAGTACATAGCTTGGTCCGACAAGAAAAATTGTTGTGGGAAAGCGAATCTTACGGTACTGCCTTTCGCAACCCGGCCGACCGCCAAAAAATCATTGAAGGTCTTCTAAAAGCCGGTTTGAAATAATCAAGGATAGGTAGCCGAGGGTGGAGAAAGCAGAGTCCTGAGGGCGACTGATTATTTTTCCGTTACACTGTAGATCTTGAATGATTGCTGTTTGCCCCGCGGTTGAAATTCCCCCATGTCTTCTGTCACGAACTTTTCGGAAATTTGTATCTGATCTATTATGCGGTCGGACATCAGAAAACGCCTGTTCTTTTCCCGGCAGTAATCACGCATGCGGGCGGTGCTGTTGATAACATCCCCGATAAAGGCAATTTTTTGGCGTATATCCCCGAGCTCACCGGCAACCACCGTGCCGCCATGCAGCCCGGCCCGAAAGTCAGGAACCAGGCCGAATTCTCTTAAATATATTTTGGAATTTTGAGCGATTTGCTTTTTGATCAGAAAAAAGCAGCGCAGGCAGTTGTCATCTTTGAGTCCTTTGGATTTTTTCCAAGAAACGACCACCTCATCGCCGACATATTCATAAATTTCACCGTCGGTTTCAAGCACAGCGTCGGTGACATCATAGAAAAACATACTCAATAAAGAATGAAATTTCTTATCACCCAGATTCTCCGCAATTTTTGTTGATGATTCGAGATCCAGAAACATAAAGAATCTCTCTTCTTCTTTGGGTTTGTGGTAGGTGCCTTTGATAAAATTTTTGAGCACATTTTGCCCTACCAGACGATTCATCTGTATAACGAAATTGATACTAACCGAAAGGAATATGGCCAGTCCCACAGCGTGATAGAAATTCGCTGTGAAAAACACTCGTATTATATATCCAACATCTTGGTGGGTAACATAGTTCCCGACAAAGCGACCGATCAGAAAGACAAAAACGAATACCCCTGAATTGATCAACAGGGTAGTGGTGAAGTTAAGAGTTCTAAAAAAAATGGCCAGGTTTCCCTGGGCCACAAATAGTAAGTAACCTCCCATCAGCAAACTAACAAAAAACCCGTCTATCACTCCCTGGGCAAAAGGACCGGGCCCTATTTCCACGGTAAGTAGGTTAAAGACACCGGCAGATAGGCACGCGACAATTATAACAGCGGCCAGTGTTTTTAATTTCTTTTTGGATCTGTTTGTAATATTCATCGTTGCTAACGGCTGATTTCAAAAAATTCTAAAATTGTATTCCGTTTAGACCTTTAGTTTGTAGCGGGCAATTTTGTTGAGCAGCCCCTGGCGGGTGAGGCCGAGTTTTCGAGCGGCGTGGGCGCGGTTGCCTTTGTTTTTCTAAAGGGCCTCCGTGATCATCTGTTTTTCGAGTTGCGCAAAGACCGCCGGGATGGTTTCCTCAGCCCCCGGCTTTGAAACACGGTTCATCAAAGCGCCCCCGCTTTTGTCCGAAAGGTGCTCCTCTCTGAAAGGAATCAAGGTAGAACGGTCAGTTACCCAGCCGCCCCCTCACAGATCCCGGCGTGCGGTACTACCGCACCGGGCTCTTCGAATCTGCTCACTTACGCACTGACAAGCGTTACACAAAGAGTTTCAGCTGCTTACTTGGGTACTTTTCAGTAATCTTCGGAGCAGGTATCAAAAACTGGTTCAACAGGTCTTCGAATCCAGCCCAGTTGTAACTCAATCTTTGGCTACGCCGATTGAGCCATTTAAACAGGATGCGTCTTGTCCGGTAATAGAATGTCTTCAAACTACCGTAATTACCGATAACACCATAATAGTTCCAGTACCCGCGGTACTTGGCCCTTAGGGTTGCCATCAGTTTGGAAATCTTCTTGTTACGTTTCGTTTTTATCCATTCTGTAAATGCGGCGATTGAGGCTCTGAGTTTCTTCCGCGATGTTCGTCTTCGGATTATCAGCTTGAACTTCCGGCTGATCGCACGGCGAAATTCAAATCCTAAAAAGTCGAATGTTTCGCTTTGTTTCAGCATGCTCCGGCTGAACAACAAAATCCTCGTCTTCTCCGGTGAAACCTCTAATCCAAATTTTCCCAGACGTTCGTTGAGCTGCTGATAAAACAACTCCGCATCCTGTTTGTACTGAAAAGCACATACAAAATCATCCGCATAGCGGATGATCAATGCGTCTCCATTACACGCTCGTTTGATTCTTTTCTCGAACCATAGATCCAGTGCATAATGAAGATACACGTTCGCTAAAATCGGAGATACGATTCCCCCTTGAGGCGTTCCCGTTGCCGGGTGGATCACTTCACCACTGGTATCCAAAATCCCGGCCTTCAGCCACTTTTGAATCAGTTGCAGAAACGCTCTATCGTTGATGCGCTCTTCGAGCATACGAATCATCCAATTATGATCGATATTGTCGAAAAAGCCTCTGATATCGGCCTCTAGGATGTGAGAAAATCTTCCAAACTGCAGCTTGCGGGTCAGATCCCGTACAGCATCTTGCGGACCTGTCCCCGGTCTGTATCCATAGCTTACGTCCAGAAAATCCTCCTCATAGATGGCTTCCAGAATCTTGGCCACCGCAAATTGCAGTACCTTGTCATCCGTAGCAGGAATTCCCAGGGGTCTGAGTTTCCCGTTGATTTTGGGAATGTACTGTCTCCTGACCAGCTTGGCTCGATATTTCTTCTGTTTCAGTCGCTTGACGAGATCGGCAATGTTTTCGTCCAGATTCTCCCGGTATTCTTTGCAATTGGTTCTCCATCTGACAAGATAAAATCAACTTCGGCACCTGATTTGGATCGCCAGTAATTCAATTTCTTTGAAGAAGGAAAATCGCTGGACACAAACGTGGAAATAACTCCTTCTAAAACTTTTCCGAATTCTTCAGTCACCATTAAGCTACTTTGAGTCATTCCTCCCCCCGGGCAAAATTTCTAAGGCCGGGATCTTTGAAGTATATTTTTGGCATTTTACTCAATTCAGTTCTCGGGTTTGAAAAAAATGGTGTTACCAGGTTAATAACAAATGTCTCTTCCAAAAAATGAATATATCGGAAGGAGAAGTGGAAAAAATGGAATTGAATCCGCCCAATGTCTCTAGATAACATAATCGGTCAATATCAGCTGCTATAACCTGTGTAAATCTGCGAAAATCTGTGTCCCATTTAATCTGCACTTAATTTAAGGTTGTCCAGCAAGGCCCACTCCAGAAACTGGGCATATACTTTCCAGGAGTTCTCCCCGTATCCCCCGGCCATTAAGAAGGCTCCCGCTAAATCACGCTTTTTCAGAAAATCATACACCAGAAGATCACGCTGCTTCATTTGCGAAAGTGACAGCTTCAAATCGCTGGTGGAAGGCAGTTCGTCTTTTTCAAATGGATCCACTCCGGCAACCACGATCGCCAAATCGGGTCGCGGGAAGCTTTCAAGTTTAGTGAGCCCGGCCTGCAGTCTGGCAATGTATAAGTCATCTTCTCCCTTGGCCATGGGAATATCGATATCGCTGTCGATGAACGATGGATTCAGGTTGCCGGCAGCGTCATACATTTCCTCGTCCAGGGGCCAGCCCTGTCCCATGTGGATGCTGAGGGTTGTAATGGTGTCATCGCCCCGGGTCAGCGCCGCAGTGCCGTCGCCCTTGTGGGCATCAACGTCAATCACCCAGACCGTCCTGACCCGATTTTCGGCCTGCAGTTTACGGATGGCAATCACAATATCGTTGAGCATGCAAAATCCCTTGCCAAAATCCTTCTGTCCGTGATGCATGCCGCCGGCTAAAGCAAAGCAAAATTTTTTCTCCAAAGCCACTCGGCAACACTTGGTGGTGCTGGCAACCATTTTAAGGACGCGATCAAACAACCGGACCAAAGGGACATTGGCGTTATCCGGATTGTAACGATTATAATTACCCTGGTCGTCGACAAGTTCGAACGTATTGATAACTTCCTGCTCGAGTCCGTCGGAAAACAATTTGTTCACATACTCCGCCGAATGCACCTGCAGAAGGTCATCCTGGGTAATTTGCTCATCGATCTTTCCGATATACCACTGATCGATTTTAGGACCTAAGATTTCGTGAGACTTGATAAAGTCAAACGTTTTCATGGATCGGCTGGCCACCACCGGTATCTCGATGCCGAAATCGATCAAACCGATATTATTTCCTTCTTCGTACAGGATCATTGTTGCACCATATCGTTGATGTTAAACTGCGGATTTTTTCTATTTTAGATTATGGACACGGATCAATACGGATTGCGTGGATTTTGATAATTATATTTCAAGTAAAATAGGTATTCAAATATGTAATTTCAACAGCAGGGTTATATGCAATGCCCAAGTGACCTGCGGATAGTATATAGCAGATGCGGCTTGCAGCCGCGACATCTGATATCGCGGTTAAAAACCGCTCCCACACTCATTCTTTCTGCTCTTTCTTTAAAATAATATTCAACAAATATAACCCTGAACGGTGAACCTTGAAACTGTGAACGGTTTCAGCTAAATTATTTGACATCAACTCTGAAAATACGTAATGATTGAGATATCAAATATGTACCGGGTTTGATGTTAGTTTGAAAATCAATTGGACAACCTCTAAACAAAATACATAAGGCACTCCATGCAGAACCGTAAGAATTCTCCAGCCAGATCAGGTGTCAACGATGAGCAGCAGAGCTACGGTACCAAGACATCATCGGATATCGCCCTTGAAACCGCTGCCAAACGTCTTACCCGGCGACAAATCATCGGGAATGCCGCCGAATTTGTCAAGAAACACATCAGCCGCCAACCGCCGGTGCAGCGGTTTTTCAGTTTTATGCCCACCATGCTGACCCGGGTGTCTCCCTTTCACTTTAAAGGCAAAATGAAATTTTCCGATTGGCCCCTGGTCCGGCTGGACTCCGGTGATGCCAACTCCTGGGGAAAAATGCGGTTGGTAGGCGAACTGCTCATCATTTTTGACGAGACGATCCTCTTTGCCCTTCTGGCCCTGATGACTAAATTCCAAAGCGATGCCTTTGAAACCAGCCAGGAAGAATTATGTCGCCTGGCCGATGTCCAGCCGACGCCCAATGCCTACAATGCAAATTGGAAAAGCATCCAGCGCCTGGCAGGAACCCGTATCGATCTGGAATTATTCAGCGGCAAAGGCCGCAAACGGAAGGACTTAAAGGAGTTGACCGGCTCCATTCTCAGCTTTGCCGATATAGACCGGGAAACCGGCAGCATCCGGGTGGTGGTCAATCCCTACTTTCTGGAAATGTATGCCGAAAGTTTTGTCACCAACATCGATCTGAGATTCAGATCCAGCCTCAAGTCCGAGGTCGCCAAAGCCTTTTATCGGTTTTACCAGGGCCAGTATGAATCCGGATCCGACATCGATATCACCAAGCTGGCACGGGCGGTGAACCTGGCCCCTGAACTGGAAATGCGTCGCCTGAAAGACAAAGTCCGAACCGGGCTGAAAGATCTCCAGAGCCGGGGATATTTAAACCTTTACCAGATCACGCGGCACAACCGGGTCATCATCGAAAAATCCAAAGATTCGGCTGCCGCCTACCAGAGCCAGATCCTGGACCCGGCGAAAATTCCCTACTATTCCGATTAAAAAAACATCTCGCGGCCTGCAAGGTCTTGAATTCGGGATTGGGGGATTCAGGGAATTAGGAATTCAGGGATTGAGGGATTTAGGGATTCAGGGATTGAGGGATTTAGGAATTTAGGGATTTAGGGATTGAAGGAATTCTATCTCTTTGAATTTATAGGTTTTATCCTTTAATCCCTAAATGTGGCACATTCGGACTTAAATTGTGTCCAAAAAAGTTGACTCATCGTAAAGGGCAGCAACGAGATCAGTAGTTAGAAATGTATGTCTACTATACCCACCGCACAAACTCTTCCAGGGAGCCCCGCTGTCTTTCAAAATGATTCACCGGCGCCTCCGGATCCGGCCAGCCGAGGATTGCACCCATGACGATCCTTTTGGTTTCAGGCACCGAAAACAACTCCCGCACCAGGTCGGCATAGCTGACAGTGACCGCCATGATGCAGGTACCGAGCCCCCGGTCGTGTGCCAGCAGGCAGAAAGTCTGCAGATAAATCCCGACGTCCAACATGGCGTATTCCAGCAGCAGTTCCTTGTCCACAGTAAGCAATATCAGGGCCGGCGCATCAAACAAGCCGAACATGCGGGCAAAGTGCAGCAGCCGGGCTTCCTTATCCTGGCGGTCAATGGCAAGGGAAGATAAAACACCTTGGCCCAGGTCTTTGTAACGGTTTAAGTATGCTTCCGGCCAAACCTGGGGCATGGGGATGTCTGTCTGGGCAGCCTGACCTGCCAGCAGGGTTTCTTCGTTTTTCTTCTTGAATTCATCCAATTTATCGCCGGAAACCACCACGATCTCCCAGGGCTGGGTGTTGCCCCAGGAAGGCGCCCAAAAGGAGTCGGCAAGGATCTCGCGGATCAAGTCCTCGGGTACGGGTTTTGCTAAAAATTGGCGAATGCTGCGGCGGCTGCGAATAGCCTCTTGAAGCTCCATAAAGAATCCTTCCTGTATGACAAGTTAAATATTCTTTGGCTCTATAACCAAAAAGAAGTTATTCCATCGAGGGTCTTTATATTTTTTAATTTCGGAGTATTGGAGTACTGGAGTGTTGGAGTATTGGCTGAAGGTATGAAGTTCTCTTATGATATCCCAGTACTCCAGCGTCCAATACTCCATGAGCGAAGCTTTTCAATAACTTCATGCAATCTTATAGTTGCCTTTTTATTGGTTATAGGTCCGTTATTCTGTCCCGGCTCAGTGGGCGGGCGCAGCCGGATCAACGCAATAATCTTAGCGCCTTTGCGAGAGGCCCTTTTGCTTTTCGGATTGGCTCAGCCGGCGTTCAATATCTCAACCACACGATCCCGGTAATCATGACTTGCCTCTTCCGCGGCAATCAAATCGATCTCGCCAGGCGAACCTGCCCCCAATCCTAAATCCGCGGCCCGGGCAATCTGCTCCTGGTCGAAGATATTGGTGTTCATGATTTGGCCATTGCTGCCCAGCGATTTTAAAATCGCCACCCCGACGGCATCGATGGCCACCCGATCGGGGGATGCCAGAAAGACATTGCCGTTGGCGCGCTGGCCGGTGGCCGGACCGCCGTCCACAAAGGCTTCGATGCCGTCCAGCACGACAAGATCCGGTTTAAACGGCGCGTTGATTTCGGCGATCAGCTTGCGCTGGTGCGGTGAGGAGTGCAGTTCTCTCATGTAGTTAAAGCCGTGACGCGTCGTGGGAACGACCCCGACATGGTTCTTCAAAGACAAGGTAAAGACCCCGCCGAACTGGTGGGTTTTCAGGCAGCAGGTCGTCACCAGGCACTCGCTTTCCAGGATCGGTCGCGCCACCCGGAACCCGTCGCGCCAGTGGGAGCCGTCCGCGTCCACTTTAACCCAGTCTTTTTGGGGCAGGGTGTCGAAATCGACGATTTCCACTTCCAGTTCTTCCAGCAGCGGCAGGACACCTTTTTGCTCCATGACTTCAAGGGTCGGGGGATAGCTGCGCTCTCCCAAGCGCACTGTTTTGGCACCCATCCGCCAGACTTCTTCAATCAGGGCTGTCAGGGTATCGTTATGATAGAATTCCATAATTTTAGCTCAATTTAGTCATTTTGAATTTTAGTTCATTCGTTATAACCCCTTCTCAACCATGGGGGCATATATGCTGTATTGCGTCTGCTCACCGGTAATATCGTCAATTTTGCGCTGGATCTCTGCCCTCTTCTCGCTTTTCATCCAGTTGTACCAGAGCTCCAATGACTGCCATTCACTGACCACCAGGCAATCTTCCGGATTCTCGACATTGTACAATGTTTTGCCGGAAATGTAGCCCGGCTGAAAGGTGGCAAGCGCCCTGAGCTGTAAAATAAGCGGCACCAGCTTCCTGGCCTGGGGACCCTGCATTATTTTTCGTTTTATCATCACTTCAATAGACATGGCAGCCTCCCGATACTAAAGTTTACTCCAGAGCTATGATTCAAACTGCGGGCTGGAAGGCCTGGAAGCTTGGAAGCGCGAAAGCCGAAGGGATTAATTGCTGTTGCCTGCATCCTGATAGTGCCCCCCAGCCTCCCGGCATCCCGGCATCCCGGCCTCCCGGCTTCCCGGCCTTCAAGCTTCCGAGCTTTCCAGCATTTCAGCCTCCCGGCCTTCAAGCTTCCGAGCTTTCCAGCATTCCAGCCTTTTTCAAACCGCCCTGGTGTGAGCGGCAATAGCCTCGATTACCTGCGGCCAGGGCCCTTTGACATGGGGCAAATCGTGTCCCATGCCTTCAACAAGCATCAGCTGCGCACCCGGAATGGCATCCGCGGTCGCCTGGCCGTGGGCCGCTGGAACCAGCGGGTCGGCAGCACCGTGAATAACCAGGGTGGGTGCGGTTACCGTTGCCAGGGCGGAGGTGCGGTCGGCCTGAGCCATAACCGCCATCATTTGACGGCCGACTCCCGGTGGATAAAAGGCCCGGTCATAAGCGAGGGCCGAAATGTCGCGGATAAGCTGCTCGTCAAATGGAAACCCTGATCCGGCGATTGCGCGCATCGTAACGACGTTAAAGTCCAAGTAGGCCTGGCGTTCGACGGGCGGCGGCGTCAGCAGGGCTTCCATGGCTGCGGGTTGCGGCTGCGGCAGATCCGGGTTCCCCGTTGTACTGTAGATCGATATGAGGCTCAAAAGACGCCTGGGATGTCGGATGGCGAACGTCTGGGCGATCATACCGCCCATGGAAGACCCGCAGATATGGGCTTTTTCGATACCCAGGCACTCGAGCAATTGGGCCGCGTCTTCGGCCATATCCTCGAGGGTATACGGTGTCTCTACCGTTTCGCCCTTCAGTCGGGCATCCAGCAACCCGGCCATGTCGGGCAGTCCGGCCGCTTCAAATCTGGTTGAAAGACCGGTATCACGGTTGTCGAATCGAATGATATAGAGGCCTTCAGCGGCCAGCTGCCGGCAAAAACTTTCATCCCAGTGAATCAGCTGGCCGCCCAATCCCATGATCAGAAGCAGGGGCGGACAGGCGGGATCCCCGACGGTGTCATATTCAATCTGTATCCCGTTGGCGTCTACATTCGGCATAATTTTACCACGATTTTTTGAGGTTAGTCCCGGCCGGGGCCGGGTTTTTTAAACATAAATTCGCGCAGACCGTTGCGGTAGCGAAATAATTTAACACTGGCAAATTTGTCCAGCAACGACATCAGCGCCCGGTTGTGGCGGCAGTGCCAGGGCAGCGTCAGATGCGGCTGGGCCCGAAGATCCAGGCGGTAGTTTGGCCCAACAACAAAAGAGTTGATTGTAGCCGGCTCCGGTTTTTTTTCCAGGGTAATCAACATCAGCAGGCCGGCTGGTCTGAGAATTTCAAAGCACCGCTCCAGCAGCAATCCGGCCCGATCATCATCAAGATGATCCACCAGATCCCAGAGCTGAATGCCGTCAAAGCTGGCGGGCGGATAGTCAAGCTCGATGCAGAAATCTCCCTGTTGGTGCGGCGCTTTCAGCGCCCGCATCAGCCGGATGAACATATCACAGACATGGTCTCGACCCAGGTAACGGGCGAAAAATTCGATGTTTTCCTGGCAGACGGGTCCCATGTCAAGGAACCGGACATTGCTCCAGTGCTTGAGAGATTCGACAAACAGTTCCAACACCGTGCTGTTGTAGCCGACCGGAAATGGCTCAGTATATGGTTGCCTGGGGTGCTGAGCAGTCGGGGCGGCCAACACTTACTTCTCCTTCTTCGTATCGGTTCCGGTGGCTAAAGTTGACTTAGCCGCTGCCGCAGGAATGGATTTTCGATGTGGCTCACGATTCAGTTCAATGGACCCTTTGAAATAGGCGCCATCTTCGACCGAAATACTTTGGGCTTTAATATCGCCGACAAAATCCGCTTCTTTGGTAATTTCTATCTTGCTCTGGGCCTGAATGGTCCCTTGCAACTGGCCGCTGATGCTGACGTTCTGGGCTCGAATCTCACCATCCACCCGGCCGTTGGATCCAACCTTGAAATTGTGCTTTTCCATTTCGACATTGCCTTTCAGCGACCCTTCGATGACCAGGTGCTCATCACCCCTGATTTGGCCTTCGATGGAGATGTTTTCGCCGATAGTGGTTATTTTCTCGCTGGATGTTGATTCTGGCGCACGGGTTGGTGTCGGTCGCGGAGACGGCGCTGACGGTTTGAGTTCTTCTTCAGAACTAACGGTAATAGTCGTGTCGGTTTCAGTTTTTTTGGTTTTTCCTAACATAAGCCCTCCAACAGTTAGTTATGGGTTATTCGTTATTGGTTATTCGTTAATAGTTGAAAAAAAAATTCTCACTTCAACTTCATCTGTCGACAGATCACACAACGAAACGCTGATCTAATTCTAATAACAAATAACATTTAATACATGATGGAGCGCTCAGCGCTCCATCATGGTTAGAGCAACGCGTCCACCCATTCCAGGCCCAGTTCCATGAGCTTGCCGGGATGGGGCCGACCGGTTGCCGGATCACAGCCGATCATCTCGTAAAACATTTCTACCGACCGGTCAAAATCCTCCGGTTCAAAAATGGTCTGACCGGCATCGGGTCCGTCGGGTTTGGGGTTGAATAGACGTGACGGTAAGCGGTCATCCTTAATGGCAAAACCTTCGCGACTGTTAAAGGCACGCGCCACCATGGATCCGCGTTCGGCCGACTTCATCAACTCAAAAAGACTGGCATTCCAGCCCGTCACGGCGTTCAACGATTGCACCATCACATCCAAGGTCATCACGCCCCGCGGCGCAAAGCCGAAGACGCACAATCCCAGTGCATCCATTATGCGCCACAGGTTTTCCAGCCGTTGGTAGCTTCTGACCTTATCATGGGTGATCTCGGTCGGATGCATTGGTTGGTAGATACCCAGCGGCTTTACCGACTTGAGCATAAAAGATGCCTCATCGGTAAATAGCGGGTCGTGGGCGGCGGTCATGTGATCGGCGCCATAGGAGCTGATTGCGTAACCCATCCCCACGCCGACTTTGACGCGCGGGTCATGCATGGGGATTTCCTGGCCTTTCACCGTCAGGCAGCAAGGCTGATCTTCAACCCCCCATTTTTTGGCCAAACGGGCCGAGCCTTCTGCCAAAACATCGCCAAAACCTTCACGCCGGGCGGTCATTTCCAGCAGCTGCAGCATCAAATCGGCATCGCCGAAGCGCAGATCGATCCCCCCGGTATCTTCCCGGGTAATGACACCCTCCTCGAAACACTCACAGGCAAAGGCGATGGTCATACCCGCCGAAATCGTGTCCATGCAATAGCGGTTGCAAATTTCGTTGCCTTTGGCAATGGCCTTGAGATCCGTGATCTTGAGATTGGTTCCTATCGCGGCAATGGTTTCGTACTCGGGTCCACCGTAGCGGGAGTCGACCCCATACTTGGGATCGTCAAGCGCGATCACGCGCTTGCATCGAATCGGGCAGGCGTGACAGCCCTTCCTTTTTTTTAACAGGATCTCATTGTAGGTGTCTCCGCTGACCGGCTGGGCATCCTCAAGCGCGCTGCGTCGAAAGTTGTCCACCGGCAAGGCGCCGCCGTTGGATAAAAGTTCCGCAAAGGCCGTGGTTCCATATGCGTAGAGGGCCTCCCCCAGCGGATTATCCCGGTAGGTTTGGGCGTAATTTTTGGCCACCCGGCTTAAAAATTCGGGGTCGTTAAACCTGATTTTGCCGGAGCCCTGCGCGGCGACGGCTCTCACATTTTTGGAGCCCATCAGGGCACCGAAGCCGCCCCGTCCGTTAAAATGCCCGAGGTTATTGGTGATGTTGGCAAATCGAACCCGCTTCATGCCTGCCGGTCCTGTCTGGGCCACCCTGATTTTACTGCTGCCCAGTTCATTTCTGATGGCATCCTCAGCTTCCCGGGAGCCTAGCCCGGCGATGGAAACGGCGTCCCGGATTTCAGCCTTGCCGTCGTTGGCCCAGAGATATACCGGCGCCTCCGAGCGCCCCTTCAGGACAACGGCATCAAATCCGGCCTTTTTCAGCTCGGGACCAAAAAAACCCTGCGGCTTCGGATTCACCGGCCGTACCGGTGAGCGGAGATTTCCCAACCGCAGCAAAACGGCATGAAGCTGCCAAAGGCGATCCGGTCATCACGCCCGTGGCCAGCACCAGGATGTTGTCCGGTGAAAGCGCATCCACGCCGGGCGGAACCATTTTCATCAAATAATGATAGCCGATTCCCCGTCCACCAAGATAGCTTCGATAAAATGCTTCATCCTTTTCTTCGATTTCAATCGCGCGATTCGTCAAATCAACCTGCAGAATCTTACCGGCGTATCCGTAGCACATATGATCTCCCTCCCCGTTTGCAGATTGGCTGCAGTATAGGCCAAAGCGCCGGCAATGTCAAAAACCGAAATAAAATTCTCGCCAGGATTATTTATGTAAAACTACTGGTGAACTCCAATATACGTTTTTTTTGACTTGACGCGTAAAACCGGCTTCTCTATACTTCCGGATCAAAGGTTTTATCGTCAGCGAACCATTCACTTTTGACCTTTCTTACAGCAACCACCAATTCCCACAATTATAATCGGAAGCTAAAGTATGAGATTCTCAAAATTAATTCAACGCATTTTGATTGTTTCATTTTGCCTGTGTCTCCCGCTGGCCTGTGCATCCAGCAAGACACTGACCGTGGCAGCCACGGCAACGCTTTTGGAAGACATCGCCAAATCCGCCTACCGGCAGTCGGATCTGAGATTAATCCGCGAGGGGATGCCGTCTTACCTGATGCTGATTGACGGTATGGTTGAAGCGGTGCCCGACAATCAGCACCTGCTGATCAATGCAGCCCAGGCCTATGCGTCCTTTGCATCGGCCTTCATTCAGGACGAAGATAAGCAGTATGCCAGGGTGCTCTATGCCCGGGCCAAAACGTATGGGCTAAGAGCCCTGATGCAAATCGGTATTGAAGATCCCATCTTACGGCCCTTTGAGTCTTTTAAAGCGGATCTGGAAAAACTGAGTAAAGAGGACGTCCCCACCATATTCTGGGCGGCTTCCAGCTGGGGAAGCTGGATCAGCCTGAGCCAGGGATCCATTGAAGCTCTGGCCGAATTGCCGAGGGTGGAATTATTGATGCAAAAAGTTCTTGAACTGGACGAAGGATTTTACTACGGTGGCGCGCATATTTTTATGGGGATTCTCAATGGATCCAAACCTAAAATGGCCGGCGGCAATCCCGACCTCGCCCGAAAGCATTTCTTGCAGGCGCTGGAATTGGGCCGCGGAGAATTTCTAATGACCTACCTCTATTATGCCGATTATTACGCTAAAAAGACCTTCGACAAGGAACTTTATGTCGCCACGCTCGAAACCGTGCTGAAGACACCGGCCGACATCATACCGGAATTGACCCTGCTCAATACAGTGGCCCACACCAAGGCCAAAGCAATGCTGGTTGATGCAGAGGACTATTTCTGACACACATTTTAGGTAGACGCGGCACATAATCGTGATAATAATTGATTTTCAATCTTCAGTTTTCAATTCCGGCTTGTCCGGGTTGGGAGAATTCAAGATGAGCAGTCCTCATATGATCAAATCGATTGGTGCATGTCTTCTGATGATGATAACTTTTGTGGCTCCACCTGGGGCTTTTTCAAAAACTGCCACCATTAAAATTGCCACCCTGGCGCCGGAAGGTAGTTCATGGGTTCAAACATTGGAAAACCTGAATGTCGAACTGAAACAAAAAACCGGCAACAGTGTCCGATTGAGGATCTATTCCGGTGGTGTGTTGGGTGATGAAAAAGACATGATCCGTAAAATGTATGTCGGACAAATTCAGGGTGCGGTGTTAACTGCCGCCGGGCTTTCCGGTATATTCAAGGAAATGGATGTGTTTCAAATTCCTTTCCTGTTTGAAAATTACGGCGAAGTGGATCATGTACTGGCTAAAATGGACGGCTTCTTTAAAAAGGAATTTTCAGACAAGGGGTATGTGCTTTCAGCCTGGTCCGAGGGTGGATTTATACGGCTGATGTCAACCATTCCCATTGCATCTTTAAATGATCTGCAGAAAGCCAAGGTCTGGACCTGGGAGGAAGCACCAATGGCCAAGGCCATTTTTGATGAGGCGGGGGTTTCTGCAATTCCACTTTCGCTGCCCGATGTCCTGGTGGGTCTACAAACCGGCCTCGTTGAAGTGGTATATGCACCACCAACCGGTGCAATTTCTTTGCAGTGGTTTACCAAAACAAAATATCTGACCGATGTCCCCTTAATTTATCTGATCGGCGGCATCGTCATCAAAAAAAATGCATTCAAAAAACTTTCGGCTGACCACCGGAAAATTTTCTTGGAGCTCTGGCCCCAATATATGGACCGGTTGAAAACCGTGATCAGAAAAGAAAATCAGGAGGCCCTGCAAGTGATGGCCAAACATGGCGTCAAAATCATACACCCATCAGAGGATCAAATCGAAGGATTTAAAAAAGTGTCCCAAAACGCCACGAACCGTCAGACCGGGAAAAGTTTTTCGGCTAAAGTTAAAAATGAAATTCTCGCTTACCTCGAGGCGTATCGGAAGGGAAATGAATGAAAATATTGTTGGCATTGGATGAACACATCAGCCGGTTGGAAAAAATCCTCATTGCGGTCCTGCTGACGGTAATGATTCTTATGGCATTTTCGCAAATAGTGCTTCGAAATTTTTTCTCCACCGGAATTGCCTGGGGCGACGCGCTGGTTCGTTATCTAGTGGTGTGGGTGGGCTTTGTCGGCGCCGCCATTGCGGCAAAGGAAGGCCGCCACATCACCATCGATGTTTTTTCCCGTTGGGTCACCGGGACAGGGGGGCGGGCCATCCAGGCAGTTTCCCATTTTAGCTCGGCTGTCATCTGCGGTCTTTTGACGTGGGTCGGCATTAAATTCATCGGATTTGAAGCCCAGATGGGCGGCACGTCCTTCTTTAATCTTCCGGTGTGGGTTCCCGAATTGATCATTCCAACGGCCTTCGGCCTGATGACCCTGCGCTACACCCTGCGCCTGATAAATGAATTTACTCAGACCACAACCCGCTCGACCAGAACCGAATTCGAATAATTTAAATGACCTCTTTGCTGATCGTCATCCTTTTCATTGCGCTGCTCCTTTTTGGTGTTCCCATTTTTGTGGTCATTTCCGGTTTGACCATATATCTTTTATTCTCAAGTCAGATTGATATTTCCGCCATCATTATCGAAATGCATCGCATGGCCACCACGCCGGTCCTGGTAGCCATCCCGCTGTTTACTTTTGCCGGATATTTGCTCTCGGCCAGCGGTGCGCCGCAACGGCTTATCAGGTTGTCAAATGCTATTCTGGGATGGATGCCGGGCGGCCTGTCCGTCATTGCCCTTTTGACCTGTGCCGTTTTCACTGCCTTGACCGGTGCGACCGGTCTTACGATTATCGCCCTTGGCGGCATCCTGCTGCCGGCCATGCAAAAAGGTAAGTATCCGGAGATGTTTTCACTGGGTCTGCTGACGACTTCGGGCACCCTGGGGCTTTTGTTCCCGCCCAGCCTGCCCCTGATTGTCTATGCAATTGTCGCCAAGGTCAGGATTGATCAGCTCTTTATCGCAGGTGTGCTGCCCGGAATAGTCCTGGTCGCATTGCTGGCGGTCTTCTGCATCTATAAATCCGCCCGTCAGAATGTTCCCAAAACAAAATTTCATTTCCATGAATTGGTCGGCGCCGCCCGAGACGCTATTTGGGAACTTCCGCTGCCATTGGTGGTTTTAGGAGGAATTTACAGCGGCTACTTTGCCGTCAGCGAGGCCGCCGCCATTACGGCAGTTTATGTGCTTTTTGCCGAAATTGTTATTTATCGGGATGTCCGGTTGAAAGAACTGCCGGAAATTATGAAAAAAAGTATGGTATTGGTCGGCGGGGTCCTCATTATTCTGGGAGCGGCCATGGGATTGACCAATTACCTGATCGATGCGGAAATTCCGATGCGGCTATTGGATTTTTTCAAGACTCACATCCAAAGCCCGCTCCTCTTTTTAGTGGTGCTCAATATCTTTCTGTTAGCGGTTGGTTGCACCATGGGGATATTTTCAGCGCTGGTAGTGGTGGTACCCCTGCTCAGCCCCATTGCCGATGTCTATGGAATCGATCCCATTCATCTGGGCATCATTTTTTTGGCCAATCTCGAAATCGGCGCCTCCATTCCGCCTCTGGGCATCAACCTGTTCATCGCCGGCATGCGCTTTGAAAGGCCGATGCTGCGGCTTTATATCGCATCGCTGCCCTTCATCGCCATTTTGCTGCTCGGTCTGGCTTTGATCACGTATCTGCCATGGTTGAGTTTGGCACTATTGGATTGAAAATTGACAGGAAACGAAAAAAGGGCGGTTCATAACCAGGAATGAACCACCCTTTTTTGTAGGAGGTAAATGGAGGTACAATTATGGCATTACCGTACTCCATCAAGTAGCATATTTTAACTTGCCTGTTGTAATTGAGGCCGATTTCAATTACAACTGAAATTAACATAATACCACTTTGTGACGGGTCAAGGGCGGGCGGAAAATTAATTTGATTCTGTCGGCATGCGGGATGTAATTAAGGAGCTTCAAGGGGCTTATATGTCAGGAATTATTTGGTGGATACGGCAGCTGGTTTTGATTGTGCTGGGTTCTTTTTTTCTTTACTACGGCGTAAAGCTGCTCATCTCCTCTTACGACCTCAATGACCCGTATACGTTTCTCATGACATTTTTTGCCTCAAATTTTATAATTCTGATTAGCGCAGCGCTGGTCGTCGGATTTGCGTACCGTATGGTGGCCGTGTATCGGCAGCCCAAAACCAACGGTTCCGATGGCAAGCCCACCGGCAATGGATCCTCTTGAACATTGTAATCCCGTATTTATTCCGGTGACGTCACGAGTTATGAATTTGGATTTTAGATTGCGGATTTCGGATTTCGGATTGATGGAATCGCTACGCTCCATCAATTTTAATGGATAGAATTCCTTAAATCCAAAATCCGCAATCTAAAATCTAAAATTGCACTCAACTTGAAGATGGAAAAAATAGGAATAAGAAAATCTTTCTGAAAATGAACAATTTACAACGCGCCTGAACGGCCATTACCCGCCCCGCAATATTTTTAAAATTGCATCGGCATTCGCGAAATTCGGAACAACCCGGTATGCGCCGGCTGACCTCAACTCCGCGGCCGAAAAAATTCCGGTCGTTACCCCGATAGGCGTTACACCGGCTTCCCGGGCGGCTCTCATATCCTGGGGTGCATCGCCAATATGATAAACCTGATTGTTCTTATCCAGGTCAAAAAGGCGGCCGGCCCGCTCGATGGCAATTTTGACCAGTTCGGTGCGGCTGATATGATCTGAACCGAATCCGCCGAATTTAAAAATATTAAATATCCCGATCTTCTTCAATTTGGCCTGGGCGATGGGTTCCAGGTTCCCAGTGACCAAACCAAGTAAAAAACCCTCCTGATCGAGTTTGCCCAACAGTTTTAAAACGCCTTCCAATATTACGATGTTTTCCGATTGCACGATTTGGACATAGTGCCGCTGCATTAAATCCCGACATTGTTTTAGCTTAGACCATATGGCTTTATGGCTGACATCATACTTTTCCAGGATTTTAATGATGATTTCCTGGTCCGTCATGCCGTGGTGGTTGATGACATCCACCCGGGTGGCCAGGCCATAAACATCATGAATAGCGCAAATCAAGGATTCCATGTGACCGGTTGAACTTTGCAGCAGGGTATTGTCGATATCAAATGACACTAAATAACGCATTACAAATCCCCGGAATTAAAATCTGAAGTCAAGGCATGGCCATGCCGTAATAGAGCACAAAATATAGAACGGCATATACCGGTTGTCAAAAATAGAATCGTCTCAAGATGAAGTGGGGGGGGGGAGGAAGATTACTTCCTCCCCTTCAGAGAGGTTTAAGGGTGGGAGGGGGAAATCCAAATCATTTTTAAAGCAACTATGCACATTTTAATTATTAATCGGATAACTACTACAGCAATAAGCGTTCCAAAACTAACATATAAAGATTATTTTTATAGTTTCCAAATAGTTGAAAGACACGAACCCAATCAATCCTGCCCAATAGCATCGGCCGGCTTATGCTTTCGTACATCCGGTAGTATTATTTTGTGTACGCATTTCTAACGGCGAAATAACCTGCACATAGATTATTCGACAAAGAAAATCTTTTTGGCATATTTATTGCTTAAATACAGCTCTCAAAAGGGCACCTTAGACAGTTATCAATGAACTTGGACGAACTGAAGATTGTATTTTAATCGAAAGTCAGATGGGTTGGTCAATTCTGACGAGGGTTCAATGCCGGGTTCGGTTGGGTAAATTCATTAATGGAGAAAGAACAATGAAAAAATTTTGGCCGTTTTCTTTAATGTTGCTTTTAATTGGATTGAGTTTAAGCAATGGCTTCGCCGCCGAGGAAATTAAGGTTGTCGTGCGGGACCACCAAGCCGCCGTGACCCACCAGGTGGTCGATGAGGGCAAACTTCTGGTTTCAGTGCTGGATGAAAGCGATATGCCTCTTCGGGGATTGACCGGCGCAGATTTCATGGTGGGCAGCGGAATTCAAAAAGCTGAAATAATTTCCGCCGTGCCGCTAGAGACCACCGAAGAGGTGGCTTTGAATATTGTATTTGTTGTCGACAACTCCTTTTCCATGAAGGCGCGACGGGCGGTCAAGCCTCTGCTCGCAGCCATGGGCGAATTTCTCGGCGCCATCCGTCCCATGGATAATATCCACCTGGTTGTCTTCGATAATCAGCCGAACCTGAAAGTTGAACAGTATGATTTACATACCCGCACCTTTAACTCCAGTGACGTTGCGGAGCTCGAATATTTTTTAAAAGAGTCCCTGGGGCCGGGGACCACCGGGAAAACCTTTCTTTACGATGCCATGGCCGCTGGAATCGAGATTATTCGCCATATGCCTGCCGAAGACAATAAATTCATGGTGGTGTTTTCAGACGGGGAAGATCTCAACAGCTCCGTGTCAACCGGCTTCATCGAGCAGCATGCAGAAGGAATCAATAATTTCGAGGTCTTCGGCGTGGATTATATGCCGGGTTCCCGGTCAAATCGCTTTCTGAAGTCTTTTGCCGCCGCACACGACGGCCGTGTCTGGAAAGCAACTTCCGCCGACGAGCTGCTGCCGATATTTCAAGCCTTTACCACCGCCTTGCGTTATCGCTATGTGGTGACATATCGAATGCTGGACCCACTGGTTGCCGAACCGGCTGCACTTAACATTGACATGCTGACCATGGTAGACGGTGCGCCCCTGTCAAACTACGTTTTTTTTGAAACCGGTAAAAGCGATATCGCGGATGACTACGTCCTGCTCAAAGATCCGGTTGAGGCGGCTTCATTCGACTCGAATTCCCTGAACACGGCTTCGGGCCGCTATTTGAACATATTGAACCTGGTGGGAGAGCGACTCGTCCGGGATTCAACTGCCCGTGTGAAAATCGTCGGTTGCAATTCCGACAGTGGCGTCGAAGCGGCCAATCTGAATCTTTCCGAGCGCAGGGCCGGATCGGTCATCGCTTATTTAAAGGAAATCTGGGGCATCGATGGTTCCCGTCTGGACATTGAAATCCGCAATCTTCCGGCTAAGGCGGCCGCCATGGATCTGGTGGGGGCCCGGCCTGAAAATCAACGCGTCGAAATAATTTACGAGTCGGACGGCCGGCAGACGGATCCCGGCAACGATTTCATGGTCGAGACCAGCGGCCAGCGCGAACTGACGATTAAAAGCAACCTGTTTGCCGAGACCGGCCTTTCAGACTGGCAGCTCATTATCTTCGGTGACGATCAGCCTTTAAATCAACTCACCGGACAGGGTGAAATCGACCCGACCCTGGCGTTGCCCTTTGAGGATCTGGACATTGCCAGGCTGTCCACCTTCAGCACCCTCGGCCTTCAGGCTAAAGTTACAGATACCGGCGGCAATGTATTTGAAACGCAAAAAGTAATCGTGCCACTAACGGTTTCAATGGAAAAATGGGATGATACCATTGTCAGGCCGCCGGAGGGGTCATTGATTCTGGAACCGACGACCCTGACCATTGAAGAACTCACCACCATCGATAGTTCTCCGTTTTTGAACTATATCTATTTTAACACCGGAGACAGTGAAATTCCCTCACGCTACAACGTTTTTCGCAGTCAGAACGATATCCGGGATTTTGATGAAAGCCAATTAAAAGGCACCCTCGAAAAACATCACAACATTCTCAACATTCTCGGACGCCGTATGTTGGATCATGGAGATGCCACCATCCGAATCGTCGGTTGCAATTCCAATCGGGGTGTTGAACAGGGCAAAACAGATCTGTCCAGCAGCCGGGCCGAGTCGATTCGGGCTTATTTGAAATACATCTGGGGCATTGAGGGATCACGCATGCAGGTAGAGGCGCGCAATTCACCGGCCGTCGCCAGCACGAGCAGCCGCAAGGAAGGCCGGGAAGAAAATCAACGGGTGGAAATTTATTCGGATTTTTCCGCTTTGCTGGACATCGTTAAAAGCACGTATGTGGAGGAGGTCAGCAATACCAAGCGGTTTATTTTACAGCCCCGGTTCAATTCCGAATACGAAATCGACCACTGGACCTTAAATCTGGCCGGCGACGGCATGACCATCGAATCTTTGTCCGGCTCCGAGGCGATTGAACCGGCCTACCATCTGGCCCTGGCAGATGTGGGGCTTCGCAAGCTCAGCACTTATCGCACGATAACCGCCGGTATCGAGGTCACGGACCGCAAAGGTCAACGCGCCCTGGCCCAGGCACAGGCAGATGTCAGGTTCATTAAACGGCAGGAGCGCCGGGTTCAAAGAAAGGGCTACCGGGTGCTGGAAAAATACGCACTAATTTTATTTGATTTCAATCGCGCCGACATCAAGGAGCAAAACAAAGAAGTCATCGATCGCATTGTCGCCAGGATCAACGAGGTACCCTCCGCAACGGTCAGCATCGTCGGTCACACGGACAGCATCGGACACGAAGCTTACAACCTGGACTTGTCGATAAGACGCGCCAAATCGGCCTATGATTTTATCTTGAGCAGCGGCGTGCAGGCCGGTGACAATATCACATACAAAGGCATTGGCCCGTATGACGCCCTTTTTGACAACGAGTTGCCCGAAGGCCGGGCCCTCAACCGCACCGTAACGGTGACCCTGGAATACGAGCAGACCGACCAAGTTGATTAAGTAAAGAATCCGAGCCCAGATGACCCGGAGGGAGATTAGTTTTACTTTGTCATATTATTAGAATAATGTATTTATCCGAATATCAAGTGGTTGTCGTTTTAAATGCATAAATGATCTAAAATTTAAAATGAGCTAAAATGAGCTCAAATTGTGGTATTCTGTCAGTTTTATATAAAAGGACAGAGCGCAGCGTCTCCTTAATTTTAGTCATTTTAGGTAATTTAGTTCAATTTAGGCACTCGTTTATTCCACAATATCAGATTGTTACGATAAAAAACCAAATTAAAACTTAATATGACTAAGTAGAGTTAGAGATAGTATCAGGAGGTTTCACCCCAAGCCTTTTTACTTCGCTCGATCATTTTCTGAACCGTGGTCCAGGTCTTGGTGGTGAGAAATGATTCGCCGCAGCGTTGAGCGGAAAAATAGGCCGTGGCGGCTTTTTTACGGGCGCGCCAGATGTGGCCGATCACGCACGAAAATTGACCGAATACCATTTGCCAGTCAATTTCATTTTTCATTTCCTTTTCCCGGGTGGGCAGATCGTTGGACTTGGGTGAAAAGCCTTGATCCGGTTCCTCATCCGTATAAAAAATTCCCATGGGCTCCTCGTCAAGGCCCAGCACGCTGAGAAATTCCGGCAATATCTCCATAATGTCATCTTGCATGGCATCCTCCCATATGTTGACAACCGTTATCCTTTAGAAAAATTGAGCGGTTTGCGCTCAAATAAGATAGCGGCGTTTGCGCCTTGACTTGCAAAAAGAGGTTGTGCTATCTGTTTCATTTTAAATTTCAATATGATGCCTTCTACACGAGAGATACAATGGATAACTTTTGCTAAGCCCTGTTTTCCTTGAAGAAAAACAGGGTTCATGTTCTGCATGCTTTTTATCGAATGTTGTGAATCGTCCGATCATAAGCTGGAAAACGGCTTATCCCTGATGAAGTGCAAGCCGAGGTGCCCATGAACGAGCTCTCCCTGGAAAAGGTATACGATCTATTAGGCACCGGCGATATTCCGGGTTCCGAAATAGAGCTGAAAAAGCTACGCATTCGAATCCGCGAACTGGTTGACTCAAATGGTGAAGACTGGGTGCGGGAAAATCGACAAAAACTGCTTTTCGAGTGGGACTATATTGTGCGCGAAGGCATTATCGGTAATTAAGGAATAAGGAGAACGGAATGAGCATATTATTCGAGGCCAGTGAAATCAACGGAATGAAAATTTCAAATCGCTTTGTCAGGGCGGCCACCTGGGAAGGATTGGCGGCCGATGACGGCGGGTGCACCCCTAAGCTGACGGATACGATGAAGGCCCTGGCCGACGGCGGCATTGGATTGATCATCAGCAGCCACGCCTATGTTAGTCCGGAAGGCCAGGCCGGCCCATGGCAGCTTGGGATCCACCGGGATGAATTGGTGCCGGGACTTCAATCCATGAGCCAAGCTGTCCACGACCGGGGGGGCAAAATAGTATTGCAGTTGTCCCATGCGGGCTACTTTTCTTTTGCCAAGCTGACCGGACAGACCCCTATGGCGCCTTCCGAGGTCGCAGGGTTTGCCAAGGGTCCGCGCCGTGAAATGACGATCACAGATATCCGGCAAGTGATAGACGCCTTTGGTGCGGCAGCCAAAAGAGCTCAGCAGGCCGGCCTCGACGGGGTTCAAATTCATTCCGCCCACGGCTATTTGCTCAGTCAATTTCTCTCACCGGCTTTCAACCAGCGACAGGATCAATACGGCGGCGACATTCGCAATCGCGCCCGCGTTCTAATGGAAGTTCTGCAGTCTGTCCGCAATGCGGTGGGCCAAGGCTACCCGGTGCTGGTCAAAATGAACTGTCAGGATTTTATCGACAACGGTCTGGCGGTGGAAGATTCCCTGCAGGTGGGAACCATGCTGGCCCAAAACGGCGTCGATGCGATCGAGTTAAGCGGCGGCGTTCTGGTCGGCGGTAAGCTGAGCCCCACCCGGTTGGGGATCAAAACCGAGGGAAAAGAGGCCTATTTCCAGCGTGATGCAGTGGCCTTTAAAAACCAGGTCGATGTGCCGCTGATCCTGGTCGGCGGGAACCGGTCGTTTCAGGTGGCAGAACGCCTGGTGGAAGAGGGTGTCGCCGATTACCTTTCCATGTCCCGACCATTGATCCGTGAACCGGATTTGGTCAACCGCTGGAAATCCGGTGATCTTGCAAGGGCCGCCTGCGTGTCCGATAATATGTGCTTTGAACCGGCCAGAAAAGGCAACGGCATTTATTGTCTGACCGAAGAGAGACAGAATGCAAGAAAAGACAACTAGGCTATTTCCGTGGCAGCGCTCGAAAAAGTAGCCCCGGCAGGGCAGCAATAGCGCAATTTATAGGTTTCAGGTGTCAGCCAAGCCGCCGGCAAACAAGCGGCCGGTCAAATCGAAAAAGAAACTTTGAAAAAGCGAATATCGAATATCGAATAATAAATGTCGAATCCTCCTCCGGCGGACAAGTGTCGAAGGAATGTATTCTGCCTGTCGTGAGCTTTTTTGTCGAACGGTCTATTTTATTTAAAAATGACTGAGCGAAGCGAAACCATCCTTCGAAATTCGTTATTCGATATTCTGCGGTTCTGCGGTTCGCTTTAAAAAAATGAAGAGCACCAAGAAGAAGTCAAGCAAAAAATTTCAATTTTTTTTAGGCAACACTCCACGGGTCCGATCCGAGCCGGTTCTTTGAAAATTCAATTAACCAGAGTCAATCATTGCAATCTCAGATTTTAG
>Ga0209786_1000129_pt1 | contig 32045 bp, 30 predicted proteins | sample WorMetilvaeELBA2_FD_187405 | JGI IMG/M metagenome (GOLD analysis project Ga0209786, IMG submission 187405) | Marine gutless worms symbiont microbial communities from Max Planck institute for Marine Microbiology, Germany - Olavius ilvae ELBA.2... ...
ATATCTCTGGCTACCCAAAAAATTTACAGTGACCGCCCGAGTTATAGAGTTGGGCAGGCGAGCGAGCTTCACCCTTCGGGCTCGCTCACCTGCCCAGCATCTATCTCTCGTAATGGTACCAGTTTCATACAAGGATTCAATAGGGTCGACCACCGCGCCGATCCTTCTGACAGTGTGACGGGCACGCTGGCCCGCCCAACTTTTGCCGGGTGCGGTATAGGAATAAGTCTTGTTTTTCTCTGTGCCCCTAAAAATTCGGAGAAAAATAAATTTTTTCATTTCCAGCAAGGTACGTCCTTAAAAACAATAAGAAAATCGAATTCCGTCCTGATTTACTAAGAACCAAGGAGGAATAAATTTATGGATATCAAAATATTAGGCCCCGGTTGCCAAAAATGTGACCAAACAGCCAAACTAGTCAATGATGTAGTGGCAGAGGCGGGCGTTGAAGCCCAAGTCGAAAAAGTAACCAACGCCCTGGAAATTGCCGGTTACGGCGTATTTGGAACGCCGGCGGTTGTCGTCGACGGGGAGGTTAAATGCGTCGGCAAGATTCCGCAAAAACAGGACGTTCTCAGCTGGATCAATAAGTAATCACATGCTGCCGAATTATTATGGTGGTTGAAAAGTATTTTCACTATCAATTGGATAAACACCGAGTTGATTTTGGATTTTAGATTTCGGATTTTGGATCGGTGGTATCGCTTCGCTCTATCAATCAATAAGACAGACAGGATACCCTTAAATCCAAAATCCGCAATCCAATATCTAAAATTTATAATAGGACCATGCTGCTAAAAAGCTATTCCAAAGAGAAATCAACGATGCCTGGGCAAACCGGGACAGCATTCAGCCCTGCTATGAGGGTGCACCCAAACCCAAGGTGATCGAAATCTTGAAACTGCTGCCCCGCACCAACTGCCGTGAGTGCGGCGAGACCACCTGCATGGTGTTTGCAGCCCGGATGGCCGAAGGCGTCAAGGATCCCGGCGACTGCCTGACGCTGGGAGCGGAAAATAAAAAAAACCTTGAAGCGTATATGGGTCAATTCAGATTCGAGTTTTAAGGTCTATTAATCGACAATATGCCTTTTCCAACCAATAACAAATAACGAATAACTCCCATTGGGAGATTTTGGAGTAAAAACCCATGAGCAATAGTGAGAATTTGAACAATGATCGTAAAATGACCAGTGTATTCGAGCGATATCTTTCCCTTTGGGTGTTGCTGTGCATTCTGGTCGGGATTCTGCTCGGAAAAATTGCCCCGGGTGTCGCCCAAACTCTTGACGGTCTGGCTATTTATGTCAAAGGTGCGCCGGTGGTATCCATTCCGATCGCCGTCTGCCTGTTTTTCATGATGTATCCCATTATGGTCAAGATCGATTTCAGCGAAGTCATCAAGGCCGGCAGAAGCGGTAAACCGGTGTTTCTCACCCTGTTCGTCAACTGGGCGATCAAACCGTTTACCATGTACGGCATAGCTCTATTTTTCCTGGGTACGTTGTTTTACGGCTTCATCGGTCCCGACGCGACCGACCTGGTTAAAATGCCATTCGGGCTTGACCTGCCGGTGGGTGCCGTCCACGGGGCCGGAACAGTCGTGATGGTCGACGGCATAAAAATGCTGGAAGTGCCTTTATGGCGCAGTTACCTGGCCGGGTGCATCCTCCTGGGAATTGCACCCTGCACGGCCATGGTTCTGGTGTGGGGCTACCTGTCCCGCGGCAATGACGGACTGGCCCTGGTGATGGTGGCCATAAACTCTCTGACCATGTTGCTGCTCTATGGGGTTCTGGGCGGATTCTTGCTGGGCGTGGGGCGACTGCCGGTGCCCTGGCAGGCACTTCTGCTGTCAATCGGCATATATGTGGCCCTGCCATTGGTTGCCGGTTATCTTTCTCGCAAGTGGCTGATCGCCGCCAAAGGGGAAACCTGGTTCAAGGAGAAATTTCTCCACGTTCTGACCCCGATTACGATAATCGCCCTGCTGATCACCCTGGTGCTGTTATTTTCATTCAAGGGCGAGGTGATCATCAGCAATCCCTTGACAATTCTGTGGATCGCCATCCCGCTCTTTTTACAGACGGTCATCATTTTCTGGCTGGGCTATGGACTGGCCAGGTTGCTGAAACTGCGCTATGTGGATGCCGCTCCCGCAGCCATGATCGGCGCTTCCAATCATTTTGAAGTGGCTATCGCCACGTCTACGATGCTGTTCGGCCTGTCCTCGGGCGCCGCCCTGGCAACGGTTGTGGGCGTGCTGATCGAGGTGCCGGTAATGCTGATGCTGGTTAAGATTTGTTTAAAAACCACGCACTGGTTTAAGGCAGCCGAAACAGCGGCGGCCGCTGAACATCCGATGACCGGGTAAGGACACCAGGCATACGCGCTCTCTGGTTCAATCTTCAGGGATCGAGTTTCGATTCTACTTGACATTCCTTTTGCAACGATCATAGTATGTATTATGAAATACGAAAAAAGGAGTATGAAAGTATGAAAATCGGAGAACGTGGGCAGGTTACGATTCCAAAAAGTATTCGTGAAAAGTACGGGCTCATGCCGTTCATTGAGGTTGAGTTTGTGCTTGAAGAAACCGGGGTGCTGATCAAAAAAAAGAGTCTTCATTCAAGCCCGGTCGAGCAGGTGTATGGCATTTTGAAAAAGAAAGCTCGTACAGACGACTATATCGAGGCAATTAGAGGCAGATGATCACATTCGTTGATACCAATGTCCTGTTGGATGTCTTTTTGCCGGATCCGAAATGGGGCGATATGTCAAAGAAATTCTTGGATCAAGCTTACATTCAAGGATCCCTAATAATTAATCAAATCATCTATGCGGAACTTGCCCCTCAATTTGCCGCGAAAGATCGCCTGGACGACACGTTAAAAGTTCTTGGCATTCGAATAGTTTCTTTGGATCTTGAAACCGCGTACGATGCCGGAATGAAATGGAAGGATTATCGAAAGGCGGGAGGGAAACGCAACCGGGTTCTGGCTGATTTTATAATCGCCGCCCATGCCAAAAGACATGCTGACCGACTATTGACCCGCGATCGCGGTTTTTATAAAAAGTATTTTTCTGATATCGAAATCTTCTACTAATCAATAATGGAGCGAATGGAACCGGAAAAGAAAGCCCGAAAAGTAGTGGACGAATGTGCGGACTGCGATGTTTGTCGATTTTTAATGGATGTCGACTGTATGGTATTTCCGGAGCTGTACCGTCTCTATGACAAGGAAGCCGAAAACGGCGAAGACATCACGCCGGAAGAACTCAGGCAACTGGTGGATTTGTGCAACTATTGTGCGCTGTGCCCTTGTCCGCCGGTGCGTGAAAAAATCATAGAGGCCAAAACCAGCTTTGTCGACCGGGACGGTTTGAAATTCGGGGTTCGCGCCCTGGAGGATGTCGAGCGGCTGGCAAAAATTTGCGGCACTTTCCCGCAAATATCCAACATGCTTTTGGGAGGACCGGCCACGGGCCGTCTCTTCAAAAAAGTTGCCGGGATTCACAGGGAGCGAAAAATACCCGAATTCCCTGCCGAAAGTTTTCCGCAATGGGTCCCAAATAATGGACTGAATAAACGCTCCATGAGCAAGTCGATTCGAAAAGTCGCCTATTTTGCGGGCTGTACGGCCAACTATCTTTTCCCAGAGGTGCCGAAAGCTGTGGTGGAGGTTCTTCGATCCAATGATATCGAAGTCTACTATCCGGAGCAGAAATGCTGCGGCATGCCGCCTTTGCTGGAGGGGGACCGGCAGCTGACCCTTGAAATGGCCGGCGCCAACATAGACCGATTGGCCGAAACGGTGGCCTCGGGCTATGACATCGTCTGTTCCTGTCCGACCTGCGGATTCATGCTGAAACATATCCTGAAAGAAGGCGCTTATTATTCGGCTGAGTTTCAGGCGACAGTGAGTAACGATCCCGACCAATTTATGATGCCGGCCACAACCAAAAGCCGCATGCAGGGGAACAAACCGCTAGAATTCAGCAATAAAGGCACCTATCGCCACCTTTTCAAAGATGATGGCTATTTTTCCGGCATCGATCCCCTGAAACGAATCAAGGTAGCCGAAAATACCTATGACCTCGGCGAATACCTGGTTAATCTTCAACGGACTGGAGATCTCGCTACATCCTTTGGCAATGTTTCCGGCCGTATGGTTTACTACCCGCCCTGCCACCAGAGAGAGCAGAATATCGGACGTCCCTATCTGGAACTGCTAAATCTATTGCCCGGCATCAATCTGGAACCCATCGACGGCGCGCTGGATTGCTGCGGCATGGCCGGCATCATGGGGTTTAAAGAGGATTTCCACGAATCATCCGTACAATTGGGAAAACGCTTGATGGACAAGATCCAAGCCGCTGATCCCGAAAGACTTGTAACGGACTGCCTGAGCTGCCGGCTGCAGTTCAAACAACTCCTGCCGTATAAGGTATACCACCCCATTGAGATTCTCAAACAAGCATGTAAGAAGAATCAATCAGACGCTCCGAAAAAGGACAATTGAATGCTGGTTTCAAAGTCGATTATATTGTTTATTGCCGCCGGGTTGTGCGAAATCGGGGGCGGCTATTTAATCTGGATCTGGCTGCGTGAGGGCAAAAGCAGCTGGTTTGCCCTGGCGGGTGCAATCATTTTGATTTTATATGGCATCGTACCGACCTTCCAGCCGGCCCATTTCGGGCGGGTTTATGCGGCCTATGGAGGAATTTTTGTGGTATTGTCTATTTTCTGGGGCTGGAAAATCGACCATGTCCGGCCGGACCGCTTCGATCTGATCGGCGGGCTGGTCTGCCTGATCGGCGTTTGCATCATCATGTATTGGCCCCGGGGAAGCACTCCGGTTGGATAGAGTCGGAGGCTGAAAAACCAGGATGCAGGAAGGCCAGAAAGCTGGAAAGCCAGGATGCTATAAGGCTGGGGAGATATCAATCAGATAGGGATAGAGGCCGGGATGACCCATTACGCTCTTTACCTTCTATACTTTATATTCTTCAAGTGTTCTGGTTCCCAGATTTTTTAGCCTTCAGACTTCATAGCCTCGAAGCCTTCCAGCCTTCTTGCTTCCTCGCCTTCCAACCTTCCGGCCATCAACTCACTTGCGATCTTCCTTTTTCCCTAGCAGCGAATGCCTGATATCATCCTGATTTTCGAGAACCTGCATCACCAACTCAGTCGCTTTAACCGTCGCATCCAGGCAGACGGTTTTAGCCAGCTTTTTAGCTTCAAAAACCGCCTCCCCTTCCCGGGTGCTGATGTCGCAGCCCAGAATATCAGAACAATTCCTGGAACCGAGATTTTTTTCAAAATCGAGCACCAGACGCTCAGAGAGGGCATAAATCTTCTTGGGGGAGTCATCGGAGGATTTGCGGCCATGCAGGATGCCCAGAGCCATGATGCCGCCCACCAGGGCACCGCAGAGCCCGTCTGTTCTTGACATCCCGCCGCAAAAGCCGGTGGCGATGCCGGGGATTATCTCCGATTGGATGTTGTGTTTTTCGGCAACTGCCAAAAGCACGGCTTCGGCTCAGTATAAACCGGATTCAAACAGTTCTTCGCTGCGTTTGGCAACCATGTTCATATCTTCATATTCTTTTTCGTTCATAGCATGTTCTCCTTAATCAATTAATAATTCCGCGACCAAGACACAATGAAGGGTTTCCACCGCCGGCGGATCAGTGTTCAGCGCTGCCGCCGGCTAAAAAAAGCCGGTCAAATCGAAAAAGAAACGTTAATCTTGGGCGATCGTAGGGTCGGCCACCGTGCCGACCTGTTTTGGCGGGCACGGTGGCCCGCCCTGCTTCACGAAAATGCATCGATAATCATTAAGTTTCATAAGAGGTGTCAGGATCTAGCACCCCGGATCCCTGATCTGCCTTCGGCAGAAAGCTTGACACCTGATACCAAGAACCTGTGCCATGCCGCCCCGCAGGGCCATTTCTTCTGAGTACAGTCTCGGGGAAAACTTAGTTAAGTAGCGACTATACTTTTACCTTTTTTTCCTTTTCAAAGCGACCTTGCTGTTTGCGCATCGCCAATACCAGCTTTTCGAAGCTGTCGATGACTTCATCCTGCCTATCCGATTCTATATAATTGAAAAGCTGCCGATAAAAGATATCGTTGGATTGGTTAATCCCGTCGGCAACTTCCTGCCCCCTTGCTGTCACGGATAACAGGTTAAAACGCCGATCGGTGGGATTCGGCACCCTTTCGATCAGTCCTATGTTCACGAGACCGTCAACGGTTCTGCTCAACGTGCTCTTGTCCAGCCCGAGTTGTTTTGAAAGCACCACGGTAGTGGCCTGACCCAGCTCTTCAATTTCCAGCAGAGTGTGACATTGCGCCAGAGTGACCCCTTGGCAACAGCTCTCTTCCTTGAGCTGCATGGCTGTCAATCGTTCGAACACCCGCAATAATTTTCTGAAAGTTCGTATTTTCCTATTTCTCATTTTCGACCGGTAGCTGGTTTGTCATTACAACAGTTGTATATTACATCTATAATTTGGTCAATATTTTTCCCCTTAAAAATTTTTATTGACCGAGAATGGCACATAGTGGTATTGTCACATTGTCCGAATTTCCGATATTTTTCTCACTTTTCGTTTTCACCCTTAATGGCTTAAAACCATTCATTCCATGAAACGAAAAGCACCATATATCATCGGTCTCCTCCTTCTGGCCCTGGCGATTGCTGTTACTGGTTGCGGCAGGGACAGCGATGCGGTTGTGGTGGATTTTACCAAGACCATCGCGATAGAACGGCCTGCAAGCCAAATGCCTGAAGCGACTACCTTCAAGGTGGCGGTTGCCGCCATGATCTCCCCTAAAGAAACCTTCGGTTACTACCGGCAATTGCTGGATTACATCGGTGAAAAGCTGGGACGCGAAGTACAGTTTATCCAACGCAAAACTTACGGCGAAATAAATGAATTGCTGGGACTCGGCCAAATTGACCTGGCCTTTATTTGTTCCGGTCCGTATGCCGCCGGCAAAGATGTCTATGGTTTCGACTTAATTGCCACTCCTCGCGTACAGAAAAGTCATTTTTACCAGTCCTATTTGATAGTCAATAAAGCCAGTCCAATCAATCGCTTAGAAGAATTGAAAGGACGGGTTTTCGCCTTCACCGATCCGGAATCCAATACCGGCAAACTGGTCCCCACCTACTGGCTTTTCGAAATGGGAGAGCAGCCGGAGACGTATTTCAGTAAAACGATTTATACCTACAGCCACGACAATTCCATTCTGGCCGTGGCCAAAGCACTGGTGGACGGTGCTGCGATTGACGGATTAATCTGGGAATATTACCACCAAAAAGATCCGGCGTTTACCTCCCGAACCCGGGTTATCCGAAAATCAGAACCCTACGGCATCCCGCCGATTGTCGCCTCAAAACACCTGTCAGCAAAACTAAAAGACCGTATTCGTCAATTATTTTTCTCGATGCATAATGATCCGAGAGGTCAGATGATTCTCACTGAATTAATGATCGACAAATTCATTGCACCCAAAGATGAGTGGTACGACAGCATCAGGCAGATGGATTTGAAAATCGCTCTTATGAAAGAGAATAAAAATGAGGATTCAAAGCCTTAAAAGTAAATTATTGCTGGCAGTTTCGGCCCTGGTGATCGGCAGCGGTCTTCTCATCTCAATTCTATTTACCCAGCGATACAGCAGCAGTCTTTACCAATCCATGTCTGTTCAGGCACAAAATTTATCCCATTCGATTGAACTCGAGGCAACCGATAAGATTCTGACCAACGATCTGGTGGCGCTGCAAAAGATGCTCGACTATCAAATGCGCAGCAATGATTCCATTTCTTACCTATTTATCGTTAAAGAAAATCAGATACTGGCCCACACATTTACGGATGGGGTACCTCTCGGATTGATCCGGGCAAATCAAGCGGCTCGGAACGAGTCATTTGCCTTAAAAGAGATTAAATCCACTTTCGGTGAAAAGTATCTGGATACTGCCTGGCCGATTTTTGCCGGTAAAGCCGGGGTACTTCGCCTGGGACTTTCCGAGGCGCCGTACAGTCGTCAGGTGACTCAACTGTGGATCCAAATGGGTGCGATCACCTTCGTAATTCTTTTACTTGCTCTGGCTGTCAGCCTCGTGTTTGTCAAGCGGATTACCCGCCCCTTGTCGATGCTGGCGGCTGCGGCCGAAGAAATTGACGAAGGCCGTCTGGAGATGGATGTCACGTTAAAGGAAGGACCGGATGAAGTCGGGATATTGACTTCTTCCTTTAACCACATGCTTGGCCGCATCAAAAACCATACTCGGCGGTTGGAAGAAAAAAATGCAGAGATAGACCGCGCCCATAAACAGACACGGACCTCCTTTGCCATTGCTCAGGAAATAGGGGCCCTGCCGAATCTAAAGGCCGTCTGTATATACCTGATTAAAAAACTGCAGGGAATTGTTACCTGCGAAAATATGGCCGTATTGGTTTTCAGCAGCGGCAGAGATATTTGCTTCATGCAATCGGAAAAAGAGTCGAGGAGCTTTAGCGGCGAAACGGTTTCAGAAACGGTTGACTTTATTAGGGATCTGAATGGAATGCAGTTTATCAGAAAAAGTCAGATTGACCGGAGTTTGGTGCCCGAAGCCTTTCAATCCGCCGACCAAATGGTCACCTTTCCGATGCGTCATGAAAATCAACTTCTAGGGGTGATGTTGATAGCCTGTCCGGGAAACTGCAGTTGTGTTACCAATGAGCTGGATATTATCGACCTGATCCTCAATCAAACCTCCGGCGCCATCCAGCGGTCGGTATCGCATGAGGAAGAAATCCGTGAATTAAAAAACCGTATTGAACTCACGGCCGAATTCAGTGGCCTCATCGGCAAAGATCCCAAAATGCAGGTAATCTATAAGCTCATAGAAGATGTTTCACCAACGGACGCGACAGTGTTGATCCAGGGAGAAAGCGGGACCGGCAAAGAACTGGTGGCACGCGCCATCCACAAGCAAAGCCAGCGCCGGGATAAGCCCTTCGTGGTGATCAACTGTTCGGCCTATCCCGCCACGCTTCTCGAAAGCGAACTTTTCGGCCATGAAAAAGGTGCTTTTACCGGTGCCATTCGCCAAAAAGCCGGCCGATTCGAGCAGGCCGACGGCGGCACCGTGTTTCTGGACGAAATCGGCGAAATATCTTCCACGGCCCAGATTAAACTGTTGCGCATTCTGCAAAGCCAGAAATTCGAGCGACTGGGCGGAGAGCAGACCTTGTCGGTTAACATACGGGTCCTGGCAGCTACCAACAAAGACCTTTTGAAAGAAGTGAAAAGTGCTAATTTCCGGGAGGATCTTTTCTATCGTCTCAATGTTATTCCCATTCAAATGCCCCCTTTGAGAAATCGGCGCAATGACATACCCCTGCTGGCCCGGTATTTCTTACGGCATTTCGCAACTGAGCAGGAAACCCTTGCTCAGCGATTCAGCTCTGAGGCCATGCGAAACCTGCTCGACTATTCCTGGCCCGGCAATGTCCGTGAACTTGAGAATAGCATTGAACATGCGGCCGTGCTGGCCAAGGGGAAATATATCGAGATTTCAGACCTGCCCGCGGCCCTGCTCCTGCGGACAGAGACCGGAGGACGGGCAAGATCGAGCCGGAGCCTTGTCGAAAACGAACGCAAACTCCTGCTGGAAGTTTTAGAGGAATGCGACTGGAATAAAAAAGCAGCCGCTCATCAATTAGGAATCAGCCGCAGCACACTGTATGATAAACTTAGAAAGTATCAGATTGCCAAACCAACCGTCCATTAAGGGGTACGGAATATGGATAGCGAAGAATTCAAATATTTCCGCAAAAGACTCAATCGGACCCAGAAGCAGATCGCCGAGCTTCTGGGCACCTCATTAAAGGCCATCCACAGCTATGAACAGGGATGGCGAACCGTGCCGCCGGCGGTGGAGCGGCAGATGTTTTTTCTAATTTCCAGATTGGAGGAAAACAGGAAAAGCAGAAAGCCGTGCTGGTTGATCAAGAAATGTCCCCCTGAGCAGAAGAAAAAATGTCCGGCCTGGGAATTTAAGGCCGGAAAATTGTGCTGGTTTATTAATGGAACAATATGTGAAGGTCAAGTTCATAAAAATTGGGAAGAAAAAATGAAAATCTGCCGATCGTGTGAGGTGTTGAGATCCATGCCCTAACATGGGGTTCAATCCTAAATGAGCGAAAAAACGCTCAATTAGGTGTTAATAGTTATTCGTTATTAGAAGTTGATCATCGTTTCATTGGTCCGATTTTCACCCATCCCTTCATCACTCCGGCTCTAAAGATTATAGGTAAAACCCTTTAACTACAACCTGGCCCGGTTTCCGGCTCATCATAGAACTACAGCTCGAAGAAATGGAGGATTAGGATTTCAATATTGGATTAAACGGTGCGGCAATTCGTGTACATGCCCTTAAATGTGTGTTCGGATTCCGTACACACATAACCGGTTAGTATTACTACATTAACAAATTTATCCGGTTTTTGTGTTTGAAATGCAGACAATTATCATCAAATCAAATTCCTTTCCCACTCACCCCAAAAATATTACAAGATCCACTTCATCTATTATTTGTCCATTTAAATATCGGTTTGTTTTCTAATAGTTAGGCTACAGGTATGACATTATCTAATTCGGCCCTCACCCTAAAATTGCCTAATCCATCAATCTGGCATAAGCATTGCTACAATGTAACACATTAACAATCCCTTCGATTTGCCAACTTTCGCGTATTGAACTACCAAAAGGAGCCCGGCTTTTGATGAAAAAAGGTGTCCTAGTGCTTGATGCCAATCAAGACCAATGTCGCCGGTTTTGTAACCTGCTGGAAGAAGACCAGTATGTGACTATCCCTCTTTATTCGATCCAGCACCTGGAAGCCAACATCAAGCAAAGCAATTGTCTGGCGGTCATTCTGGACATTGATACGGTGCCGGTCGACAACCGCATGGTCCGAGAACTCACCATCAAATTTCCGGAAGTGTATTTTTTCTGTTTGTCCGAACAATCGTTCCACCCGGAATTGAAAGATGCCATTTGCTACCATATTTATGCCTGTATCAACAAACCGGTCGACCCGGACGAACTTTTTTATTTTTTAAGGAGTATCCATGAAAATGAAACGGATTCCAACAATCACTTTGCCGAATAACTTGATAACCTTAAACTATTTCATGGTCATCGCGGCGGCATTTGTCATTGTTTTAGCCGGTGGCGCATGGGCAACAGATCAGAAGCAATCTCTCAAAATGGATTTACCGCCGCCGGACGTCCCCCAGCCCCAGCTCTTTTGCGGCTACTGCCACGTTTTGACCTACCCGAGAATCGTTCAAAAAGGATATGACCTTTGGAAAAAGGGCAAGCATAATAAAGTCGGCTGCGTTGAGTGCCACTATCCACCCGGTACTTCAGCCGGTATGCCCGCGGGCGCTGAAACTAGTGGGATAACCAAGGCCAGTCACATCCCGGCCCAACCTCCCGGACATTTTTCCTACTTGCCGCTGGGCGGCGATACCATCAGAACGAGACCCCAAATTGCCGAAGCCAGCTGTATGACAGCTGCCTGCCATGGCAAGCCGGATGATCAATTCAAGACCAAGAAAATCAAGTTCAGTGAGAAGGTTCTCTTTGTCCACCAACCCCATCTGGATGAAAAGAAACAGATCGAAGGTCAGCAGGTCACCTGTGTCTCCTGCCACCAGCACGAATCCGATCAAAAGAAATTTGAAGTGACGTCGCAGTCCTGTCATCTATGCCATTTCAAAAACGTTAAGTTCAATCAGGACCGCGGCCGCTGTGAACTCTGTCACGACCTGCCTGAAAAGCCGATTCAAACCTCGGGAGAAAAGCCGATTACCCATCAGATCTTAAAAGATGCCAACGTTTCCTGCGGCAGCTGCCATTATGATGTGATCCAGGGCTCAGGCCGGACAAAGTATGAGGCCTATTTCGAAGAAGGCATCCTCAAAACCGCGATGGTTATGGGTGCCGGCGACATCAAAAACGAAAATTGCCTGGCCTGCCACGACCAGGTCAAGGCTTTAAAAGAGGTGGCCAACAAGAAACTGATGCATGAAAAGCATGTCTCCGTAAAAAACGCACGCTGCTTCGACTGTCACCAGGTCATCATGCACAAAAAATCCGATATAAATCAACCCCTGGTGGCCAAGGCGGACGATAAAAACTCCCAGGTTCATAAGCCCATGAGCGAGCGGTTCGTAACAGACAGCTGCTTGGCCTGTCATCCAAAGCCTCACGAACTTCAACGCAGATTGGCCGAAGGCTTGAAGCGCAAAGATGTCCCGGCCACCCCGGGTTTTCACTTCAAAGCCAGGGCCACCTGCATGGCCTGCCATCTGGAAAGACAATTTACGGAAAAAGGTACACCGGTATTGATGGCATCGTCCAAAACCTGTGCAGGATGCCACCCGGGACGACAGAATATGCTCAAAGACTGGCAGGCCGAACTTGAAGAGGAAGTTAAATATACAAAGGAGGTGGAAAATGAGGCCCTGGAAGCATTGGCCCAGGCCAAAGCAAAACTAGCCGAATCCAAGATGGCGGAGGCCAATACGATCCTGAACGAGGGTCAGCAGAATCTTAAAATGGTCCAGTTCGGCAACGGTGTCCACAATAAAAAATACGCTATATTTTTACTCGATGCAGCCATCACCCGTTTTGAAGACGCGATCGCTTTTATCGAAGACAACCAGAACCAATAACCCAAGAAACAGAGGAGGCTAACATGAGTCAAAAAGGAACCTTAACCAGGCGCCAGGTGCTCAAAGGTGCGGGCGCAGTTGCTCTGACCGGAGCCGCCAGCGCGGTGCCCATAAGCAAAGCAGCCGCCGCTCGCGGCAAGGCGCCGCGGTGGGGATTTATCGTAGACTTGAGACGGTGCACAGGCTGCCGGTCGTGTACGGTGGCCTGCAAGGCTGAATTCAATGTGCCTTTAGGGGCTTTCCGGGCGGCTGTCTATGATGAGGTCGTCGGCACCTACCCCAAGACCGAAAAACTATTTATGCCCCGGTTGTGCAACCACTGTGAAGGCAGCAAGGAAGATAAAGTGCCGCCCTGCGTTAAAATCTGTCCCGAATATCCCAAAGATCGACGGGCATATATCGGCATCGACGGCAAAAAAATCCGCTATCGCGGGGGGGCGACCTACAAACGCCCGGACGGCATGATCCTGTATGACAACGACCTGTGCGTCGGTTGCGGCAAGTGCATCGATGCCTGCCCCTACGGCGCCCGCAACTGGAACAAATCCCTGCTTTCCGGCAAAGACAAGACCAAAAACGGTATCGTCAAATGCGACTTTTGCACCCATCGGGTTGAAAAAGGGGTGGTGCCGTCCTGCGTCAACATCTGCCCCAACGAAGCCCGTATTTTTGGCGACCTGAATGATCCCGACAGCCAGGTTTCCAAGCTGGTCAAAGCTTTTTCGCTGGAGCAAAACCGCGCAAAGACAACCCTGCTGCCGGCGGAAAACACCGTTCCCATGATGTATTACATCGATCCGAAGGGAGCGCTTTCGAAAATGGCTGTCGCCAAGAAAAAATTCGCCAAAAACGAAGCCTGGCAGGATGTGATTATATAAATTAAGGAGGAATTAAAATGAAGCGAGAGATAACTCGAAGAGACCTTTTTAAACTTGCCGCCGCAGGCACCGCGGTTCTGGCTTCGGGGTCGGCCGTAACATCACGCGCCCTGGCCGGCACGGTGGACTTTGCCAAAGGAGGCAAGGATTTTTCACCCGCAACCGGCGCCGAAAGGCAGATGGTCCCCTCGGCCTGTTGGAACTGTGTGACCCGGGATTCCATGGTGGGCTATGTCGAAAACGGCAGACTCGTTAAGTTGGAAGGTCAGCCGAATTCCATCAGGGGAAAGGGCAAAATCTGCTCTAAAGGTGCGGCCGGTATCAACCAGCTTTATGATCCGGACCGTGTTCTCTACCCCATGAAGCGGGCCGGCCAACGCGGTGAGGGCAAGTGGAAACGCATCAGCTGGGACGAAGCCCTGACCGAAGTCGCCGGCCGTCTGAAAAAGCTGCGTGACGAAGGCCATCCGGAAAAATTCATGTTTCATTACGGCCGGATGAAGGCCTCATCCAGCAAGATCGTAAAAAGTGTTTTTCTGGGTACTTACGGCACCAAAACCGTCGGCAACCACACCTCCATCTGCGAGGGCGGCAAGTGGACGGCCCAGGAACTGACCTGGGGCAAGCATTACGACAATTGGGACTTTGACAATACCAAGTTCGTTCTCAATTTCGGCAGCGGCGTTTTAGATGCCCACACCAACCACATTCCCACCTCTCAAAGGCTGATCGATGCCATGGTGGATCGGGGGGTAAGGTGCGTAACATTTGATGTCAGGCTGTCCAATACGGCTGCCAAGTCCACTGAGTGGGTGCCGATCAAGCCGGGTACCGACGGGGCGGTGGTGCTGGCAATGTGCCGTGAGATCATGAACGCCGGACTCTATGACAAGGACTTTTTCCCATTTATCAAGGCCACCGCTAATCGCAATGACAGCACCGATAAGAAAGTGGCCACATTAAAGGCCCACCTGGCGCAATATACACCCGAATGGGCGGAAAAGATCAGCGGGGTGTCGGCCGCCAAGATCAAATCTCTGGCCCTGGAGTTTGCCAATGCCAAACCGGCCTGTGTCATGAGCTACCGCGGTGCCGTGGCCCACTACAACGGCAATGACACCGAGCGCGCCATCCAGACGCTGGCGGCCATTACCGGCAACATCGATAACCCCGGCGGACGATGTTTGGCGGTGGGTGCCAAATGGAAGTATCCCAAGGGGCCCAAGATAAAACCCAAGGCCAAAGCTTTAAAAATCACCAAAGGATTCAAGGGTGATGCAGCGTACCCCAGCCACGGTGCCAGCCACCAGGTCCTTAAAATGATCAAAGACGGCAGCGCCGGGCGGCCCGAAGTTTACATGTGGTACTGCTATACCCCGGTTTATGCCAATGGGGACTGCCAGGAAAACATCGATATTCTCAAGGACGAAAGCCTGATTCCTTTCACGGTCTGCGTCAATGCCTATTATGATGAATCCGCGGCCCTGGCTGACATGATCCTGCCTAACCCATCGTATCTTGAATGGTGGGACTATGAAGATATGGTATCGCCGACCCAGGTGCCGGAGTATTATATTCGCCAGCCCTTTGTCAAACCGCTGGGTGAATCCCGTGATTTTAAGGACGTATGTTGTGACCTGGCCAACCGTATGGGCATGCCGTTGGGCTTTAACTCGGCCGAGGAGTTTGTCAAGCTGGCCTGCGAAAAAACCCCGGGCGTAAAAGAAGCCGGCGGGTTCGAATACATGAAGAAACACGGCGTCTGGCACGATCCCAAGGCCAAGCCCAAGTACTACACGTATAAAAAGGAAGTCAAGGCTGACGCCCTCAAGAAAGCAGGCGTGATCATGGATGAAGCCACCGGCACCTACTGGAACTGGAAAAAGTCCAAAGCCCACGACGAGGCCGAAGCCAAAGCAAAGGGGTATACCAAGACTAAAAATGCCTACAAGGGCTACGTCGGACAGGAGATTGGCGGCAAAGTGTACAAAGGATTCAAACCGGATAAGCTCAACAAATCCGGCTATTTTGAGGTGTATTCCGAGTTGCTGGCGATTAAAAAGTTTCCGCCTTTGCCGACCTACATGGCCATTCCCGAGCATGAGAAAATGGAGGCCGGGGATCTTATCCTGACCACTTACAAGGTACCGGTTCAGATCCACTCCCGTTCGGCCAACTGCAAGTGGCTGACCGAGATCTATCACGATAATAAAGCCATGATCAATCCGGCCACCGCCAAGCCTTTGGGCATTGGAACCGGTGACAAGATCAAGGTCAAGTCTGCCATCGGTGAAATTACCACCAGCGCTAACGTGACCGAAGCCGTGGTGCCGGGCATTGTGGCCATTTCGCATCACCTGGGCCACTGGGAATATGGCCGGTATGCTTCCGGCAAGAAAGCCCCTCTGGCAGGAGACGATGATCCGGATCTCAAACTCAAGCACTGGAACACCTATGGGGTACATCCGAACTGGATTATTCCCAACAAACTGGATCCGATCAACGGCCAGTTGCGCTTTATGGATACGGTCGTCAAGGTAACCAAGGCGTAAAAGCCAGGTTCAGCGGTTCAGGGTTCAAGGTTCAGGGTTGAAGAATTCCCAAAGCAGCTAGCATCAAAGAAATTCTGGCTTCGTCATGTATATCAGGCCGATACACCCAAATAGCGTTGTCGGAAATTCATGATTTTGATTAACATGATGGGCAGCGTCCACCGACAGCAACCTTTGAACTTTGAACCCTGAACCGATCAATTTAGGAGTTTTAGATGGATAAAACTGAAAAGGAAAATTTTAAAGAAATTGCGGGACACCGAAGTAGAATTTACGGATTTCTGGCAGCGGTTTATCGTCAGGAGCTGACTTCGGAGCTCCTCCACCGGATGAAAGACCATCGGTTTCGGGAGATATTATCCGGACTGGGCGTTAAACTAAATAATGGATTTTTTCATGATTCCGAGGAAAAACTGCTTGAAGACCTGGCAGTTGAATACGCCCGATTGTTTGTCGGTCCGGGCAAACACATTTCGCCCCATGAGTCCGTGCACCATGAAAGAGAAGATGGCCAGTGGGGTCAACTTTGGGGACCGTCAACCGCTGAGGTCAAAAAATTTATCGAGTCGTCCGGACTTGAGTATACATCCGGGTACACCGGATTGCCCGATCATATCAGTGTGGAACTGGAGTTCATTCAGCAAGTGATCCAACGCGAAAAGCAAGCCTGGAATGAAGGTGATGATGAAACAGCCAGGCTTTGCCTTAAAAATGAAAAAAAATTTGTCGACGACCACCTGATACGGTGGATCCCGGATTTCTGCGAAAAAGTGATCAATGCGGCGGAGAAGTCCTTCTATAAGGAAATGGCAAAGTTAACCCGAAGATTTATTGAGTTTGAAAAGCAAGAGTTGCGTAGGTTGAAGGAAGACACTGCTGAATTTTTAAAGTACAGACCTCTTTGATTAGTTGACGGATAGATTAAGTAAACGATGATTATTAATCCAATATGCCGTGATTACAGAAACAGTCAGGGACCAATTTTTTAAATTCGGGATAAAACCATTTTTTCAACCATTAGACCAATCAACTAATCAACCGATTAAAGATATCTGAAACAGACGGAATTGCCGTTATTCCAATTAGCAAAACTACAAGCCATCAAATGGCGGTTGCCGATTGAAGGAGCTCGAGGCATGAAGTTTATCAAAGATTTATCAATGTTGCATGTCATTCCAATGGCCATCGGACTTATTTTCCTAATAGCCCTGGTGGTTGTGATCGCAACTACGGTTATGTTGCGCAAGGACTTGGTCCACGAAGAGTCGCAGCAACTCGCGGGCAAATACAAAGATCGCTTCGGTGCGACTTTTGTCGGCTCGGAAACCTGCAAAAAATGTCACGAAAGGATATACCTGGAATGGAAAACCTCGCTGCATTCACGCATGATGAGTGACGTCAAAGCCAACCCGCTGGCCAATATCGGTGACTTTGAAACCCCCAGCGACGTGCGCACGTTTGGCAGGGACGAAATCGCCTTTACCCTTGGCAGCCAGTGGCGGCAGCAGTACCTGAAAAGAGAAGGCGATGATTTGATCGTTTTGCCGGCATCTTACCATTTCCCAAGTGACAAATGGACCCCTTATCAGGCTGACGAACCGCAAAAACGAAAATGGTGGACGGAATGTGCCGGCTGCCATGCCACCGGGGTGGATCCGGTGCAAAAAACGTTTGTCGAAGCCGGAGTCGCCTGTGAGGCCTGTCACGGACCGGGCTCCAACCATGTGGAAGCGATTCCCGGTTTTGAAATTCCCACCATTATCTCGGCCTCGCGACTCAATTCAGGTTTGTCGGCTCAGATATGCGGCTCCTGCCACACCCGGGGTCGGGACAAGACCGGCAAATACGCCTATCCGGTGGACTACCAGACCCACAAGGGCGAAGCCAACCTGCGGCTGTATTTCAAGGAAGTCTCACATAGCAACGGTGATGAATCTGAGTATTTTTGGCCCAGCGGCGAATCCAAATACAGCAATCAACAGTACCTGGACTGGAAGCAAAGCGAACACGCGAAGGTCGGAGTGGTTTGCGCCACCTGTCATAGTGTCCACCAGAGCAAGACCGGCATTACTGCGAACCTGGATTCCTCTAACCTGCTGCTGGCCATTCGCTCAAAAACCCGCTTGTTCGAAGACCGGCTGTGCAAAAGCTGCCACACAACCGAGCAGTATCGCTCGGTGCACCGTATTCACACCTTCGGCAGCTGTGTGCGTTGCCATATGCCCCGGGTGGCCAGTATCGGCGAGGCCGGTGACGCTCACAGCCACACCTTCCGATTCATGTTTCCCCAGGCTACCCTCGAGGCCGGCGGTGTCGCCAATCAACCCAATGCCTGCAACAGCTGCCATCATCATAAAGACACGCCGGTGGATGCGATGGCGGGATTTCTGGAAGCAGCCAAAAAGAGAGACATGCCGGTGCCGTTTACGGTGCATCAAAGACAGTAAATGATTTCGGATTGCGGATTGCGGATTGCGGATTGCGGATTGCGGAATAAACGAATGCCTAATCCGCCAAGGTGACGGCGGACAAGAGTGACCTAAATTGCCTAAAATCACTAAAATTAAGGAAACGCTACCCTCTACCTAATTTTTATATTGTTGGCAGTAGGTTGGTTTGAGCCCGACCAAAAATGTTGGGTTTCTCCGCCTCCGGCGGACCAACCTACGAAAATCAATCATTTAGCGGCATATAAATTCTATGGGCGAAACCCAACAAATCTAATAGACGAGTTTTCGTTCAATCACTAAGTAGAATTAGCCCCTCATCATTCATGAAATGCGATTCAACCAAAATCGGCCGCCGCCGGTTTCTAAAGATACTGGCAGGTTTGCCGGCCGCCGCGACCCTTGCAACGGTCAATTCAGCCGATGCCGAGACCCTGAGATTCGGCAAACTGGTCGATTCAATTCGATGCATCGGCTGCAAGCGCTGTATGTCGGCCTGCAAGCGCTGGAACAATCTGCGGGTGGAGCGGGACGAACTGATTACCGACCGGGAAACTCATCTGACCGCCAACAATTTTACTGTGGTCAATCTCAGAATCGATTCCAAAAACCGTGCCAGGCGGCACTATGTACAGTGGTCCTGCCAGCACTGCATCGAGCCGGCCTGTGCGGGCGTCTGCCCGGTGACGGCCATCAGCAAGCTGCCGAATGGAGCCGTTGTCATCAATGAAAAAAAGTGTATCGGCTGCCGCTACTGCTTTCAGGCCTGCCCCTGGAAAGTTCCGCAATTTGATTTTGCAAAACGCGTCACCCGCAAATGCCATCTGTGTTATAACAGAACCCTGCTCAATTATCAGAAACCCGCCTGTGTGGCCGCCTGTCCGGTGGGTGCCTTGGCCTTTGATTATAAACACGAAATAGTCTTGGAAGCCCACCGCAGAGTCGAACGACTCAAAAGACCCAGTTACATCATGGGTCTGGCAGAGGCCGGCGGGACCGATTTGATTACTATTTTGCCGTCCAAGCCTCAAGATTTAGGTTTAATTGTTGCACCTAAAAAGGTGATCAACCACAACCTGGATAAAATCAGAGTCACCGCCTCCGGTATTTTAGCCGCCTCGATGATCGCCGGTGGAATGTATATCTATGCCCAAATGACCCGGGAAAGGGACCAGAAATTCGATGATCAAAAAGCTGAGTAACCATATTCAGCCCTTACTCGAAGCCGTCGAGCATTCTCCGCGAATGGTTGTCTGGATCGGCGTACTCTTTGCTCTAATCTTTCTGGCGGGATACGCCATCCTGGCATCGTTACTCACCAGCATGGAGATCCTGGAATTTTCCGTTAAAATCCCCTGGGCCACGATGATCGCCACCTATATTTTCCTGGTGGCCATCGGATCGGGTCTTTGCATCATCAACGCGCTGGGGTCGGTTTTCGGCATGCAGCGCTATGAGATGATGACCCGACGCATGGCTTTTTTGTCGCTGACCACCATCCTGTTCGGGATGCTGTGCATCGTCCTGCACCTCGGCCATCCGGAAAGAATGCCGATCTACAATGCCATTTCACCCAACTTCCGCTCGGCTATTTCCTGGATGGGGATGCTGTACAGCATCTATATGGGCGTGGTGGTTATTGAGCTGTGGCTCTTAAACCGGGAGGATCTGGCTCGCCGTGCAGAAAACAGTCAAGGTTTGGTAAAAAAGCTCCTGGCGCTCCTAACACTCGAAAAACTACGGGACACCCGCATCGGGGCTGTACTGGAGGATTCGAGGCTACCTAAGGTTGTTGCCCTGCTGGCCTTTGCCTCGGGCGCATCGGCGCTTTCCATGCTGGGATCAGTTTTCGCCCATTCGGAATCACGCCTGCTCTGGTACGGGCCCTATTACCCGGTCTACTTTCTAATCTCGGCCATATTCAGCGGCTTGGCATTTTTGATAGTCGTGACCATCATCACGTACCGCGTCCAAAATGAGGAGTTATTTCCCGGTCTGAAAGCCGTAATTTTCGAGATGGCCCAGGTGCTGGCCCTGATTCTGGCAGTGGGTTTTCTTCTCATAGTTTTTCGTCTGGCTTCCGGTCTGTTGGAACCGGCAAGCCGGGGACCCGTGATGCTTTTGATAAATGGTCCATTCAGTATTGGATTCTGGGGATTTGAGGTCGGGCTCATGAGCGTGCTGCCGATCTATGTCCTCATCTGGGCGGCAGAGAAAAAAAGTCTTAACGGCGTGTTGACCGGGGCAATTATGGTCCTGATCGGAACCTTTGTCATGCGATACGAGTTCGTAGTTGCCGGCCAAGTCTATCCCAATATCCCCCAGGGGCTGCCATCTTACTGGCCGACACTGATGGAAGTGTTTGTCATCGGCGGTGTAATGGCCGCTTTTCTGCTGGTCTACATCCTGGGGGATATGTTTTTGTCATTGAAGGAAGAGAAATCTCACCATGTGACTTAACAAAAAGGCAGCCAATACTATATCCAGACATCTGGAAAGGGGGCACAATGAGTATGGGTCATTGGGTCAAATTCAATTTGATACTATTGCTGGCAGTCGGTCTGACTAACTGCGGTCCGGGTTCCGACGAAATTAAAGTTGACATCGATGAAATATTATCGAAACCGAAAACCTATGTCGGCTCTGAGCAGTGCCAATTCTGTCACCTGGAGCACTACGACTCCTGGAAGACGACGCTTCACAGCCGCACCCTCCAGGATGTGACCCAAAATCAGGACGCCCTGATCGCGGAAATCGATCCGGAGGCCATCCTGTCTGATCTTAAAAAACGCCAAAAAGATCTGAAGATTCCTGCGAACCAGATTTATATCCCTAAAGTCGAGGAAATAAAATACACCATCGGCATGCAGTGGAAACAGGGCTTTCTGGTTGAAAAAAGCGGAAAACTCTATGTCGCCCCGGTGGAATACGAAGCCCGGACCAACCAGTGGATTAACTATAATGAAGCCGATTGGGACAAGCGGCCCTGGGACAAATACTGCGGCGGGTGTCACGCCACGGGTGTCGATTTGGAAAAAGACACCTTCGTTGAATCCCGCGTCGGCTGTGAAGCCTGTCATGGCCCCGGTTCCCACCACGTTGCGCTGCCGGAAAAAGCGGTCTTCGACAAACGCTTGACTATCGTCAATCCCTCCCAGCTGCCGGCCGCCTTCCGGACTCAGATCTGCGGCTCATGTCACAGCCGTGGCAAGTCGACCAAAGTTGAAGGCGCCAAATGGCCGGTGGGCTATCAGCCCGGCCGTGCCCTGGGACGCTATTTTGAGACCAACAACTACGACCATAAGGACATCAAAAGCACTTATGCCGAAGAGTTTGCCAAAGGCCACGGACAGCAATACATCGAATGGCTGTACTCTACCCATTCCAAGGAGGGCGTGACCTGCACCTCCTGTCACTATGTTCATCAGTTAGGCGTAGCCCCGACTCAATTCCAGACCAAAGGCGCCGGCTCCCAGCAGTGTATGATATGCCACAAGGTCATTAACAAAAACATGTCCCATTCGATTCACACGTTTCCCAACTGCATCGGCTGCCACATGCCCCGCATCGCCAGAAGCGAAGAATCCGGCGACACGCATTCCCATGTGTTTGTGACCCTGCTGCCCAAAGACACGATGGAAAATCCCCAGGTCCCCAATTCGTGCCAGACTTGCCACAAACACAAGGACACCGATCTGAGGACGCTGCAGGAGTTTTATGATGGAATCGTTAAAAGGAGCCTGCTGAAGGTTCACCAGAATCCCCAGAGGTGGTAAATGGGAAAATTTTCTTCGGGAAAAAAAAACGGATCAGGCTTTTCCTGCTGGTGTTTTTTTTCGCCGTGCCGGTTTGGTCGCAATTGCCGGTCTGGGCTCAAAAAGAAGTTGCTTCCAGATCTTATCGCTACAGTGAACGGGAGGTCAGCTCACGCTACTATGAAACTTACGAAGCCAAACCCCGCCCCTATCCCGTTTTTGTAAGAGGGGGCATTCCCCAAAGAGAAGCAATTCTTCTGTCGCCGATTGCCGAAAAAGTTCGGCGCCGGCAATATTTGGCCGACTCGCACTGGGGTCTCAAGTTTTATGAGCGTCTGACCTGTATCAGCTGCCATCCGCGTCAGGCCCGCAACCTGCATAAACGGCGAGCCAAAATCACCTGTCGCCAGTGCCATGGACCGGAACCTATTGCCGGCCTCAAACACTATTACTCAAAAATGAATCCCAGAAGGCGTCACGCCTTTATCTGCGCCAAATGCCATGAAGGGGCCAATGCCTCTTTCGCAACTTATGTCGTCCATGAACCCGATCCGACGGACATGAGCACCCGTAAAGGCTTCCCGCTGCTCTTTTACGTATTTTGGATGATGGCTGCTATTGCAGTGGGTACGTTTGCCGCTTTTTTGCCGCATACGTTGATGTGGGGTTTAAGGGAATTTTTGCCGGACACCTTTATGTCCCGAATGAAGAAGCGTTTTATCAAAAGGAGGAAACAGGATGACCAGGATTAAACGCTTCACTCCCGTCCAGCGGCTGTTTCACCTGTTGCTGATGCTGTCTTTTCTCACCCAGGCAGCTTCCGGTATGGCACGGTTGTACATTGAAACAAACTGGGGCCGTTTTCTGGCATCCATTTTCGGCGGCTACAACAAAGCTCTTACCATTCACTGGTGGGTGGGTATTTTCATGCTGGCTTTGCTGGGCATTCATATAATATACGTCCTCAGCCGCATCGAATGGCGGCATTTCCCCAAAAATATCATCGGTCCGGATTCCATACTCCCCCGCAAGGAGGACCTTTTTCAAGCGCTGCAGCATATCGGCTGGATTATAGGCCTCAAGGAAGCGCCCCGGTTCGATCGCTGGGGATACTGGGAGAAGTTCGATTACCTGGCGGTCTTCTGGGGTATTACCCTTCTCGGCGGAACCGGATTGATTTTGTACAATCCCGTTTTTTTCAGCCGCTACATACCGGGATGGGTGCTCAACGTCCTGCTGTGGGTTCATCGCATCGAAGCCATCCTGGCGATTGCCCATGTAACGACGATTCACTTTTTCATCGGTCACCTCAGGCGGCACAACTTTCCGATGGATCTGGCCATGTTCGAGGGCAGCGTCGATCTGGACAAAGCGCGCCATGAGAGACCGGCATGGGTTGAGCGAATGGAGCATAACAGGAACCTGCATACTACCCTGACCGATAGTGCACCAAAGGCTTTGCGTATACTATACTACGCATTCGGCTTTACAATTATAATCTGCTTTCTCTACCTTTTTGTCAACGGCTTGGCGAATGCGCGAGGATTGCTCGGATAGGGAATACTGTAAATCGTCTCAGCTAAACATAGGTTTCAATTGCTGATTTTTTTTATAGACTGTTATGTTAAGAATAACATAAGGGATAAATTAGGATTCAGGTGTCAGGTTTCAGCCCGAAATGAATGCCATCCAAGAAAATTTCAAGATGTCATTCCAAAAAAAACAATTTTGACGAGGGTAAACCCCATAGGTGTTAAGTTCTTTTTGCCCAGGAGGGACTAAAAAAATAACATCGAACATCGAACGTTAAAATGGAAAATATGAAGAGAAAGAAACCGAGAGGAGTCCGGAATGCTCAAAAAAATAAAGCTCAAAGATGCGGTGGGAACGGAACTGGCCCATGACATCACCGAGATTCGACCCGGTGAATTCAAAGGCGCTGCCTTTCAAAAGGGCCATACCGTCTGTAACGAGGACCTGTGCCATCTTCAAAAGCTCGGCAAAAACAACCTGTATTTAATCGATCTGGATGAAGACGAAATCCACGAGAACCAGGCAGCCGCCCTTTTAGCCACCGGCCTGGCCGGCGACGGCATCGAATGGCAGAATGAACCGCGGGAAGGCAAAATACAGCTTTTTGCTGAAAGAGGCGGCCTGTTTTCCGTCAATACTGCATCACTGGCAGCGTTTAACATGGTCGATGAGGTCATGTGTGCCACCCTTCACAACCACACCCTGGTAAAAAAAGGTGCGCTGGTCGCCGCCACGCGGGCCATACCATTGGTCATGAAACGGGCGCCCATCGAACGGGCGGCCGCCATTGCACAACAAAACGGCGCCACCCTGTCGGTCAAAGAATTGCGGCCGACCACGGTCGGGCTGGTCATTACCGGCAACGAAGTTTTCCACGGCCTGATTGAAGACCGCTTCGCGCCGGTTCTAAGCAACAAGGTGACCGCATTGGGCTCGAAAGTGGATGGGATCGCGTTTGCCCCCGATGATGAGAAGCTGATCAGCCAAGCCATTGTCAATCACCTGGAGCGCGGCTGCAATCTGATTATGCTCAGCGGCGGAATGAGCGTGGACCCCGATGATGTCACCCGCAAAGGAATCCGCCGCGCCGGGGCGACCGAAATGCACTACGGCGCCGCCGTTCTTCCCGGGGCCATGTTCCTGGCGGCTTACATCGGCGATGTGCCGCTGCTGGGGGTGCCGGCCTGCGGGTTGCACCACCGCATCACGGTGCTGGACCTGGTGTTGCCGCGCCTGCTGGCCGGCGAAAAAATCGGCAAGGCCGAGTTGGCATATCTGGGACACGGCGGGCTTTGTCAGGATTGTGAGGCGTGTGTGTATCCGCATTGTCCGTTCGGCAAGTAGAGACAGATGACAGAGGACAGAGGACAGAAGACAGAAGACGGAGAACAGAGGTCAGTAAACACATGACAGATAAAGGAAATGATGTAATATTGGACGTGGGTCTATTTCATAAATTGAGGAATTGAAGGAATTATATCTCTTTTCATTTTATAATTTTATCCTTAAATCCCTTAATCCCTCAATTCCTAAATCCCTCAATTTGGCGCAAATAGACTTAGAACGTGTCCAAATAATTTGACTCATTTTAAAAGTAAGTTATGAGATCAGAACTATGGATTCCCTACAGGTTATATTCCCGGTTGCCGGTATAAAAACATACCTGTTTATTCCGCCGGCAGTCGCGTTCACCATCTCCTTTTTCACCTCAATGGCCGGGATTTCAGGGGCCTTTTTGTTGCTTCCTTTTCAGATGAGTGTGTTAGGTTTCACCACCACATCGGTAACTTCCACCAATTTCCTGTTTAATGTTACGGGCACGCCCGGCGGCGTTTACCGCTACATCAAGGAATGTCGCTTCGCCTGGCCTGTTGCGCTGTTTATTGTAGCGGGAATTATACCCGGCGTGCTGATCGGTTACTATATCAGGATCAGTTGGTTGCCTGATCCGCAAAGCTTTAAATTATTTGTCGGAATTGTCCTTTTATTCGTGGCCCTGAAATTAATTAAAGATGCGTGGACCAGGAGAAAAGACGGGCAGGAGAAATCCTGCAGTATGGAAGACCGGGTGGACAAGGTATCGCTATCCCCAAAAAAAACGCGCTTTGATTTTAAAAACACCACGCATGCCTTTTCCACGGGCGGGCTGCTGGGCCTGGCGTTTATTGTCGGAATTGTCGGCGGAGTCTACGGCATCGGCGGGGGGTCCATTATTGCGCCCTTCTTGATTACTTTTTTTAATCTGCCGGTATACACAATCGCCGGGGCCGTTTTATTGGGTACATTTACTTCCTCGCTGGCGGGAGTCGCCTTCTATAGTCTCATTCCCGTTAACGGTGCGGTTGCGCCGCCCGACTGGATCCTCGGCCTCCTGTTCGGTGCAGGGGGTCTGCTGGGTATGTATTTTGGGGCTAAAATGCAAAAGTATATATCCGAAAAATGGATCAAACTTGTCCTGGGGATGATTGTATTGATCATTGCGTCCAGGTATATTTTGCGGTTTTTTATATGAGCGCCGCCGCTGGCCAAAAAAAACGGCCAGTTTAATCGAAAAAGAAACTTTGAAAAAACGAATAACGAATATCGAACAAGGAATTATGAATGTCGAAGTAAGGTATTCTATCGATTTATATTAATCTGAAATAGTCAGAGCGAAGCGATTCCACACTTCATCATTCCAAATTTCTTGTTCGATATTCTGCGGTTCGCTGTTCCAATTATGTGTAGAGTTTCATACGAGTTTGCCAATAAGTTCATTTTTGTAGGGACGCTTTGGAAATAGAAACCAAAGCTTAGCTATGCGCTCTCTGCGACTCTGCGGTGAATACGACATTTAAATCATAGCAACTCATGGCAAATTAATTATTATCGTATTTGTAGCGAAAAGGTAAAAATCATGTGTTCCTCTTCTGTCAGAATTAAAATGTGGCAAATAGTCTTCCTTTTTTCTATCTTGATGTTCATTTACACATTACTGGCAGGTGCTGAAAATTATCCGTTAGCGGAAATGGACCCGGAGGGCTTTCCGGCCCCCGATACCGGGTGCCTGGCTCCGGGTAAATGCCACGGCGGTATCGAGCCCATCCGAGCACACGACTCCAGTATGGCGCAGCAGATTTACGACCGCGGCCGTTTAATGGGAGACCCCAACGGCTGTGTTGTCTGTCACGGCGGAAACCCGAAGGAAGAAAAAGACGCCAAGATCGCCCATTCCGGGACTCCGCCCGGCAGCCCGCTGGCAGCCTTCAATCGGCATTCGGCTGCCATGGGAATCAACACCGGAACCTGCGGCACGTGCCATTCAAAGTGGGTCTATGCCACGCACCGTTCAGTAATGCAAACCGAAGCCGGCAAAATCCAGGGGGCACTCTGGGGCTGGGGACCGGCGTCAACCGGGTATGAAAAACGCTACGGCAACTATGATGTCGACGATCCGGACGGGCCGGTTCCTGTGTTCGGCACCGAAGCCTATAAAAAATTCAACGCCTGGATAAGGAAGCAGTTTCCGCAAAACTTCCCTGAAAAGCTCGAACGGCTGCCGGATGTGGATTTGGACACCATTAAAGAAAATCCCGCCCAGGCCGTTTACACCTACATCCGCACCGAGTGTCAGCGCTGCCACCTGGGGGTGCGCGGCAGGGACAAACGCGGCGATATGCGAGGCATGGGCTGCGCCGCCTGTCACATCCCCTACAGTAATGAGGGCTTTTATGAAGGTACGGATCCCGCTATCCCGCAGGATAAGAAAGGGCATCCCCTGGTCCATTCCATTCAGTCTTCCCGCGAAGCCAAAGTGGTGGCCAACGGCAAAGTATACTCCGGCATTCCGCATGAAACCTGCGTTACCTGCCACAACCGCGGCAAGCGCATCGGGGTCTCTTTTCAGGGCCTGATGGAATTTCCCTACGGCACCCCCTACACGGAAACCGGCGCTAAGATGCTCAAGCTGCATACCAAAAACTACTTATACATCAAAGACGACACCCATCATAAACCCAAGAGCCGGGAAGGCAATCCCACCGGCGGCCTACTGTGCCAGGATTGACACAATACAACGGCCATGCACGGCAACGGCAATATCATGGGCACGACCTTGGCTTTTGTGGAAATCGAATGCACCGACTGTCACGGCACCCCCGCCAAATACCCCTGGGAGCTGCCCCTGGGCTGGGGCGACGAGTACGGCCGCCAACCCGATCTTAAAGCGCCGCGCGGTGTGGCTAAAGAGCCTCTCGATACTCACCGCGAATTCAACACCCATTACCCGTCAAAAGACGGATACCTGCTGACCACCCGCGGAAATCCGTTCGGCAATGTGGTTCGGCAAGGCGATAACGTCATTGTGCATTCCGCCAGCGGCCTGGATTTTCAGGTCCCCACGCTCAACTCGATTCGTCTCGCGAAAAAATGGCAGAACCCCAAAGACGCGGTTTCCGCCATGATCATGGCCAAAAGCCATCTGGAGAAACTGGAATGCTACGCCTGCCATTCCACCTGGGCGCCGCAATGCTACGGCTGCCATGTCAAAGTGGATTATTCCAAAGGCAAAAAATCGGTGGATTGGATTGCATCGGGCAACATCCAGATGTCCGACGGGCACACCGCCGAATCCAGGCGGGACGGCAGCGCCGTCAAAACTCCGGGCAAAGCAAATGAAGCGCGCGGCTACCTCAGGTGGGAAAATCCGGTGCTGGGCATCAATGGCGAGGGGCGCGTGAGCCCCATTATCCCCGGGTGTCAGCAGATCACTACGGTGATCGGTCCGGATGGCAAACCGATCGTGCTGAACAAGATCTGGCGCACGACCGCCAAGCTGGAAAACAGCGGCCCTGAAGGCCAGCGCGGCATCGACATGGCGCCGGCCGCCCCGCACACCAGGGTCCGACAGGCCCGCTCGTGTGCTTCCTGCCACACCGACAGCAAGGCCCTGGGCTACGGCACCCATGACGGGCGCTACATGAATGGATATACAAAAGGCGTTCGGGTCGATGTTGCGACGGTGCAGGGCGATATGATCAGCCGGCATGCGCAGGTTCAGATTCCGCCGATACCGGAGCTTCCCATGAATCTTGACCAGGTGGTCACCCGCGACAACAAACAGCTGCAAACTGTCGGTCACCACTGGCCCTTATCCGGCCCGCTGCCAAAAGAGATGCGCGACAAAATAGAAAAAGTGGGCGTGTGCATTACGTGCCATCAACATATCCCCGTTGGATCATTCACAGGCGTACACAAAAGATCATTCCACGATCAATTGATGGAGCGAACCTGGGCGCCGGGACTGACATTCCACAGCATTTTTGAGACAAAGAAACCACGGGTTCCATGAGAATGGGACAGGTTTTCCAATCCAATTATTTTTTACCACAATGTAGCAATTTTTGCTTGACTTAAGCAAAATAATGGTGTTGAGGTATTTTCACCGTTACAATCTCCATACCATTAGTTTTACCTCCTTTCCATGAGTGGTTTCTCTCTCGAACACTTGGCGGCATTCGAGAGGGAAGCCACTTTTTTTATCCGGAAACCTGCCCGGTATCAGGCGTCTGATGACCACCGACGTGGGGGCAGGATTTAAGGGCGACCCGGCCGCTACGAGAGGCAATAAAGTTATTTTCAGTTACACCGGCCTGTTTGCCATTACGGTTTACCATCCGGGTCATTGATGAACGCCTGCCGCCGAATACACGAGTTGTGTTCAAAAAGTCCGAGCCCATATACTCTGTTGGAACTAACAGAATGCTACCTTCCGGACTGCCAGAGGAAAAACCTACCACCCACCTTCCTGTAGGAACAGAAATTACCGGGTGATCTTCTCGGTAATAGCTTGACAAATAATATCACTATGTGGCATTAGAAGAACAATGCTTTTTGATCTTGAACTTGAAAACTACATTACATCTTGAATCTATCAACTCTCTTGAAGCGACCCCTCCCACTGAAACAGATTCTGGTTTCCATAAATTTTTGATTTAAATTTTAGATCATATTCTCCATCAAAATTACAACCTTTTGAAATTTAAATAGAATATTTTTCTCTGATATTGTGACAAATTAGAAATAATATTTAAATGGACCTGTTTAAAGGGAGCGCAATCATGGGACTTATGGATCGGATGATGGATCGGATGATTCGAAACATGTCCGTTCAGGAAAAAGAAGAGATGATGCTGAAAATGATGCCGCTAATGATGAAGGACGTCGATATGCTGAAGATGATGCCCGGGATGATGTCCAGCATGGGGCGTTTCCTAAACGTGACCGCCACAGTGATTTTCATTCGCCAGGTCCTTAAAGATAACGAACTCAAGGGACAACTTGAAAAGCTTGTGGACCACCTGCCGCAGCTAAGCCGCAAAATGCAATCCATGATGGCTGAAATGCGCCCGGCCATGAGCACATTGATGTCAGGTATGATGGGCTTCATGGCCGGGAAAGTAATGCCTGTGATGATGCCAATGATGAGTGAGATGATGCCTATGATGATGAAGGAGAAAATGCCGGAAGTTATGATACGTGACGAGACAGTCAAGGAATTCATTTCGGGAATGATGATGGAGGTCATGCCTCACTGTGTACAAACGCTGTCACCCATGATGGAGCCGGAGGACCAGAATGTTTTTCTCGCCCACCTGACGGATTCGATAGCCAGAGCTGAAGTCTCGGAGCCTTCCGAAGAAGAAATGGACTGAAAAAAATCGGGTGGCATTATTTTAGTCTCTTTGTTTTATCTAGCATCTAAACGAGTCTTGCGTTAAGTACTATAGGAGGGAGTTAAGATGGGCTTAATGGACACGATGATGGACCTTATGATCAAGAGCATCAGTCAAAAGAAGCGTGAACAGATGATGATCAACATGATGCCCCTGATGATGGAGGGCATAGATATCTATGATTTCATGCCAAAAATGATGACCGACATGCTCAAGGATGTCACGGTGGATGACGTGATTGCACTCATCAAACGGGCCATCGATGAACAGGACAAGCTCAAAGAATTGGCCGACAAAATTGCTTCAGCTAACTTGATGCAGCAAATGATGTTCAAAGTCTACCAAAGCAAACTGGATTTCGATGAGACCGTATCAGCTGTAGCGGAAGCAGCACCCAGCAACGGCTGGCAAATTCCCGACATTAGAGACTTACAAAAGGAATATTTAGAAGCCGGGCTTTCCGACACGACCAAGGTAAAGATAATATATTTCTGCAATCCCCAGGGGGGATACGATATTCTCCAGGATGACAGCAATAAATCAATGTCAGTCATGATGCCGATGGGAGTCGGCATTTATGAAACGTCTGACGGACGAGTTGAAATCGCGGCCATGAATTTGGGAATGATGAGCGGGATGTTTTCCGGCGTTGTCCAGGAGGTGTTAAATAGCGGTGCTGCCAACCTGGAAAAGACCTTATTGGGAATTGTAAAGTGATTTAATCAGAATCATAAAATCTATCGAGTAGAAACATTTCTTTTCAAACCATTAGCTTGGTCCGAGCCCCAAGCCCCAGACAAAGCCATTGCAAAGTGTTTTCCTTGCTAATTAATAATATCCTTAATTGCTTTAATTAAATCGTCAGCTTTCAGCGGTTTTACCAGATGGCCGTCCGGTGAAGATTTTCCTGTTGATGAGCGGCCTAAAAGGCTTTTAAAATCTACTTCTTTTGAAATCCCGGTTATTATGAGGACAGGAATATTTTTCAGATCCGGATCCGTTCTCAGTTCTTTGTAAGTTTTCATTCCGCTTTTTTGCGGCATCATGATGTCCAGGATAATGAGATCCGGTTTTTCCTCATGCGCCTTTTTCAGTCCCTCAATGCCATTTTCGGCGGTAACGGGTGTAAAATTGTGGTCTTCCAGCACTTCAGAATAAAATGTCAGCGTATCCAATTCATCATCAATGGCCAAGATTTTTTTGCCCATAGATCTACCCTCCTTTTCTTACAAGTATCTGCTTGTGATCGCCCTGCTAACATCATAACGTTTACATTGATACTATTCATAGTTAGTGTTCGAACGGGTATCCAGAACTCTTTGATATTGCTGATTAATATCGCATAAAAGGAAAACGAAGATTTTCCAGTTTAATGCATTTTTTACTTGCATTAAAAACTCGTAAACGGTAGTTATCTT
>Ga0209786_1000134_pt1 | contig 31660 bp, 24 predicted proteins | sample WorMetilvaeELBA2_FD_187405 | JGI IMG/M metagenome (GOLD analysis project Ga0209786, IMG submission 187405) | Marine gutless worms symbiont microbial communities from Max Planck institute for Marine Microbiology, Germany - Olavius ilvae ELBA.2... ...
AAATTCATGCGAATTGTAGAACAAGTCGCTTCATCGGCTAAGATAACCTGTAGACAAATTAAAAGTGGAATCCAAGCTGATTTACTTCTACAAAATTAATTCACTTGGGCTTTCTTTATAACCAGATAATTCTATTTCAAGATTGCTTGCCCAATCCATTTGGTTATTCCAGTTATCTGCTGATGGAGAAAAATCTAGCCACGTAATGTCGAATGCTTCGTGATAGATGAGTTGGTATTGTCCCCCACTGCCGGCACCAGGACTCGTTATTGTTCCTTCACCAATCACGATCATTGCAGCTATGTCATTTTCAGAAAAAGTTAAGACCATGAGCAAAGATAACAATATGATTTTGGTTCTCATATCCATTACCTCCTCTGAGGTGTTGTGGCGCCAAACCAAAATTCCCGCATAAAGACACCCCGTCTCGATACGGGCGTTATGTTTACAATGGATGGAGCAACGAAGTTCCCGCCACCTCTATCGATTGGGATAGCAGCCGCAGAAGATGCGATTCCATAAACGGGCGACAATGCGAAGGGTCGCTTCTTCATGCCATGCTCCTTCCCTGAATTGGAAAGCCGGGTCACCTTGCTCGGCAACCCGGCTTTCTCTCACTACAAGGATCTGTAGTACCGCCCCTGAGAGACCCGTAGCTTTCCGTCCCTGTCTTACGGCAGGTTTGGCTTTATCACTGGGCTTGTTACATACAGCCTATTTAGAATATGCAAGAATTATACAAAAAACCTTTTTATAAGGATTATCTGTAAATCTAATAAGTTACTGATGAGAGGGGGATTGAGGAGTTAATAATCTAAGGAGCCGATTACCACTTTTGGGAAAAACGATAGCTAACCACAGAGGGAATCCGGTACTGGTCTTTAAATGTCAGCAGGGGTTCTAACACATACAACCGGGTTTGCGGGTTAACATCACCGTCCAAGAGTGCCATGTCAGAACATGCCAGAAATCCGGGTTCTCCCGCCATATCACAACATGCTGACACCCAGTAAATTTCTATCGGGTGAAGGTTTATACAGGCATGTCTCCGAAAAAGCTTATTAAAAAAGGGTTTAGGAGAAATAAACCTCCTAAACCCTTATAAACAGTGGTGGAGCTGAGGGGACTTGAACCCCTGGCCTCATGACTGCCAGTCATGCGCTCTCCCAGCTGAGCTACAGCCCCGAACAAGAATTATGTGTCTATCTGAAACAAGGGGGCTCTGTCAATACATAATGCGTTGCGGGGAGAGGCGACCATAGGAACGTGTTGACAAAGATCCATAAGAGAAATAAAATATATCGTTTACGACAATATAATAAATTGATATCATTAAAAATTTGAAGTTTCCGGAAAGCGCCGGGAGCTTCCGTGGTTCGGATGGATTCCCGGAAGCCGACATGGCGGCCGGGGCTGATCAAGCCATTTCAGAAGAAAGGAGGCGTCATGAACTCAAGACACTTCACGCCGCCATATGACGAGCCGGAACAACCGGAGGGAATGTATAAGGAATTCAACGCCACCGAGTTGTACTGTACCCGTTGCAAACAGTCGGTCCCGGTGCGTGAGCGTTTGTTGCTGGTCCTGCCGGATGGTGAAAAATTCGAATACCTGTGCGGGCGCTGCGGAAACTCGGTTGGCTCAAAAATGGATAAAAGCAAACGCCCCCTGTCCATTATTGTATAAAGCGATAACGGGGATGCGACCAACGGCGCGAACTTCTAACACTATGCGGAACCCATGGGGTTCATAAAACCGATCCACGGTTTTATGCGAGGGTAAACACTATGCTCAGGTTAATGCGGGATTATGCGACGAGTTGGATGATCAAGTTCATCCTCGGTGCCATCGTGATCGTTTTTGTTTTCTGGGGGATCGGAAGTTTCACAGACGAGAGGACCACCCGGGTAGCCGTGGTCAACGACCAGGCCATCAGCATCGAAGCGTATCGGAACGCGTACAATAACATCGTGGAACAGCTTCGCCAGACATTCGGCAATCGTTTGGATGACGAGATGCTCAAGTCCTTTAACGTCAATCAACAGGCCATCGACGGGCTTATCGACCGGGCGCTGATCATCCAGGAAGCCGAGTCCATGAACCTGCGGGTCACCGATGAAGAGCTGGCCGACGCCATTCGCGGTATTCCGGCGTTTCAGAGGGCGGGGGCATTTGATACCGATCTATACCGGCGTGTGCTGGACCAAAATCGCATGACCCCCGAGCAGTTTGAAATGAGCCAGCGGGATGCGATGCTCGCCGACAGGATGAGCAGCCTGATGACCTCGAATATCAAAGTGGCCGATGGGGAGGCCATGGAATGGCACCGCTGGCAGAACGCGGCGGTCGATGTGGAGTATGTGCTCTTTAACCTTTCCGGATTTAAAGAAGTTGCCCCGACAGAAGACGAGATCGCCGCCCACTTCAACAAGGATCCGAGCGCTTACCAGACCGAACCGAAAGTGATAGTCCGTTACATCAAGTTCGAGCCCGGCGTGTATACAGATGAGGCGATCGTTCCCAACGACGATATCGAAAGTTATTATCTGGCCAACGCCGCGGAATTCAAAACCGAAAAAACCGTGCAGGCCAGGCACATCCTGATCAAGGTGCCGTCCGATGCGCCGGAGGGCGACGTTGAGACGGCTCGCGGGAAGGCAGAGGACGTGCTGGAAAAGATCCGCGACGGTGCGGATTTTGGGGACATGGCCCGTCAATACTCTGAAGGTCCGTCAAATATTCGTGGCGGCAGCCTCGGTGCGTTCAAGCGGGGCGATATGGTCGAGCCATTTTCGGACAAGGCATTCGCCATGAATGTCGGTGATGTGAGCGATCCGGTCAGAACCCGATTCGGCTGGCACATTATCAAGGTAGAAAAGATCAACCCAGCGAAAACGGAATCCCTTGAAGAGGCCACGGTTGATATCCGCCGCAAACTTACCCAGAACCGGGCAAAAAATCTGGCCTTCGACGCGGCAGAAGCTGTCTTCGACCAGTCGTTTGAGGGGGATGATCTTCTGATGGCGGCCAAAGCCAGGGGAATGGCTGTGCAGACGACCCCTCCCATCACGCGCCAGGGTCCGGCCCAGGGTGTGAAAAACCGGGGTAAATTCGGGGATGTCGCCTTTGGGCTTCCGTTGATGGAAATCAGCGATATCCAGGATTTTGACGACGGCTACTACCTCCTCCAGGTCGTGGAAAAAATACCTGCGGCCATCCCCGAGTTGGAGGCTGTCAAGGAAGCGGTGCGCGCCGACGTTATAAAACAGCAACAGGATCAACGCGCCCGTGAAGCTGCCGAGGCGTTTCTAAAAGCGCTCAAAGACGGAAAAACCATGGCCGAGGCCGGCCGTGACATGAAGGTGCAGCCTGTTCAGAGCGGTTTTTTTAAACGAAACGCGCCCATCCCGGAAATTGGATACGAGCCGGCATTGATCGATGCGGCCTTCACGCTCTCTTCTGATGCCCCTTTGGCTCAGGATGTGCTGAAAGGCCGCAAGGGCTATGTCGTCATGCGCTTTTTGAATCGGAAATACCCGGCGCCAAACGAGTTCGAGACGGAAAAAGACAATATCGTCCAGATGCTGACGCGGCAAAAGCAGCAAAAAGCGTATCGTGAATGGCTGGCCCAGGTCAGGGACCAAAGCAGGGTCGAAATCGAAGAAGAGTTTTTGAATTAGCCACGGGAAAACTTTCGAGGTGGAGGATTAGGCGCTATGGCACGGGATCAAGAAAAGGGCGAGAAAAAATTCTCAACCAAGAAGTGTTACGAATGCTTTGAGCACATGAAGCTGGATGCCATCGAATGCCCTTTCTGCAAGTCGCGAGTCGGACCGGTGGATCGCAACGGGATCGCCAAGAAACCGGTAGACTGGATTTCATACGCTGTCTTTCTGGTGGCGCTGGCTGCCCTTGCGTTGTTTGTCTGGAAGGTTTTCCTGAATTGACCCCACGGGGATATGTCGTCGTGAAGACTCCGGGATTCCGCAAGGGATACCCCGATACCAAAGGAAAAGTGCATGGAAAAACTGGATGATGCCGACAGAGCGCTTCTCCTGGGACTGGCCCGGTCGACGATTGCTGCAGAACTGAAGAAGGAAGAAGCGGTTCGTCAGCCGGAGCCGTTGCCGCCCGTACTTCGGCAAAAGCGGGGGTGCTTCGTCACACTCCACAAAAAAGGGATGCTGAGGGGGTGCATCGGGACGATTGAACCGGTAAAGCCCCTGGTCGAAGGGATAGCGGAAAACGCCATCAATGCCGCATTTTTCGATCCCCGCTTCCCCGCTCTCAGCCCGGAGGAGTACGGCGAAGTGGACCTGGAGGTCAGCCTCCTGACCGTGCCTGAGGTCCTTGAGTTCCGCGACAGCAGTGATTTGCTTGAAAAGCTCGAACCCGGCGTGCACGGTGTGATCTTGTCCAAAGGGTGGCATCGGGCCACATTTCTCCCCCAGGTTTGGGACCAGATTCCGGACAAGAAAGTGTTTTTGCAGCATCTCTGTCAAAAGGCCGGTATGGAGAAAGACTGCTGGACGGATCCGGACGTGGAAGTCCAGGTTTACACGGCAGAACACTTTTCAGAATAAAGACTGGTATTGGGTATCAGGTATTTGGTATCTGGTCGTCGGTTGGCCCGTTCGCCCGTCGGCCGGTTACCCTGAGATACAAGATCCAAGACTCAGGATTCAGGCAAAAGAAATAAACATCCGGAAGCCGGTTTCATGCGTCTCGCACCCTGCATCCTGTATCTTCGATTGTAGTATCCAGCCTCCAGCATCCCGTGGGCCCGTTGGCCCGTTGGCCCGTTGGCCCGTCAGCCCGTCAGCCCGTTGGCCCGTTGGCCGGTTGGCCCCACGTAGCTATTAGGTATTGGATATTCGGTATTCGGCCGTCGGTACATCCTTCAACACGGCGGAATGTCAATCATGGTTCTTATCACTATACTTTCAGCTTTGAGCTTTCAGCTCTAATCTTTTCAGTTCATCCAGCATCCAGCATCCAGTATCAAGCATCCAGCTTTGAACTTTCAGCTGATTGAAAATCCAGCATCCAGTATCCAGTATCAAGCATCCAGCCCGCCAGAGGCGGGCAAGCATCCAGTATCCAGTATCTGGCTTTCACTCCCATCTATCAAAATACCCGTCGATGCCCACCTCCAGACGCTCCAAGACATCCGATGGAATGTACTCCAGAAAGCGTGAGGGGTGCGTAAGGAACATATCGGCGCCGCGGTCATAACCCTGAATCGGGTAGGTGAAGTGGAGACGCTCCCTGGCCCGTGTCGCGGCCACATACATCAACCGCAGTTCCTCCTCGAGTTCCGTCTCGTTCCGTAGCGCGTGGACGGAAGGAAAACGGCCGTCAAGGGCCCAGATCACGAATACCGCCTGCCATTCCAAGCCCTTGGCCGAATGAACCGTGGACAGCACAAGATGATCGTGGGACGGTGCACGCGAAGACAGTCTGTTCTCGATGCTCGCGGTCGGCGGTTCCAGGGCCATATCGGCCAGAAACTCTTCTATGTTCCTATAGCGCTCCATGATTGCCAGTAACTGTTCCAAATCTTTTGCTCTTTTCGGGTAATCGTCATAACGACCTCTGAGCAGCGGGAAATAGTAGGCAAGTAACACTTCACCGATTTCAAACAGGGACATGGGTTCTCTGTCCAAGGTCGAAAACAGGGCCTTGAGATTTTCGACGCCCTCCGGGTTTCTCGACTTTTGACTGATTGACAGAAATCCAGAATGACCGGCGCCCTCGTGTTGAACCGCATTATAGATGACCTGGGCGGTTTTCGGGCCGATTTTTTCGATAAGCAGCAAAATTCGATACCAGCTGACGCGATCCGCAGGATTGGCGATCACTTTCAAGTGGGCCAGCACATCCTTGATATGGGCCGACTCCACGAACTTGAAACCACCGTATTTGATAAACGGAATATTTTCCCGGCCCAGTTCGATCTCCAGGTCAAAGGAGTGAAATCCGGCCCGAAACAGAATCGCGATTTGATGAAGCGGCACCTGTTGCTCCCGGAGCTCCATAATTTTTTCCACAATATAGCGCGACTGAGTGTTCTCGTCGCCGGTAGCGACCAATACCGGCAAGTCGCCGCCCGTCTTTCGGGTAAACAGGGTTTTGGAGAACTTTTGCTGTGCCTGCTCGATAAGGCAGTTGGTCAGCGTTAAAATGGGTTGAATGCTTCGGTAGTTTTCCTCGAGCCGGATAATTTTGGTGTCGGAGAACATCTCGGGAAAGCGGAAAATGTTTTCAAAGTTGGCCCCTCTGAAGGCATAGATGCTTTGCGCATCGTCTCCCACGACCATGACATTCCGATGAATTTCGCCAAGCCGATACACGATGTCCGCCTGAATGTGGTTTGTGTCCTGATATTCATCCACCATGATGTACCGGTAGGCTGCCGATAGACGATCTCGAATATCCGGATTTTGCACGAGTAACATCTGCAGGTAGATCAACAGATCGTCATAGTCGAGAAATTGATGTTCCCTTTTACGCCGGCGATAGGCAGTCGCCATTGCCAGTATGTCGTCAAGGCAGGAGGTAAAATGAGGGTAGTCGTCGTAAACGACGTCCTCGATCGCCTGTCCTTTGTTCACCGAGCGGCTGATGATGTTCGCCAATGTTTGCTTTTTGGGGAACGACCGTGTCCTGACAGAAGGGCCCATCTCCTTTCTGATGATTCCCAGGAGGCTCTCGGAATCGGCCCTGTCAAGGATGCTAAAGCCGGCAGTATAGCCAACGCATCGAGCATGCCGTCTCAAAACCATATTCGCGAAAGAATGAAATGTCCCGCCGGCAACCCTTGCACATCGGTCATCGAGAAGATCGGCGGCGCGCGCCAGCATTTCTTGCGACGCCTTACGGGTAAACGTCAAAAGAAGAATCGACTCGGGCGGGACCTGTTCTTCAACCAGACGTGCCACGCGATAGGTGATCGTGCGGGTTTTCCCGCTTCCGGCGCCTGCAATAACCAGCAAGGGGCCTTCTGTGTACTCGACGGCTTCCAACTGGACCGGGTTTAGTTCATCGCTGTAGGGAATCCGAAGCGCTCTATCAAAATTCTTTCCGGAAAAGATGTCGGAGGACGGGGCCATAAACAAATCCATACCTATTGGATAGAACAAATCTCTTTGAAGTGTTGCGGAACTGATCTTTCCGATCCCTTCCGAAAGGGGTGCCGGAAAAACTCTATCTTTCACAGGTCAAAACGGTTGTCAACACTTCGGTTGAGCCGAAAAATACCGGAAAAGATCTAAACCAGACCTCGGGATAGATACCGATATGAGCATAACTTGTTGACAATTCTATTTTCTTGTATTAGTAGCACATTTGACTACCAGTAGAAATTTTTCCTTCAACTCACAAAAGGAGGTCTGAAATGGTTAAAAGACTGCAAACCCAGTTAAACTCCGTTTCTAAACAACTGGCGGAGTTGTCCAAGAAGGTAGACAAATTAAACAAGCAGTTGGGCCAGGTCGCTGCCGCTAAAGCGCCGGCGAAGAAAGCTCCTGCAAAGAAAAAAGCCAAAAGCGTGAAGAAGGCAGCTCCAAAGAAGAAAGTTGCCAAGAAGGCTGCTCCCAAGAAAAAACCTGCCAAGAAAGCTGCTGCCAAGAAGGCTGCTCCCAAGAAGGCTGCTCCCAAAAAGGCTGCTGCCAAAAAGGGCGCTACCGTGCTGGACTCTGTCTACGATGCGATCAAGCGCAGCAAGGCAGGCGTGACGATCGCCTCCCTCAAGGCGAAAACCAAACTGGAAGCCCGTCAGCTCAGCAATGCACTCTACAAGCTGTCCAAACGGGGCGATATTACCGCCAAATCTCGCGGCGTATACGTAAAAAAGTAGAGACGGCATCCATGGGCATCACCCGCCGGTTGTTTGCCCGGCCGGCACGTGGCAGCATTTACCGGCCCCCGGTGGTCGGCAACGTGGGACACCTGCCCTGATCCCTTTACTGCGGACTGTGCTCAGACGCATTCCGTGGTTCAACGGGCCGTTTTACAGCGTTAACACACCCTGCCTGCACTAAAAAAGTCTTCACTGTGGCACAACGGCCCAGTGAAGACTTTTTTTTGGCGCCCTGATGACCATCTATCATATCCAACCTGCCTACGGCAGGTGCCGTAAAAGTGTTCCGACAGGTGCGGGCCGATCTTCGTGAAACGGAACAGGCCTCCGGCGAGTCGTTTATAGCGATTGCCGGAATTGCGGTCCGATTCATTTTGCGATCAACGGATCACTGCAAAGCCCGGCGACTCTGCGGTTATCGTTTCCATATGGCTGCAAACGGAACATACGTATGGCAACCACCTTAAAATCTCGTTGCTCAGCGTGATGATCGGGCGTGTTGTATTTTCCCAACTCTGCGTTATGTTCAGACCGTTGACGGCATACCACACATCGAAAGGGCAGCATTGACATCATGGTGGTTCCTAAAAAATACATGTTTCGCATGACCCTGACCGCTCTTTTCCTGCTGCAGGTGCTCGGTCTACTCGCCTGCAGCCAGACAAACCCGGGCGCGACGGTTTCCACGCTTTCGACGGCCAATCAAACAACTCCTCCGTGGCCACATGAACTCAGCGATCTCGAGCCCGATCCAGCCGTAGTTTTTGGGCGATTGCCCAACGGCTTCAGATATGTGCTCATGCACAATCCCAAACCGCAGCATCGTGTCTACATGCACTTGAATATTCAAGCCGGTTCACTTTTCGAGACGGAAGAGCAGCGCGGTTTGGCCCATTATCTGGAACACATGCTGTTCAACGGGTCGACCCACTTCGAACCGGGAGAACTGGTCAAATACTTCCAGAGCATCGGTATGCGGTTTGGTGCGGATGCGAATGCCCACACGGGATTTGACGAAACCGTTTACGACATTCGACTCCCGGATGGCTCACGGGACAGCATCGAACAGGGCCTTCTTGTGATGGGCGATTACGCCGAAGGTGCACTGCTGCTGGAATCCGAGGTGGAACGTGAAAGAGGGGTGATCCTTGCTGAAAAGCAAACCCGCGATTCGGCATCCTATCGCACGTTCAAAAAAGCCATGGCCTTTGAATTTCCGGATGCCTTGGTGTCGAAAAGACTGCCCATCGGTACCGATGAGGCCCTTCGTGCCGCGGACCGGAAAGAACTTAAAGACTTCTACGATACCTGGTACCGACCCGAAAGGATGGTCCTGGTGATGGTGGGCGAGTTTGAGATCGACGTCGCGGAGTCGCTCATCAAAGAACGATTCACTTCCCTGCAACACAGAGCGCCGGCGATCCCGGAGCCGGATCTCGGACCGATCAAGCACACAGGCACTCGTTCATTTTACCACTTCGAAAGTGAGAGCGGCACCACCTCCGTCGCCATTGAGACGTTAACGCGAATTCCGGAACAGTCCGATTCGGCAGCTTTCCAGGAAGACATGCTGGTTCGGGAGATCGCCGATCAGATCGTTCAATATCGTCTCGATGCCAGGCTGAGCAGACCGGACGCGCCGTATACCAGTGCAACGATCAGTTCCGGAATTTACCTGAGTCGGATTCGATACTCTGAAATCACTGCCGACGGAGACCCGGAACGCTGGCAGGAGACCCTGGCAGAAATCGAACAGACGCTTCGGCAGGCGCTGGTTCATGGATTTACCCAAGGGGAACTGGACAGGGTGAAGAAGGATTACCTTGCCGATCTGAAGAAGGCTGCCCGGACCGCGTCTACCCGGGAGAGCCGTCGTCTTTCCCGGACTATCATACGAAGCTTGAACAGCAATCAGGTTTTCCTTTCGCCGGCTCAGGAGCAGGAACTCTTTTCTCCGTTCATCGAAACCCTGGATCTTCGCACCGTAGAAAGGGCGTTTCGAAATATCTGGCGTCCCGACCACCGCCTGGTAATGGTGACCGGAAATGCGCAATTGGCGAACGGCGACAAAGATGTCTTGACGGCGTTTCAGACGAGCACCGCGCAACGGGTGGCACCGCCGAGACCTGCTGAAGCGGTGGCGTTTCCTTATTTGCCGGAGCCTGATCACATCGGACGGATCACGAACCGGAGGACCATAGAGGACCTGGGGCTGACCCAGGTCGAGTTCGACAACGGCGTTCGGCTGAATGTGAAGCGCACCGATTTCAAAGCAAACGAAGTACGCATCACTGTCAGCTTCGGTTCCGGGAAGTCCTCCGAATGGACAGACAGGCCCGGGCTGGCTAAGTTCAGTGAAAAGGTCGTTAACGAAAGCGGATTGGGGCGCCTTACCGCAGAAGAGCTGGCCAGAGCCACGGCCGGGACCAATACGGCCGTTGTTTTTCGGGTCAAGGGGGATTCTTTTCTGTTCGAGGGTAAAAGCGTCCCGGATGAGGTACCGCTTCTATTTCAACTGCTGAATGCCCATTTCCTGGATCCGGCGTTCCGTGACGATGCCTTTCAGCTTGTGAAACAGCGTTTTCGCCAGGAATATGCCGAGCTGTCCAGATCGGTGGATGGCGGCATGGAATTATCGGGGACCCGGTTTTTAGCCGGCGGCGATTCACGTTTCGGTTTTCCGAACCTTTCTGAGATCGATGCGATCCGATTGGAAGACATCGAACGGTGGATTTTAGCGGCGCTTCAGAACGGACCCCTGGAGGTGTCGGTGGTGGGGGATGTTACGGAAGAGATCGTGATCCAATCGGCGGCGCAATACCTCGGCAGCTTGCCGCGCCGAATGGCCACCGACACGGTTCGGACCGACCTGCCGTCTTTTCCGAAAAGCCAGTCCCGGGAGCTGACGGTGCAGACCAAAATTCCGAAAAGTCTCGTTGTTGTGGCATATCCGACCGCCGATATATGGGACATCCGGCGAACCCGGCGGCTGTCGGTGCTGGCCGGTGTCTTTTCCGAGCGGCTGCGGGAAGAGATTCGGGAAAAGCTGGGCGCTGCCTATTCGCCGAGGGCTTACAACGCCCCCAGCCGGGCCTATGACGGCTACGGTGTATTAAAAGTGGTGATTCCCACCGATCCGGGGAGGGTTACCGAAGTGATTGGGGAAGTGAAGCGTATCGCCGCATTACTGGCCAGGGAGGGCGTCACGGATGATGAACTTCGGCGTGTCGTTGATCCCATGGTGGCCGGAATCAACGATATGCGCCGGGACAACCGGTACTGGCTCAATACGGTATTGACCGGAGCCACCCGTTATCCGCAGCAGCTCGATTGGTCGCGGAGCATTGAGAAAGATTACGCAACCATTTCAACAGAAGAGGTTTCTGATATCGCGAAAAAATACCTGGAAAACAGCACGGCCGCAACTGTGGTCATCCGTCCGGGTGCAACGATGGGGTCATAGAGCGGGACAGTGAATAACGTATGATCGGATCATTGTGAAGTCTGTAAACCGGACGGGACCGGCGGTCGTAAACACCATCCGGCATATATGCCACGTTTCACCTGCGCGCAGAAATCAACCCTTCTCGTCCGGCGATATCAGTTTCAGGGGATCGGAGATAAAATTATCGATTTCCCATTCCGAAACAAGAAAGATCCATTTTTCAAATAGACGTCTTTGTCTTTCGACCTGTGTTGCAGATTCGGGGGGTGGTTCCTCCGGAGATCCATTTTCACCCTCGATCACATCGACGCCCACCTGCACCGGATACAACGCATTCTCATCGCCGACGTCTTCCTTTTTTCCGATTGTAACGGTATATCGTCGTCTGTCTGAAAGGGTATACTCAAAGCGATGCCGTCCTGAAATCGGTTTTTCTTTAGCTTGCACGTCCTCTATTCTCAACGGTGTGAGAGCTTCAGCGACGCGTTTGAGTTCGGCCGGGGCCACCGCTCCGGATGCCGGCACGGGTTTTAGCTCGAAGTCCTTCCCGGGCGCCGATCGGATGAGGGTATACAGGGATTTTCCTGAGGCGTTAGAGAAGCATTCGACACGAAGCACCTGATCTGTCTCGATGTTTAACAGTTCTCTGTTCAGCCATTCGACAGGGGTTGTTTGGAGAAATTTAAAGGTTTTGTCGACCAGGTAAATCGTGGCGCCATCCGCCGGCATCACATACTGTCCGCCCGAGCCGGAGTCACTTTGACGGGCAGTTCCAACCACCAGGTCGACCTGGGCGGTGCCCTGCTCGGTTTCGAATCGGACTCGGGTCCCTTTTTGGGTCGACGGCACGTCGCTCGTTTCAGGTATGAGCAGCGCCAATCGGGTTTGAATCTCTTTCGATGCCTGAAAACTGCGTCCGATTTTCAGGTCCTGGACCTTTTTGACGAGTTCGGCGATTCTCGAAAATTCTGCCGGAAAGCCGTTCCGGTTGACGACGACCCATCCGTCTTCCGTGTTCCGGAACGCCACACGACCGTCGTGACCGGTGATGCGGATACGGGCAATATCACCGACCATAAGGTCTTCGAAAAGTCTTTGTCCCATGGGCGTTTCTCTAACCGACCTGTCCCCAGGCCGAAATATTACAAACGCCAGCCCTGCCAGCACCACGACGGCAGTCGCCATCACCCCAAGTGTCTTTGCTTTCATCGTGCTCGATCCATCCTCACTCGGAAAAACTTTTCCTACGCCGATACAGTCCGTAAAAAACGCCGCCCAGGCTCACCAGAATCGCTACGGCGAAAAGGTTTATGAATTTTATCCGGTTGCCGAGCCGCTCGATGTCCGCGCGAAGATTACGCCGCACGTCCTTGAGCTGACGGTTGATGCGGATTTTTTCTTCCTGGAAACGCTGAATTTCCGCTTCCTGCTCTTCGCTCAAAATCAGGTTCTGGGAGGCATCTTTCTGTTGCTCAAGCTGCCGGAGCTTGAGATTTGTTTCCTCCACTTTTCGCACCAGCTCCTGCTCCCGGGCCAGCCAGCGCGCCTGGGCTTTTTCTTCCAGCTCCTGAACTTTTTCGAATGGTCGCTCGTGGGTTCCCCGGGAACGGATATCGATGAGGTCTTCGGAGCCGGTCATCAATTCAATGCTGTTAAGTAGAAAGTTCAAGTTGTCGTTGAAAATATTGGCGATTTCAAACCCGAGAAAATTCTGCCGATTGACATAATATCCATCGAATAGAAAATCGGTATCGGCCATAATCAGCAGCGTCGATGGCTGTCGGCTTTCGGACAGATGGGGGGAGAGCTCTCTGTCTGCGCCCGTATCCGTATCGGTCTTGCCGGTACCCGCGGGCACGGGGTTGCCTTCCGGAAACGCCGTCTTGAAGGAACCCCGAAGAATGACGGCCAGATCGTAGATTTCCGCTGTCGCCGTGAAGTCCCGCCGCAGTTCGCTTGCCCCGAATTGCGTTTTGAACGCATCCGTCAGGCCCGAGTAATTGCTCGACCGGAGCAGCGCTTCATAGGTAACGGAATGATCGGGAATTTTTTCGATCATCCCGACCACCGGCAGCAACATACCCTCCAGCTTGGCGGTGATCACACTGTCGGCATTAAATGATTCCGGTTTTAGCGACACCCATAATGGATTTTCTTCGATCTGGCCGTCCTGATCCCGAAGCCGTGTGGCCAGGCCAAAGTCAACCAGAACTTTGGTGGTGTCCATGCGGATTCCGAACTGTTTGAAGAGTTTCGGCAGACCAGAGGATTTGAGCATGCCGGGATTCATATCCATGACCGCAGACGGGTCCACCAGGATCAGCGCGTTGCGGCCTCCAAGAATGTATTGGTCCAAGTAATAGGTCATCTCCTCACTCATATCCCTGGGATGAATGACCAGCAGCAGGTCGATGGCGTCGTCGCTGACCGCCGTCTTTGAAACCGGAGAGATTTCCGTCACGTTGTAGGTCTTTTTCAGTTCCTGGATGAACAACCACGGCTGTCCCTGGCCGGAGGGCTGAAAATTGGTCCTTGCCCCTCCGAAAACCGGCAGACCACTGATGACGCCGATGGTGATTTTGTCCGGTGATTGAACCCGGGCGACAATACGGGTGATGTCGTATTCCAGGCGCTGTTCGGCGGACGGGTCCAGCATCCGGATCGTTTCTTCCTGGTCGGCGGCCACAGCGACCAGGCCAAAGTAAATCTGATCACCAGAGGGCAGCTTGATGCCGTCGATGCCGTATTTCTGGGCCCATTCTTCCTCTTCCGAATCGGGTTCCGGATCAAAGATCTCCACCCGCAGTTTGCCCTTGCTGTATAATTCGTATTCCTCGAGAAAATCGATCAGCCGGTTCCCGTAGTTTTTAATTGAAACTGGGATGCCGGCATTGCTTCTGGAATAGAACAGCTTGATGGTCACATCCCGTTCCAGCTCGGACAATATTTTTTTCGTTCCGTCCGACAGGGAATAAATGTTGTCATGGGTCAGGTCCCAGCGCAGATTGACACGGGATGCCAGCAGATTCACCAGAACGACAATGACCAACAGCAGAAGCATGCCGCCCACAGAGAAAAGGGACTTGGTGACGTTTTTGTTCTGATCGCTCATGGGTTCCAATCTCTTTGTGTGTCTTTTCGTCGGCCCGTTGAAGAACGTTTTTGAAGTGTTCGGGCTAAGCGGTTTTTCTGTTCTCCAAAACGGCCCCATTGACGGCCAGCATGAAAAAGATCACCGAAAAAAAGTACAGCAGGTCCCTGACATCCAGAACTCCCCGCTTGATGCTGGCATAATGGGGCAGAAAGCCCATCTGGGCGACCAGATCCATCCACCATTTCGGAGCCCACCCGGAAAAAATTTCGGTGATCGGTGGATAACCGGCCAGTATGAAGAACAGGCATATCACGACGGCGATAATGAAGCTGATCACCTGACTCCGGGTCAGCGAAGAGGTCATGGACCCGATGCTGAGAAATGCGCCGGCCATCAGGAAGCTGCCCACATATCCGGTGAAGATAGCGCCCATGTCCGGACTCCCGAGGTAGAGGACTGTCAGCACCATGGGAAAGGTCAGCAGGAGACAAATTCCCAGAAAGGCCCAGGCCGCTAAAAATTTTCCGAGAATCGCCTCGAAAATGGTAATCGGAAGGGTTAACAGCAGTTCCAAGGTGCCCAATCGACGTTCTTCTGACCACAGCCGCATGGCGACCGCCGGCACCAGAAACATAAATACCCAGGGGATCCATTCGAAAAAGCTTCGCAGGTCCGCCTGCCCCATCTCGAAAAAATGGTTGATGTAGAAGGTAAAAAAACCGAGCAGCAATAAAAAGATCACGATAAACACGTAGGCGACGGGTGACCCAAAATAACCGGCCAGTTCGCGTTTGAATATGGCGCGGATAGAGCGAATAGATTCTGCTGTTCTCATCGTACTCCAGTACTCCTTCCGTGACGGAAGCTCTTCCGTTGTCAACTAGTCGTAATGGCTCGAAACACCTCGTCCAGTCGTCCTTCTTCGACAAGCAACGAGTGCACCGTGGCGGACCGATCCGACAGCATCGCTAAAATTCGATCGGCAATGGGCGGTGCATCGGGGTTTTCCGGAAAGATTCGGATGCGGGCATGGCGGTCACTCTGTTCGAGAATCTCCGCGGCCTTGACGCCGGGCTCTGCTTTCAGGAGCATCAGCAGGGCATTCGGCTCTTCGGCGGTGATTCGCACCATAAGACTTCCGTGGGTCGGCGACGTGGCCTTGAGCCCTTCCGGGGTGTCGTCTGCCACAATCTTGCCATTGGCAATAATGATGGCTCGACTGCAGACGGCGTCCACCTCGTCTAAGATATGTGTAGAGAGGATGATCGCCTTTTCAGCCGCCATTTCCCGTATCATGAGGCGGACCTCGTGCTTCTGGTTCGGATCAAGCCCGTCTGTGGGTTCATCGAAAATCAAATACTCCGGGTCGTGCAGAATACTCTGGGCGAAGCAAACCCGCTGCTTAAACCCTTTCGACAGCGTGGCGACGGTCTGGAAACGCACATCCGAAAGAAAGCACTTTTCGATGGTTTCATCCACCCGTGCCTGCTGCGAGCCGCTGTCCACGCCGCGAACCTCAGCGCAGAAATTCAGAAAGTCGGTGACCCGCATCTCCCGATAGACCGGGGCATTCTCAGGCAGGTATCCGATCTTACGACGGGCGTTCAGGGAATCCCCGACAATGTCGCAGCCTCCGATGACCGCTGTGCCGCTGCTGGGTGGGAGAAATCCGGTGATCATGCGCATGGTGGTGGACTTCCCGGCGCCATTGGGTCCGAGAAATCCAAGGATTTCGCCTTTTTCCACCGTGAACGAGACGCTGTTCACAGCGGTCTTCGCGTCAAACACTTTGGTCAGTTCCCTAACTTCAATCATGATATTCTCCAAGGGCCGGTGAGGTGCACCGCGCCTGCACGACCCTCCTGGTAAACGCTTGCGTGGGGGTGGGCGGTTCGGTTCAGCACAGCATGACAAAGGCCCCTCGATACACCCTCCGGGAGGGCCCGCCGCAGTTTGGCAACCCATCCCCAAAATTCGTACCCAGGACTTTTCATATAAAAAAGTATCCTTATATTAAAATCCGCGGTTTTCTTGGGGAATCGTTTGTAGACCCGCCATAGCTGAAAAATGCGTGGCCCCTAATTCGGGTCGAATCTAATGATTTTTTCATTTTTGTCAAGGATTCTTTGAACTTCCAATGAGTTGCCCCCACGTTGAGGGTTTGCTATGGAAAGTGATCTTTTTTGTTACCCGGACGGTATCGCATGCCCGGGCTCACCGGAAAGGGCTGTGAATGGACCCAGAGAACGTCTCGGCCGATTACCTGAATAACATATGGAAATTTTTTGCATCCCTCCAGCTGACCATTGTCGTGTTGTTGTCGCTTGCCATCACGTCCATCATCGGTACCCTGATCCCCCAAAATGAAGATCCCGGGGTTTACTTTCAGGCGTTTGGCCCTTTTCTCTACCGCCTGTTCGATGTCCTGGACATCTTCGACATGTATCATTCCTGGTGGTTCCAGATGTTGATATTATTGTTGACCGCCAATGTGCTGGTGTGCTCCATCGATCGGCTGTCGTTGACCTGGAAAATCATCTTCCCGGGAAATCCCCGGTTCACGCCCGCCCGGTTCCGATCCCGGAAAAACCGTCACGAATTCAAGGCCCCCGCCGTGCCGGATCGCTTATCGGGCACCTACCGGGCCTTCCTGTCGAAGCGGTTCCACCACACCGACATCACCCCCACAGATACGGGTGTCGCCCTGTTTGCCGAAAAGTGGCGTTGGGCCCGCCTGGGAGTGTACGTTGTCCATTTGAGCGTCATATTATTGCTGATGGGCGGGCTTGTCGGTTCCATGTTCGGATTCGACGGCTTTGTCAACATCCCCGAGGGCGAAAGCGTGGATACCGTCCGCCTGAGAAATTCCTCGGAAACCAAGAAACTGGATTTTGCCATCCGGTGTGACGATTTCGACCTCAGCTTTTACAATACCGGTCAGCCGAAGGAATTCCGGTCCAGTCTGACGATCGTGGAGAACGGAAAATCCGTCCTACAGAAGGACATTATCGTTAACGATCCGCTACGATACCGTGGCATCAATATTTTTCAGGCCAGCTATGGCGAGATGGCACCCCCGCAGAGCCGCCAACGGATTCCGGTTCCGGAAACCATCACCCTGTCGCTCACCAGCACAGAGTCGGGAATGACCTACCAGGAAACCCTTGTTTCCGGTCAAACCATAACCATCCCCGAAGGGGGCGGCACCTTTACCTGGACGTCGTTCAGCCGTGCCGCTGAATTCCGGGGACAGCCCATCGGACCGGCGATCATCGGGAAATTGACGCCCCGTAACGGCGACCCGGCGGAAATCGTGCTGCCCCTGCAGTTTCCCAGTTTCGACCGGATGCGCCGGGGGGAATTTGCACTCGCGGTGATCGATCGCCAGCCGGACACGCCCCTTCAACCCGATCCGGTTGAAAAGCGTTACTATACCGGTCTTCAAGTCACCCGGGATCCCGGCGTATGGATCGTGTATACTGGTTTTATCCTGATGATCGCCGGCTGTTTTGTGACATTTTTCATGTCCCACCAGCAGGTCTATGTGGAGTTGTCGGAATCCAGATCCGGCAGCCGGGTCATGGTGACCGGTATCGCCCATCGCAATAAAGTTTCCATGGCGAACCGGGTGGAAGCCATTGCCCGGCAACTTGAAGATGTGAGAGGTTGAGTCCATCCCATGAACCCAGCATGTTAATGTGTAAGGAGTTGGTATGAACAGCTCGTATTTACTGTCCTTCATCACCTTTATTTATGGCTTTGCGGCGTTTTTATACATCGCGGCGTGGATTTTCAGGAAGGAAGGACCGGGCAAGCTGGCGACGTGGGTTTCGTTGGTGGGCGTGATCGGAAACGGTGCCGGTCTGATGCTGCGCTGGTATGAGTCCTATCGACTTGGAATCGGGCATGCGCCACTGGCCAACCTATATGAATCATTGGTGTTCTTTGCGTTCGTGATGGTGATCATCTATCTGGTGGTCGAACGCCGATACCGCAGCCGCACCATCGGCGCGTTTGCCATGCCCATCGCCTTTCTGACCATGGCCTATGCATCGATGGCCCCCCACATCAGCAGCCGGATCCAGCCGTTGATTCCGGCATTGAAAAGCAACTGGCTGATCGCCCACGTCATGGCCTGTTTTGTCGGATACGGGGCGTTTGCCATCGCCTTTGGTGTCAGCTTTATGTATTTGATGAAAAAGGGCCGGGAAACCGACCAACCATCGAGCATGGTGTATATCCAGCCGGTCGTGCTTTTTCTGGCCGTCGCCCTCCTCAACCGGATCCTTATGCAGTACCCCTGGAATCTTTCGGCTCTGATCGCTCTGGGGGCCTGCGTGTTGGTGTACGCAGCCATGTTCCTGTACCAGCGAATGGCACCGGCGACAAAAGAGCGCCTTCTGGACCGCTTGCCGCAACCGAAAGTGCTCGATGAGCTGAATTATCAGCTTATTATGTTCGGGTTTCTGTTTCTGTCGGCCGGTATTATTACCGGCGCGGTGTGGGCCAACTCCGCCTGGGGCCGATACTGGGGCTGGGACCCCAAAGAAACCTGGTCTCTGATCACCTGGTTCGTCTACGCCACCCTTCTTCATGCCCGGATGATGCGGGGCTGGCATGGCCGACGGATCGCCTACCTGTCCATCCTCGGTTTCATGGCGGTGCTGTTCACCTATTTCGGTGTCAACCTTCTGCCCGGATTGCACAGTTACGGTGCGATGGGCCAATAATTCCCTCGACAAAACCCTTGACAAAAACCCGTCCGGCGGATACATCATCGCATGAATTTTTCGCCCTGCCGCAGGGAATTCCGCAGTGGTCGCGGCTCAAGAATGCGGAGGGGCAAAGACAGCCTGCTGTGCCTGTATACGTCTGCCTGATGAGGCAGCGGCCTGTTGTGTTTTTTAACCGCCGGCTTTGCCATCGCGGTGAAGCCATGATGATTGCGACGGAGTGTCCATGAGTACGACAGAAGAGCACGCCAACGAGGTTCCCGCTGAAATAGCCGACAAAAAGGAGACAACACCCGAAACCAAAAAGGAATCCGCCATAGGGTACGTCATCCTTTTCTTTTTTGTCGGTTTGATCGCCAGCCTCATCGTCGGATGGATCATCTTCCCCAGACTCCTTTATTCCCAGAAAAGCCAGCCCTTTGACTTCAATCACGCCGTACACCTGGATCTGGTCGACGAGGGCTGTCAAAGTTGCCACTATTTCCGGGAAGATGGAAGTTTCTCCGGGGTACCCAAGTTGGCCCAGTGCATCGATTGCCATGAAGAGGTCAACGGCGAAGATCCCAATGAAGAAATTTTTGTCACCGAATATGTGTGGAAAGAACGGGAGGTGCCCTGGCTGATCTACTCCAAGCAGCCCAACTGCGTGTTTTTCTCCCATGTGGCCCACGTTTCTGAAGACAGCCTGTACGATGGCAAAGACTGTGTCACGTGCCACGGCTATCACGGTGAATCCGAGACACTGCGGCCCTATCAGTACAACCGGATTACCAACATCAGTCGGGATATCTGGGGGCACAGCATTGCCGGATTCGCGCGCAACTCCTGGGATCGGGCGAAGATGGACGACTGTGCCAAGTGTCATGCAGAGGCCCGTGACGCCGCCTCACGTCGGAATTTGAAAGCGCCCACCACCCGGTTCATCACGAACATCATCGATGTGGCGTTCCCGGGCACGCGACCTGCCGGAAAGGGCAGCAGCGTCCAGACCGAGCGGGGTGCCTGTTTCGAATGCCACAAGTGATGGGGGCCATCGATAACAGAACCAACCGATGCTGCCGAATACCGTCTTTGAGGGATTAAATCTATGAACATAGGCAGAAGAAGTTTCTTGTCGTTTTTGATCGGCGGAGCTGCCGGAACCGCTCTGTCTCCGTTGCCCTGGAAACTGACCGACGACATATCCATCTGGTCTCAGAATTGGCCCTGGACGCCGGTTCCGGCAACCGGTGAGGTTACCTACGCCAACACCACGTGTACATTGTGCCCCGGAGGGTGCGGTATTTCCGTTCGAAAGATCGACGAACGGTGCGTCAAAATCGAGGGCACACCGGGCCATCCCGTCAATGACGGCGGCGTCTGCCCACTGGGCAGTTCCGGGCTGCAGGTCCTGTACGGGCCGGCACGGATTAAAACACCCCTTAAACGGGTGGGCGAGAGAGGCCAGGGGCGCTGGATGGCCATTTCATGGGAGGATGTCCTCGCTGAAACCGCCGATAAACTCGCTGAGTTAAGAGAGGGCGGACAGCCTCAATCCGTGGCATGTCTTTCCGGAAGGACTTACGGCACGATGCCGTCGCTGTTGCAGCGATTCATGGCGGCCTACGGATCGCCCAATTTCATGACCGTTCCGTCCATGCGCGACTCCTATGCGCTGACATTTGCCGCGATGAACGGGCAAACGGCGATGGCCGGGTTCGATACGGAAAATACCGATTTTGTGCTGAGCTTCGGGTCCGGGATTATCGACGGGTGGGGATCTCCGGTGCGCATGTTCCGGGCAAACAGTTCCTGGCAGGGCGGACGCGGCAAGGTGGTGCAGGCAGAGCCCCGGCTTTCCAACACCGCCGCCAAGTCCGATATTTGGGCGCCCATCAGACCAGGGACCGACGCCGCCCTGGCGCTGGGCATGGCCCATGTCATCATTCTCGAAAAACGCTACCGCAGCGATTTCGTCAGCAACTATACGACCGGGTTCGACGCCTTCAAGACCATGGTTATGGCAGGCTACAGCCCTGAGAAGGTGGCGCAGATCACCGGCGTGGAGAAGAACACCATCGTTTCCCTGGCCCGAAGCTTTGCACGGGCCTCTCGGCCGCTCGCCATTTGCGGCAGGGGAAGGGGGGAAGTCCCCGGGAGCATGAACGAGTTTATGGCCGTCCACGCGCTCAATGCCCTGGTGGGCGGTATCAATCGGCCGGGCGGCGTCTGGGCACTGCCCGAACCGGGCTACATCCAATGGCCGGGTCCGGATCTGGATGCAGTCGCCATCGCCGGGGGTCGCCGACAGCGTCTCGACGGTGCCGGCAGCAGCAACCCTGCAGCGTCGCTGCCCAACCGTTTTTTCACAACGGTAGCCGCCGGAGAAGAGTATCCCATCGAAGCGATGTTTATCTCCGGGGCCAATCCCGACTTTGACTTTCTAAACAACCAGCGCGTCGCGGAGGCCATGGCCAAGATTCCGTTTGTGGTGAGTTTTTCCTCTCTCATGGATGACACCGCCAGAAACGCGGACCTGATTCTTCCCGATCATGTCTATCTGGAGCGCTACGAGGACGTTCCCGCACCCATGGGATTTCAGAGACCGATCATCGGGCTCTGCCGGCCGGCCGTTACACCGCAGTTCAACACCATGCACACCGGAGATGTGATCATTCAGCTGGCCCAGACCCTCGGGGGGACCCTGGCCGATGCCTTTCCATGGGACGACTACGAGGTCTGCCTCCAGGACACCCTTGGGGATCAGTGGGATACGCTGGTCGAGGAAGGCTACGCCATGGATGAGGGCTTCTCACCGGCCCCGTGGGCCGACATGTTCGGTTCCCGGAAGTTCGATTTTACCGCCGCCGGCATCCGAAACGGTTTTGTCCCGGTCCCCATCGCAGGCGACGATAGCACCTACCCGCTGGTCCTGATGCCCTACGACTCTATGCGTGTGGCCAGCGGAGCTATCGGCAATACACCGTTTATGACCAAAACCGTCGATGAAAACGTTCTCTTGCATGGCATGGCCTTTGTTCAGATCAATCCGGTGACAGCCGGGTCCCTTGGCCTGCGACAGGGGGACAAGGCCGAGTTGACCACACCCGCCGGCAAAGCCGAGGTCCGAACGGACCTTTTCGAGGGCATTATGCCCGGTGTGATCGCCATGCCGAGGGGGATGGGCCGGACGCCCTATGATAAGAAGCTGATGAAACACGGTGTCAGCACCAATCCCCTGGTGAGCTCGGTGGAAGACCCGATTTCCGGACTCGAGGCGGCATGGGGGGTCCGGGCAAAGCTGAGCAAAGCCTAAGGCCCGACGCCGGCCGAATCGATAATTGCGAAGGGTGAATCGCGCACCAAACACCACGAGGTTCTGAATGAAAGAGGCTACAACTCATCGGTATGGAATGGTGATTGATCTGGACAAGTGCACCGGCTGCGGCGCCTGCATGATCGCCTGCATGGCTGAAAACAACGTGCCGTTCCGGGACGACGAATCGGATAAGCTGCTTTCCCTCACCTGGATGCGGATTTTTCGATTGAACAATGGAAAGCCTTTTCCGGAGGCGGACGTCTGTTATCTGCCCCGGCCCTGCATGCACTGCGAAGGGGATCATGGTCATTCACCCTGCGTGTCGGTCTGTCCGGCCACCGCAACGGACTACAGCCGAGAAACAGGCATTGTCAGCCAGATATATACCCGCTGTTTCGGTTGCCGCTACTGCATGGGCGCCTGCCCCTACAAAGCGCGGTTATTTAACTGGTGGGATCCGGTCTGGCCGGATGGTATGGAAAAATTCCTCAACCCCGATGTCTCACCCCGGGTGCGGGGTGTCGTCGAAAAATGCAGCTTCTGCTACAATCGATATCAACTGGCGAAAAACAAGGCCTTTCTGGAGGGGCGACGGGAACTGGAAGAGAACGAATACCAGACGTCCTGCACCCAGGCCTGTCCGGCCGGCGCCATTGTCTTTGGGGATTTGAACAACCCCCATCATCAGGTTCACCAGCTGGTCGATCCGGACATGGCCCATGGGGGGCGTCCGCGCAATCCCAACGCATTTCGGATCCTCGAGCGTTTGGGCACCAATCCCAAGGTCTACTACCTGTCCAGCCGGGAGTGGGTGCGGCGATCCGGAGACAACACCATCGAGGGGGAAGGCAAGCTTAAGAGCCACTGACTGGGATATTCCATAAACCCAAGTAACCGCAGAGAATTGGGAGTTTATAACGCATGGATAGAGCACTTATACCCGATGGCGTCCAACGCGATCCGTTGTGGAAATTTATCCTGAAGCTGGGTCCGGTCGTTGCCGTTCTGATCTGGGGCGTGGTCGCCATGTTCCTGTGCTGGATCAAGGGGCTGAATCAGACCAACATGAACAACTACTACGGATTCGCACTATGGATCTGGGCGGATCTTGCGGTGATCGCCCTTGGCGGCGGGGCCTTCTTCACCGGTTTCCTCAGATACCTCGTCGGTAAGGATGATTTGAAATATATCATCAATTTTGCCGTGCTTGTCGGTTTTATCTGTTACAGCTCGGCACTGTTGATTCTGGCCATCGACATCGGCCAACCCCTGCGAGGCTGGTTTATCTTCTGGCATGCGAATGTGCACTCCATGCTGACCGAGGTGGCGTTCTGTCTGTCCGCCTATTTTGGTGTTCTGACCATCGAGTACATTCCGCTGGTTCTGGAAAACCGCCAGCTCGACCGGGTGCCCTTTTTTCATCACCTGAGCCATAATATGCATGGTATCATGGCGGTGTTTGCGGCCACCGGCGCCTTCCTGAGCTTCTTTCACCAGGGCTCCCTGGGCGGTGTGGCCGGTGTACTGTTCGGACGCCCCTTTGCCTTCCGTGAGCATGTCTTCATCTGGCCCTGGACCTTTTTCCTGTTCACCTGGTCGGCTGCCGCATACGGGCCAAGCTTTACGATCATGCTGCTCAAGATCACCGAGAAGATCACCAACAAAAGGCTGGTTAAAGATAATGTGGTGCAGTTGCTGGCCAAAATATCCGGCTGGATGATTCTGACCTACATCATTGCCAAGATCATCGACACCTGGTACTGGGCGGCGGTCACGGCCCCCTCAAAGGGTTTCACCCTCATAGATTTTTATTCGAACAACGCCTTTTACGGATTATGGATTTTGTTTCTCGAGATCGTCGTGGGGGGGGTGATTCCGGCCATTATTCTCGTTAGCGATAAGGGACGCAAAAATGCCAAGCTGCTTTTTCTTGCGGTGGTGTTGGGCGTCATCGGTGTCTCCGTGAACCGGTGGGTGATGGTGCTCCAGGTCATGGCGGTTCCGATCATGCCTTTTGACCAGTGGGCGCTGTATCTGCCCAGCTGGCAGGAGGTGGCCACAACGCTTCTGCCGGTGGCCTACGGTGTTATCCTGATTGCCCTGTCCCACCGGTACCTGCCGGTGTGGCCCCAGGAGCGGGAACTGAATCCGATCGACGCACCGTCGGCACCCGAAGCGGCGGTGGCCGAAGACATCGACGAAGCGGCCGAGGCCGCCCCGGAAGGGGATTTGGCGCCGGCTCAGGCATAAGAAGACCAGGAGGAGGATAGAGGATGTTTCCGTTTAACTTCGAGTGGATCTGGGACATGTCGCATGTGGTGTTCATGGGCGGCCTTTGGTACGCACTCAACATCATCGGCATCGGCATGACCTTCTGCATCATCAAGGCGATATACGATACGGTAAAGGGAAAAGACGACGGGCATCACGCGGAGCACTGATAACGTTACGCATATGCATCAAAAGCGCTCCATCCGGATCTATGGTCGGGGGAGCGCTTTTTTATTTCCAACAGTTGCAGGTTCCAGGATACAAGACACAAGATGCATCCTGTATCCTGTATCCTGTATCTTGTATCCTGTATCTTGAATAAACCCGGCCGACGGGCAAACGGGCAAACGGGCTAACGGGCCCACGGGATGCTGGATGCTTGAAGTCAGAGGTCGGAGGTTGGAGGCCTGCCCGTCCGCCTGAGGCGGATGAATCTTTGGCGGGCTCAGGGAGCAAGGCTCAGGGCTTAGGGCGCAAGGTTTAGGGTTCAAGGCTTGCCTGTCCGCCTGAGGCGGGTAAACCTTGGTCGCCTTTGGCGCCGCCGGAGGCGGGTAAACCTTTGGCGGGGTGGAGATCAGAGGTTGGAGGTTGGAAAACGCAGGACAGAAGACAGAGGTCAAAGGGCACAGGACAGAAGGCAGAGGACAGCTAAAACATCAGGAACACGGGCCAATCCCGCCTTGGCGGGGCAAACGGGCAAACGGGCGAACGGGCCCACGGGCCAACGGGCTGACGGGCTAACGGGCCGACGGGCGAACGGGATACTGGATGCTGAATACTACAATCGAAGATACAGGATGCAGGGTGCAAGACGCATGAAACCGGCATCCGGATGTTTATTTCTTTTGCCTGAATCCTGAGTCTTGGATCTTGTATCTGAGGGTAACCGGCCAAACCGGCAAACCGGCCAGCCGGCCAACGGGCCTACGGGCTAACGGGCCAACGGGCAAACGGGCCAACGGGCCCACGGGACAACGGAACCATGGACAAGATCATAGTTGAAGGCGGACGACAGCTGAAGGGTACCGTACGCATCAGCGGTGCCAAGAATGCCGCTTTGCCGATTTTAACGTCATCCCTGCTTTGCGACGGCAGCTGCACCTATTCCAACGTTCCCATGCTTCGGGATATCCGGAGTATTCAACAGCTCTTGGAGCACCTCGGGGCGGTCATCGAGGTTGAAAACCACACGGTCAGGATTCACACCGGCGGGTTGAACCAACACGAAGCGCCCTATGACCTCGTGAGAAAGATGAGGGCCTCCATTCTGGTACTCGGACCGATTCTCGCTCGCATGAAACGCGCCCGTGTGTCGCTGCCCGGAGGCTGCGCCATCGGTGCCCGGCCCATCAACCTGCATCTGAAAGGGCTCTCATTGTTGGGCGCGACCATCGGCATTGCACACGGGTATGTCGAAGCCGAAGCCGACCAGTTGACGGGTGCCGAGATTTATCTGGACACCGCCACGGTGACGGGAACCGAAAACCTGATGATGGCGGCAGTGCTCGCAGAAGGCACCACCATCCTGCGAAACGCGGCGCGGGAGCCGGAGATTGTTGCCCTGGCGGATGTCCTGCGTCAAATGGGAGCGATCATCCAGGGCGACGGCACGTCGGTGATCACCATCGACGGCGTGTCCGAGCTTCAGCCGGTCTCCGTGTCGATCATCCCGGATCGCATTGAAACGGGCACCTTTATGGTCGCTTCGGCCCTCACCGACGGCGACATCACCATTGTCGGCTGCCAACCGGAGCATCTCGGCGCCTCCATCAACAAGCTCCGCCAAACCGGTGCCAGAGTGGACGTCACCGACGACACGATCCGGGTATACGGCACGAAAGACATCATCAGCGTGGACGTCCAGACGCTGCCCTATCCCGGGTTTCCCACCGACATGCAGGCACAGTTCATGGCTCTGATGTCCGTGGCCAACGGTCAGAGTATTATCACCGAAACGATATTCGAGAATCGCTTTATCCATGTCAGCGAACTCAAGCGTATGGGGGCAGATATCACGATATCCGGAAACACCGCCCTGGTGAGGGGGGTTCCTAACCTCTCCGGTGCCCCGGTGATGGCCACCGATCTGAGGGCCAGCGCGTCCCTGATACTTGCCGGGATGGTGGCCCACGGAGAAACCCACATCAGCCGGGTGTACCATCTTGACAGAGGGTACGAGGGCATCGAAAACAAATTCCGGAACCTCGGGGCCGCCATCCGGAGGGAACCCGAGTGAGCTATGGGGCTTTCCCAAATGCCTAAATTGACTGAAATGCCTAAAATGCCTAAAATTGTTTAATTGAGAAATCGGGGTGTTTTCCTCACCAGCATCAGGTGAAAAACCTTTTTAATCCGACACATCTCTGCTATAAGTAAGACTCCTCCCACCTGAAACAGCTCAGCAGCCCCTATTTCAAACACTGTTTCCCCACCCCTATTGTGCCGTGAGCACGCACAACCTGACAGACCGCGACAGCGGCAAACCGTACCGGCGTCCGATGGTGCCGCTGGCCATCGCCCTGATGACCGGCATCGCCCTGGGTGGGACGGTGTCCGGATACCGTCCGGCGGCCTGGGGGATCGTCTCATTCTATGCCGCTGTTGTGTTATATGGCTATTTCAGACGGCGGGAAGGGTCGGTCGCACCCCTGGTCCTGGTGGCCTCCCTCGGATACCTGTCTATCCAGCCCATTCTAGATCCCCAATTGCCTGAGAACCACCTCATCCGGTTCGTCGGGAAAGCGCCTGCCCGGATCGTCGGAATCGTGTGTGATCTACCGAGCAGACGCTCCTACCGAACCACCTTCATCGTGCAGGCCGAACATATCGGGTGGCGCCCGGGTGTCGACCAACCGGCTGTGGGCCGGCTGCGAGTGACGGCAATTGGCCCCTCCCCGCATATCCGGCCCGGGGATCGTATGACGTTTCATGCACGGCTGCGGAAGCTCAGGAATTTTAATAATCCAGGAAGATTTAACTACGTTCGATACATGGCCTGCCGAAAGGTGCGCGTGTCGGCATATGTCCGGGGGGGCGACATCCGCATTACGGCTGCCGCCGCCGGAAACGGATTGTGGATGCACATCGACCGCCTCCGACTGGGCATCGCCTCCTGGATCGACAGGCATGCCGCCACCGGCCTTGGCGCGGGTGTACTGAAAGCCCTGCTTGTTGGTGATCGTACCGGAATTCCGTCGGACCTGCGCAACGGCTTCAACCGGACCGGTCTCGGCCATTTGCTGGCCATTTCCGGACTGCACATCGGGATTATCGCGGCCGCTGCGTTCTTCATCTTTCAGCAACTGTTCTCCTTTTCGCCACTTTTTCTGCGTAACGGCTGGGTGCGAAAAGGAGCGGCAGTGCTGGCCATGATTCCGGTGATCGGATACGGGCTGGTGGCGGGGATGTCTCCGTCGACACAACGGGCTGTTTTGATGGTGCTTGTCTTTCTTCTGGCCACCCTGGCAAACAGGGAACAGGATTCGATCAACACGCTTGCTTTTGCCGCCCTGCTGCTGTTGGTGATCGATCCGGGAGCGCTCTATTCCATCTCCTTTCAACTATCCTTTTCGGCGGTAGCGGTGATCCTGTATGGTCTTCGCCGGCTGAACGGCGCTGGTGACCCGCCCCAGGGGCCTGCACGGCAGATTCTGAAGAAACTGCTGCTCTTTATGGTGGTGTCTTTTTTGGCAACGATGGGAACGCTGCCCCTGACACTCTTTTATTTTAACACGGTCTCCACGGTCGGCGTTTTATTCAACCTGCTCGCGGTGCCCCTGATCGGGTTCGGCGCCGTGCCCATGGGACTGCTGGGTTTATGCCTGATACCGTTATGCGAGTCGGCAGCCGCCACAGTACTTCATATTTCGGAAGCGCTTGTGTCCATGGTGATTCTGGTGATTCAGCATGTTGATGACCTGCCGACCGTCGCCGTCGAGGGGTTTACACCGACCGTGTTAGAAATCATCCTTTACTACGTGCTCCTTTGGGGGATGGTCAACCTGCGCCAAACCGGATTTGCCCGGATACTGGTCTGTGTCGCGCTGTTTGCCGGAGGTGCGGACGCATGTTATTGGGTGCAGCAGCGGTTCTGGCACCGGGATTTTCGGGTCACGGTAATCGACGTGGGGCAGGGTAGTGCGTCACTTCTGGAATTTCCAAAGGGTCGATGTATGCTCATCGATGGCGGTGGGGCCTCTGATAATACAGCCTTCGATGTGGGGCAACGTGTGGTCGGGCCGCTGCTGAGACGAAAGCGTATCGGCACGGTCGACACCATCGTACTGTCCCACCCCAATAGCGACCACCTGAACGGCCTCCTGTATATCCTTGGGCATTTCAATGTCCATCAAGTCTGGACAAACGGACAGGGGGCCCCCATTGCGGGATACCGGCGCTTTACAGAAATCATCACCACCCGGGGTATCGATGCACCGGAATTTGATCATATTCCCAAACGCTCGGATATCGGTGGGGTCATTTTGGAGATACTCTATCCTCCCGGCGGGTTTCACCCTAACACGCCGGGCCGGTTGCGGCGGAACACCAACAACAATTCCATAGTGATCAAGGCCACATTCGGAGATACCGCCTTTCTTTTCCCGGGCGATATCATGGCGAAAGCAGAGCAAGAGCTGATCGCTCGGCATGGCGAAGGCCTGCGCAGTAACATTTTTACGGCGCCCCATCACGGCAGCCGCAGTTCCAGCACCGTGGGATTCCTGAAGGCCCTGGATCCGGAATGGGTGATCGTCTCTTCCGGTCGCAAGGGAGGCCGGTACTTTCCGCATCCGACCATCATTGGCAGGTATCGCAGCCACAGGATCCGTATGCTTCGCACCGATACCCACGGCGCCGTGTCCCTCCGGATCGACCCCCATGGCTACTCGGTGAGCACGTATCTTCCGATTGCGGAATACCCGCGATGACCCAATGGGTGAAGCGCCTGTCGCCTCTTTTTTTAGTTGGTAGAATTATTACATTCGGAACGGAATTCTGACTGTTGCTATAGACGCAGTTTTTGAATAAATAAGCGCTGGAGCTCCCGCATGGGCGGCGAATATAGGTTCATGTATAGGTTCGACGGATGACAGCGCTATCCATTCAACTGAGCCGCAAACGGCTCGAATCGTTATACCGGAAGTACAATCGCCGGCGTTATGTGCACCCGGACCCGATTGAGCTGGTTTATGCCTACGGTCGCATCGAAGATCGAGAGATCGCCGCATGGATTGCCGCTTCCCTGGCATACGGCCGGGTCCATCAGATTCTAAAAAGCGTCGGCGTTGTACTCGAAAAGATGGGGGATTCTCCCTGCCACTATCTTCAGACGGCACCATCCCGGATGCTGAACCACGATTTTTTGGGTTTTGTCCACCGGTTTGCCACCGGAGCGCATGTTGCCGGAATGCTGTGTGGCCTTAAGCAGGTGATCCTGGAATACGGAACCCTGGGCGAATGCTTTGACGCCGGGCTTGGCAAAAAGGATGATACTGTGCTGCCGGCCCTGAGACGGCTGATCGACAGGATATACCACGGGGTGTCCGGCGATCCGGGGCATTTGCTGCCGCGCCCGGAACGGGGAAGCGCCTGCAAGCGACTGAACCTGTTCCTGCGGTGGATGGTGAGACAGGACCGGGTAGATCCCGGGGGATGGAAAACGATACCGGCAGCCAAATTGATTGTTCCTCTGGATACCCATATGCACCGGCTCGGATTAATGGCCGGGATGACCTCCCGACGCCAGGGGAACATGCGCACGGCTCTGGAGATAACGGAAAAATTCAAGAGGTTTTCCCCTGATGATCCGGTTCGGTATGATTTTGCGCTCACCCGGATCGGTATTCGGGGCGATCCGGAGTTCAGGGAATTGTTCGACGATCGGGTTTAATTCACAGCAACGTTAATCCGCTGAAAGTCAAGAAAGAATTTTGGGTTAGGTCATGTCCAAAGCCAATGTCAGATTCGAGTACGGATTAACGTTGCGGTAATATTCATACGATGGCGGATAAGCTGAAATTTCTTTTCCTGGAGCCGTTTTTCGGAGGGTCCCATAGGGACTTTGCCGAAGGACTCGTTGCCCATTCCCGGCATCACATTGATCTGGTCACCCTGCCGGCCCGTTTCTGGAAATGGCGCATGCGCGGCGCTGCAATTACATTTGCGCGAAAGATCGGCTCCCTGGAAGGGTATGACGGCCTTGTTCTAACGGATTTGATGAGCCTGGCGGATTTCAAGGCTCTAACGCCGCCGCCGTTTCCACCGTCACTGGTATACTTCCACGAAAACCAGCTCACCTACCCCCTGGCCCCGGGTGAACGCATGGACTATCAGTTCGGCTTTACCGGCCTTACCACAGCCCTCACCGCAGACCGGTTATTGTTCAATTCTTACTTTCACAGAGATGCGTTTTTCGAGCAGCTGCCTTCTTTTCTGAACATGATGCCCGAATATGTCCCGGGATGGGCCATTGACGCCATCCGAGAGAAATCGGCCGTACGTTATCCCGGGTGTCATTTTCCCATGACATTGGCATTGCCGGATCACCGGGATAAAATTCCGGTAGTCATCTGGAATCATCGCTGGGAGTTTGACAAGAACCCGGATGCATTTTTTAATGCTTTGGAAAGACTGGTGGCACAGGATGTCGATTTCAGGCTGGCGATTCTCGGTGAGAATTTTCAGGCCGTACCCAAAGCGTTCATTCGGGCCAGGGAGCAATTCAGCGGCAGAATACTTCGCTATGGATATGAAGCAAAACGCGAAGACTACCAGAGATGGCTCCGGAGGGGGCGTGTGGTCGTCAGTACCGCCGATCAGGAGAATTTTGGAATCTGGTTATAAAGAAAGCCCAAGTGAATTAATTTTGTAGAAGTAAATCAGCTTGGATTCCACTTTTAATTTGTCTACAGGTTATCTTAGCCGATGAAGCGACTTGTTCTACAATTCGCATGAATTT
>Ga0209786_1000137_pt1 | contig 31075 bp, 24 predicted proteins | sample WorMetilvaeELBA2_FD_187405 | JGI IMG/M metagenome (GOLD analysis project Ga0209786, IMG submission 187405) | Marine gutless worms symbiont microbial communities from Max Planck institute for Marine Microbiology, Germany - Olavius ilvae ELBA.2... ...
ATGGCCTTTGTGATGTCTATTTTTGCAACCAGAAAATTTCGCAACTAAATGTAAAAGAACAATGAAACACAAAAAGTGTTACCCATGTCTCCGAACACATGTAACCCTTGTCCCCGGTCCATACAAGGGGGGAGGCTGGGTGGGGGCGGAATATCGTTTTTCCTCCGAATTACATGAAGTGACAAATGACGGACCCGGAACAACAAACCTTATCGGATGAAAGAGACAACGGCATCCAGCTCTGCCTGCTGGCCAGCGGCAGCCGCGGCAACGCATTTTATCTGAGCGACAGGGATACGAGCCTGCTGGTGGACGCCGGTCTGTCCGGCAAGGAAATCGAACGTCGAATGGCGCTGCGAAACCTGCGGCCGCAGGATCTGGACGCCATCGTCGTTTCCCACGAGCACATGGATCACATTCAGGGCGTGGGGGTTCTCGCCCGCCGCTACCACTTGCCGATATTCCTGTCGTCCGGGACCCGGGAGGCGGCCCGCGGCCACCTTGGGAAAATCACTGAGATCGAATCCTTTATTTGCGGGGCGTCTTTTCAAATCGGCCGGTGGGCCATCCGACCATTTGCCACATCCCACGATGCCCAGGAATCCGCCGGGTTTACCTTCCAGCAACACGGGATGAAGATCGGCATGGCCACAGACCTGGGGGCCGCCACCGCGCTGGTTCGGGAGCATCTTAAAGATTGCCGGATCCTCATACTGGAAGCCAACCACGACATGGAGATGCTCGAATCGGGGCCCTATCCATGGCATCTCAAACAACGGATCAAAAGCCGGCTCGGCCACCTGTCCAATACCGCATCCCGGGATCTTATCGGCGAGCTGCTCCACGACCGGCTCGACCACATTATCCTGGCCCACCTCAGCCAGACCAACAACACCCCGGAAAGGGCGCGTGACGCCGTCGCTCCGGTGCTAAACGGACATCGAGCCAGCCTCTCTGTGGCCGTTCAGGACACCCCCTCCCGGTTATTTCATCTATAGCTTTGGCCTCATCGGAATCGGGGTCGGGGTCGGAATCGGTATCGTCATCAAAGAACTGTTAGGGGTCAAACCTATCAATCACACGCTATTGCAATATTCGTTTTCAATGAGTATGGATAACATCACTTGTGTCTTGCACCCTCGTGGCACACCACCATATAGCGTTTGCTATAACTCCCACAAATATCAAATTTTCGTTATCCAAAGATACGGAACGCTTATCTAAATGGAGACAGACAATGAAGAACAGAAAATTGACAATTGCAATCGTAGCAGTGGTCGCCATCGCGGCACTGACAGCGCTGGGCGGCCCGGCGTTGGCGCAGGAATATACGCCGGACAAGGGCCAGGCGGTCAAACAGCCGAAACCCTATTCCCCGTTCGTGGATCAACACTTCCCGCAGAAGGTGCTCTTCGGCGATACCCACTTCCACTCAGCACTGTCCGTTGACAGCGGCATGATCGGGAACACGCTCGATCTGGAAACCGCCATCCGTTTCGCAAGGGGTGAAGAGGTCCGTACCAACGGCGGGCAGCGGGCAAAATTGATCCGCCCGCTGGATTTCCTGGTGCTCTCGGACCACGCCGAGTACCTCGGCATCGCCGATCTCCTCAACAAGGGAGATCCCGCTCTGCTTGCGAGCCCCGTGGGCAAGGGGTGGTACGAAGCCATGCAAAAAGGCGGCGATGCCGCCTGGACGGCCGCGCTAGGGATGATGGCCGACTTCGCGAGCGGGAAACCTAAATACAAGGACGCCAAGGTCGAGCGCTCGGTCTGGGATCGGGTCGTCGACACGGCCTCCAAATACAACGATCCCGGCGCCTTCACCATCCTCAACGGTTACGAATGGTCCTCAACCGTCGACGGCGACAACCTGCACCGGGTGGTGGTGTTTCGGGACGGGCCCGAGCGGGTGAAGCAGATCCTGCCCTTCTCCGCATTCGACAGCCAGGATCCCGAGGCTCTCTGGGCCTTTCTGGCCGACTACGAGAAAAAGACCGGCGGCAGCGCGTTTTCGATCCCGCACAACGGCAATGTCAGCAACGGCATCATGTACGCGGAAACCGTCAACGGCAAGCCCATGACCAGGGACTATGCCGAGCGCCGCGCTCTCTGGGAACCACTGATGGAGGCCACCCAAGAGAAGGGCGACGGCGAGTCGCACCCCGCGCTTTCCCCGGACGACGAGTTCGCGGATTTTGAGAACTGGGACACGGTCAATGCGAATGGGGACCCCAAGACACCCGATATGCTTCAATACGAGTATGCGCGGTCTGCGCTTAAGATCGGGATTCGTCTGGAAGGCGAGCTTGGAGCCAATCCCTTCAAGTTCGGGATGATTGGAAGCACCGATAGTCACAGTTCGCTCTCCACCACCCGCGAAGACAACTATTTCGGCAAGCTTCCGAACGAGGAGCCCTCGGCCAAGCGTTACTCAGAGGTGTTTCTGCGCGACAGGCAAAAGAAGCCCGTCCTTTACGCCTGGCAGTTGGGCGCCTCTGGAAGGATCGGCGTCTGGGCGCGCGAGAACACACGCGCGGAGATCTTCGATGCGATGAAGCGCAAGGAGGTCTTCGCCACCAGCGGAAGTCGTATGATTGTGCGCGTGTTTGGCGGCTGGGATTTCAACGCTGACGAAGTCGAGCGACCCGATTTCGCCCGTACGGGCTATGCCCGCGGCGTGCCGATGGGTGGTGACCTCACGAACGGCCCTGCAGGCAAGGCGCCATCGTTCATGATCCGCGCGCTCCGCGATCCCGACGATGCCAACCTCGATCGCATCCAGGTCATCAAGGGCTGGTTGGACAGCAAAGGCAAAACCCACGAGCGCATCTATGACGTGGCGGTCTCCGACGGCCGCAAGATCGGGCGCGACGGCCGCTGCAAGACGCCGGTCGGCAGCACGGTGAACGTCGCCGATGCGAGCTACACCAACACCATCGGTGATCCGTTACTAACGGCACATTGGGTCGATCCGGAGTTCGATCCCAAACAACGCGCCTTCTATTATGTGCGCGTGATCGAAATCCCGAAGCCGCGCTGGACGGCGCATGACGCGAAGTTCTTCAAGGTGAAGATGCCGGACAACATCCCGATGACCGTTCAGGACCGGGCCTATACCTCACCGATCTGGTACACGCCGTAAACCGGATTTCGATGGACTGGATCCGAGAGTGTCGAGCGCCGTTCAGTATGTTCGTCAATTTGAGAATCCGCCTTGACGGGAGGAGGGGCCTATGGCTGAACCAACGTTGATGGACAAGACCTACAGTATCATTATAAAAGGGTTCGTGGAGACGGGGCAGGCGCCACACTACACGGAGATTACGGCCGAGCTGGGCGTTTCTCCCAGGGAAGGCCGTCAAGCCCTCCGCAAGCTCTTCTCGATCCGCGGTTTGCCCGGCTGGCTCTATCCCAAGGTCGACACCGTGGTCTCCATGGCCCCTTTCAATAATCTCCCAACACAGTACCGAATCACCATCGATGGGGAGCAGAAGTGGTTTGCCCAGTGAGCGTTCGAATCGCTGGCGGTCTGCTGGCTCTTTCCCGGTAAGACGGTGCAAGTCGACTCTGTATGCCTCGATTGCGGTGAACCCGTACAGGTCAAGGTAAAGGACGGCAAGTTTGAGTCGAGGGATCCGGAAGGGCTCATCGGTTTTGTGGCCCTCCCCTTCGCGAGGTGGTTGTTAAACGTCCCCTACGCGTGAAGCACCATGAACTTCTTCCGGTCGGAAGAACATCTTCGCAGGTGGGAAGGCTACGAGGAGAAGATGGGGGAGGGGAAGATCACCCTGGATTCACTCATACAGCTCTTTGGGGAGCCCTACTTCACGAACCGAGGCAGGCCGGACTACATCTCGCACTTCAGCGAGTACATGGCAGGCCTCGTGGGCGGACTCGACAAGCTCCCGGATGCGGGAGGCTTCTGGAAATTGTCGTCCTTTCAGACGGCGGCCTTCAACCTGGCAATGAAGCTGGGACTATTGTAGACGCACCACCCGTGTCCGATCCCGGTCGGGCGCGGGCTGCCCCGCCGGCAAGTTCCCAGAATCAGCCTCAAGACATCTTCCAGAACTGGACCCCCATCATCCCCGGGGCCAAGGGTGACTTGGCCGCGACCGCTATCTCTTCACCAGTTTTCAAGCGTTTAACCCCAAGAAAACCGTATTACGGCACTACCACAAGTTATTCCATCAAGTGGCAAAAACGGGACTCTTTTTTCTATAAGTCACCTTTGGTACTAGACTTTAGTAAAGCGGTCCAAAAGGCTTTTTTTATCATGTTCATCCTGTAAATCCTGTCTAATTCCATTTGTACGAGTTTATCAGTTGTACGAGTTCATCAGTTGATGTATATGAGACATTTGCATATAAATGTCGAATCAATTGATTTCAAACGATTTTTTGCGAGAATCAACCCGAGCATTGCTTTGACAACCTTTGAGCAATCAAAGTTTGATTTTATTAGCCAATGGCATCAACCAAGCAAAATGTTATTTATCAGGGGAACTTGGTAATTTCCGTTGAAACGCTTCCGGGGTATCCCCATCCGGTGGCTATCAAGAAGCCTTCCAAACGCCACCCATCCCGGCGAATCCTTCGATCCCTGGAAAAGGAATACGAGAGGACCCGCACCCTTGATGCGGTCGAGGGTGTCCGCAAGGCCTTGGGGCAGAAGTTGTTCGAGAATCAACCCGAATTGTTCCTGGAATATATCGATGGAGAGACCCTGCGGGATACTATCGCCAGACAAACACTCGATCTGCGTTCAAAATTAGAAATAGGCGTCGATCTGGCCCGCATCCTGGGAAAAATCCATCAACAGGATGTTATCCATCTGGATCTCAACAGCAAAAATATTCTTATCGGAAACGGGCAGCAGGCGGCCCATATAATTGATTTCGGTGCTGCTTCGCATATTGACCGGAATGGGCAGCAAAAAGTCCGGCCCGACCAGCTGTTGGGCACCTTGCCCTACATCGCCCCGGAACAGACCGGCAGAATCAACCGTGTTGTGGATGAACGCTCGGATCTGTATTCTCTTGGTGTGGTTTTGTATGAACTCATGACCGGGCAATTGCCATTCAATTCAAAAGATCCGCTGGAGCTTATCCACCAACACATTGCCCGGATGCCCGTCTCGCCGTCTGAGATATCGGATCTCCCTGAAGTGATCAGCGCCATCATTTTGAAGCTGCTTAACAAAAACGCAGAAGACCGTTATCAATCAGCAGCCGGAGTTCAAGCCGATCTGGAGCAGTGCCTGCAGCGCTTGAAGCCTGAGGATAGCATTGACGATTTCCCGCTGGCAGAGGGCGATTATTTTCGCCGGCTGGTATTTCCTCAGAAGCTTTATGGTCGTGAAAGCGAACGGAAGGAATTGGAGAACGCTTACGAACGTGTTTGCCGGGATACCTCCTCAATCGTGTTTGTCGGTGGTTATTCCGGGATTGGCAAGACGGTTCTGGTTGAAGAAATACGGCGACCGGTGTCAGAAAAAAGCGGCTACTTAATACAGGGGAAATTCGACCAGTTGGTCACCACACCTTACGCAGGGATCAGCCAGGGATTGGACCTATTGGTTTCCCAGCTCCTGACGCAAACCGAAACCCAGCTTGCCGCATGGCGGTCGAAGATTCTGGAAGCGGTGGGGCCAAACGGCAGGGTGCTGACGGATGTGATTCCCAGTCTGGAACTGGTCATTGGCCCCCAACCGGCCGTGCCGGACTTGAGCGGACAGGAAGCGCAGAACCGTTTCAATTATGTCTTTCAGCGCTTCTTTGGTGCGATCGCTCGGAGCGAGCATCCGATTTGCCTCTTCCTGGACGATTTACAGTGGGTCGATCCGGGCTCACTTGGCTTGCTGAAGGCCCTGTTCACCAGCCCTGACCTTGCTCATCTCCTCGTCGTTGGTGCATACCGTGACAACGAGGTTCATGCAGACCATCCCTTGATGATGCTCATCGCAGATTTGGAAAGGGCTGGCGCCAACCTGAAGCGGATGACCCTGCCAAAGCTAGCGGAAGCCGATGTCGAAGCGCTGATTTCAGACGCTCTGCGGCGTGATCCCGGTGAGATCCGGGAGCTTACCAGGCTGGTCTATGCCCAGACAGATGGAAACCCGTTCTTCACCCGCCAGGTGCTGCGTAGTTTGGTAGATCAGGGCCTCCTCGCGCTCGATACCGCCGCCGGCCACTGGCGTTGGGATATGGATGACCTCAGGGACCTGGATGTCACGGCCAGCGTTGTCGAACTGCTGGTGGGCAAGCTGAAGGAGCTCCCCGCTGACACCCAGGAGACACTCAAGGTGGCGGCCTGTGTTGGGAGCCAGTTTGACATCGCCACCCTGACGGTGGTCACCGCAGGAGATGACGACGCAATCCTCGATCATGTCCGCGAAGCGGTCAAGGCGGGTTTGATCTGGGAACGCGATGATCGTGGCTTCTTCGTCCACGACCGTGTCCAGGAAGCGGCCTATACCCTGGTGCCGATAGAGGAGCGTGATCGTTTGCATCTCACGATTGGCCGACACCTGCTGCAAAGACATCGCGCGAGTGATCACGAGCAGGATCTTTACCGGATTGTCGATCAGTTGAATCGTGGACTCCACCTGGTCGAAGATGAGCAGGAGCGAATGCAGATAGCCCGGTTGAACCTGCAGGCGGCTGGAGCTGCCTATCAGGCCAGCGCCTTCGAGACCGGGCTGGCCTACGCCCAAGCCGGGATCGAGTTAGTCGGTGAAACCGGCTGGGAACAGCGCTACCAGCTCACCCTGGCGCTGAACGAGCGAGCGGCGTTGCTGGCAAACGGGGCGGGTGATATTCCGGCTATGGAACAGCACAGCGAGCACGTGCTTCAGTGTGGACGTGATCCCCTGGACCTGGCGCGGATCCAAAGGCTGCACATCGAGTTCCTCTTGTCCTCAAAGCGTTTCGATGAGGCGATTGACTTCGGGCTGGAGGCCCTGAGCACCCTTGGGCAGGAGTTCCTGTCCAACCCGGACATGGCGTTCGCCACTGCGAAGCTGTCGGAGTTGTTGGATCGACTCGAACGCGAGCCCCCCGATTACTTTTCCATGCCGCGTCTGTACGATCAGGATCCAGAGTTGCTCGCAGTATCGGAGATCCTGTTGCCCGTCGCGAATGCGGCCTTTATCTCTCGTCCCGCTCTGGCTCCTTTGTTTTTCATACGCGCTCTGGAGCTTTCGCTCGAACACCAGCTTCTGCCGGAATCCACGCCTGTGAGAATCGCCGTGGCGGGTTTGTACGCCAACGCCCTCCTGGGAAAGGTTGATGTGGCGTATGCATTCATTGAGACAGCGGTGGAGCTCGCGAGTCGGCCTGCCTTTCACACCTCCCTTTTCTCAGCTTTGCACGTTCACGCTTTATACAACTATTTTTGGCGAAACCCCCTGCGGGAGACCCTGGACCTATTCGACCGCGTGCTTCAGATTGCCCACGACTTTGGCAACAACGAATTCGTCTCCTATGCGACGTTCGGCTGGTCCAAGCACGCATTCTATGCTTCCATAGAGCTGGCACACGTCGAGGAACACGCCCTCAGGCTTCGTGCCTTTGTCGACGGTATCCAATACGTTACCCAGAGCCGGTGGATCAACGTTATCGTGACCGCAGCGCAGGTGTTGCGTGGAAGCTCATCGGCCCGTGTTACCACCTGGCGGGGGGGAGCCTTTGACGACGGCCGGGATCTGCCGGAAATGGATCAGTCAGGGGACCAACTGGGTCTCCTCTTTACATATTGTGCCAAAGCCTGGCTCGCCACTCTTTTTGGCGATCACGAAGGCGTTGAAGAATATTCTGACCTGTCCAGCTCCTTCCTGGTAGCAGGCCCCAGCTGGGTGGAGAACGCCATCGTCCCGTTCGTCTGCGGACTTCGGTACGCCAGGGAGCTGCGCGGGAATCCCGACAGGCCCGAGAGCGAGCAGGCGCTCAAGGAGCAGCTCGACCTGCTCGAGCGCTTTGCCGGCCTGGCCCCGATGAACTTCGCTCACAAGCTCTCGCTGGTGCAGGCGGAGGTGTACCGTGCTCGAGGTGAGGTGCTTCAGGCCATGCAGACCTACGAGCAAGCCAGCCAGGGCGCAAGAGAAAACGGCTACCTGAATGAAGCGGGGTTGGCCCATGCCCTCGCCGCCGAGTTCTTTCAAGACCTTGGCCTGCACCAGGCAGCGCTTCACAATGCAGAGCAGGCTGTACAGGCCTGGCGGAGCTGGGGCGCCCATACGCTTGTCGAAAGCCTGGGCCGGCGCTTGCCGGGTCTTCTGGAGCCTTCCGATGTGTCGTGGCAGAGTTCCAGCGACGCCGGCAAGGTACACACAACCATCACCCAACACATTACCCCCATCCAATTGGATATGGAAAGTATTATCAGTGCTTCGCAAGCACTATCCTCCGAAACTGATCTTGATCAGCTTCTCATGAAAATGATGGAACTGGTGATGGCCAACTCGGGTGCGGAAAGAGCGGTGTTGTTGCTAAGGCAAGGAGAAGATTGGTTCGTGCAGGCCCGAGGTGATATCACGGCCGAAAAACATGACATTCTTCTCAACCAGCCCTTCGATCCAGCTGATAGTGAGGCCGATTTCATCCCTGAGCACATCTTCAATTATTGCCTTAGGACAAGAGAGGTAGTGGTGATGGGGGGTGCCCAGCAGGATCATCGTTTTGCCGAAGACAGAATGATCCAAACCCATAACATTAAATCAATAGCATGTATCCCAGTCTTGAGCCAGGGGGAACTCAGAGCATTGCTGTATCTTGAAAACCGGCAAATACCGGACGTCTTCACCATGGATCGTGTGGAGATCCTCAAACACCTGTCTTCACAGTTCGGCGTTTCTGTGGAAAATGCTCTGCTCTACGATAGCCTCAACCGAAAGGTCCGGGAACTTCAGGAGAGCGAAGAACGCTATGAACTGGCCGTCAGTGGATCCGCGGCCGGGATCTGGGACTGGGACCTTCGAACTGATAAGGTGTACCATTCCGACCGTTTGAAGGAACTTTTAGGCTACAGGCCCGATGAGTTGCTGGACACACCTGACGAATTTTGGAATCGATTGTACCCCGATGATTACGAGGCCAACCGACTGGCCGTTGACCAGCATCTTGCGGAACGTGTTCCCTATATTATCGATTTTCGCCTACAAACCAAATCCGGGGAATACCGGTGGTTTCATGGACGTGGGCAGGCCATCTGGGATGAAACGGACCAAGCCACCCGAATGTCCGGCTCTATAACCGACATCACCGATAGAAAACAGGCTGAAATCGAACTCCGTGAGGCTTATACAGAAATCGAACATTTGAAAAACCGGTTGGAAGCGGAAAGCGCCTACCTGCAAGATGAAATCAAACTGGAACACAATTTTAAAAACATCATCGGTCAGAGCAAAGCGCTGAAATATGTGCTGCACAGGGTCGAGCAGGTCGCTCCCACGGATTCTCCGGTGCTTATCTTGGGGGAAACCGGCACGGGCAAAGAGCTTATGGCGCGAGCCCTTCATGAGCTCAGCACTCACGGCAAACGGGCACTGGTGAAGGTGAACTGTGCAGCCCTGCCCGGGGAACTGATTGAAAGCGAGTTGTTTGGTCGGGAAAAAGGGGCCTTTACCGGGGCGACGACGACCCAGGTCGGGCGCTTCGAACTGGCCAAAGGATCGACGCTCTTCCTGGACGAAATCGACGAACTGCCTCTCGCGCTTCAGGCCAAACTGCTGCGCGTGATTGAAAGCGGCGAGTTTGAAAGACTGGGAAGCTCGCGCACGTTGCACTCCGATGCCCGCATCATCGCCGCCACAAACCGCGCTCTTGAAGAAGAGGTGCGTAAAGGCCGTTTCCGGGAGGATCTCTGGTATCGGCTGAAGGTTTTTCCCATTACAGTGCCCCCGCTTCGTGAACACCCTGAAGACATTCCCCTGCTGGTCAAATGGTTTGTGGACCAACTCGCAAGAAAAATGGGAAAACGCGTAGCCGTAATCCCCAAGCGTACCATGCAGATGCTGCAGCGCTACCCCTGGCCCGGCAACGTGAGAGAATTGAAGCATGCAATCGAAGGTGCATTGATTACCGCCAAGGGGAAGAAGCTGAATTTTGACCTACCCCAAATTGCGGACACTACGCTCACCGACTTTAAATCTTTTAAGGAAATGGAGCGCGATTATATCCTCAGTGTTTTAAAAGCGAAGAACTGGAAAATCAAGGGCAGGGACAGTGCTTCTACCATTCTTGGGCTGCCCCCCAGCACTCTGCGGCACCGGATCAAGAAACTCGGTCTGAAAAAGCCCTAGCCCTTCAATTCAATTTACCCGCCGATCTTCGGTCAACCTGTGGCACATATTCCCGCTGGTTTTGTCCCCCGATTTGTACCGTCAAAGCCCCATCATTTTTCCGGGTCACACCGTGATTCATACCTGACGGGACCCTTAGTTCAGGGGCCATATTTGGCCCCAGGGGCGATATTTGGCTCTTTTGGCCGTTTATTTTTCCGGCAGGGGCTACCCACCTTTTTTGCTTAATATTAATATATTTTCAGTCAGTTAAACTCATCTTTGGGCTCCTGCGCCAAACGGCACGGCTTTTGCGGACTAAAGTATCCACCGAAGGTAAATAGGCTATTTTCTCGAATCACTGGGATACGACTTGCTTATCTATCAACTAAAGATCGAAATCAAGCCATCCAAAGCTGATGAGTTTATCGACAGTATGAGCTCGTTGTTGCGTCGTATTTGCAAAGAAAAAGGTTGTCTTGACTTCAGCGTGTACCGGAATTCCGAAAGGGAAAATACATTTATCGTGGTTGGAGAATGGAAGACAAAACAAGCCATGGAGAAACATTTCAAGACACACGAATTCGAGCTGTTAATCGGGGCGGCCACAGTACTTGGCGAGACATACGCAATGAACATAGCCCAGGTTACGAAGACAGGGGCTTTGAATTGACCAAGGTATAGAAATGGCCAAAGTAAAAAGAGAATACGGCGTGGTCGGTCTGGGCCGCATGGGGGACAACCTTTCTCTTCAGGCTATGGAGAAAGGCATTAAGGTTGCCGGTTTTGTGCAGAAGAAGGCACGGCCCGAACTTCTGCAGGCTGGTTTAGTCGAGATTAAAAGCTACGACGGGTTCCGAATGAATCTTTCCTCTCCCCGGGTTATATTCGTCTATATTCCGGCCGGCCCGGAGGTGGACCGGGTTCTGGACGACATCGCCTCTATACTGGAGAAAGGTGACATTCTGGTTGATGGTGGAAATTCTTACTGGGGCGATTCGATCTGACGCCATCGTCGGCTTAAAGAAAAGGGCATCCACCTCGTGGATCTCGGCACGAGCGGCGGCGTAGACGGCGCACGCCACGGAGCTTGTTTTATGGCGGGAGGGGAGAAGGAGGCCATTGCCAGGATCAAGCCAATGCTTCTGGAATTGGCCACCGCCGGCGGGTATGTTCACGCCGGGCCGCCGGGCGCTGGTCATTTCACGAAACTCGTTCACAATGGGATCGAGTTCGGGATGCTCCAGGCGATTGGCGAGGGAATTGACCTTTTGGAACATTATCGCGATCGACTCGATACTGCAGAAGTACTCCGCTGCTGGCGGCACGGGTCTGTGATCCGGTCCTGGCTGATCGATCTGATGGAAGTGGCGTGTCGGGCAGAAGCAGTGCAGCGTCGCATTTCAAAAAGTAACATTCAGACTGCAGTGGACGGCGCGGAGCGCCGCCGCTGAACCAAAAGGAGGAATGGTCATGGGAATTGATTTTCAAATGCACAGAGCATCGGCAAACATCGCAAAAGGCCCTCGGCAGTTTCAAAAGGCTGACAATAAACTTGCTGAAGGCAAATTTGATTCGGCCGTGAAACACTACGACAAAGGCCTTAATCGCTTTGCTACGGCTGAGGACCATTTAGCGAAAGCTGAGGATGACGCATATAGTAAAGCAGGCACGAAGATTGACAAAGGAAATCAAGAACTAAAGAAGAGCATTTATGAGTATACCCAGGGCAACGTCGATAACGCTGAAAAACATTATGCAAGCGCAATGAATAGTTACGACGAGGCGCTGGATCTGATTGATTAGTACGGGCGGGTACGGCGTGTTGGGGCGAAGCCTTGGCGAAGACCAATGCCCCGCCCTACGAAAACTCAACGGAAACTGTGATGTAGGGCCGGGCACAGGCCGCCGCTAAAGCTATGGCCCGCACGCCGTGCCGGCCATCCGAGGTCGTCAAACGGAACATATATTTGGCAACGGCTATAAAGGCCGAACAAAAGAAAGGAGATCGATCATGGCACAATTCAAAGCAGTCACATTCAAAGGGAAGAAAACGGCAATGAAGGCGCTCCACACGCTGGAGGATTATTCACCCGAGTACTACTGGATCGACGACGTGGCCGTGGTGTCCCGCAGCAAGCACGGCCACCTCCGGGTGAACAGCACCTGGGCGCAGGATGAAAGCGGTAAAGCCGGCCTCGGCTGGGGTGCGGTTGCCGGGGGGCTGATCGGGCTTTTGGCCGGGCCGGGAGGCGCCCTGGCCGGCGCAGCTGTGGGCGGCAGCATGGGAGGTCTGCTCGGAGCGGCCGAGGACGTCGCCTTTGATGACCCGGCATTGGATGATTTTGCGGCGGCCCTGGACAAGGACACCTCGGCGATCATCATAGTGGCAGATGAAGCGGAAATAGCCGATTTCTGGTCGGCGGTGGAGCCCTTCGGCGGCGAGGTCATCGACACGGATCTCGACGAGAAAGACGTCCAAGCACTGCGAAAGGCACTGAAAAGCTGAGCAGGCCTCTAACAGGGTGCATCTGATTGTGGGATGGCCTGGCTCTCAGGCCATCCCACAAGGTGCTTGATGCAGCCGCATCGGCAGCAGTTATAAGACCAACAAAAGGTGCAATCAGTCCCGGAGCCTGAATAACGCAGACGCCCGCTGTAGGCTAATCCGCCCTGTGTGTTGATAGAGACGTTTGGCGAAAACAAGATTTTCAATTGAGAAAAAGGAGTAAGTAAGATGAAACAGCAAAAAGCAATTTTGAACCTACGATTCAATAATGTTCTGTTTGCCGGAGTGTTTGCGACGCTAATGATGGTATTTTCAGGCGCCGCGAGCGCACAGGACGATGATGCCGTTTATTACTATAACAGTGCTGTTAATTATATGAATAAGGGGTATTCTGAACTTGGTAAAGTCGCGAATAAACTCGATAAGAATAAAACGAAATCGGCAAGGAAGCACTTTAACAGAGCCCTGAAGGATTTTAATAAGGCAGTTGTCAGTTATTCCAAAGCCGCGTTGCCGGCTGAGGATAAGCCGGCCATAGATGCACTTAAGAAGGGCCTGGATGCTTTGGAGAAGTCGGTGAAGGCCCTCGAGAAGTACGATTATGTGTCAGCCCAGAATAATTATGATGCGGCACAGAACTATTTTTCAGAAGCAGCAATTCTAATTAATTGAGCGGCCTCAAAATACTAAATATCCTGGTGGCAACTTAGATGTTTCTGGGGTGTGCTTTTGGTTGTACATTTGCCGCTGGTTGGACGACCTTCGCCCGCTGTAGCCTAATCCGCTCTGTAGAAGGAAAAATTTCCGGTTTCAGGCAATAAGGAGGGGAAACATGGCTTGAAACAACGGCAAACGCCAGACGGTTTATATAGAATTCCTAATCTTTTCCGTGGCAAGACACGGAGAGACAGCCGGGAGCTTTTCGGGCTGGCCTGTCACTTCCGGATTTAGCCACTTTACAGGCAATGCAGGAGACTTTCGATGGCAAAGACCGAAATGAATGCCGAACAATCCCGTCTTGAAGAAGCCTGGACGAAGAAATCTCCATGGAAGAAGTGGGGACCTTACCTGAGTGAACGGCAGTGGGGCACTGTCCGTGAAGACTACAGCGAAAATGGAGACGCCTGGAATTACTTCACCCATGACCAGGCCCGTTCGCGGGCGTATCGTTGGGGGGAAGACGGTCTCGCCGGGATTTCCGATGACCGTCAGCAGCTCTGTTTTGCGCTCGCCTTATGGAACGGCAGCGATCCGATTCTGAAGGAACGTCTGTTCGGGCTGAGCAACGAAGAGGGCAACCACGGCGAGGATGTGAAGGAGTGCTATTTCTATCTTGATTCGACGCCGACCCACTCGTACATGAAGTACCTCTACAAATACCCTCAGGTGGCCTATCCGTACAACGACCTGGTGTCGACAAACCATGACCGCGGCCGCGACCAAGCGGAATATGAGCTGCTCGACACAGGTGTGTTCGACGAGGATCGCTACTTTGATGTCTTCGTCGAATATGCCAAAGCGTCACCGGAGGATATGCTCATTCAGGTCACCGTGCATAACCGCGGCGCGGAACCGGCGACGCTCCGACTCCTGCCCACCCTCTGGTTTCGCAATGACTGGTCGTGGGGGGATGATGTCGCTCGCCCCACCCTGCGTCAGCAGGCTCAGGATACGAGCGGCGGGATCGTCGCGATCTCCCATCGAGACCTCGGCGAGCGCTTGTTCTACGCAGAAGGCACGCCGGCGCTCCTCTTCACCGAGAATGAAAGCAATGCGGAACGCTTGTTCGGCACACCCAATCCTTCGCCTTACGTGAAAGACGGCATCGGCAACCTTATCGTTCACGGGAAAACAGACGCGGTCAATCCCGAGAAGAAGGGGACAAAAGTCTCCGCCGATTACCCGCTCGCGCTGGGGGCCGGAGAATCCCGCACGATTCGCCTGCGACTTAGCGATCAGCCGATCAAAGATCCCTCAACCGCATTTGGCGAACTTTTCGGGACAGCGTTTGAATCTGTCATTGAAACCCGGCTTCAGGAAGCCGACGCGTTTTATGCGGCCATCATCCCTTCCTCGTTTACCACCGACGAAAGCGGTGTCATGCGGCAAGCTCTGGCCGGGATGCTCTGGTCCAAGCAGTTCTATAATTATGATGTCGGGCGCTGGCTCAAAGAGCACGGCATTCAGCCCTACAAATCGCATCAGCGTTCCATCCGCAACGATCGCTGGGGACACATGGTCAACGCGGATATTATCTCGATGCCGGATAAATGGGAGTATCCCTGGTACGCGGCCTGGGATCTGGCCTTTCATGTCACGGCGCTGGCGCTGGTTGATCAGGAATTCGGCAAAGACCAACTGGAACTCTTGCTCAAGGCCCGTTACCTGCACCCCAACGGCCAAATCCCCGCATACGAGTGGAATTTCGGGGACGTGAATCCCCCGGTGCATGCCTGGTCAACGATCTACACCTACCTGACCGAGAGAGCGCAACGTGGAGAGGGCGACCTCGCCTGGCTCGAGCGCTGTTTCCTTGAGTTGCATTCTAATTTCGTCTGGTGGGTGAACCGCAAAGATCGGGCCGGAGACAACGCCTTCGAAGGGGGCTTTCTGGGGCTGGATAATATCGGTGTTTTCGATCGATCTGCGCCTCTGCCGACCGGCGGATACCTGGAACAGGCCGACGGCACCGCCTGGATGGCGCTTTTCTGCCAAAATATGGTCGAGATCGGCGCAGAACTGGCAATGGACAATCCGAGCTATCTCGGTCTCACGATGAAATTCGTCCAACACGTCTTCATGATCGCTTCGGGGATGATTCGTCCGGGTGAGGACTCCGGAATGTGGGATGAGCAGGACGGCTTCTTTTACGATGTCCTGCGCTTGCCGGACGGTCAGTCCCAACGCCTGAAGGTCCGCTCGATGGTCGGGCTGCTCCCCTTGTGCTCAGTGACCATTTTCGAAAAGAAGATCGCGGCGAAATACCGCGAGGTCGGCCAGATCGCGCAAAAATATCTCGCCGCGCGCCCGGAATTGATGGCCTTCATTCATGACCCGCTGCATACCGGCTACAAAGAGCGATTACTGGTATCGATTTTGAATGAAACCAATCTCCGCCGGGTGCTGACGATCATGCTGGATGAGAAGGAATTCCTGAGTCCTTTCGGAATTCGAGCCCTCTCGCGCATTCACAAGGATCACCCCTACACCTATCGGGTCGGCGACCAGGCGTACCAGGTGTCATATCTTCCCGGTGAATCGGACAGCGGCATGTTTGGCGGTAATTCAAACTGGCGCGGCCCGGTCTGGATGCCGGTCAACATGCTGATTGTCCGCGGACTGGTTCAGTACTACCTCTATTACGGGAATGCATTCACCATCGAATGTCCGACGGGATCGGGGAAGCAGATGAACCTCTACGAAGTGGCGGAGGAGATCGGGCGCCGACTGTCCAAGATCTTCCTGAAGGATGAGCAGGGCCATCGTCCTGTGCACGGGACGTCACGAAAATTTCAAGACGATCCCCATTGGAAAGACTATCCCCTGTTTTATGAGTACTTCCATGGTGATACCGGCAGAGGTGTCGGCGCGAGCCACCAGACGGGGTGGTCCGGAGCGATCGCGCGCCTCATGCATCTCTTTGCGACTTCTGAGGCGCATAAGCTGCTCGATGAAGGCAAAGAAAGATCGACGGGAGGGAAGCCACGAACAGTGAGGAAGAATTGATGAAAATCCTCTATCCATCGCTCTATGAAGTCAACACGCGCGTCTGGCTAACCTCGCTGTCGAAGACGCTGGGTCGACCCGCGCAGCTCGATGATATTCCGGATGTTGAACTGGATCGATTTGCAAAGATGGGCTTTGATTGGATCTGGTTCTTGAGCGTGTGGCAGACAGGCCCGGCGGCGCAGGCGATCTCGCGGGCGAACGCAGAATGGCGTCGCGGGTTCGAGGAAACGCTGCCAGACCTCAAGGACGAAGACATTGGCGGCTCCGGGTTCGCCATCCAAAACTACGTCGTGAATCGCAATATGGGCGGCGATGCGGCACTCGCACGTTTGCGCCGGCGGCTGCAGGAACGCGGACTGAAGCTGATGCTCGATTTTGTCCCGAACCACATGGCCCCGGATCACCCCTGGGTCGAGGACCACCCGGATTATTTTGTCGCTGGTACGGAGGACCTGTTGGCGCGGGAGCCGCAAAACTATGTCCGGGTCAAACGGAAAAAGGGGAACTTGATCATGGCTCATGGCCGGGATCCCTATTTTCCCGGCTGGCCGGATACCCTGCAGCTCGATTACGGCAATCCCCGATTGCAGGAAGCGATGATCAATGAATTGCGCCGGATTGCCGGACAATGCGACGGTGTCCGATGCGATATGGCCATGCTGGTCTTGCCTGATGTCTTTGAGCGAACATGGGGCCGCCGGCCGGAGCTGTTTTGGCCGAGAGCCACAGAAACAGTCCGGGAACAATACCCCGAATTTTGTTTTATGGCCGAGGTCTACTGGGACCTGGAATGGACGCTGCAGCAGCAGGGATTCGATTACGCCTATGACAAGCGCCTCTATGACCGCCTGCGCGCGGGTCAGGCCCGACCGGTGCGCGAGCATTTGCAGGCGGGTCTGGATTATCAGAACAAGCTGGCCCGCTTCCTGGAAAACCACGATGAACCGCGTGCAGCCGCAACTTTCCCTGCGAACGTCCATGAAGCCGCGGCCGTCATCACCTTTTTGTCCCCCGGACTGCGGTTCTTTCACCAGGGTCAACTGGAGGGGCGGAAGATACAGATTTCGCCGCACCTCGTTCGCGCTCCGGACGAACCCGTCGACAGGAAGCTGAAAGAGTCTTACGAAACACTGCTTGCCGTGTTGCGCCGTCCGGTCGTTCGCAGCGGCGAGTGGCGACTGCTCGAATGCATCCCCGCCTGGGAGGGAAACTGGACGGTTGATTGTTTTATAGCCTTCGCCTGGCAAGGTCCCGATGGGGAGCGGCTGCTGGTGACCGTGAACTATGCGCCCAACCAGAGCCAGTGTTATGTGAGGCTGCCGTTTGCCGATCTCGGCGACGGTCTCTGGCGGCTAACGGATCTCCTGGGCGGCGCCGGCTACGATCGCGACGGGAACGACTTGCAGTCGCGCGGGCTTTACCTGGATGTGCCCTCCTGGAATGCGGCCGCATACTCCCTGCAGAAGACCGTCTTGTGACCGGTCGCCAACCGCCCGCGCGCCGTTGAAACGATGCGTCATGGTCTTGGAGATCATGCGTGCGGTCCCGACCAGGCCGTTGCGCATGATCCCCGGGTGGGGCGTGCCGGTGGTTTTTGCCGTGAAGAAGGCTGAGAGGCGATTTCCATGGAACCGGCCACAGATGGTGGTTTCCCACAGCATGTCCAAAAAGAGAAAAACCTGAATGAACAAAAGTCTACGGAGGGCAGAATGGCATCCGCTCTATCAAATCAACACGCGAATCCGGTAACGTTGCTGTCGTCAGAGGACCGGAGCCGAAAAGAGGAAAGGAGACTGCAATGAATTCCACTATGGCACCAAATGTGAGCGGTGTGGGCGCCCCAGGTAGACGCACGGTTTACAGCATGTGCAGCATGTGCTCGGTCCGTTGCCCGATCGAAGTGACGGTCGAGGACGGTCGGGCGGTCTGGCTGCAGGGCAATCCCCACGACAACGCCATCGGCGCCAGCCTGTGCGCGAAGGGAGCGGCCGGCCTGGCTCTCGAGTACGGCGACGACCAGCGGCCGCAGACGCCGCTGATCCGCACGGGCTCGCGCGGCGGCGGGCAGTGGCGGCGGGCGTCTTGGAACGAGGCCCTCGACTACATCGCCGACAAGCTGCAAGAAACGATCGAGGCGTTCGGGCCGCAGGGCATCATGCTCTCGGATCGCAGCGGCCCCTTCACCGATCTGACGCGTACCTTCGTGAAGGCGCTCGGCTCGCCGAACTACTTCACCCACGACTGCTGCTGCACCGCCAACGCTCACAACGCGTCGCTCTCGCTCTTCGGATTTAGCAGCGAAGGGTTCATCCCCGACCTGGGACGCGTGAAGCACCTCGTACTCTACGGCCGCAACGTCATCGAATGTCTGGCGGTCAAGGAGGCCAAGGCCTTCATGGCCGCGTTGGCCAACGGGATGCGCGTCACCTACATCGATCCGCGCGCCACCTTCACCGCCTGCAAGGCGACCCGCTACTGGCAGGTGCGTCCGAACAGCGATTACGCGCTGAACCTCGCCATTATCCACCAGTTGCTGAAGGAGGAGGCGTACGACAAGGACTTCGTCGCTCGCTACGTCTCCGGCATGGACCATCTGCGGGAGGCGGTCAAAGACACGACGCCGGAATGGCAGGAGCCCCACACCGGCGTACCCGCCGAGCAGTTGCGCGCCTTCGTCAGGGAGATCGCCCTCGATGCGCCACACGTGATCTTCAATCCGGGCTGGGGGACGGCGCGTCATAAGCAGTCATTCCACGTCAGCCGCACGGCGATGATCCTGAACGTCCTGATGGGCAACATCGAGATCCCGGGTGGGAACATACTGGCGAAGCCACCTGAGTTTTATGGCCGCAAAGGCCTTAACCATCTGATCGACCGTGTGCCCAAAGTTGAGGTGCCGCGCGTGGACGGCGCCGGGACCACCAGGCCGCAGTGGGATCCGGAGATCGGCATGCTGCACCAGGCTTTCGCCGCCATGGAGACGGGGCAACCCTACGGCATCGGCGCCTACTTCGCCCACCGCCATGATCCCTTCACCGGTCTCCCCGATACCGAGGCGGCGAAACGTGCGTTGGACAAGCTGAAGCTGTTTGTCTCCATCGACGTGCGCTATTCGGAGGCGGGCTGGTTTGCCGATGTCATCCTGCCCGAGGCGACCTACCTCGAGCGCGCCAATATCCTGTGCCAGATGGGCGGCCCGGTGCCGGACTTTTCTATGCGCGACCAGGCGATCGCGCCGCGCTTCGATAGTCGTCCGGCCTGGTGGATCTTCCGCGAGATCCTGCGCCGCATGAACATCAAGGAGGTGCTCGACTTCGAGACCATCGAGGAACTCTGGAACTATCAGCTCGATGGCACCGGTGTCACCATCGCCAAGATGCGCGAGAAGGGGTTCGTCAGCCCGGCCAACGCGCCGAGGCTGACCCCGCGCGAGGAGCTCAAGTTCCCGACCCCCTCGGGCAAGATCGAGATTGAGAGCGCGGTCTTGAAGCCGGCCGGCCTGCCCAGCCTGCCGCCCTACGAGGCCAAGGCGGCGCCGGTCGACGATCGTTTCCGCCTGCTGATCGGGAGGACGGCGACGCTGACACACGGTATGTCCCTCAACAACCCGATCCTCAACGAGATCGCACCGGAACAGGTCCTCTGGATCCATCCCGACCGCGCCAAGCCGCTGGGTATCGGCGACGGCGATACCGTCGAGATCCGCGGGGGTGGGAGCTACGTCGGCAGGATCAAGGCCAGGGTGACATCATGGATCCATCCGGAGGCGGTCTTTATGCTGCACGGCTTCGGCGCCACAGTGCCGCTCGCCACCCGCGCCCTCGGTCGCGGCGTGGCCGACCAGCACCTGCAGGACGGCAAGCTCTACGACTTCGACCCGGCCGGCGGGGGCTGTGCCCTGACTGAGGCCATCGTCCAAATCAAACCCGCGTTGGCGGAAGGAGGCAACCAGTGAGCACATACATTCTTCGTCACGACCAAGCGAGCTGCATTTCCTGCCTGGCCTGCGAAGTGCACTGCACGAGCAACAAGCACCTCGGCCCCGGCCCGGCTCCTTGTAAAATTATCACTCTGGGTCCAATCGATGTCGACGGAAAGCCGAGAATGCGCATCGTCTTCATGCCCTGCTTCCATTGCGAGGATCCGTGGTGCGTCAGGGCCTGCCCTACGGGCGCCATGCAGAGGCGTGAGAAGGATGGCATCGTCCATGTCGAGCACAGTCTCTGCATCGGCTGCAAGAGCTGCATCGAGGCCTGCCCTTGGGGCACGCCCCAGTGGGATCCGGCCGCGCGCAAGGCGGTCAAGTGCGACTACTGCAAGGATCGCGTCGATGCTGGCCTGCAGCCGGCCTGCGTCACGAAGTGCGTGACCGGCTGCCTCTCCTTCGGCGTAGCCACTGAAGTCCCTGATCCGCGCCGCGAGCGTTACGCCCGCTATATCGTCGCGGAGCCGCCGGGAAGCGGGAAGGAGGGGCCATGAGCGAACTCCGGATACTCCCAACATGGCTCGACGCAGACGCCGCCGCCCTGGCAGGTGCTGTGCCGCCGGCGCAGACCCTCGCCGGAGCGCTGCCGGGCCTTGCCCAGGCCCAGTCCCTGGCGCCCGTTCAGCGGCTTCAGCGCGTGCGGGAGTCGGGCCTTGCCGAGAGCAGCGGTGCTGGCGAATCGGTCGCTCTGACCTGGCGCCGGTTCCTGCGCGGCCACGGGCCGTCGGCGCTGGTGATCGACGCGACCGGCCTCGACGTCCGCGCCCGCGGCAGCGCCGCGGTGCTTGACGGTGCCCCCTGGCTGCTGGCCGAAGGCCTGCTGATCGCCGCCGGCCTGCGGGACAGCCGCACGGTCGCGCTGCGCCTGCCGGCCGAACTGACCGGCCACGAAGCGGCCTTCCTCAACGCGGTCGACGCCATCCGTTCGCTCGCCGGGGTCTCCTCCCCGCGCATGCAGGTCGAGGTGCGGCGCGACACCCGGCCCGGCTACTGGGGGGCGGAACAGCCGACCGACGGATCCCGGCTGATCCACACGCCGGAGACCTGGTGCCGGATCGCCCTGCTGTTCGCCGGTGAGTCCGGCCTCGATGCGTCGCTCCTCACGCTCCGGCGCGGCATGAAGCAGCGCGGCCTGGTCGAGCTCGCACGGCCCGGCAACCTGCGCAGCCAGATCGACGCCTGGGGCGGCGGCGTCGAGGCGTCCGGCGATGGCGGCGTCCTCGTCTTCGACGACGGCCTGGGCGGCTTCCTGCCGCTCTCCGAGGCGGACCTCGCCTGCGACCCCCTCTCGTTCGCGTCCGCCGGCATCGTCCCGGCGCCGTCAAGCCTGATGGTGATGGCCGAGGGCGTGTGCGTCGTCAAACAGACCCGGCGTGCGCTCTACCGTCACTGGCTCCTCGCCGACGGCGAAGAAGGGGCGTCGGTGCGCCCGCTGCTGGCGCGCGCCGCGCGCCTGACAGCCGAGATCACCCTCGGCCGCGGCGATCCCGGCCATCTCGTCACCCTCGACGAGGTGGCGCTGGAGCTCACCGCGCAGGGGCTGGCAGCGGCCTGGACGCTTCGCAGCTCCCTGCGCTACTACCGTAAGCAGTGGGAGCAGCACACCCGGCGCGAGTCGTGCCCGGAGGGGCTTTGCCTGGTGCGCAACCCGGCACCCTGCCATGGCACGTGCCCGGCCAACATCGACATCCCGAATTTTATGGCCCATCTCGGGCAGGGCGACTACCGGGCCACGATCGAGGTGATCCGGCGCGACAACCCGCTGCCGCTGACCTGCGGCCTGGTCTGCCCGGCGCCGTGCGAGTCCGCCTGCGTGCGCGGCGGCAGCAACGGCGCGGTCTTCATCCGGCCGCTGAAGGCCAAGGCGGCAGAGCACTGCCTCGCCGACGGCGGCTACCCGGAACCCGAGCTGGCACCCAACACGGGCAAGCGGATCGGGATCGTCGGTTCGGGTCCATCCAGTCTCACGGCCGCCTACTACCTGCGCACTTACGGCCACCGGGTCGAGATCTTCGAGGCGCTGGCGCATGCGGGCGGGCAGCTCCGCTACGGCATTCCGGCGTACCGCCTGCCGCCCGATCTGCTCGACCAGGAGATCGACCAGATCCGCGTGTTGGGCGTCCAGGTCCACACCAACGCCACGGTCGATAGCCTTGAAGCCTTCCGCAAGGACTTCGACGCCGTCTTTCTCGGCCTCGGCACGCAGAAGGCGCGCCTGTTGCCGGTCGAAGGCAGCCATCTTCCCTTCGTGCTTGGCGGCATCGAATTCCTGCACGCCGTGCGCAGCAACGAGCCCGTTCGGGTTGGGCCGCGGGTCGTGGTCATCGGCGGCGGCAACGTCTCCATCGACGTCGCCTTGACCGCTCTGCGGCAGGGTGCGAAGCACGTCGACCTGACCGCCATCGACCAGCGCCGCGACATGTCGGCCAGTCCGCACGACATAGAGATGGCCGTCGCCGAAGGCGTGCAGCTCCATCCGGGCTGGGGCCCGGTCAAGATCGACGAGGATGGCGGAGTCACCTTCCAGCTCTGCGAGCAGACACACGACGCAGACGGCAAATTCGATGCGAAGTACGACCCGACCCGCCTGCTGACGCTCGAAGCCGATCACGTGATCATGGCCACCGGCCAGGGCACCGACATGGCGATCCTCGACGGCAGCGACGTCGAGCAGTACCACCACGGATTCATCGTCGCCGACTCGAAGACCCTGATGACCGACGAGCCCGGTGTGTTCGCCGGCGGAGACGCCCAGCACGGCCCACGCTTGGCCGTGGATGCAATCCGCTCGGGGAAGATCGCCGCGGCCGCCATCGATGCCTGGCTGCGCGGGACGCCCATGGACGCCGCCGTTGGTGAGCCGGTGCGCCGCGACGACGTGAGCCCCCTCCCCGTTCTCGCGCAGGATCGCACCTACCGGCCCCGTGCCGTCATGCCGGAGAGGAGCGTCGAGGAGGTTCTCGGCGAGGGGAACTACGTCCAGGTCGAGGAGGGCCTCACCGACGCGATGGCCCACGACGAGGTCCGTCGCTGCCTGCGCTGCGACGTCTGCATCGGCTGCGGCCTGTGCATGGCCGCCTGCAGCGAGATGGGCATCGACGCGCTGCGCATGGCCGACACGACGGCCCCCCGGCTCGCCTACTTCGACTTCACGCAGTCCGAGGCGTGCATCGGCTGCGGCGCGTGCACCCGGTCTGCCCGACGGGCGCGATCCACCTCGAGGACCGCGACGGCATGCGAAGCACGATCATCACTGGAACCGTCGTGCGCGAGCAGCCGCTGCTCACCTGCAGCGAATGCGGAGCGCCGACCCATACGCCCGCGCACCGCGAGTACGTCCGCGGCCGACTGCCCGACCACATGGCCGCCCTGCTCGAGCGCGAGCTCTGCCCGTCCTGTGAGCGCCGGCGGGCCGATCGTCCATACGTGGGTGAACCCGCGCCGCTCGGCGCGACTTCAGACTCAAGACCCGAATTAAACAAGGAAGGGAGAAGACATGACTAAACCTCAGGGTTCCAAAGCTGCCGTCGGCCGGCTGTACGTTCTCGACATCGGCGGCGGCATCGTATTCACGGTCAATCCGGACGGATCCGACCGCAAAAATATAGCGACCGGTTGCAAAACCCCCGATGGCGTCGTCGTGGACGTTGAAGCCGGGCACATCTACTGGACCGACATGGGTCATCCCAAGTCCAATAACGGATCCATCGAGCGAGCAGATCTCGACGGACAGAATCGTACGACGATCGTTCCAGAAGGTGGAACGTTCACGCCAAAGCAGCTTCACCTCGAGAAGAAGAGCGGCAAGCTGTATTGGTGCGATCGCGAAGGCATGCGCGTCATGCGATCGAATATCGATGGTTCACAAATTGAGACGCTGATTGATTCGAGCCGGGGCGACGCACGGCCCGGCCCCGACCCAGAGAAATGGTGCGTCGGGATCGCCGTCGATCCCAAGCGCCAGCAGTTTTACTGGTCACAGAAAGGCGGGAGCAACGCGGGGCAGGGGAGTATCTTCCGCGCGGGCCTCGAGATCCCTGACGGCGAGACCCCAGCCACACGTAGCGATATTGAAGTCTTCTACGCTGACTTGCCCGAGCCGATCGATCTGGAGCTCGATCTCGAAAGCCGCGTCTTGTATTGGACCGATCGCGGAGACCCGCCACGCGGCAACACTGCGAACCGCGCGTCAGTCGATGCGAAGCCCGACGAGCCGGAGATTGTCTTCGACCACTTGGAGGAGGCCATCGGTATCACCTTGGATATCCCCGGCGACCGCATGTTCATGACCGATATGGCTGGCTCGGTCTATACGGCAAAGCTCGATGGGTCCGAGAAGCGGCCTTTGCTCGGGGTTCAGGGGAACCTCACCGGCATCGCATTCGCCGAAATACCGCAATAAGAAACTGAAGAAATTCAAACATTCAAAAGGAGAAGACAAAATGGCCAAACCTATCAAAAAAGTCGCAGTTATCGGCGCGGGCACCCTGGGTGCCCAGATTGCGATGGTGGCGTCCAAATCAGGCTACGATGTCACGGTTTCCGACCCGAACGCCGGACAATTTGATACCACGATCGACAAACTGTACGCAGACTACAAGGAGAAGGGGCTTAATCCCTCGATTCTTCCGCTTGATAAATGGGCGGAAAACCGGCAGCAAGTCAGACAGGTCCAGAAGAACGAAGACGCCGCCGGGGATGCCGACCTGGTGGTCGAAGCCGTTCCCGAGAACCTCGAGCTCAAACGCTCCATCTTTAAGCAACTGGGACAAATGGCGCCTGCCGAAGCAATCCTGACCACCAACAGTTCGTCAATTCCCGTGTCCCGTCTCGAAGAGAGCAGCGGCAGGCCTGAGCGCGTCCTCAATACGCATTTCTACATGGTACTCGAGGGAATGAACATGGCCGATCTCATGGGCGGCAGCAAGACCCTTCCCGAAGTCATGGATACGGGCGCCGACTGGATCCGATCTATGGGGTGCTTGCCCTTGACGGTCAAGAAAGAGTTGATGGGATTCTGTTTCAACCGGGTGTGGCGGGCCGTCAAACGCGAGTGTTTGTACATGTGGGGCAATGACTTTGTCGATCTTCGGGATGTCGACCGTGCCTGGATGATTGCATTCGGCCACCATGGGGGTGCCGGGCCTTTCGCGAGCATGGACCATGTAGGACTTGACGTGGTTTGGGACATCGAGATGTCGTACTACAACGATTCGAAAGACCCCAAAGATCATCCTCCCAAAGCACTCAAGCAGAAGATTGACAGAGGAGAACTCGGCGTCAAATCCGGCAAAGGCTTCTATACATATCCCGATCCGGAGTACCTGCAGGATGATTTCTTGAACCCCAAAGCCAAAGGTTGACAGAAAGCATTCAACAGGAAGGAACACACGATGTCCTATGACAAAGCCATCAAGCGAATTGCCATCGTTGGCACCGGAACCATTGGCGCGAGCTGGACGGCCCACTTCCTGGCTCGCGGGTTCGACGTAGTAGCGACTAATCCGAATCAGAAAGCGGAAGCCGAATTGCGCAAATACGTCGACGATGCGTGGGGCCTGCTCAAAAAAAACGGGCTTGCCGCCGGCGCGTCGCGAGACCGTCTCAGCTTTACCACGAATCAGAGCGATGCATTGGCGAAGGCCGACTTCGTTCAGGAAAGCGCGCCCGAGCGCGAGGATTTCAAGATCAAGCTATTCGCGGAGCTGGATGCTGCCACGCCTGAGGATTCGATCATCGCGTCGAGTTCTTCGGGAATACCGATGAGCACGATCCAATCCAAATGCAAGCGCCCCGAACGTTGCGTGATCGGGCATCCATTCAATCCTCCACACATCGTTCCGTTGGTCGAGGTGGTCGGTGGGACAAAGACATCGCCCGACGCAATCAAGCAAGCGATGGCGTTTTATGCATCGATCGGAAAGAAACCGATCCTTCTGCATAAGGAGCTCCGCGGGCATGTCGCGAACCGGCTCCAGGCGGCTCTCTACAAAGAAATCCTGTACCTGATTCAGGAGGGCGCACTGGATGTCGCGGATGCGGACGCTGCCGTGTGCTTTGGGCCGGGCCTGCGTTGGGGAGTGATGGGGCCCAGCTTGCAGTGGCATCTCGGCGGCGGAGCGGGCGGGATTCAGCACTACATGGACACACTCTTTACTGGGCTGACCCACTTGATGCAGTCGCTCCAGATGCCTGAGATCACCGATGAGCTCAAGAAAACAATCGTCGACGGAGTCTTGGCGGAGGCCGGAGATCGCACCCTCGATCAGCTTGCTGAAGATGAGAACGAAGTCATGCTGGGCGCCATGAAGCTGCGTGATCAGCACGGCTTTGGCTAGCCGGGCCTTCGCGACGAAGGAGAGAACCAGCGGGCGGATGGGGGCGATTGCCCCGCCTTGCGGCAAGCTTTGCAACTTCTGGGCAAATGAAGGATCTTTTTGATTAAGGAGTATGAACGTTGAAGAAGTACCAGTCTATCGACAACCATGACGACCTCCTGAACGTGGTTGATGGGGTCCTGGAAGAGGCCGGCCTCGACCGCAAGGAACTGGGCGGAAAGATGACGTTCGCCGGCATGGATCCCATCCGCCCGACCGGACTCAAAGTCGGCTGTGCGGCCGCGGCCATTACGGGGGCCAACGCGGTCGCGTCTTCGCTCATCTGGAAGATGCGCAGCGGCGAGGGCCAGGACATCCACATCGACCTCAGAAAAGCCTACGTCCACCATAGCGCCTGGCAGGACACGCTGGCGAAGTGCACGTTGATCAACGGCACACCGCATATGGTGGGTGGGGCCGTTGGCGGGGCCGGTCGCGGGTCGGCAACCCATATCCTCCCCACCAGGGATGGGCGCTTCGTCGTATTCACCTCGCTCTACGCTGCGAGCACGGAAAGGGTCATGAGGTTGCTCAACAGCGGTACGCTGCCTGACCAGCTCGAGGAAGCCACACGGAAATGGGATGCCGCGAATCTGGAGAGAGCGGCTCAAAACTCGGCGGTCCCTCTCGTCATGTGCCGCACCCGAGAGGAATATGAGGCCACGGAACAGTATCGGCACAACGCTCAAGCCCCGTTGATCCATGTCGAGAAGATAGGCGACAGCGATTCGGAGCCGTTGGGGCCCGCGGAGCGTCCGCTCTCAGGCATACGAGCGCTGGGCATGGTCCACGTGGTTGCCGGGCCGACCGTCCTGCGCCAGCTCGCCGCCCAGGGCGCCGATTGCCTGAACCTCAACACCCTGGACTGGGTCGAGGCGCCGAATATCTACTGGCAGTGCGACGCGGGCATCCGACAGACCTACCTCGACGCGCGCATCGACAGCAATCGCAAGCCGATTTACGAGCTGGTCAAGGATGCTGACATCTTCGTCGAGAACTTGCGTCCACACCTGGCGGCGAAGCAAGGCTACTCACCAGAGTTTCTGGCGAAGTTCCGGCCAGGAATCATCTACGCGGAGATCAAGCTCAACGCGCCCACCGGGCCGTGGGCTGACTGGATGGGATACGACTTCAATGCGGCGGGGCTGACCGGCCTGCTCTGTGATCTGGGCAGCCCGGATCAACCCCAGGCGCCGCACGGGGTCAATGTGATTTGCGATTTCCTGACCGGCTATTTGACGACCCTCGGTGTGCAAGCGGCCCTGCTTCGCCGGGCGACCGAAGGCGGCAGCTACAAGGTGAGCGTCAACCTCTCTCAAACCGTCATGTTCGAGCAGGCCATCGGGTTGGTCGACAAGAACACACTGCTGGTTCGGGAAAACATGGGGGAAGAGCATCAGGCGCTCGAGCCCAATCTCCAGACCGGGCAGACCGCGTTCGGCGAATTCACGCGTCTGGGCTCTCAGATCGAGATGTCCAAGACCCCGGAGTACTGGGCGGATCCGATTATCCATCCGATCGGCTCCAGCAAACCCGAGTGGCTGCCGCGTTAAGGCGGCGGTAAATGCCGGTGACCATCTTACCGTATAAGCAAAAGGACCCTCGGATATGAGCCTGCAAGACGTTTTCAACATCGCGGTCGTCATCTTCACGGTGTCCAACATCGGGGCCATGGGCCTCGGATTGAAATTGAGCGAGGCGCTGAAAGACCTGCGCAGCATCCGTCTCATCGGGCTGATCCTCCTCTGGGGCTGGGTGGTCGGACCGGCGCTGGCCTGGCTCATCAACAGTCTCCTTCCACTGAGTGAAGGGCACGCGGCCGGGTTGCTTCTGATCAGCCTGGCGCCGACCGCGCCATTCTTCCCGCTGATGGTCTCGAAGGCGCACGGCGACATGTCATTTGCCGCCGCATTCATGCTACTGACCACAATCGGCACCGTGTTGCTCCTGCCGTTGCTGGCACCGCTGTTGATCCAGGGCCTGACGGTGGACTCGTGGTCGCTGGCGAAACCGTTGATCAAGATGGTGCTCTTGCCGCTGCTGATCGGCGGCGCAATCCGGGTGTTCGCCCCGAATGCGGCGGACAAACTCTTACCGGTGGTCAAGAAGATCGGCGGGATCTCTTTGTTGATCACCCTGGCGCTCACCCTGTACCTCTACGGGCGCGAAATGCTCGGTGCAGTGGGCAGCTTCGCCCCTGGAGCCCAGGTCCTGTTATTCGTCGCGATCACGACGATGTCCTACACGATCGGCCTCGGCCTGGAACAGCAGCAGCGCAGCGCCGTGGCGCTCGGGATGTGCACGCGCAATATTGCCGCGGTATTCGCCGCATTCTTCGGCTTCACGAACCCGCCGCAGGGCATGTTCGTGATGGTCGTACTCGTGGTCCCACTGGCGGCGATCGTCGCGCTGGTGGCGGCACGTCTGTTTGCCCGAGCGGCACCCGGAGCTGCTGAGGACGGGCGGAACCACGGCTGGTCCATGCAGTAGCCTCTGGAACGCCGCTCTGCGCCGGCCAATCACCGAAACAAGTTACTAACGCGGAGATACTGAAATGAAAGTCATCATCGTTGATGGATGTGTTGCTCTCCAAGGAGGACTCATGAAGTCAACGGGTCAACCCGCGCCGCCGGTGATGGATGCGTTGTTCTCCAAGGAGGAGTCATGACGGCAGTCCCGTTCGATGCTCTTGGCAAAGTGAGATGTGGCACGTATGACGCAAGAAGTAACGATGTTCCGTGGGAGGGTTATGAATGATGAGCGACCCTGACAAAAAGAAAGGGAACCTTAAGCAAAAAATAGTCCATGATGTGACCGAGTATTTGATCAATGTCGGCTATCTCACCCTCGTGTTCGCGGCTTTTACGGAGTACCGACGATTGGTACTGGCCGCCCATGATATCACCTACACGAATTACTGGGTAGCCGTGATCCAAGCATTGGTTCTTGGAAAAGTCGTTATGATTGGAGATGCTCTCCACCTCGGTCGCAGTCAGGACCAGCGTCCCTTGATCTATTCTACTCTTTTTAGGTCTTTTGTTTTCACTCTCCTTGTCGGTGCCTTCTCCCTCATCAAGCATGTGATCAAGGGACTTTGGAATGGGATGGGGCTCACGGGAGGTCTCTTTGACTTTCTAGGGAGAGGATATGAATTGCTTGCCGGGTGTCTGGTCGTTTTCGTGGCCTTTATTCCCTTCTTCGCCCTCAGGGAGTTGGGGTGGGTTTTGGGAGAGGGCAAAATGTGGGCTCTCATTTTCCGAAGAAGAACCCACCTGCGAATCGAGGAATCTTGTGAGGGACCGAAAATAGCACAACATCGAGGCAGCATGCAATAATTCAGGCTCATCCAAGCGGCCGGGCCTTGATTTTAAGTAACCGTCATTACCACTGGTCCGGGTGATAAGTGAGGTTATTAGGTTAAATTGGAGAACGTAAATCGCATCCGTATCAATACGGACAACTAGAAGATAATATATCCTTTTGGATGGGAGGTTTTCCAAAATAATCTTTACAAGCTAAAGAAACATCCGTTTCACATCAGGTTTATAGGCAAGAATGCCCGGCGAATCGCACCCACAGAAACTGGGTATTGGTGTAAGATTAGGATCTCTTAATGCCGATGAAAGGAACAAAATTTGCGTATCCTACCGGAAAAAAGAGCTTATAAAAGACAAAGTTTTGCTGCCCCCATTGTATTTACAAATTTCAACAAGGAACATTCCTTACTATAAATGGTGTTGATGATAGCAATTATTAAAAGGAGGTTAGGATGAGTATCAGAAAACAATTCCTTAAAAGCAAACCCATGTGCAAGGTTACTTTTCGAATTCCCGAGGAAATTGGAAATTCGGCACGAACCGCTCATGTTGTGGGTGAATTTAATAACTGGAGCTTTAGCGCTACTCCTATGAAGAAGCTAAAAAACGGAGCATTCACAACTACTATTGATCTTGATAAAGGAGAAGAATACCAGTTTCGTTACTTGCTGGATGAAAAGATCTGGGAAAATGACATAGAGGCTGACAGATTTGTACCCACTCCATTTGGAGACAGTGAGAATTGCGTTATATGGTTATATAGAAAGCCCAAGTGATAAAAATAATTGATTCAGCTGTGACCTTATCTGTCACAGGTCTACGGTATAATGGTCTCAAAAACACAGAGGAGGCCTACTATGACAGCATTTTATATCAC
>Ga0209786_1000141_pt1 | contig 30958 bp, 24 predicted proteins | sample WorMetilvaeELBA2_FD_187405 | JGI IMG/M metagenome (GOLD analysis project Ga0209786, IMG submission 187405) | Marine gutless worms symbiont microbial communities from Max Planck institute for Marine Microbiology, Germany - Olavius ilvae ELBA.2... ...
CGAGCTCTCAAACAATTATGCGATGTCATGAATCAGGAGTCATACGTCTACCCCGGCACCCGAATGAAATTGGTATTTGCCGCGCAATAAGTTGCAATTGAAATTACGCGAGGTCAGGAGCCCTGAATTTTGTGATGGAACAATCCCAAATCCAAAATCTAAAATCCAAAATCACTATCACTTTCCAGTGAACTTCGGTCTTCGTTTTTGGAAAAAGGCCGACCGGCCTTCTTGCAGATCCTCACTGAGAAATGCAGCTTTGGCCATGGAATCAGCTTCGGCCTGGCTGCGTTTATCAAGCGCACCGGACTGCATCAGGAGATTGATGACCCGTTTGGTCCCTTTCAGGGCCAGGGGGGCGTTGGCAGCAATTTCCGTGGCCATTTGGTAGGTAAATAGCTCGGCATCTCCGGCAACCACCTGATAGTCCAACAACCCCAGTTCACGGAGCTGTTTCCCAATATAGGTGCGGCCGCTAAAAAACATTTCTCGGGTGCTTTGCAGGCCGATGGTCTGGATGAACCGCTGCAGCCCCCTCCAGGGATAGACGATCCCCAATTTAGCGGGCGGCATTCCCATCCGTGCCTTTTCAACGCCAATGCGAATATCGCAGCAAATCGCCAGCTCGCATCCGGCCCCGAAGGCCGCTCCGTTAATCAGAGCCAGCACCGGGTACGGAAAATTGACAACCGCTTTAAACAACGCCTCCACCTGCCCCAAGGCTTTTAGCCGGTCTGCGGCACCCTCGCCGTGATTGGTAGGCAATGAACCTATATCGAAGCCCGCACAAAAGGCCTTATCACCGGCGCCCCGAATGACGAGAGTCCGCACCCCGTCATCGGCCGCCAAATCATCGAGAGTCTCTAGCAGTATGTTTACCAGTTCAAGGGACAGCGAATTTCTTTTGGCCGGACGATTCAATGTCAGGGTAACGACATTATCTTTTTTTTCGATCAGCAGCGGTTCTTGCGTCACGCGTGTCTCCTCTTATGAAATGACGAATGACGAATGACGAATGATGGAATCGCTTCGCTCAATCGTTTTAAAATAGACCATTCGACAAAAAAAGCTCACGGCTGGCAGAATATATTTTTCGATGTTCGACGTTCATCGGTTTCAATACTGGCATACTATAGAACACCAAAATGCAGTATTCAATATCAGATTAAAAAGCCTGATCAGCTTTTCTGAAAATTGATCAGTACATTTCAATTTTTCCCACTTACACTCGACCAACTACCGTTATGTGAGAGCAGCGACCATTAAATAAACCAAATAAAACCCAGGCGCAGCCTAATATAATTAATCCGCCGACGCGTAACCCGGCACCCCTCTCATCTACCAAAGAAAATGTATACCCACAGAATATGCGAATTTCCCGAGCGGATTAATTATGGTTTGACAGTAATTTTTGTGTACAGTATACAGTTTCCCAATGGATTTGAAATTCAGAAATGTTGGAATGCTGGGTTTAGTGGAATGGGATCTATTTTTTACAACGATGGCACGGATCAGTTTATAAGATTCGGACCGCCATCCGCTTTCGATTCCCATAATTCCATTATTCCATCATTCCATCATTCCATTGTTCCACTCGGAATCCAAGGTAAACTCCACCCTGGGGTGAAATCAAAGCCGAGTCCTCTGGGCTCGGATTCTTTACTCTAGCCGCAAAGGACACTGGCCATGGCCCAAAATACAAATCACCAAAGTGCAAAGGAACGACTCGATGCCCTCGAAAACCGCGCCGAACAGGGCGGTGGCCCCAAGGCCGTCGAGCGTCATCACCAGAGAGGCAAATTAACCGCCCGGGAGCGCCTGGCGCTGCTGTTCGATGCCGGCAGTTTTGTCGAAATCAACAAACTGGCCGAGAGCCAATCCGTTGATTTCGGCATGCAGGAAAAAAAGGTCCCCGGCGACGGTGTGGTCACCGGGTACGGCAACATCGAGGGTCGTCTGGTTTTTGCCTATGCCCAGGATGTCACCGTGCTCGGCGGTTCGGTGGGCACGATTCACGGTCAGAAGATATGCCGCATTATGGATGAAGCCATCAAAGTCAAGGCACCCCTGGTCGCTTTGAACGACTCCGGCGGCGGCCGGTTGCATGAAGGTTTTTTTGCTTCCCGGGGTGTGGCCGGTATGTTTTACCGCAACACGGCCGCTTCGGGCCTGATTCCCCAGATTACCGGCATGATGGGATCCAGTGCCGGCGTTGCCGTCTACTCTCCGGCCCTGACCGATTTTATTGTAATGGTCAAAGGGCAAAGCCACATGGTCATTACCGGGCCTGCCATTATCAGGGAAGTCACCGGGGAAGAAATCAGTCTCGAAGAACTGGGCGGCGCCAGGGTTCACAGTGAGATCACCGGCCAGGCGCACCTGGTGGCCGAAAGCGACCGGGAGTGCATCGAAATCATCAAGAAGCTACTCAGCTACCTGCCGCCCAATAACGCAGAGCCCCCGCCGGTTGTGGCAAGCTCCGATGATCCCGATCGCGTTGACGACACCCTGGAGGAAATCGTACCGGCCGATTTTAAAAAGTCCTATGATATGCACCGGGTTCTCCTGCGGGTGGTTGACGGGGAGGATTTTTATGAAATACAGCCCCGCTATGCCACCAACATTATTGTCGGTTTTGCCCGGCTGGACGGCAACCCGGTCGGCATCGTTGCCAATCAACCCAGGGTCAAGGCCGGTTGCCTGGATGTCAATGCATCCGATAAAGCCGCTCGATTCATCCGGTTTTGCGACGCCTTCAACATTCCGTTGATTAATTTCGTGGATGTTCCGGGCTACTTTCCGGGCGTGACCCAGGAGCACGCCGGCATCATTCGGCACGGCGCCAAAATGTTGTATGCCTACTCGGAAGCCACGGTGCCGAAAATCACTCTGGCCCTACGCAAGGAATACGGCGGCGCGGTCATGGGGATGTGTTGTGTGGGCATGGGCGTGGACCTGATGCTGGCCTGGCCCATCGCCAGGCTGGTGGTGCTGGACACCACGGCCGCGGTCAACCTGATATTCCGCAAAGATATCAAGGCTGCTGCGGACCCGGCCGAATTCAGGCAGCAAAAAATCGAGGAATACGATTACAAGTACTCCAATCCCTATCACGCGGCCTCTAACATGCTGGTGGATTCGGTCATCAAACCGCGGGAAACCCGGCTCCAGCTGATCAAGGCCCTTAAGATGCTCAAAAACAAACAGCGGCCGGAATCCAATAAACGACATGGCAATATTCCGTTGTGAAATCGCAAATGCATCCTAAATCAGGAGATAAATGGGGTGACAAGCTTTTGAAAATCACAATAAACAAATCACAAATAACAAATAAATTCCAATGACCAAATTTCAAAGTACCAATCTTTTTGGCAGCAGGTTTCGGTCATTGGGTATTGAAATTTGTAATTTATTTGGAATTTGGTGCTTGTTATTTGAGATTTACGAAACGACACCGGCAATCCTTGACCCCAAATAAAGGCTGTACATTTTCTAGTTAAGAAAATCAGAAAGGATAGATGAGATGGATTTCAACTTGAGCAAGGAGCAGCAAATCATTCAAAAGGCCGCCCGGGAATTTGCCAAAGGAGAGTTTACCGCGGTGGCCCGGGACCTGGACATTAACGAGGATTATCCCACGGAAATCGTCAAAAAAGCCCGCGAACTCGATTTAATGGGGCTTTTCATCCCCGAGGAGTATGGCGGGCCGGGATTAGGGTATCTGGAACAGGCCATGGTGCTGGAGGAATTCTGGAAAGTCGATCCGGGCATCGGCCAGCAGCTGAGTTCCATTACCTTCGGTGCCGAAGAATTGATTTTATTCGGCACGGAGGAGCAGAAAAAGAAATGGCTGCCGCCCCTGTTCGAGGGTGATGCGGTGATGGGCTTTGCCATTACCGAGCCGGATGCCGGCAGTGACACGGCCGCCGCCACCACCACGGCGGTCAGGGAAGGCGACGACTACGTCATCAACGGCAGCAAGGTCATGATCGGCAACGGCACGGTGGGAACGTTTATGCTGGTCTACTGCCTGACCAACCCCGATGAGCCACGAAAGACCGCCCGGCACAGCATCCTGATCGTCGAAACCGATCGCGACGGCTATAAAGCCGAACCCATGCACGGCAAGATGGGGCTGCGCGCCTCTGACACGTCCGCGGTCTACTTTAACAATGTGCGGGTTCCCAAGGAAAATTTACTGGGCGCCGAAGGCAACGGGTTTATCCAATTGATGAAGTTTTTCGATCATTCCCGCGCCTATGTGGCCGGCCACGGCGTGGGCCTGTCCCAGGGGGCGCTGGACATGGCAATCAAGCACGTCAAGGGCCGCAAACAGTTCGGCCGGCCCATCGGCGCTTTCCAGGCCACCCAGTTCAAAATCGCCGAGATGGCCACCAAGGTCGAGACGGCCCGGGCCATGGTCTACAAGTCCGCCTGGCTGCTGGACCAGGGCACGCCCGACACCAAGCTGACCGCCATGGCCAAGCTCTATGCCTGTCACGTGGCCGTGGAAGTGGTGGATGAATCCTTGCAGTTGCACGGCGGCTACGGCTATTTTAACGACTACGACATCGAACGGTTTTATCGTGCGGCCAAAGTGCTGGAAATCTACGAAGGAACCAAGGAAGTCGAAAAGATCGTCATATCGAGGGAGATATTGGGCAAGCTCTAGCGGGTTCAACAACCGCGATCGGCAATAGCTGTTGCGAAAGTTCGGAACCTGCCGTGGCAGATTCCGAACTTTCGCACCGCAGCCGATCTGGAAGCAGCAGCGCTTGAAATGTAAAATGATGATTGTGCGGATCCTAAGTTCTTGTAAAGGTGTAGGACTCGACCTGTTGTTCGTTTCCGCCGCTGGTAGCGAAAGTTTCAACCGTAAAGCGGTCCGGATTATTGAAACTTATATTTAACCGGTAGTCAGGCCCTTGGAAGTTGAAGGAGCGACTGGAGCGGTCGAAGGTTCCGCCATTGGACCGCAGTGGTTCGGGCAGCGTGTTTAAACGGGTGCTGATGTTATAGCCGTCGTCTTTGTCATAACCAAGCGTCGACGTTCTCCATATCTGGCTGTCCACGCCGGTCACCTTGAGATCGATATAGGCCAATTCAATAAAGTGATTCATCTCGACGTCGCCGTTCACCCGCGCTTGAACATTATGACGATCTTCACCCGGCGCCTGGACCCAGCCTTCCATGGCCCAAACCCCTATAAAACGAGTAAGCTCTTCCCGGGCCCGGGTTTCTGCATTCCCGCCCGAGGCCTGCCCCCCGGATTGTTTTGATTCGCGTATGGCTTCGGTAATTTGACGGGTACGCTGGTCATCCTGGTCCTGCTTCCAGCCTTCGTAGGCGCCCTGGCCGGCCCCGACACCTGCCCCCACCGCCGTTGCCGCCACGGCAACTTCGGCATCACCGGTGAGCGCGCCCATCAACAAACCAATCCCGGCGCCAATAGCCGCACCGCCGGCCGCCGTTTTGCCGACCCTGGAGGAGCCGTCGCTGGCACAACCCCCAAGCATTGAAATTAAGATCGCTGTGACAACAAACGCGCTGAAGGTGGGGAAAAATACGATTCGTTTACATTGCACTTTAACAGTTTCCATATATATGGCCTCCTTTGATAATCGGCTTTTTTTGAATTGTGATTGCTTTCTGTAGTTGCTCAGTGAAATTACCAGAAAAACTAATACCACATTGAGGTATTGTAAAGATCGTCTCTGATACTTTTGAAATTTTACGAAAAGATGAATTGAGATCGGCAAATTGCACAGGCAGATTATGGTGTTTAAACCGTTCAGCGCTGGGTTGGTACTGGTTTGATAGTCTACATATACTACAACCAAATCAACTTTAACGTTACGAGAACTTCCTATTGTAGGGTGGGCTGTGCCCACCAACCATCGCTGAATTCATCTGTCAAAGGTGGGCACAGCCCACCCTACACCAATGTTGCGGGAAACAGCCACAGGTGACCTCCGGCGATGGTATGCAAGATTGATCTAATTAATCCGCCCCGCATCACATCAAAATATTCTCATCAGCGTCCAACGGGCTAAAATTTTTATCCCTATCCCGTATTGCTATTTTGAGGGCGGAGTAATTAGCGGGTCTTGATATACCTGTAAATGGAGTATTCGGTGGTAACACCGGGTATAGCATCGATTTTCGCCTGGATCTCCTTTCTTTCCTCACTTTCAAACCAGTACTGCCAGTCCTCTAATGAAAACCAGGAACTGATTGTGGCGATTTCGTTGATTTCGTCGATGGATTTAAGGTATTCGCCTGAAATGTAGCCGACTTGTTGGGGAACTTTGCGTCTGATTTCCTTGATGCAGCGAAACAGCTCTCTTTCCTTGTCCTTCGGACACTTTCTTTTAATAAAAACTTTGATGGCCATTTCTACCTCCTTTCACAGATTAACCGATACCCCTTTAGCGCAAATAGTTGGGGCGGATTAATGATTGGAACGCAGAAATCAGCTGAGAGATCGGAATCACTTCCGGAAGGGCAGAATCGCAACAGGTCAGAGGAACGTAAAAACGACGGTAACTTTACATATATTTATACCCGAGAATTTAGGGGTTAGTCAATCATAAATGGAAGTTCTGATTTTCAAGTTCTTCCAGCAGGCCATCCATAAGCCCGTTTATTTTCAAAAACCGGGTTTCATCACATAAAATTTCAGTTTCAGTCTGAACAAATTTCGATCCATCCAACTCCGCCCCGCAGTTTTGAATCAGGGCCGCCGCCGAGGCAGAGGTGGTCTCCAGATGGAACTGCAAGCCCACGATGCGACTATCGACGACAAAGCCCTGGTTGCGGCAGGCTTCACTCGAGGCCAATAGCCGGGCGCCCGGCGGCATCTCAAAGGTATCTCCGTGCCAGTGAAATACTTCGAATCTATCCGGTAAAACACCGGCCAGCTTGGATTCAGTCGCATCGAGTTTGCGTTCAACCGGAAACCATCCGATTTCCCGGTGCTCGTTTTTAAATACTTCGGCATCCAGGGCGTCCGCCATAAGTTGAGCGCCGAGGCAGATTCCCAATACGACTTTGCCGGATTCAATGGAATTTCGGATAAAGGCTTTTTCGGCCGTTAACCAGGGAAATTCTATCTCATCATGAACCCCCATGGGGCCGCCCATCACGATCAGCCAATCGAATTCGGCCATGGCGGGCAGTTCATGACCAAGGTAAAAATGTGTTGAGCTGAGTTGGTGGCCCCTGTTCAGGAAATAATGTTGGATGGTTCCCAGCCCTTCAAAGGGAACGTGTTGCAGATGATGTATCCTCATATTATTCAGGTTTTATCACATCCGGTTTGGGAGCCAGCAACCCTTTGGCGGTCGCCACACTTTCAATCATCTCGATGTATTCTTTGCTCACGGGAATGGTTTTGCGGATTTCACTGTGGGATGTCCCCTGCTGAAGCATCTCCAGCACCACGTCTTCGGTTTCCGGGTCGTAATTTACTTTATAGAGCTTACGGGACTTATATCCCCGCTCCAACAGCCTGGCGATATAATTCATCGTGTAGGACATCTTGATCAGTTCATTTTTGATTCTGAGAATCGCCAAAATCAGGAAAACGACGATAATAAATAAAACCGTCAGAAACAGGAGAAAACCGGTCTCTATAGCCAGGGGGGACAAATCAGTAATTTCTACTATCTTCTGAATCATGATCATCAAATTCCCATTTTCTGTTCTTTTGGGTACAATAATCAGCTATTCTCAGCCCAAGTCAAATCCGGCACCTGCCTGTGCCAGTCGGTTGCCTGCTGGTAAGCGTAACCGGCACGCAGGATCAAGTCTTCCTGAAAGGGTTTGCCGTAAATCAGCAGCCCGATCGGCAGACCGCTCGCCGTGAAGCCGCACGGCAGGCTCAGTCCGCAAAAATTCAGGATGTTTCCAATGGATGTATTGCGCAAATAGCGAATATTATGGTTCAGGTATTCGTCCATGTTGGTGTCTATTTCCGCTACTGGTTTGGCAGGCACCGGGATGGTCGGCACCAGCAGCGCGTCGATATCTTCTAAAGTCAGGCCGGCTTTGGCCCGCAGCTGCCTGGCCGCATAATTGGTTTGCAGATATTGACCGGCGCTGATGTCCTTGCCCTTGATCATGCGATGGGCCACCACCGGGTCCAGTTCGTCAAAGTGCGCTTCCAGCAACTTTTGGTTCAGCATGTACCCTTCACTGGCGATGATCACACCCCCCGGATTCAATTCGCGGGCCAGCCGGGCTTCAGTAAAATCGATGCTGCTGACCCTGGCACCCAATTCCTCAAACACGTCGCCGCACGCGCGCACGGCTTGGGCAACTTCGGGATCCACGTCCTCCCAGAATACCGACTCTGCAAACGCCAATCGCAGCCCGCTGACCCCACCCTTTAATGTATTCATTACATCTTGAGATTCCAGGCCAACCGTGATCTCATCATTGACGTCAGCGCCCTGTAAGTGCTGATACACCAGTGCCGCATCTTCCACAGAGCGGCTGAACACCCCCACTGAATCCAGGGTCCAACTTAAAGGATAGACTCCTGCCCGGCTGATGCGACCCACCGTTGTCTTCAACCCAACGGTCCCGCACAGCGAGGCCGGCACGCGCACCGATCCGCCGGTATCCGTCCCCAGAGCCACGGGAATCATCCCGGCCGCCACCGCTACAGCGGATCCGCTGCTGGAACCGCCGGGGATATGGTGGGATCTCTGCCAGGGGTTGTGGGGCGTGCCGTGGTCGTGATTGATCCCGATGCCGCTGAAGGCGAATTGGACGGTGTTGGTTTTGCCGGCCAGGATCATCCCGGCCGCTGCAAGGCTGTGGATCGCCCGGGAGTCTTCCGCAGCTATATTTTTCTCCAACAGCCGCGAGCCGGCTGCCGTGGGTAGTCCCTTGACATCAAAAAGATCCTTGGCGGCATAAGGAATCCCGTGCAGAAGGCCTGAATCTTGGCCGCTGTTTATTGCCTGGTCCGCCGCACGAGCGTTTTCCAGCGCCAGTTCCGGACACAGCAATTTAAAGGCATTCAGTTTGCCGTCAAGCATATCGATACGATCCAGCAAATATTCAGTCAGTTGGGTAACGCTGATTTCACCCCTTCGAATGTATTCGGCAAGTTCGGTGATGGTCTGATAATGAAGAGGGATTTTTCCCATAGCGGTTTATCCTTAAGCAGCAATTATCGTTTCTTTCCAATAAGATATTTATAAAATTGAAGGTCTGGTATTTCAATAGATGAAAATATCAAATAACAATCCACAAATAACAAACAAATCACAATGATTAAAATTCTAAATCCCAAACTTCTTGGTAATCGGATATCGAAATTTCGAATGAAATTTCATGAATTCTTATGCCATATCCAAGAAGTATCTCACCGCAGAGTTCGCAGAGATAAGCTAAAATTCTATTTCTCGGCGTTCTCCGCGAACTCTGCGGTGAACTATTATTTTTCCTGTTCGATCAGAGCGGCAGCTTAATATATTCCTTCGACATTCGACATTCATTATTCGATATTCGATATTCGCTTTTTCAAAGTTTCTTTTCCGATTTGACCGGCCGCTTGTTTGCCGGCGGCTTGGCTGACACCTGAAACCCATTCTTCGTTAAATTACTGATCAAATAGCGGCTGCATGCCCTGCTCGGCCGCCATCAATTCCATCTCCTCATCCCGCGGGGATGCTTGAAAATCGGCTGCCGCTGCCAGAATCGCGGGCAGCACCTGCATATCCCCGGTCGTTATAAGAAATAAACCGGGTTTTCCCAGGACCCATTGCACGGATTTGGCGATGGCATCTTCGTCCGCTAAAGGTTCATACCAGGTGTTGTGACTGCGCGGTTTAGCGCCGTACAAGCCCCGGGCCGCTGCCTTTATAGTCTGAACCGCAATATTGTGCTCCCTGCAATATGATATCAATTGGTTGAAATCGGCGCAATACTTCGAATTCTCCATTAACAGATAATTACAGGGCAGCAATACGGTATCGAAATCGAAACGCGCCAGGCTTTGATAGTGCATTTTCGGCGTCAGAATACCATGGCCGGTGATGCCGATAAACCGGGTCAACCCTTTGTCACGGGCTTCGACCAGATACTCCAGCGCCCCACCGGGGCCCAGGGCGAATTCTCGATTAACAACGTCGGTGAGGTTATGCAACTGCAGCAGATCGACCCGCTCAACCTGAAGCCGCTCAAGTGAACGTTGAAACTGTTCCCGGGCATCCTGATAGGTCAGTTTATCCGTCTTTGTCGCCAGGAAAAACTGCTCCCGGTAGCTCTCCATCCAGGATCCCACGCGCAGTTCGGCATCGCCGTATGAGGCTGCGGTATCGATATGGTTGATGCCGTATTCAAGAAGCATTTCCAGCACTTCATCGGCCGCATCCTGACCGACCCGGTTCAAACACACCGATCCAAATATTGCACGGGTACTCAAATGCCCGGTATTGCCGAAAGGCTGTTTTTCAATACTGGTCATCAGCGATGTCTCCCTAGGTTTATAGCAATAAATTTATCCATTTTTACGAGTCCTGTCCAGCAAAAGATCTTCCCGGGTCAATCCCCTAGCCGCGCCAGTTCATCGTACATTTCAATTTCCGGCGCGCCTTCCAGCATTGATTGCAGGGCGTCGAATAACTCCTTGAAATAGGGGGTTGAGCTATGGGCTTTCAATGCGGCCCCATCCGCGTACTTTTCGTAGAACAAAAATACGCTCGGATCTTTCTGGGCACGATGAAGCGTGTAGGTCAACGTTCCCTGCTCCTGAGCGACCTTGCCGACCATGTCCCGCAAGGCCTCTTCCATTTTTGCTTCTTCACCGGCTTTCGCTTTCAGTTTCGCAACAACGATCATATCTTTCTCCTTTTACAAGAAAATTAAATGCCTAACCCGGGCAAGCCGGAATTGAAGATTGAAGATTGTTCCGACTTTGACTCGCCTGAGTTTGTCGAAGGCCGCATTCCGACTTTGTCTCGTCTGAGCTCGTCGAAGGCCCACTTCAATTTTGCTTTCTCTTTCCAGCCAGCAGCGCGCCCAGTTTGATCGCTTCGATCATGGACTGGGGATTGGCCCGGCCCTCGCCCGCCTTGCCGAATGCCGTTCCATGATCCACCGAGGTCCGCACGATCGGCAGTCCCAGGGTAATATTGACGCCGGACATTGCCCCCCATTGACCTGTTTTTTGATCGTACTGAAAGCCGAAAAATTTCATCGGGATATGCCCCTGATCATGATACATGACGACCACGGCATCATACATGCCTCCTTTCATTTTGGAAAAAATCGTGTCCGCCGGAACCGGTCCCTCGACCCTGTAGCCTTTTTCCCGGGCGTGTTCGACTGCCGGAAGAATTTCTTCATCATCCTCATGACCGAACATGCCTTCTTCGCCGCAATGGGGATTTAAGCCTGCCACTCCGATCTTGGGCTCGGACAGGCCGAAGTTCTTCAACGCGTCATGGGTCAGATCGATAACCCGGCTCACCCGCTCCTTTTTAACCAGGTCACAGGCCTGCCGCAGGCTGACGTGGGTTGAAATGTGGGTCACGCGAAAACCACCGTGCGCAAGCATCATGGAGTAATCCCGGGTCTTGGTCAGGGAGGCGTAAATCTCGGTGTGACCGGCATAGTGGTGACCGGCCGCGTTGATGGCTGCTTTGTTAATCGGTCCGGTGACCGTTCCGTCGATTTCATTATTCGTTGCCAACTCGATCACTTTGGCGACATATTCGAATGATGCTTGGCCCTGGTCAGCAGTTACTTGTTTATACCGCAAAAGGTTGATCGGCATGTTTTCCATATCCAGAACATCGATCGTACCGTGCTGGAATAAGGCATCGCGGACATGTTTGACCGGATTGATTTCTAATTTAACATCGGTAAATCCCAACACATCTGCCACAATCTCACTGTCAGCTACCAACAGCGGCCGGCAATGAGCATATATATCTTCTTCGTTCAAGGCTTTGGCGGATATCTCCGGACCAATCCCCCCCGGATCCCCCGTAGAAATACCCAGTATGGGTCGCACATCTTTACTCATGTTTTTTCTCCGCATTGTCCACTAAGATCGCTTATAATTCGTGCTCGTCCTCGTACTCGTGCTCGTCCTCGAAATCGAAAGCGGTTTAGAAGCATCAAAGGCGAGATCGAACCGATTATAGATCAAAGTCAGCATCCGGTAACTCTCTTATGAACTACGTGAATTTCGGTGCTATTTTCGTGACGTAGGGTTCCGCTGTCAGCGGAATGCCAGCTAAAACTGGTCGGCACGGTGGCCGACCCTACGGAGGCATAGGAAAACTGTTTCAATTCTAGATCAGTCTGGCTGTTTTTTTCCAGTGGCTGCGCTCATATGAAACCCCGGCGAACCGGCGTCATCCGGTGTCATTCACCTGCCGCCTGTCTTCTGACCTCTGTCCTCTGACCTCTGTCATCTTAACTCCGCACTCTGCGTACCGCGGCGAAACTCGAAGAGCAAGACGCGTCACCTATCTACTGCCATTTCGCTATGCGCCTTTCTCCATGCGCTTTGCCTTTTTCCGAATTTGTCTCGCCTGAGCCCGTCGAAGGCCGCATTCCGAATTCCGAATTCAAAAATCTGCCCTCTGTCTTCTGACATCTGCCCTCTGTCTTCCGTATTCTGTCCTCTGCCCTCTGTCTTCTGACCTCTGTCTTCTGTCCTCTGGCCTCTGTCTTCTGACACCTGAATCCTTCTTTATTTTGCTTGCCAAAATTCATGCACCGCCACAAGGGTGTCTCTTTGCCCGAAAGCGCCGGCTTTGGTGACTATCGCCAGCTTATCCAACCGACCACCGACGATCACACCCCGCACGACACCGGCAACTACTTCTCCCAGAATGCGGATGCCTTCAGCCCCGAGGGCCGTCAATACCGCATCCGCCGTATCGCCGCCGGTCAGAAAAAGATGCGCCGGCTCAATTTTCGTCGTAACTTGCGCCACGAATCGCCCCAGGCCCTCGGCGGTTTCGCCCGCACCCGGTTGATTATCGGTCGGCCGCTGAGATTGGAAAGTATTTGAATGCGGCTTGATCGTAAGGCCGACATTGGTCCTTAACAAGCATGATTGAACCGCGGATACTGCTTCCGAGAATTCCAACCTACGGCTTTGATCCGCCAGCGTGACCGGGTTTAATTGAATGACTTCGCAGGCAGCGGTTTTCTGCAATTCATCGATCTGCTGTCTCGTCACGGCTGAAGTCGTCCCGCAAACCAGCAAATTAAAGCCGTCGGGTGCTATTACCTCGGCCGATTCAGCGGGGCCCGGTTTCGAATCCAATAGCTGGGCAATGCTGCCCGCCAGGCCGGCCGACCCAACCGGGAGCAGTTTATGCTCCAGCGAAAAGAATAACCGGGCGATCCGATCAAGGTGCGCGCGATTGTCGGCATCGAACACGATGTGCCGCACTCCGTTTTGCAGCTGGCGTTCAATTTCTTCCCACAACCGGGAATGGGCGCCCTCCAGATATGCCAGGCCCACATGTCCGACCGAATACCGGCTTTGCCGCGTCACGATTCGGGTCAGGCTCGTTTCGGTTACGGGAGTGACCGGATCGTGGGCAATCTCGGTCTGATCCAATGGGACGCCGTGCACCTTGTGAACATCCCCAACTGTCGTGCGGCCCATTTCAGGAAAAGCCGGGGTGATAAAGCTCGCCGCGCAACCCAGCTGCTCCAGCAGGGCGTCACACTCGGCCCCCACGTTGCCGCGCATGCAGGAGTCAATTTTTTTATAAATCTCAAGCCCCTTGAGATCCCCAAGCTCCTGCGCCACCGCCGACAGCCGACGATGCGCTGCATCGGCAATCAGGGCCCGGCTGTTCGTATAAATTGCCATCGCCCGCATCGCAGCGGGCCAAGCCGGTTTGACGGTTCGACCCCATTGTCGAAAAGACACCAGCCTGGTATCTTCGAAAAACGGGCAGAACTGGACCGCCGTATCCGCAGCGCCCGTCAAATCATCGGCAATGATGACGATTTTATTCATCTTAAGACAAAATTATGTTTAATGAATGGATTCGATTATATTCTTTTTTTCAAAGTTTCTTTTCCGATTTGACCGGCCGCTTGTTTGCCGGCGGCTTGGCTGACACCTGAAACCCGAAACCTCGTGTTTTTTATTCAAGCTTGTGCCGAATAACGGCCCCCTTATCGGCGGACTCCGCCAGCCGTGAGTACAGTGCCAGATAGCCCCGCTTATATTTCGGGGCCGGCCGCTGCCATTCGGACAATCGGCCCTGAATTTGCTCGTCGGACAGGTTGAGGTGCAGTTTACGATTGGGAATGTCAATGGTTATTTCATCGCCGTTACGAACGACCGCCAGGGGACCGCCTTCGGCTGCCTCGGGAGAGACATGCCCCACAAAGCATCCATTGTTGGTGCCGGAAAAGCGTCCGTCCGTAACCACCGCCGTTTTCAGAGCCAATCCCCGGCCGTACAGCAGTTTCATGGCCTTGTACATCTCGCGCATTCCGGGTCCCCCCTTGGGCCCTTCGTAGCGAATGACAATGACTTGCCCCGCGGTGACTCGGCCTTCCAGGATGGCCTCGTTGGCATCCTCCTCGGAATCAAAGCAAATCGCCGTACCGGTAAACGTGTGCATGTCCGGCTGAATGGCAGCCGGTTTGGTTACGGCGGTACTGGGGGCCAGGTTGCCGCGCAATACGGCCAGACCGCCCTCATTGCTCCAGGGGTCAGCGATTGTTTTGATTATCATACGGTTGGGTTCAGCGACGGAAGAAAGGTTTTCAGCGATAGTCTTGCCGTTAACGGTCAAGGCATCCTGGTGCAGGATGGGCAGCAGTTCTTTCATGACGGCCGGTACGCCGCCGGCGAGATGAAAATCCGGCACATTGGGGGCCGCCGCCGGGTTCATTTTGGCGATGTGGGGTGTGCTGCGGCACAGTTTCTCGAAAAGATCCATGCTGACCTCACAGTCCGCCTCGTACCCGATGGCCGGCAGGTGCAGCGCGACATTGGTCGATCCGCCGATGGCCGTGCTCAGGCGGATGCCGTTTTCGATACCCTTTTGATTGAGAATCTGACGAGCCGTAATCCCCTGGCTCACCAGTTCGACGATCTGCTGCCCGGATTCCTGGGCGGCCCGCAAGCGGGCGGCGTGGGTTGCCGGAATCGTCGCACTTCCCGGCAGCGACATCCCCATGGCCTCGGCCACACAGCACATGGTGTTGGCGGTGCCGAGAAATGAGCAGGAACCGCAGGTCGGTCCGGCACAATTTTCCAGGTTGCGGTAATTCTCATCATCGATTTTGCCGGTTTTTAACATCCCCAGCCCCTCCATTAGGGAGGTGATATCTGCCGAACGGCCGTCAAACCGGCAGCCGCCTTCCATGGGACCGCCCACCACGATGATGGCGGGCAAATCCAGCCTGGCGGCCGCCATCAGCATGGCCGGCACGATTTTGTCACAGGAGCCCAACATCACGACCGCATCCAGCCGGTGAGCCTCCACCATCATTTCGATGTCGTTGGCGATCAGGTCGCGGGTCGGCAGGATGAAATGCATACCGGCATGCCCCTGGGCGATTCCGTCACAGGCGGCAATCACGCCGAATTCAACCGGCGTGCCGCCGGCCTGGTGAATGCCCTGTTTAACATACTCCGAAACTTGGTTTAAATTATAGTGGCCCGGAACCACCCGATTCCAGGAATTTGCAATGCCGATCAGGGGGCGGTCCAGATCGTAATCGCTATAGCCCATTGATTTATACAACGCGCGGTGCATGGACCACTCGGGTCTCTCAAGTATCTTTTTACTGCGCCAGGTCATGATGGTCCCTTTCGTTTTTCTTAAGCAGGTCATCAACTCGATTATGGTCGTTTGTCGATTTTAGTATGGTTATTGCTGTTACGGACGATAGAAGACAGATGACAGAAGTCAGAGGTCAGATGACCCGTCTTCGCTCTTCGAGCTTGGGGCTCCGCCCTTCGGGCTACGACCCCACAAGACGCCGCGGCACGCAGATGTCGGAGTTCAGAGGTCAGAGGACAGAGGTCAGATGACAGAAGTCGGAAATATTCGATTTCGGATCTCAGATTGCCGATTGGGGATTTAACAATGCACCTGGCACCTTGCCCCACGCCCTGCAACTGAAGCCTTATCCATTCAGTCCCATGCCGTACTTCGAACGCCTTCCACCTTACACCATATATCCTATACCTTTGCCCACACACCCAATGCCTTATCCCATCTCCCCCTGCCTAAAATGAGTCTGACCTTTCAGCCTTCAGCTTTCAGCTATAAGTGACCTATCAGCTTTGAGCTATAAGCATCTTTTTGCTTGAGCCGTGCACCGAATGCCGAAAGCCTTTCACCTTTTACTATACAATACCCAGTACCCAATACCCAATACCCAACCCGGCGAAGCCGGAATTGAAGATTGAAGATTGAAGATTTATGGTATCGCTTCGCTCTGTCTCTTTAATTGAAATCGATAGAATGGCTCATATTTTCAATCTGGCTATGACATAAATCCTGCGCAAACATGATGTGATTTCAATAAATAGACACTAAGCTTTTTCCTATGCGCGATCGGAAAAAGTGGCCCCAGCGGGGCAGCAATAGCGCAGTTTTTTGGTTTTAGGTTTTCCGCCGGAGGCGGATCAGGTTTCGGGTGTCAGGGAAACGACGCGCAAAATCCTGACACCTGAACACTGACACCTGACACCATCCGTAACTTACAACATGTTGTCAAAAAAAAGGCACTAAGGGCTTAATACCAAATACCCAATACCTAATACCTAATACCCAATACCCAGTACCCAGTACCCAGTACCCAGAATCAAGTATCCCTATCAACACCTTGTACGACTGTCAATAAGGATAAGATTTAGTATTTTTTTGTTGACTTTAAATACATTAGGGATTTAAACTATTGGACCAATCAAGATTAGATCAACCAAGATAAGCCATCCTCGTCACACTTTCAGTCAAACCATAGGAAGGAGGTATATTTATTCCAGAAAGGATCCACACAACATCCGGCTCAATTGGCCTTTTGTTCTACTATAACACCCATAAGGATCTTTGTTGTAAGGGTTTCTTAATGTTGGGAAACGTAACTTTGAGATGGGGGACCTAATCTGAGCAACTCCCTTAAATTAAGTGCTGGAATTGGCCCATTCTGTTCGGACGGGGGGAAACCCTGCCCTTGCACCACAAGTTGATCGACGCCTTGTAGGGTCAGTCTTCAGGACCGCCGGCAATGAGTGCCATAATCCATTAATTGCTCAGATTAGGAGGAAATCAACGATATACTAATTTGCGAAAGGAGACAATCGCCATGAAAAAGCAGGAAAACAATTTTACACGCCGGGAATTCATCAAGACATCGGGCGCCGGTCTGGCCGGTGCCGCCATACTGGCAAGCCCCTTAGGGCCGCTGGCTGGCAAGGCACTGGCAGCCACCCCGCCGAATCTGGCTGTCGAGAAAGGAGCGACCCTGAATGTCCTGCGGTGGAGCGTTTTCGTCGGCGGTGACAAGGACCTCTGGGAAGCCAACTGCCGCAAGTGGGAAAAAGTCACGGGCTGCAAGGTGGTCAATGAATATATTTCCTGGGAAGATGTCCGACCCAAGTCCGCCATGTCCGCGGCGGTCGGCGCCGGCCCGGATCTGGTCTCCGGCTGGCACGATGATCCGCACCTGTATCCCGACAAGCTGGTCGACGTGAGCGATGTGGCCGAATACCTCGGCGCCAAGTACGGCGGCTGGGAGGACGCCTGCCTCAAATACGGTATGCGGGACGGCAAATGGATTGCGATTCCCATGGGGGCCCCCGGCCAGCAAATCGTATACCGCAAATCCTGGGTCAACGAGGCCGGCTACAGCGAATTCCCTACGACCACCGATGAATTCATCAAGTGCAGCAAAAAGCTCAAGAGTATGGGCCATCCGGTGGGATTTGCCCTGGGGCATGCCGTGGGTGACGGCAACAATTTTGCCTACACGTGGCTGTGGTCCTACGGGGCCTCCACTGTGGATGCCGAAGGCAATCCGGCCATTGACAGCCCCGAGACGCGCAACGCCCTGGAAGGCATGAAAGAATTGTACAGCGCCATGATTCCGGGCTGCGCCTCCTGGCTGGATGCCCACAACAACAAGGCATTTCTGGCCGAACAAATTTCAGTGACCAACAACGGGATCAGCATCTACTATGCATCCCGCAAAAAACCGGAGTGGGCCGAGATATCCAAGGACACCTTTCATTCCAACCTGCCCATCGGCCCGGTCGGCCGACACTCGCAACTGCATTTGTTCAACCAGGCCTTTATTTTCAAACACACCGCGGTTCCCAACGCGGCCAAGCATTTCCTGATGTTCATGCTGGAGCAGGAACAGGCCGAACCCTGGATGGATGCCATGAGCGGATACGTCACCCCGGGCCTTAAAGCTTACCGCAAGCTGCCTGTGTGGACCAGTGATCCCAAACATACCGCGTACCGTGACTGCGTTAAAAATATGTACTGGAACGGGTATCCCGGTCCCATCGGCCCCGGCTCGGCGGCGGTGATGGCCGAATATGTGGTGGTTGACATGTTTGCCAACTACTGCGCCAGAGGAATGTCCGCGGACAAAACCATTGCACGCGCGGAAAAGGCGATTGCGCGGGCGTATAGAAAGTAAACCGGTTAAACTTCAACCAACCATGATGAGGGTGGCCGGATTACAGAGAGGCGGCCACCCTCCATGCGTTGAGGGGGGGAGGTGGAAGGTTATTGGTTATTGGTTATTGGAATAATTTGTGAATCATCAGCCAACCATTGTCGGTCCCGAATATAGACCGACACCTGATGGTACAAACAGCTAATGACCTATAGAAAGCAGTCCATTAATACCCAAACCGGCGAAGCCGGAATTGAAGATTGAAGATTGAAAATTGAAGATCTATGGTATCGCTTCGCTCTGTCTCTTTAATTGAAATCGATTGAATTGCTCATATTTTCAATCTGGCTATGACATAAATCCTGCGCAAACATGATGTGATTTCAATAGATAGGCACTAATACCCATTACCCAATACCCAATTTGGAGGCAGACGCGTGGACGCCATCAGCGCCTCAGAGCAAACAAGCAGACAAAGCGGCATTCGCGGCAAAATCTCCCAGGCCCTGGAAAACCCGACCATTCTGGGTCTTCTATTCGTGGCCCCGGCCGAACTCCTGCTGTTGATATTCCTGGCATATCCCTTTTTCCTGGGTATTTGGTTGGGCTTTACCGACACCATTGTGGGCCGGAAAGGCAGTTTTATCGGGTTTGAGAACTACCTGTGGCTCCTTGACGATCCCACGTTTTGGTTAACCTGCTTCAATACATTTCTTTATACGGTTGCTGCGGTGATCTTAAAAGCGGTTTTGGGAATCGGTCTGGCCGTGATTTTGAATCGGGATTTCAAAGGCAAGGGGTTCATGCGGGCCATTGTCCTGTTACCCTGGATTATTCCGACGGCCCTGAGTGCAATCTGTTTCTGGTGGCTTTATGACTCGACCTTCAGCGGTATCTCGTGGACCCTGGTGAAATTAGGCCTCTCAGACCACTTCATCGACTTTTTGGGCGATCCCTGGAACGCCAGATGGTCGTTGATTGCAGCCAATGTCTGGCGTGGGGTGCCGTTTTTTACCATCGGGCTATTGGCCGGGCTGCAGACCATCAGCCCGGATCTCTATGAGGCCGCCGAGATTGACGGGGCCGGGGCCTGGAAAAAATTCCGCAAAATCACCCTGCCCCTGCTCACACCGCTGTTGACGGTGGTCACCGTATTTTCCACCATCTGGACCTTTGCCGATTTTCAGCTGGTTTGGATCATTACCAAAGGCGGGCCGGCGGGTGCCACGCATATTTTCGGAACACTCTCTTTCCAGAGAGCCATGCAGGGCGGTCAATTCGGCGAAGGGGCCGCCATTTCCAATTTTATGCTGCCCATTTTAATCGGCTGTGTTTTTATTGCCTTCGTATTTTTGAGAAAAGAGGACTAGCAAATGGCAATCGAACGGGTTGGATCCAAAGTATTAAAATTTTATGTGCCGCTGGCGGCTTATCTGGCCTTTCTGTTGTTTCCCTTTTACTGGATGGTCAACACGGTATTCAAGTCGGATTTAGAGTTGTACAACATGGATCTCAATCCGCTGTACGTCCACTCGCCGACCCTGGGAAATATAGTCTCCCTTTTCACTGAAACCATTTTTCTCAGATGGATGGCCAACACTTTTCTGGTAGCCATTTCAGCCACCCTGATCTCGCTGGTCGCCAGCCTGCTAGCGGCCTATGCCATTCAACGGCTTCAGTTTAAAACTTCGGGGCCCACCGGCGTGGCAATATTTTTAGGTTACCTGGTGCCCCAGACCATATTATTTATTCCGCTGGCCCATATTATTTTTAAAATAAAATTGTGGGATTCCCTGTGGGCCCTGATATTGACCTATCCGACATTTCTGATCCCCTTTTGCACCTGGCTGCTGATGGGATATTTTAAATCCATTCCCAAGGAAATGGAAGAATGTGCCATGATCGACGGCGCCAGCCGGATCAAGATTTTTCGCAGGATCATACTGCCCTTGTGCATGCCGGGTGTTCTTTCGGCCGGCATCTTTTGCTTTACCCTGTCCTGGAATGAGTATCTTTACGCCCTGGCCTTCATTTCCAGTACAGCCAAAAAGACGGTGCCCATCGGTTTGGTCACCGAACTGGTGCGGGGGGACGTTTATCACTGGGGCGCGCTGATGGCCGGCGCCCTGTGCGCTTCGGTACCGGTGGCGCTGGTATACTCATTTTTTGTTGAACACTATGTGGCGGGCATGACCGGCGCATTGAAGGAGTAAATTTGCTATGGCTGAAGTACGCTTGGAAAATGTGTGCAAACATTTCGACGATGTGGTCGCGGTCGACAATTTCAATATGAGCATCAAAGACAAGGAGTTTGTGGTATTGGTGGGCCCCAGCGGCTGCGGCAAAACCACCACCCTGCGGATGATCGCCGGCCTCGAGAGCATTACCAGCGGCGATGTTTTCATCGGCGAAAATCTGATCAACAAGCTGCCGGCCAAGGACCGCAATATCGCCATGGTGTTTCAGAATTATGCCCTTTATCCCCACATGACCGTGTTCGAGAATATGGCATTTTCGCTGGAAAATTTCAATCGACCGAAAGATGAAATCAAGCAGCGCGTGCAGGAAGCGGCCGAGATTCTGGGCATCGAGCATCTATTATCCCGCAAACCCAAGCAGCTTTCCGGCGGTCAGCGACAACGCGTGGCCGTGGGGCGTGCAATTGTAAGAAAACCCGAGGTGTTTTTATTCGACGAGCCCCTGTCCAACCTGGACGCCAAACTCAGGGTTCAAACCCGTCTGGAATTGAAAAAACTGCATGAACGGTTGGCCACAACGGCCGTTTATGTGACCCATGACCAGATAGAAGCCATGACCATGGGCGATCGTATCGTGGTCATGCGTGACGGCCTGATTCAACAGATCGGTTCCCCGTTGGAGCTTTATGACACCCCGGCCAATAAATTCGTGGGCGGATTCATCGGCAGCCCGGCCATGAATTTTTTTGATGCGGAGTTGATCAGAGAAAATGATTTGATATCCCTGCAAAGCGGCGAGCACCGGATCGATCTTCCGGCAAACATATCTCAGCTGCTGGCCGACTACAGCCACAAAAAAATCGTAGTCGGTATTCGACCGGAAGATTTGCCGATCGCCGCCGAGCAAACCCCCGGCCAAACGATTCAGGGCTCGGTGGAGGTCGTTGAACCCATCGGCAATGAAACGTATGTGGCGTTAAATGCCGGCAGCTTCAGCCTCATTGCCGCGGTGGGCCGCAAAACCCGAATAAAACCCCACAGCAATCTCGTGGTCAGGCCGAGTATGGACAATTTGCACCTTTTCGATATTGAAAGCGAAAAGGCTATTTGCTAGAGCGTTTGCTAGAACGTTTGCTTTGTTGGTTTTTTTTAAGACCGTTTGATTAAGTGACTTTTTGGAGAGTCGATCAAATAAAGGAGCAGGGTCATGTCCAAAACAATTTTGATCACAGGAGCCAGCACAGGGCTGGGTGCTGAAACCGCCCGCCTGCTGGCGCCGGGCAATGAAATTTTCGTTCACTACAATGCATCCGCTGAAGCCGCCGAGCAGGTTGCAGGGGAAGTCGCCAAGCTTGACGGCAAAGCCCATTTGCTGCAGGCGGATTTAACAACCGAGCAGGGCTGCCGGGACCTGGTACAATCGGTAAGCGAAAAGACCGATAAGTTGGATGTCCTGTTCAACAATGCCGGCGGTCTCATCCGCCGCACGGCAGCCGGCGCGTGTGATTGGTCCCTGATGCAGGAAGTTTTCGCCTTAAATACGTTCTCCGCCATGATGATGACCTCCCTGTGCATCCCGTTGCTGGAGAAAGGTGAAAACCCGTGCGTGATCAATAACTCATCGCTGGCTACCCGACATGGAGCGCCGACGGCCACCATTTATGGGGCTGCCAAAGGGGCGATTGGGGTATTTACCAAGGGGGCCGCCAAAGAACTTGCACCGAAAATCCGGGTCAATGCCGTTGCTCCGGGCGTCATCCTGACCCCATTCCATGATAAGGTCACCACGGCGGAACAGCTCGAATTGTGGCAGGAAAACACCCCCTTGAAAAGACATGGCAATGCCGGCCATATCGCCATGGCCGTCAAATTTCTGATCGAAAACGATTTTATCACCGGTGAGACCGTTGATATCAACGGCGGGCTTTTTATGCGCTAATTTGTCCGCACTCTTTATTGGGCTTTCATGAATTGAGACCGCTTATTCTTAATTGAAGCGTGTTGCATAAGTCCGGCACAAGTTCGCGGATAAATTAATGAATGCTTCGCATTTTATTTTTAGGCTGGTTGAATTTGCTGAATTATCCCTCTTCAATTCCCAAATCTTTCAATTCCTCAATCCCTCAATCCCAGAATTCCTCAATCCCTCAATCCCTCAATTCCTTAATCCCTCAATCCCTCAATTCCTCATTCCCTAAACCCCTCAATCCCTGATTTAGGCCAGCAGGTCCTCCGAGCGGTCGGTGGCCGGCGAGGGGGCGGGAGTCAAGCGGCCCATCTCGTCGTATATTTCGGGGCTTAATTCGATTTCGACGGATTGAAGCGAGTCTTTTAACTGGGCCACATTGCGTGCGCCCATAATCGGCGCGGTTATCGCCGGGTGATGGGCTACCCAGGCCACCGCCAGCGATACCGGATGATAGCCGCTGTCGGCGGCTAATTGAGAAAAGTTGACGGCAACATCATATATCCACTGATCGTGGTAGCGTTTCTGGTACATCGTATCTGTCGTCAGGCGACCCTGGTCAGCCTGCCGATCCGTGCCGTACTTGCCACTTAGAATGCCCCCAGCCAGGGGGTTGTAGCTGACCACCCCGAGTTTCTCGGCTTCAGCCAGGGGTAAAATTTCAACTTCCGCCTGGCGTTTGACGAGATTGTACATGGGTTGTACGCAATGAAACGGTGTCCATCCGTTTAAAGCCGAAACACCCAGGGCTTTGGCGATCTGCCAGGCGGCAAAATTGCTGCATCCAATATAGCGGACCTTACCCTGGGACACCACGTCATCCAAAGCCCTCAGAGTTTCTTCCAGCGGCGTCAGCTCGTCAAATCGATGCAGGAAATAAATGTCCAGGTAATCGGTATTAAGACGTTTCAAACTCGCCTCAAGCGAAGCTGCCAGATGCCGACGTGAGCCGCCGGCGGTGTTCAGGCCGCTTCCCATCGGAGAGCCGAATTTGGAGGTTACGACCAGCTCCTGGCGACAGTCGGCAATTAGTTCGCCCAATATGGTTTCAGCCGCCCCCTGGCTGTAGACATTGGCACAGTCAAAAAAATTGACACCGGCATCCCGGCAGCAGTTGAACATGGCCTGCGATTCCGCTTGATCAGCCTCGCGACCAAAAGTCATGGTTCCCATGCATAAACATGAGACTTGAATCCCCGTCTTACCTAAATAGCTGTATTTCATAATCGCCCGCCTTGAAATAAGTGTTTAATGATTATCATGAAAATTCCAAGCACCAAAAATCAAAACACAAACAAATCCCAATATTCCAAATTAAAAATTCCAAACCAATTAGGATATATTTTCAATCACGGTATCGGTAAATTGTTTGGTGGTGGCATCTCCCCCCAAATCGGCAGTTAAGCAATTCATGGCCGTAACGCTTTCAATAGCCTTCATCAGTGATCGGGCCGCTTTTTCTTCGCCTAGAAATTCCAGCATCATCTGGGCCGACCACAAGGTGCCGATGGGGTTGGCAATTCCCTGCCCGGCAATGTCGGGTGCCGAGCCGTGAACGGGCTCAAACATGGAAGGCAGTTTTTTGGAAGGATTCAGGTTGGCCGAGGCGGCGATGCCGATGCTGCCCGCAATTGCCGGCCCGAGATCGGACAGAATGTCACCGAACAGGTTGCTGCCGACGACGACATCAAACCAGTCGGGGTGCTGAACAAAATGCGCCGTCAGAATATCGATGTGGAACTGGTCGGTGGTTACGTCCGGATAGTCTTGGGCCAGGACCTTGAAGCGTTCATCCCAGTAGGGCATAGTGTGGATAATGCCGTTGGATTTTGTGGCGGATGTCAGATGTTTGCGCGGGCGGCTTTGGGCCAGTTCAAAGGCATACCGCAAGATGCGATCCACCCCTTTGCGGGTGAAAACGGTTTCCTGAACGACCATTTCAGCATCCGTACCACTGTATAGCCGTCCTCCGATTTCCGAGTACTCACCCTCATTGTTTTCGCGCACCACGATAAAATCAATGTCTTCCGCCGTGCGATCAGCCAGGGGTGAAGCAATACCAGGCAATAGCCGGACCGGACGGATATTGACATACTGTTGCATCTGGCGCCGAATGGGCAGCAGTAGTCCCCACAATGAAACATGATCGGCAACCCGCAAATCACCAACGGCCCCCAGAAAAATTGCGTCGAAATCGCTCAATTGTTCGATCCCGTCAGGGGGTATCATGACGCCTGTCTTCAAATAGTATTCACAGGAGTACGGAAACTGGGTATAAGCCAATTCGAATCCATGCTGCCCGGCAAGGACATCCATAACCCGAACTGCTTCCGGAACGACTTCCCGGCCGATGCCGTCACCCGGAATTAAGGCGATATTGTATGCCATGTCCCCTCCTTTCTACAATTCGCTAATTCGTTTTTGTCAACTGTCGCCCTGATTTATATTTACTTCGGCCCAAGCCGGCAGAAAAATATTGCCGGGATCCTTTATCGTTAGGTTTACTTAGTTGCCGAAAATCGCACGATACGCTCTTGTGAATTCTTTTTCAAGCTTTTCATTAGCAGGTTCTGAAAAAATTAATTGCGGCTAGGATTTAAGAAAAGCAATTGGGCTAGGGAGGATAAAATAACCGACGGATATTAGGGATTTAGGGATTCAGGGATTTAGGGATTTAGTGACTATTTGTTCAAATCCCATCACGTTTGCGAAGGATCTTTCTAACAAAATGTTTTCGCCACCAAGACACGAAGGTTTATATGAAATTTTTTTTCTTTGTGTCTTAGTGCTTTGTGGCTGATATTTCAGGTTTAACCGGTTTGGGAATTTAGGAATTGGAGGTGTTTTACCCAATCTATATTATTGATTTCACCTCTCAATCCCTCAATCCCTCAATCCCTGAATTCCTCAATTCCTAAATACCTCAATCCCTCAATCCAAAATGACGAGGTCTGTACTATCGGTTAAGCGAATTTACCCAAATCCGGGGCGCTTCAGCAAGACGCTCTGCTACTTGTCCAGCACCTCTCTTATCGTATTGGCCAGATCCCGCATGACCAACGGTTTCATCATAAAGGCGCTGATCCCCATTTGTTTGGCAGCTTCCTCGGAGATATTCTCGCTGTATCCGGTGCAAAGAATCACGGGTATATCGGGTCGGATTTCTAGAATCTTGCCGGCAAGTTTGTCACCGGTCATGTTGGGCATGGTCATGTCCGTAATCACCAGGTCGAAACGATACGGATCGTGTTGGAATAGATTTAGGGCATCAAGGCTGCTGGTTCTGCTCACCGCGTGGTAACCTAGTAGATCGAGCATTTGTTTGCTCATGGTAACCAATGCCGGTTCATCATCCACAAATAGTACCGTCTCCTTGCCGGTGTGGTAGACCTGGGCAACTTTCGTCTTGCTGGAAAAGTCTTTATGAATCTCCGGCAGGTAGACATCAAACCGCGTTCCCTGCCCAAGTGTACTATCGACGGTTATGGCGCCGCCATGCGCATTGATTATGCCGCGCACAACTGCCAACCCCAGCCCGGACCCCTCGCCGGCTTCTTTGGTGGTAAAGTAGGGATCGAATATTCGCTTAAGATTTTCGGTTGCAATACCGTGACCGGTGTCGCTGACACTGATTTTTAAATAGTTGCGGGGTTGCAGATCCTGATGGGGCAATTGTTTAACCTGCTCCTCGTGCAACCTGACCAGACTTATCCTCAGCACCCCGCCTTTATCCCGCATGGCATGGGCGGCATTGGTGCAAATATTCATCAGCACCTGGTGCATTTGGGTGGGATTGGCTCTGACAATGCCATCGGTGGTTTCAATCTCGCGTCGAATCTCTATCGTGGTGGGTAGAGACGCTCTTAACATTTTGAGGGTCTCTTTGACCGTCGAACTGATTTGGACCGGCATTAAATTCAATTCGTTTTGACGACCAAAAGCCAATATCTGTCCAACCAGGTCTTTGGCGCGATGGGTGGACTTGAGGATCGCCTGCAGATTATTCCAGGCCGATGTGCCTTTTTGGGTATCAAAGGCCAGTAGCTCCCCATAGCCCAGGATGGCTGCCAGGATATTATTGAAATCGTGTGCGATTCCGCCGGCCAGCGTACCGATGGCCTCCATTTTCTGAGTCTGCTGCAGGTGGGCTTCCAATTGACGGCGATCGGTGAAGTCTTCATAGAAAACGAAATGGTCACCGTTTTCCAGGGGGGCCAGCCGAAACTGGATAATTTTATCGGAGCCGTCCTGACATCTGACCGTGAATCTTCGGGGGCGCTTCGTTTCGATCGCCGGATCCGCGAGACAATCCATCCAAGCTCCGATGGCTTGTCGGCGGTATTGCGTTTCGGGGAAAGCCTTGTCAAACCAATCACGTCCGGTTTCGATTTCCTGCAGGGAATAGCCGAACAGCTTTTTAAATATTGGATTGACGTATTTATATCGCCCATCCGCGCCAATCAATGCAATACCCAGAGGTACCATCTCCGTCAGAACATCGTACCTTGCCCGGGATTGCTTCAGTTGCTCTTCAATCTGTTTGCGTTCTTATCTCTCCTGCTCGAACTTGGAACCCGCTGCCCGCAAATCAATAGGCTGCGAGGAAAGGGCGTGATCCTGACAAGGATCAGGACCAGAATCCCATTCCTGGGATTCTCCCCCTGTCCGGGAATTTGCTTCCAGTTTGAAAACCCTGCTGGCTGAATTTTTGCTTTTATGCTTCATGGCCAATTAAACGTCTTCGATTTATTGGGCGGATGTCTGCCAAAATCAGGTAGTACCCCGTTGGGCCATTGGGAAACAGTATACCGCCAGAGAGAAATGCATAAATCATGCCATATCCCGTTTAAGCAAAATTTATGACATTACAACTACTTGCTTCAAGGCTTGCAGCGGGCCGCGCATAAATCAGGACATTATGCGACACATATTCACCAATTGCGTCAGTTTTTTGACCAGGTTGGGCCGGGTGCAAACGACAGCTTGACACAACCCGATTGCCTCGTATAAATACGACCTTGATTCAGCAGGATTCACGGCACAGCCGATTGTCACCGACCCCCGACGACGGGAAGGAACAGGTCTTTTGCGACCAATGAAATCCCTTTAGTTAAGGCGGACCAAATCAAATAAATACTTCTTATGCTCGGACAATATCGCACGTACGAAGGACCGGACGGCATTTTCAGCTACCACGACTGGGATGGCCGCGGGCCGCTAGCTCATTTTTCCCATGCGACCGGATTGTGCGCCGGCGTTTATGCGCCTCTGGCACCAAAACTGCGGCCGTACCTGAAATTAACCGGAATGGATGATCGCGGCCACGGCAGAACCCGCGCTCCGGCGGACCCGCAACGACTCAAGGACTGGAATATTTTTGCGGACGACCTGGCGAACTTTTTCGATCAATTGAACCAACCCGTGATTGCCATGGGACACTCAAGGGGCGCAACGGCAAGTCTGCTGTTGGCCGTCAAGCGGCCCGAGTTGATCCGCGCCCTGGTGCTGATCGACCCGACCATTTTGCCCTATTCCTGGATGTGGTGGTGGTATCTGGCCCAAAAGACCGGATTGGCGCGCAAGGCCCCGATTGTCGCCACGGCCGCCCGCCGCAGAAATATCTGGCCCGACCGTCAAACCATGCTGGACGCTTACCGCCGCAAGGCCGTATTTCGCACCTGGCAAAACGGTTTCCTCGAGGCCTATGTTGAATCCGGGACCCAAAAAACCCGGGATGGTCAAATCAAGCTTTGCTGTGCGCCGGCCTGGGAATCACGCTGTTTTGCCGTGTGTCCGCACGATATATGGCGTTACATTCCCCGTCTGAGACAACCGACCCTGGTCCTCTACGGCGCGGCATCCGACACCTTCCTGGCCCCTGCCGCCAGGCGCTTCAAGGCCGAAGTACCGTCGGCACGAATGGTAGCCCTGGGAGGAATCGGGCATTTTGTACCCATGGATCGTCCCGACGACACAGCCGCAATAATCAAAGACTTTCTTAAGGAAAAAGGTTTGATTTAAGGAACAGATGACAGAATACAGATGACAGAATACAGAGGACAGATGACAGAGGAAAGGATTGGTTATTGGTTATTCGTTATTGGAGGCTGTAAAGCGGAATGCTGACAAGTCTAAGATATATTTCAGAAATCCCAAATTACCCGGCAGCTGGTATCCGGTATCCGGCATCAGGTATCCAGATGTCAGATGTCAGAAGTCAGAGGACCCGTCTTCGCTCTGCGAGCTACGCCGCGGCACGCACAGGTCAAAAGAAAGATAGCGTCGCCTCTGAATTGCAGACCGACTGGACTCAAGCTGGCGTTCATTGAAACCAAAGTAACAATGCGAAGCATTTATTAAATAATCCGCCTCGACCCAATTGCCTTAATTTCGGTTATTGTCAGCCACCCAGCGGCAGGCTTAAACCCACAATTTTACCGGGCGGATTATTTAAAGAAATTGAGATTCGGCCTCGCAAACAACTCAGGGGGCTTCTCGAAAAATTGTTCCAGAATCTCTTCCACCTCCACCATGTCCGCCGCATTCTGTAGCCGGGAATGCAGCCGGTGCCCGTATTTAAAATTGGCCGCAAAATAAAAGGAAAATCGCTTAAACCGCCTGATAGCGCGAATCGGGTCATAGTGTTTTGCGAGCAGCCCGGCCAATTGAAGGGAGGCTGCCGGATAAATTTCAGGCCCCGGTTTTAGATTTTTAGTCCACTGGGCGAAAATCCAGGGCCTGGCAATCGCCATTCGCCCCAGGGCCACACCATCACAACCGGTTTCCTCAATTATCCTGCGGCAGTCACGGCGGTCAAACACATCCCCGTTGCCGAAAACTGGGATGCCAACGGCCTGCTTTACCAGGCCGATATACTCCCAGCGGGGCGGCCGGGAGCGACGATCGGGAGCCACCCGGGGATGGAATATCAATGCATCGGCACCGGCGCCCTCGAATCTCCGAGCAAGTTCCACGGCGCCCTGGGGGTCATCCTGCCACCCCGTGCGAAATTTGACGGAAAGGGGCAAGGCAACCGCGCGCCTGACTTCAGTGACGATCCTGACGGCAAGATCGGGATCTTTCAAGATCGCCGCGCCGCAATTTTGACGACATATGCTGCCGTTGCAGCAGCCGAAATTAATATCGACCCCGAACAGGTCCTCCGTTTCGATGCGCCGGGCGGCTTGGGCCATAACGCCGGGATCGCCCCCGAAGATCTGGCAGACCAGCCGCTGGCGTTCTTCATCCCGCCACCTGAAGTAGGGAGAAATAAAGCGGTTTTCATTTGGAATCGCCTTGGCACTGCACATCTCCGAATATAGCAAGCCGTAGCCGCCGTAATGTGACAGGAGCTCGCGAAATGCCACATGGCCGAGGAAGGTCATGGGTGCCAGAATAAGACGGTTATCGATGGTCTTAGCGCCGATTTTAAGCGGTTGAAGCAGATATGTTGAGAGGTTACTGGACATGGAAAACCTTTATCAGAATTGATGAGGAGGTTCAAGGGTTCTGGGTTCAGAGGTTCAGAGGTTCAAAGGTTCAGAGGTTCAAAGGTTCAGGGGTTCAAAGGTTCAGGGGTTCAGGGGTTCGGGGGTTCGGAGGTTCAAGGGTTCTGGGTTCAGAGGTTCTGGGTTCAGGGTTCAAGGTTCAGGGGTTCAGGGTTCAAGGTTCAGGGGTTCAGGGGTTCAAGGTTCAGGGGTTCAGGGTTCAAGGTTCAGAGGTTCAGGGGTTCAAGGTTCAGGGGTTCAGGGTTCAGCGCTGCTGCCGGCCAGAAGGACAGCCGGTCAAATCGAAATAGAAACTGATGAACATCGAACATCGAACGTCCAACATCGAACGTCGAATACCGCAGTGCTATATGTGAACTTTGTTTCCGCACGGGGAATGTGTTAAGATGAATGAAAGCCGATGAGGGAATTATTCCAGCGGCCGAAAACCGGTATACCCCGGGCATCCATAAAACAGCCTGGCTTGCCGGTTGAGACCGAACAACTTATAACAAAATGCGAAGCATAATATAATTAGTGCCTGAACGAAAAGTGGCCGTTTTTCCAGTTAGCCCGGCCGCTAATTATCACTCATTAAATTACTGCCGTTCAAAACGATGGCGAACAATAGCAAATCAATATTTAGCAGCGTTTTCTCTAAA
>Ga0209786_1000143_pt1 | contig 30699 bp, 26 predicted proteins | sample WorMetilvaeELBA2_FD_187405 | JGI IMG/M metagenome (GOLD analysis project Ga0209786, IMG submission 187405) | Marine gutless worms symbiont microbial communities from Max Planck institute for Marine Microbiology, Germany - Olavius ilvae ELBA.2... ...
TTTAGAGAAAACGCTGCTAAATATTGATTTGCTATTGTTCGCCATCGTTTTGAACGGCAGTAATTTAATGAGTGATAATTAGCGGCCGGGCTAACTGGAAAAACGGCCACTTTTCGTTCAGGCACTAGTTAACACCTTAAGGCCCGGGGGTGCAGAACCTTTATTTTCCAATCCGGCCGTCAATTCGACCGACGACATTTATCAAAAACTGGGCGGGCACCTTTTATGGCGGCACCTGCGCCAAACCGAAAAGCACCTCCGGCGCCACGGGATCGGGTTTTATCTGCTGCAAAACGAGAGCCTCTGCAGCGATCTGGTTTCCCAGTATATGAATGTTAAGCGGAGGCAGGTTCTTTAAATGACTAAAATTGTAAAATGACTAAAATGACTAAATTGGGTATAGTTCGCCTGCCCAAAATAGATCAGGAGAAAACTATTGGATCGTAAGAAATTTGCAAAAGATCTTGAGAAAAGGACCAGAATTTTCGCGGTGAATATAATTCGTCTCTCAATGACTTTGCCGGATACTCCTGAAGGTCGAGTCATAAGAAATCAACTAACAAAGGCAGGTACTTCCGTTGGAGCAAATTACCGTGAGGCAAATCGTGCTAGGAGCAAGGCTGATTTTAGTAGTAAGATTAAGATATGCGAAGGGGAAGCGAGCGAGACTCAATATTGGTTAGAAATAATTACAGATTTGGAATGGAAATCCTGGGAAGAACTAAAACCGGATTATGACGAATGCAGTGAGTTATTGGCAATTTTCACATCAATCGGGAGTAAGTTGTGAACCTCTGACCACTATGCTACTGATTTTAGCAATTTTTCGGTACTTTTTTTAAATTAAAACGATTAGCATCCTTAATTTTAGTTCATTTTAGGCATTTTATAATTTTAGCTCATTTTCTATAGCCATGCTCATCGATCTACAAAAATTTATAACCGAAGAACGGCCCTTCTGGAGCGAGCTCGAGAAGATGCTGGATAGGCTCGAAAGAAGACCGGAGCTCAGGTTGGCCCTGGCACAGCTGGAGCGGTTTCATTACCTTTACCAGCGGACATCGGCCGATCTGGCGAAGATCAGTACATTTTCAGCTGAGCCAAACATCCGCACATATCTCGAATCATTGGTAGCCAGAACCTTTGGAGAAATTCATGAAACCCGTGAAAAACCCCATCGGCTGGCCCTCCTGCGCTGGTTTTTTGTCGCCTTTCCCCAGACCTTTAGACGCCAGATCAAAGCCTTCTGGATATGTCTGGCGGCCATGCTGGTAGGCGGCATGTTCGGTGGATTCGTGCTCCTGGTCGATCCTGACGCCAAACAGATCCTGCTGCCATTTGCGCACCTGCAAGGGGATCCATCCGACCGGGTGGCAGAAGAAGAATCAGCCCAGGATGATCGACTGAAAGGAGCCAAATCCAGCTTTTCTTCCTATTTGATGACCCACAACACCAAAGTTTCCATTTTTACCCTGGCTCTCGGCATGACGTGGGGAATCGGGACGCTGATCATGCTTTTTTACAATGGGGTGATACTGGGCGCCGTGGCCCTGGACTATGTGCTGGCCGGTGAAACGACTTTTTTGCTGGGGTGGCTGCTGCCCCACGGCGCCATTGAGATCCCGGCCATAATCCTGGCCGGGCAGGCCGGACTGGTGCTGGCCGGTGCGTTGATCGGATGGGGAAAACCCGTTTCGCTGAAATCGAGATTGAGAGCAATAAGTGCCGATCTTGTGAATTTGATCTGCGGAATCGCCATAATGTTGATCTGGGCCGGGATTGTCGAAGCATTTTTTTCACAGTATCATGAGCCGGTCATCCCTTATGCCGTCAAGATCGGATTCGGCACGCTGGAATTGATACTGCTGGTGTTGTTTCTGTCAAGGTCGGGCAGGAGGGGGAGAGGCTCAAAGCTGAAAGCTCAAAGCTCGAAGCTCGAAGCTCAAAGCTGAAAGGTGAAAGCTGAAAGGTGAAAGCTGAAAGGTAAAAGGTGAAAGGTAAAAGGTAAAAGGTGAAAGGTAAAAGGTGAAAGGGGAAGGGGCAAAAGGAAAAGTGAAGGTGAAAGCTCAAAGGTGAAAGGTAAAAACTGAAAGCTCAAAGCTCGAAGCTCAAAGCTCAAAGGTGAATGCTGAAAGGTAAAAAGTGAAAGGGGAAGGGGCAAAAGGAAAAGTGAAGGTGAAAGCTCAAAGGTGAAAGGTAAAAGATTATACCCCAACTTGGTGCCTATTTATTGAAATCACATCATGTTTGCGCATGATTTATGCCATAGCCAGATTGAATATCTTAGGACCGCTATCGATTTAAATAAAAAAGATAGAGCGAAGCGATTCAACAAATATTCAATTTTCAATCTTCAATCTTCAATTCCGGCTTGCCCGGGTTGGGTATTATCCTATTTTGCATCGAGCGAAGCGCTCATCAAGTGCAACGCTCCTCGAGCGTAGCGCTGCGCCAACAACCTTTAACGATTTACTTTAAAGATATTGATATTAACGGATTAGACAGTTATCAATTCAGTTTTGGGCAAAAAGCGAAAAATAGTTTTCAGTTTCTTTGTAAACCTCTGGTAAACAGGCGTTTACGAAGATAAATTTTGGCGTCAACTTTTTAAAAAGACTAAAAGTTGAATGAACGATTGTAATATAATAGACAGAGCGAAGCGATACCACAATTCTTCATTCGTCATTTGTCATTCGTCATTTCCGGCTTGTCCGGACTAGAGGTTATTCCATGAGTGTAGGCAAAACCAATACGCTGACCATCAGGACGCCGGAAGGGGTTGAATTTTCCCTTCTGTTGGCCGGGCCGATTACCCGGTTTCTAGCCTGGTCGGTTGATTTTCTAATGATCCTGGCCATCAATAAACTACTGAATGCGGTGCTGAGCCTGGTAGGGATTTTGAGCCAGGATCTGGCAACAGCCGGCAGTATCCTGGGGTATTTTGTCCTCTCAATTGGGTATGGAATATGTCTGGAATGGTACTGGCACGGACAAACGCTCGGCAAAAGACTACTGCGTTTAAGGGTTACGGATGTGCATGGACTGCAGCTGCAATTCAGCCAGGTCGTGATTCGAAACCTGTTGCGTTTTGTGGACAGTTTACCAGCACTTTATCTGGTCGGCGGTGCGGCCTGTCTCATCAACCGTCATTCCCAGCGGTTGGGTGATTTTGCGGCCAATACCATCGTGGTATGGAATCCGCGGGTCGATGAACCTGACCTGGATCAACTTCTGGAAGGCAAATTCAATTCCTTTTGCCGCTACCCGCATCTTGAGGCACGCCTGCGCCAACATGCCACGCCGGCCGAAGCCCAGATCGCCCTTCAGGCCCTGCTGCGGCGGGACGAGTTCGACCCCCGGGCTCGGGTCGATCTTTTTGAAAGCATTGTGTCCTACTACAAAAATATTGTTGCCTTTCCGCCGGAAGCCACCGACGGTATCTCCGATGAGCAGTATGTGCGCAACATCGTGGATGCCCTTTTCCGCCCTAAACTGTCGCTGAGAACGGATCTGCGAAACGAAATTTAAAATCAGCTTTAAAAAACAATCAAGCTTCCATCCTTTTCCGCCCCTGCCGAATAATCTTAAAGAATCCAATCAAAAGCTTGCATTTTGATATGATTTAGCCATAAATTGAAAAAAAAATGAACTAAAATTAAAACTGAACTAATCCGCCAAACTAACGGCGGACGAGAATGAGCTAAAATTGAGGTATGCTGTCGATTTTAAAAAAAGATAGAGCGAAGCGATTCAACAAATATTCAATCTTCAATCTTCAATTCCGGCTTGCCCGGAGTGGGCAATTTAGCGCATTTTAGTCATTATTTTAATGTTAAATTATAATATTTTAATCAGAAGATTCCATGAAACCAATCATTGCCATTGTCGGTCGCCCGAATGTCGGAAAATCCACCTTGTTCAACCGTATTACCCGCAGCAAAGATGCGCTGGTAGACGACTATCCGGGAGTTACCCGGGATCGGCATTACTCCGATGCCAGCTGGAATGATATTGAATTTACTCTGGTGGACACCGGCGGCTTTACGGAAGGCGATGATTTTGCCGAGCAAATCCGGTTCCAGGTCCGACAGGCCATTGCGGATGCGGATGTGGTCCTCTTATTGCTGGACGGCAAGGAGGGGTTATCACCCTTTGATCGGGATGTCATCGATATTCTGCGGACTGTCGCTAAGCCGGTTTTTTACGTGGTTAACAAAATCGACGGTGCCGAGCAGGAGGTGATGCTTTCTGATTTTTATCAATTGGGAATTGACGAACTCTACCCCCTGTCGGCTGAACATCGCTATGGATTGAATGATCTGCTGGATGATGTTGTCGACGCGCTGGATGAATTCGTTGATGAGCCGACGGAGGAAAGTGATCCGCAGATGATCAAGCTGGCGGTCGTTGGTCGCCCGAATGTTGGAAAATCATCCTTGATTAACCGGATCCTTGGTGAAAAACGCCTGCTGGTCAGCGATATACCGGGTACCACCCGGGATGCCATTGACTCGGTCTGTAAACTAAACGGAAGATCCTACCTGCTGGTGGACACAGCCGGCATTCGTCGCAAGGGCCGGGTGACACGGAAACTTGAAAAGTTTTCCATCATCAAGGCGCTGAGAAGTCTTGATCGCTGTGATGTGGCATTAATCGTGATCGATGCCGCAGAAGGTGTCACCGACCAGGACATTGCCGTGGCCGGCTATGCCTATGATCGCGGCTGCGGCTGTATTATGCTGTTGAATAAATGGGATCTGGTAGAAAAGGACAGCCGGACCGTTAAATTATATTACGAGCGCTTAAGGGATCAGGCCAAGTTTCTCAGTTTTGCGCCGGCCATAACCATCTCGGCTTTAACCGGCCAGCGGGTCACCAAAGTTTTCAAGCTGGTGGAAGACGTCTATGAGCAGTATCAACGGCGCATCGGAACCGGTCAGCTGAATAAAATTTTTGAGCAGGCGATCGAGAAAAATGAACCCTCCCTGCATCGGGGCCGCCGCATAAAATTTTATTACGCCGTCCAGATTTCCACCAAACCGCCCACCATCGTATGTTTTGTGAATTACCCGCAGGCGGTCCACTTTTCCTATCAAAGATACCTGATCAACCAACTGCGTGAACAAGCCGGCCTGGACAGTACACCGATACGGCTTATTTTACGGCAACGAGAAGGGAAGAAAAAGAGATAATTCACAAGTCGGGATGAATCTGAAGTGGGTAAAGACAGAAGCTGAGAAGGTGGGAAGGTGAGAAGGTAGGAGTCTGGAAAGTTCGTAAGTTCGTGAGTTCATGAGTACGTGAGCATTTAAGGAATTTGAGCCGGCAAATTGACCTTGTACATTTGGCGCACAACTTTCGATAGAAGGCAAAAAGGCTATAAATGAATTCGGAATGCGGCCATCGATAAGCTCAGGCGAGTCAAAGTCGGAAAAAAGGATGATGAATCGATTTTACCGCCTGTTGATATATGCTTAATCTAATAAAGGTAGTAAAAAATATATTTTTTTTGCGGGAGATACCAGCAGAATAGGTTCTTGTCGGTGTTGACGGCTCTGATGAGTGACTAGTAACAAATATACAGTAGCAAAAAAAATGGATATATTCGACTATCACGCCAAAAAAGCGGCCGATGCGAACCGCCCCCTGGCCGAACGCATGCGGCCCGGTCATCTCGATGAGTTTGTGGGACACTCGAAGGTGGTGGGGCAGGGCACTTTGATTCGCACGGCCATCGAGCAGGATCGAATTTTTTCCATGATCCTGTGGGGCCCCCCGGGATGCGGTAAAACCACCTTGGCCCGGATCATTGCGGCCGAAACCCGTTCACACTTCGTTCATTTTTCAGCCGTGCTGTCGGGTGTCAAGGAAATACGAGCCGTTATCGCGGAAGCGCAAAACCAGCAAAAGATCTATCGCAAACAAACGATTCTTTTCGTTGATGAAATTCATCGGTTCAACAAGGCCCAGCAGGATGCATTTTTACATCATGTGGAAAACGGGATGATCACTTTAATCGGTGCCACCACTGAAAATCCCTCATTTGAAGTAATCGCACCGCTGCTCTCGCGCTGCCGGGTCATCACATTGGAAATGCTGGCCGCAGACGATATCGCAGACATTATTGACCATGCCCTGAAAGATCCCCAGCGGGGGCTGGGCCGTCTGGATTTGTCGCTGGAGCCGGCTGCAATGTCATACCTGATCGGCATTGCGGACGGCGATGCCCGCGTTGCCCTGAACAGCCTGGAGATAGCCAGCTCACTGGTGGCGCAGACCAACGAATTATCGGATAAGGCAGCCTTTTTAACCATTACGCTGAAAGACCTCGAACGTGCCCTTCAGAAAAAGGCCCTCGTATACGATAAATCCGGCGAAGAACATTACAATGTTATATCGGCGTATCACAAAAGCTTGCGGGGCAGCGACCCCGACGCCGCCCTCTACTGGCTCGCAAGAATGTTGGCGGCCGGTGAGGATCCTTTATACATTGCCCGCCGAATGGTGCGATTTGCCTCGGAAGACATCGGCAATGCCGATCCTCAGGCGCTGAACATCGCCCTGAATGCTATGGAGGCATTCAAGTTCCTGGGTCATCCGGAAGGGGAGTTGGCCATTGCCAGGCGGCCGTATATCTGGCCACGGCTCCCAAGAGCAACAGCATTTATGCCGCCTTTGGCGAAGTACAGAAAGCGGTTAAAAAAGCCGGGTCGCTGCCGGTACCGCATCATATCCGCAACGCGCCCACCCGGCTGATGAAAGAATTGGGGTATGGCCGGGATTACAAATATGCCCATAACTACAAAGATGCCATCGTGGCCCAGGACCACTTGCCGGAGAAGCTCAGCGGCCGAGTGTTTTATACTCCCAGCGGACGCGGTTATGAAAAAATCGTCAAAGAGCGTTTGGACAAGTGGCGGCAGATAAAGGAACACCAGAGGAGAAATGACGAGGATTTGATAAAAAGACCGAGTGATAGTTAATCCTCAGGATCTATATAGTAGACTTTGTAAATACTTGTTTGTTAGTGCTTCACAAAGATGCCAACAAATATTTTGCACAATTTGCGCAAAACTGAATTAATAACTGTCTAAGCTTTTTCCAAGACTATGCACGGAATAAGGGGCCCCTGCGGTGCAGCTACAGCGCAATTCAAAGAATTTAGGTGTCAGGTGTCAGGTTTCGGGTGTCAGGGAACCGAGTTGCTAAATCCTGACACCTGAACACTGAAACCTGAAACCTTGAGTAACTTACAACATGTTGTCAGAAAAATCCTGCTAAGGGCCTAATTGACTAATATCAACCGTGTTTTAGCGCCCGCTGCAGTATGATCGTTGGCTCGGCGGAAGTTATTAGGCAAAGTAAACTCAGGGTCGTGGGGTATCTGATGTTGATAAACTTTAAAAGTTCGGTAATGTATTTTGCAATACTCCATTACTCCAGTGTGCCAGCAGATTGAATTCAGCGACCTCTTTGGCGGCATATTAATACCGAACTTTCAGAGCCTAAAACTTTTAATCCACTATCCGATAGCGCAGAATGCGATGATTGTAGGTGTCTGAAACCCACACATTGCGGCCCCGAACGGCGACCCCTTCCGGCTTGTTCAGCCGATCTTTTTGGCGACCCGCTTGGCCGGTGCCCAAAGTCCCCACCAGCCTGTCGTCCGTCCCGATAACCTTGACCATGTTCGCATATTTATCGGCGACATAGATGCGTCCTGCGGCATCGTAAACGGCATAGCGCGGGCCGTTGAAGTAAAACGGGGCGCCGCTCATGATTTTTTTGATCTGCAGATCAGGTGTTAGAAACAGCAGCCGGTCATTGTTCGAATCAACCACCAGGATATTGCCGGCCTCATCTGTTTCCACATCATGGGGGCCGGCAAGGCCGCCGATGGCTGACACTTTGACGCCATTCTCAAAGACTACCAGATTATCGGAACGGGCTCCGGAGACATAGATCCGTTGCCCGGGATAGGTCGCCACACCCTCAGGGTGGCGGAAGCCGCCTTTGATGACGGCCATCTTTTCACCCCGGGCCCCCTTCAGGCGGTAGATGACAACCCGGTCGTTGCCGGTATCGGCGACCAGCAAGCGGCCCCGGGAATCAAATGCCGCATCATGGGGTGCCGAGAGTTCCGCCTCGCCGATGGTGCCGATCACTTCCAGGGTGTCCGGGTCCAGTACCGCGATGCGGTCGTTGCCGTTGTCAGCCACGTATAAAAGGCGTCCATCAGGTGACAGCGCCAGATCGTGGGGCAAATTAAATGAGGCCTTGCTGGCCAGCAAGAATTCAAATTCCAGCGCCCCGCCCGGTGCGGCGAGGGCGATGAACCAAACCGTAATAATGATAGTAAAGAATGGTTTTTTCATGACGTTACCCGTGGATTTGCGGAGAATCTGACCCTGGCAGCCTAACAGATCCTTGCCGCTTCGCTTTCAGTGATACAGCTCTCTTACCATTTAGGAAGTCATCGATCCTAATAAAGGATTTCAGCCACTCAACGATTGCCGAATTCGGCAGCCAGACGGGTCCATTCCCGGGGCGATATGCGCGCCATGAATGCGTAGGTATCATTGGCCTGGGGTTGAAACACGATGGCTTCAGCCTCCTGGGGGTAGACCCCGGTAGCGGTTACCAGAACATTGCCGTGGGCGACGAGGATGGTGTTTACCGCACCCCGGGGCAACATTGACAGGCGCCGACGGGTGCGCTCGGCAATGGCGGATGAGCCGCCGAAGTATTGCGCAACACGCATATTCATAATGTCCGCCGTTGTTTCCACCGGCCCAACGTTCATGAGGCGCGCTGTTTCGATCGTGCGGCAGTATGGGCTCGCCAGCACCTGGCCGATTGGAATTTCAAGCCGGCGCAGGGCATCGCCGATGGCAGCGGCGGTTTGCCGACCGGTTTCAGAGAGCTGGCGCATCTCACCAGGGTCGCAGCTGGACCAGTCGCCCGCCTTGGACACCTGGTCATGTTGCGTCCAGTCGGTGGCTGCATGACGAAAATATATTTTGTATCCGCCTTTGCGCAGTGCATCGACAAGTGCCTGCCCCTGGAGCCCGGTGTTTGTTTGCGCCGGCGCGATATCGACCTGGATGAAAATATTCAGAAATACCGCCACGGCCCAGGCGGCGAGATTAAAAGTCATCCGATACAGGTAAGATTCGTTATAGGAATCAGCCTCTTTGAAATTGGAAAAATGATTAAGTTTTGCTTCGATTGGTAAAATGTTCAACTTTCACCCCTGGTGATTCACAAAACCCATTTGCTTGACAATACCATTATCATAAGAACGCCTGCAGGGGATGCAACTGAGGTGATAAATATATGCCAAACCGGCGTTTCGTATGAGCACATCGCTCGTTTCGTAATCGTACTCGTACTCCTGCTCGTCCTCGTCCTCGAATCTTTTGAGCCGTTTTCCGTATCGAGTACGAGTACGACGACGAGCACGATTTGAAAACCCTGTTTTGGAGTTAATTTAAATGTAGTTTCACACGAGCGCTGCCTCTGGCCGCCAGCGGCCAGTCTGATCGATGATAGAAACATTGTTCATACGCCAGCGTAGGGTCGGCCACGACACGACTGAGCTCGTCGCAGGCCGTGCCGACCGGTTTCGGCGGGCACAGTGGCCCGCCATACATTTCTGAAATACGCGGTTTCACTCGAGTTTCCTGGTGTTAGAAAATCAGGGCACTAAATCCTGACACCTGAAACCTGAAACCTGACACCTGAAACCTTCACTGTAGTTTCAGACGAGATATATGGGCGTAGATTCACATCCCCATTCATGATTCCAATGCGGATCAAATACTGACACGTCAGCATTGCATTTACTCCGGCATTTGTGATATAGAAACTCCTTTTATATTTTACCAATCACGCATTAAAGGAGGTATAGACCATGAAAGAGGTCGTTGTTGTCAGCGGTTCCCGTACTGCTATCGGTAATTTCGGCGGGGGACTTATGAATGTGCCGGTTGTTGAACTGGGCGCAGTCGTAATGAAGGACGTCTTGCAAAAGGCTAATTTGAAACCGGTGGCCAGTGCGGCCATGCTGGAAGCGGCGCCGGATAAATTGAAAGATCAGGGACTCATCGACCTTGAAAAAAAATCTCGTGATTGGCGTGAGGACGCTGCTGAGATCACGATCGATGAAGTTATCATGGGCAATGTCCTCCAGACCGCCCAGGGGCAAAATCCAGCTCGCCAGGCCATGATCGCCAGCGGGCTGACCAAAGAGACGCCGGCGTTCACCATCAACAAGGTTTGCGGTTCAGGGCTCAAAGCCATAGCCCTGGGTGCATCTGCCATTATGACCGGATCGGCCGATGTGATCATGGCCGGGGGGCAGGAAAATATGAGCCAGGTGCCCATGGCATTGCCCAAAGCCCGCTGGGGGCACAGGATGGAGCTGACCGGGGTCGGGGATATCTATGACCTGATGGTATTCGATGGCCTTTATGAAATTTTCTACGGCTATCACATGGGGGTGACCGCTGAAAATATTGCCGCGATGTACGATATCAGCCGGCAGGAGCAGGATGAACTGGGAGTCTTAAGCCATAACCGGGCTAAATCAGCCATCAACGATGGGCTGTTTGCCCAGGAGATCGTCCCGGTGGTTATCAAATCCCGCAGAGGGGATACCGTCTTTGATACGGATGAGCGCCCCATGGACACCAATGTGGAAAAGATGGCTAAATTAAGGCCGGCTTTTAAAAAAGACGGTTCGGTTACGGCCGGCAACGCCTCCGGAATCAATGATGCCGCGGCCGCCGTGTTAATGATGAGTGCCGATATAGCCCGGGACCTTGGGCTTGAGTCGCTGGTTAAGATCAAGGCCTTTGCGGCCGGCGGTGTTGATCCGGCCTACATGGGATTGGGTCCGGTGCCGGCGATCAGAAAGGCGCTGAAAATTGCCGGTATGACATTAAGCGATATTGACATGATCGAGCTCAACGAGGCCTTTGCGGCCCAGGCTATCGGCTGCCTGCGGGAGCTTGGACTTGAAAATGACCGTCCCAATGAGCTCGGCAGCGGGATTTCCCTCGGTCATCCCATCGGCTGTACCGGTGCCCGCCAAATGGTAACCGGAATGAATCACATGCAGCGCAAGGGCTACAATACCGGTCTGATCAGCATGTGCATCGGCGGTGGAATGGGAATGGCGATGATTGTGGAAAGATAGGTTCAGAGGTTGGAAGGTTCAAAGGTTCAGAGGTTCAGAGGTTGGGAGGTTCAGAGGTTGGAAGGTTCAGTGGTTGTAAGGTTCAGAGGTTGGAAGGTTCAGAGGTTCAGAGGTTGGGAGGTTCAGAGGTTGGGAGGTTCAGAGGTTGGAAGGTTCAGAGGTTGGAAGGTTCAGAGGTTCAGAGGTTGGAAGGTTCAGAGGTTCAGAGGTTGGAAGATTCAGAGGTTGGAAGGTTCAGAGGTTGGAAGGTTCAGAGGTTGGAAGGTTCAGAGGTTGGAAGGTTCAGTGGTTGGAAGATTCAGAGGTTGGAAGGTTCAGTGGTTGGAAGATTCAGAGGTTGGAAGGTCAAAGGTTCAGTGGTTGGAAGCTTTAAATGCTAAGGGGTTCAGCGGTTATTAGATCGTATTATCAATTTATTAGGATTTATACTCAAATTCGATCCTTCAACCCTGAGCCCCTGAACCCCTGAACCCCTGAACCCCTGAACCCCTGAACCTCTGAACCTCTGAACCTCTGAACCTCTGAACCTCTGAACCTCTGAACCTCGGAACCTCGGAACCTCTGAACCTCTGAACCTCTACCATCATTTTTTTCTTTACTTAATTTGCAATTATTGTTAATAATTATTTGAATTTATCATAAATTTGCCAAACCTGAAAAAATAGATCATCGTGGTATATTGCAGGGGTCTGATGCGTGATTTACGGGGCAGCCGTTGTGTGTCACACAGAATGGTGGATTACATCACAATCAAGCGACAAACAGGCGGTAAATCATTCCTAAATCGATCGCATTTTTTAGGATAAAGCGTGTGCTGAGGGAGGAAACGAAGATGGATATCAGTCGAAAACTGGGGATATTAGTGTTTTTTGCAGTTCCGGGTATTATCGGAGGCGGTATTACCTACCATATTTTTGATGGTAACTACCTCCCGGTGTTTATTTATGAAACCATTCTATTGTTGATTGCCGGGACTTTTTTTAGCAAATAAGATCGATTCCATTATACAGTGCACGATACCATTATTATTTATTGCCACGGTTCTAACCCCTAGTTGCAGGTTATTTGTGCCGTGGCATTGTTTTTATCGCTGTCAACTGGAATTTGGGAGGTTCTTTGGGCGATTCATCTCCCCGTGACATCATCTTATGGTTCTTCCTGGCCATTTTTCTCGTATCCTGCTTTTTACTGGGCTGGCTGCTGTGGCCTTTTATCTCTGTTATTATCCTGGCGGCGGTAATCACCGGAATCTTTAATCCGATCTACCGGTATCTGAATCGAAGATTAAGTGCCACCCCATCTTCGCTGCTAACCTGTTTAATCATATTTTTTGTTCTCTTTATTCCGGTATCGGTTTTCGTCGGCATCTTGGCCAATGAAGCCTATGATATGTATCTGAGCGCCCGTGAGGCGCTGTCAAGCAATCCCTTTACGGAACTGATCGAAAACAGTCGGATTGTTGACCGGATCAATCAGGTCCTTGGAAATTTCGGCCTGGTGATCACCGGTGAAGAGCTCAACAAGGGTATTGCCGAACTCGGTCGTTTTGTCGGGCTGTATTTATATGAACAGGCCCGGTCCATGACGGCCAATGTTCTTAACTTTGTCGTGAATTTCTTTTTCATGCTTCTGATTATCTTTTACCTGCTGATCGACAGCCACCGGCTGATATCATTCATTGTGGGGCTTTCGCCCCTGCCCGATGATCAGGATGAAATATTGATTCAAAAATTTAAGGACATGGCCGGTGCCATTCTTATCGGCAATGGCTTGGGGGGACTGATCCAGGGTACATTGGGCGGTGCCGTCTTTGCGTTCGTTGGATTTCAATCTCCGTTTCTGTGGGGCGTCATCATGGCTCTGCTGGCGTTTTTGCCGATTGTGGGAATTGGTGCCGTCTTCCTTCCTGCGGCAATCTACCTGTTTTTGCAGGGACGATTCGGCGCCGGTATATTCTTCATTGTGTTTTACGTTCTTCTTTCCGGAGGCATTGAATACTTCTTTAAGCCTAAACTGGTGGGAAAGCGTGTCCAAATGCATACCCTGTTGGTGTTTCTTTCCATTATCGGGGGATTAAAACTGTCGGGATACTGGGCATCATCTATGGCCCCCTGGTGGTGACCGCATTCTTGACCTTAAGCGATATCTATGAGTCCAGTTACCAGCGCATCGTCGAACCCAAAGTAAAATGAAAATTGTTATTCATTATTGGTTATTTATTGCGTGGTATATGTGAATCGACCTGCTGCTAAACAATGGCGAATAACGAATAACGAATAACAAATAACTAATAACTACATTTTTGTGAGTGTTGAAATGGCCCCAGACGATTCTAATATGGAAATCAGCATCGAAAAAGAGATGCGCAAGTCTTATCTCGATTACGCCATGAGCGTTATCATCGGCCGGGCATTGCCGGATGTGCGCGACGGTCTCAAACCCGTCCACCGCCGGGTTCTTTTTGCGATGCGAGAGCTCAAAAATGACTGGAACAAAGCCTATAAAAAGTCTGCCCGAATCGTGGGTGATGTCATCGGTAAGTATCATCCGCACGGTGACGCCGCGGTGTATGACACCATTGTCAGGCTGGCCCAGGATTTTTCGATGCGTTATCCCCTGGTGGACGGACAGGGCAACTTCGGCTCAATCGACGGTGATCCGCCCGCCGCCATGCGTTACACGGAAATTCGGATGCAGCGCCTGGCCCACGAAATGCTGGAGGATCTCGATAAGGAAACCGTCGATTTTTTGCCGAACTATGACGAGTCTCTCAGTGAGCCATCCGTGCTGCCTTCCAAGATTCCTTCCCTGCTCGTTAACGGATCCTCGGGTATCGCTGTCGGGATGGCCACCAATATTCCACCCCACAACCTGTCGGAAGTGATCAATGCCATCATTGCGGTCATCGATGACCCGGCTATCGGCTGGGAAGAGTTGATGCAATTCGTTCCGGGCCCTGATTTTCCGACCGGCGGCATAATCTACGGGACCGACGGCATCAAAGAAGCCTATAAAAACGGCCGGGGCATCATCAGAGTGCGGGCCCGGGTCGTGGTTGAAACGGACAAGCGCACCCAGCGTGAAACCATCGTCATCAATGAACTGCCCTACCAGGTCAATAAAGCCAAATTGATCGAAAAAATCGCCGAACTGGTGAGGGACAAGCAAATCGAGGGCGTAAGTTTTGTGCGGGATGAATCAGACCGCGAAGGCATGCGCGTGGCGATCGGCCTCAAAAAAGACCAGGTTGCCGGCGTCATCATCAATCAACTCTACAAAATGACGCGGATGGAAAATACCTTCGGCATCATATTCCTGGCAATCGTCAACAATCGGCCCGAGATGTTGACCTTTAAAGAAATCCTGGAATATTTCATTCTGCATCGCAAGGAAATTGTCGTTCGGCGGACACGCTATGACCTGAATAAAGCCGAAGCACGGGCTCATATCCTGGAGGGCTTGAAGGTGGCCCTGGACAATCTGGACGATGTGGTGGCCTTGATTCGACAAGCCAGGTCCCCGGCCGATGCCAAAGAGGCCTTGATCGAAAGGTTTGCACTGACCGCCATCCAGGCCCAAGCGATTCTGGACATGCGCCTGCAAAGGCTTACCGGCCTTGAACGTGAGAAAATCGTCGAAGAATATAAAAATCTACTCAAAGATATTGCCCGATTCAAGGAGATTCTCGCCAGTGAGAGGCTGGTGCTCAATATCATCAAAGATGAACTTGGTGAAATCAAGGCCGATTTCGGGGATGAACGTTTCACGGAAATCGTTGAGAAAACGAGAGAAATCAGTATCGAGGATATGATCGTCGAAGAGGACATGGTGGTAACCATTTCCAAGCGGGGCTACATCAAACGCAACCCGATAACGCTTTACCGCAATCAGCGGCGGGGCGGCAAGGGCAAGACCGCCATGGGCACCAAGGAGGACGATTTTGTGGAGCACCTCTTCGTGGCCTCCACCCACCACACATTTATGTTTTTTACCAACAAAGGCAAGGTTTACTGGTGCAAGGTCTATGATATCCCCCAGGCCGGTCGCATGAGCCTGGGCAAGGCAATCGTCAATTTGTTGAATTTCGAAGCCGGTGAGAACCTGACTGCCGTGCTGGCGGTACCTGAATTTGAGCCGGGTTACCATGTGCTGATGGCCACCAAGAAGGGATTGGTGAAAAAAACCGACCTGATGGCCTTCAGCCGGCCCCGGGCAGGCGGGATCATTGCCCTTAATCTGATGCCAGATGATGAACTGATTGCCGCCCGTATTACCGATGGCTCTTTGAACGTATTTTTAGGGTCGCTCATGGGCAAATCCATTCGATTTCATGAATCCAATATTCGTCCTTCCGGGCGCACTTCGATGGGGGTCAAGGGCATGAAACTTACCTCCAGCGATCAAATTGTGGCGATGGAGGTCTTGAGCCACGGGCAAACCTTGTTTGCCGTTACTGAGAACGGATACGGCAAAAGAACCTCGATAGATGAGTACCCGGTTCAGCAGCGCGGCGGCAAGGGGGTGATTTCCATCAAAACATCCCAGCGCAACGGTTTGGTGGTTTCGATTCTGCTGGTGGAAGAAGAAAACGATCTAATGCTGATGACCAATATCGGCAAGATAATCCGCATGTCCATTGAAGGCATATCGGTGATCAGCCGCAACACCCAGGGGGTAAAACTGATGGGGCTGGAAGCCGGCGAGCGCGTCGTCGGTGCCGCCCGGCTGGCTGATACGGAGGAGTCGGAAGAAGAATAAAAAAATGACTAAATTTGTAAAATGACTAAATTGCCTAAAATTAAGGAATGGGATCGTTTTTAATTAAAATGCTTTGGCAGCATCGTATATTTTGGTTTACTGAGTGCTCGATCTGATAAAGACTATGTGCAATAAAATCATAACAATCGATGGAGCGTAGCGACACCATAATTTTAGTCATTTTGAATTTTAGATCATTTTAGCTCATTTTGTGTTGATCCTGTCAAGGTACCGCTTATGCAAGTAAAAAGCGATAAAGCCATAGAAAATCTCAAAATCGGTGTCGTCGGTGCCGGGAGCTGGGGAACGGCCCTGGCAAATTTGCTTGCCTGCAAGGGCTATATGATCGATCTGTGGGTGTTTGAAGAGGAGGTCAGGGATCAGATCCGACAGTCCGGCGAAAATTCCATTTTTCTGCCGGATGTCAAGCTATCTCCCAATTTGAATCCATCGAACAACCTGGCCGAAGTCGTTTCCGCCAAAGATGTGGTGCTGGTGGTCGTCCCATCGCATGTCATGCGGGAGACCATGTTGAAAATGGCAAATCACCTTGCGCAAGATACGGTCGTCGTATCGGCTTCCAAAGGAATCGAAAACAAGACCCATTTGACCATGACGGGAGTAATGCAGGAGACGTTGGCAAAGATACCGTCTGATCAGCAGGCCGTTCTTTCCGGCCCGAGCTTTGCACGCGAGGTTGTCAGAAATCTACCGACTGTGGTAACGGTGGCTTCCGATAACGCCGCGGTTGCTGATCTGGTCCAACAGGTGATGGTCACGCCCTATTTTCGCGTGTATACCAGCCAAGACGTCATCGGGGTTGAGCTCGGTGGGTCACTGAAAAATGTAATTGCCATTGCGGCCGGGATCATCGATGGCCTGGAATTGGGCCTCAACACACGAGCGGCTCTGATCACTAGAGGCATGACTGAAATAAGGCGCCTGGGTCTTAACATGGGCGCAAATCCGCGAACCTTTACCGGATTGGCCGGTTTTGGCGATTTAATATTGACCTGCACCGGGGATCTCAGCCGCAATCACACCGTGGGCAAAAAGATCGGCCAGGGCGAAAAGGTCGGTGACATCCTGGGAAAAATGCGGATGGTGGCCGAAGGGGTTAAAACCGCCAAGTCCGTTTACAACCTCTCCCGCAAGTTAGGTGTCGAAATGCCGATCGCCCATGAAACCTATCGAATTCTGTACGAAGACCTACCCCCCAAAGAGGCTGTAATGCGATTGATGACGAGGGATTTGAAACAGGAACTGGATGAAACATAGGCGGGGTGCGGGTTACGGGGTACGGGTTGCGGGTTGCGAGGTGCGAGTTGCGGGGTACGGGTTGCGGGGTACGGGTTGCGAGTTGCGGGGTGCGAGGTGCGAGTTGCGAGTTGCGGGGTACGGGTTGCGGGGTGCGGGTTGCGGGGTACGGGGTGCGAGTTGCGGGGTACGGGTTGCGAGGTACGGGGTGCGAGTTGCGGGGCACGGGTTGCGGGTTGCAGGTATTTCGATTTTAGATTTTTGATTGCGGATTTTGGATTGAACATACGGAGTAGATGAGTTGCGGGGTACGGGCTTTAAGGGAATGACGATTGACGAATGCCGAAGGTCGAATGACGAATTAAGAAATTTTATCGATTTTTTATTTTTTCCGACTTCCGCATTCCCACTTCCGAATTCACGAAATCTGTCTTCTGACTCCTGACTTCTGGTAGCGAACTATGGTGAAGAAAAAAGAGCACAAAGGCGCGGGACACCGGCAGCGACTGCGGGAACGCTTTCTGGAATCCGGCCTGGAAGGGTTTCACGACTATGAAGTGATCGAACTGCTGCTGACTTTCGGAACACCGCGCAAGGACTGCAAGGAGGCCGCCAAGACCGCCTTGAAAAAGTTTAAGACATTGCAGGGCGTCCTGGAAGCCTCCGGTCACGAACTTTGTGAGATCCCGGGAATCGGTCCCAAAAACTCGCTGGGGCTCAAATTGATAAAAGCGGTGTCCGACCGCTTCCTTGAAAAAAAGCTGATCCACAAAAACCCGGTAAACAACTCCAAGGAGCTTTTTGATTTTCTCTACCACAGCATCCGCGACAAATCCCGTGAGTATTTTAAGATTATTTTTCTGGATTCTAAAAATCGGGTTATTTCCACGGAAACTCACTCGAAAGGAACCTTAACCGCCAGCAGCGTCTACCCTAGAGAAGTCGTCCATTCCGCTCTCAGGCACAAGGCCGCGGCACTTATTTTTGCCCACAATCATCCCTCGGGGGATCCCAAGCCATCCCCCGAAGATATAGCCATAACCCGTCAATTGGTATTTGCCGGCAAGGTAATGGGGATTACGGTGCATGAACACATTATCATCGGCGACAACAGCTACTACAGTTTCGCCGATCACGGCCATATAGCGCAGATGGGAAGGGATTTCAACGCCAGCATGAATTAGAGAAAGATAGTGTTTATATCCAGATATTGTAACTTACTCTTGAAGTGAGCCGACTTTTTTAGACACGAATTAAAGATAGGACAAACCGAGAACGCCGTGAGGGCACCAGAATTCGGCATCAAGTTTCAGACGTCCATTGACAAACAACCCGTAAACCGCAACCAGCAGCAAGGATCCAGGATCAAGAATCGAGCATCCAGAATCCAGTATCCAGCAACCAGCATCCGATGACCCTGCCCGATAAAAATACACTTGACTGTTTCGGAAAGCTTGAAATTGTATTCCCCCTGGGAGACGATGGTTTAAGACATACCCCGGCGCCCTGCCTTGAATGCTCCTATAAAACCGAATGTCTGCGAACGGGGCTGAAAGGTGCGGCCGGTTTAAAAGTGCATGAAGAACATGTCGACCGATCGTACGATTCCGGAATGATCAGTTTCGTGGAACGCTGGTCCCGTAAAAAAGCAATAGACCGCAAGAAGAACAGCGGTAAGGCATGGCGCTTCAAGTGGCGGTCGCTACTGCGTAAAACGAAACAATCATGATGACTGCTGCGATGATTGCATTTGTCGAATCAGGTTGTCCGATCATAAAAAAATAGTCGAGATATCGTTGAGAAATTTAGGCAACCCTGGCGCGATTTGCGGCCGCCTTATTTTCCGGGCCTGCGTCACCTGCCGGCCGAGATCACCTAAGTTAATGGAATTCCGATAAATTCCCTCTTTTTATCTTAGGCTTTTCATGCTATAATACAACTCATATCATATCAGCAACAGCAATCCTTCAATAGACGGGAGCAGAAATTGGCGTTCTGGAATTACAGGGAAGAACTGAGCCAGGCCGATCGGATAAGACGATCCTATTATGAACTTCTCAGGGATGAACTCGACCATTTCCTGCTGCAATATGCCCTGTTGGATTCCTACCAAAATTTTTTTGACCGCCAGGTGGATTTTCCCTTTGTCGAAAAGCGAGAGTTAAAGCCGCGGGCCCGGATTCCGGATTTAGAGTATGGCAGTCAAAATGCGTTCTTGGTCATTTTTGTTGAAGATGTCGTGCCCGGCGAACATAAGAAATACATTCGCTTTTTCGATGTCAACAAGACCACCAAGAGCAATCTCATGAAGTTTAAAACCCTGTCGCTTTCCCAGAAATTCGATCGCAACTGGAAGTATTTGGAGTCAATTAATTTTCGAAATTTTATTAAGTCGCTGTTGCCGGTGGATTATGCCCTGCTGATCCAAAGGGATTCAGCCGGTGTTGCCAAAGGCCGCTACAACCTTTCGCACTTTCACGTTCGCATCGACTGGCCCATCGCCGATGCTGCTGAAAATCTGGCTCAGAGTCTGCGCTACATATCGAAAGATCTGTATGAAAAAGGCGATAAATACGCCGAAGATGTCCAGAAGAAATTCTTTGAATTTTATGGCCTGCCGGTGATGGCGGGTGGAAGAAGAACCGCCGCCATTATAGCCGCCCAGTACATGAAAAAAGTTCCGGGCATCACCACCGTCTATGCCGGCAGCAGTGAGGCCAGGTCATTGATCCGCATTTCCGAGCGTGGGGTATCTAAATCGGTATTAATGAAGTTTCCGGCCAGTGATATCGAACAGATCACCGAAAGCAACGGCCTGACGCCGCGATCCTTCAAAAAAAACTACGTGGTCGATCGCCACAAAAAAGAATCAGTTTGTATCTTCCAGGCGACCTATGCCAGAACCTATCATTCCCGCCCGCCGGAAGACGGCAAACTGCGGGAAATCAATCCCGACGTAAACTGGCTGGCTGTCGGTGAACAGCACATCCTTCCCAAACCGGGGGTCTGGAAATATCCGCCCCTGCCGATCAACATTATTTATACCTGACGGAGTTCATAAGTTGGTAAGCTCTTTAGTTGATAAGCTCTATATCTCGTGAATTCATATTTCGTCATGAACTTTCAAGATCACCAGCTTAAGAGCTTGTAAGCCTTCGCACTTAGCAGTTGCTGGCCTTCTTACCTCCCGTCAGTTACCGCCCCTTGGGCCCTGTCACTTCTGCACCCTATCTTCAACCTACCAGCTCTATTTCCCCAAAGAGCATACGAACCCAAGAACTTATGAGCTCACCAATTTCCCAGCTACTCAACTTTCTGCCTCTATTTTCTTAACTACTCACGAACTCAAGAACTAACGAACTTACGAGCTTCCCATCTTCTCATCTCCTCACCTTCCGCTATGAGCCGTGCGCCCAATGCCGAATGCCCAATACCAGGTTTTTATATTTTCCCACTTCCGCATTCCGACTTCCGAATTCAATTTGACCTTCTCACTTTCTCACCTTCCCACCTTCTTACCTTCTCATCTTCTGATCTTCTTGCACTTTGCAATCATTGCGGCTCGGTGCCGGATATGAAAAGGGCCGGGGCAGCCTCAGCGGTTTCATCGTGTTCAAGCAATCCCGTTAGTGGATTCATGCGTATTTTGACCACGTTATCCGGCAGGTCGAAGTATTGCGTTGATTCGTCAGATATAGCGGCCTGCATCAATTGAATCCAGATGGGCAGGGCTGACCTGGCGCCGGTTTCTTTATCTCCCAGACTGCCTCCTGAATCGCGTCCGACCCACACCCCGATGGCAACGGCCGGCGAAAAGCCGACAAACAGGGCGTCCTTGTAATTGTTGGTGGTGCCGGTCTTACCGCCAAGCGGGCTTTGAAGCCTCTTGGCCCGGCGACCGGTACCCTCCAGAATAACCCCTTCGAGCATATTTGTTGTTATGGCAGCCCCCTCGCGGCTCATCACCAACCTTCTTTGCGGTTTGGTGCTCCAAATGATGTGTCCGCGGTGGTCGGTGACTTCCATGATACCGAAGGGTGCGATCCATTGACCGCCGCGGGGGAAGACGGCATACGCAGCAGTCAGATTTTGCAATGACACTTCCGATGTTCCGAGGGCCAATGATAAGTTTGGCTCGAGTTTTGATTCAATGCCGAGCCGGTGGGCAAAGCCGGCCACCGGCTGGGGACCCAGCCGTTCTATTAAACGCACGGCCGGTATATTTTGTGATATGGCCAGCGCTTTGCGCAGGGTTATCTCGCCTATATATTTTTTGGAAAAATTTTCCGGCTGCCAATCATTGTCGCGGTTGGCGCCGCGGTAGAGGACCGGGGCATCGAGGATCATGGCATTCTGGGCCATTCCCTGTTCGATGGCATAGGCGTAGACAAATGGCTTGAAAGCGGAGCCGGGCTGGCGTTTGGCCGTGGTTGCGCGGTTGTAGGGGCTTTCATAGAAATTGCTCCCACCGACCATGGCCAGAATGCCGCCGGATTTCACATCCAGACATATCAGAGCGGCCTGGGGATCGGCCGGCTCAATATTATTTTTCGTCATTCGGTCCTGCAGGGCCAGCAGGCCTTCATCCACGGCGGATTGAGCTGTTTCCTGCAGGTCGAGATCAAGTGTCGTGTAAATCGAAATCCCGCCCTTATAGAGCACCGAGGCTCCCAGGGGTTCTTCCAGGTTCTTTTGAATGTATTCGACGAAATAGGGCGCCCGGTTCAATTTTTTGCGGCCGGCTCCAAGCTCAATTTCGGAATTAAGCGCCTGTTCAAATTCCTCGCGGGTGACAATCTCTATAGCGAGCATTTGCCTCAGCACTAGATTTCTGCGCTTGCGGGCCAAATCGATGTTGACCAGAGGTGAGTAGCGTGAAGGAGATTTGGGCATGCCCGCGATCAGGGCGCATTCGGCCAGGCTCAGCTCCTGGACCGGCTTGCCGAAAAATATTTCTGCCGCCGATTTAACGCCATAGGCCCCACTGCCGAAGTAGACCTGGTTTAGATAAAGTTCCAGGATCTCGTCTTTGGTGTAGCGACGCTCGAGCTGAAAAGCAAGAATGGCTTCCTTGATCTTGCGGACGATGGTTTTGCGTGGGGTCAGAAATAGTGTTTTAGCCAACTGCTGGGTGATTGTGCTGGCGCCCTCTACAAATCCACCGGCCAGAATGTCTTTAACAATGGCCCTGGCAATACCTTTAATATCGACGCCGCTGTGCTGATAGAATTTGCGATCCTCAGTGGCAATTAGGGCCTCCTTCACGTGGCGGGGTATAATTTGCAGGGGTACCGGATCCCTTTTCTCAAGAAAAAGCTCGGCCAACAGTTCCTTGTCGACCGAATAAACACGGGTAACTGCATCCGGCCGAAAGGTTTCCAGTTTCCTGATCTGCGGCAGATCCCGGGTGAAGGCAAAAAAGGCTCCCACCATGGCACCGACGGCCACCCCGCCCAACAGAACGAGGCAAATCGTGATTGCTTTTTTATTTAAAAGTGACATTATGGGGTTAATATTGATTTTTTACTGATTTTTTTCTATCAACGTATCAACTTGTCAACGGATAAACTATACTTAAGGAGATATATCATGTCCACCGACCATCATCATCATGACCATGATTCCCCTGAAGCGCTGTCATTTGACGACAAACTGGCGAAGTTGCTCAGCCACTGGATCAAGCACAATGAGGACCATGCTATAAATTACAGGAATTGGGCTGAAAAAGCAAAGAGAAACGGCAAGGACGAAGCCGCCGGACTGCTGGAAGCGGCGGCTGAAATGTCGTTGGCGGTCAATGAGAAATTTGAGGCGGCACTGGCCGGATTGGACGGCAAGTGAAAATTCAGTCTAATTCCTTTTAGCTGTTGACCATGCAACGTTAGGGTTGACTTAAGGGAAACTACCCGACTACAATATTAATTATCTTTCGATTAACATACGCTAATGCTGATTTGTAAGAACTTTATCAGGGATGGGTAATTTCATGGAAAAATAATATGCAAGTTTCTAAACGAAAAATGGATATTTATAAAGCCACTGCCGAGCGTCGTTGGAAGCGGGAGCAGCAACAGTTGTCGCTGAGTTACAGCCAGAAATGGGAGTTGGCAAAGAAAGCTGCTGAATTGCTGAAGGAGGTATTCGGCGTTCAGCGAGTTGTTGTATTCGGCTCGATTACCCAAAAAGAACTATATCATTTGCATTCAGACCTGGATATTGCGGTTTGGGGGTTGGATGAAAAATATATTCATCGAGCGATCGCAAAACTTTTGGTGCTCGATCTATCACAACGTGTAGATTTGGTTAGAATAGAAGATGTTCGGGACTCATTGCGGCATGCAATCGAGCAGGAAGGTGTAACAGTATGAAAACCGCTTATATATCTCTAATTGGACGCATTAAGCGCTTTTAATATACTCTTTCAGAAAAACTGATTTCATCAAATTGAAAGCTGTTGATGCTATTATCGGCAATTAATTGAAATATTCTTTCGTCTTGACTAACAGCATCGCAAATATATACTCATGAGAGACTAGGGAGGGTATTGAAAAAGTATGAACAATATCCCGTTCATGAATTCGGGATGTCTTCAATGATACACGCTGAGCTCCAATAATCCCAAATCTCAATTGTGGAAAATGATAGCCGATGACATTTGACCGCATCCCTAAATCGGAAAATCAATATAGGGAAGAGATGCTTCGGCAATTTGAAGCCTCGGGGGCGATCCATTACGACCTCGTCGAGCTGGACAAAGCCAAGATTAGCGATCTGGATATGGGGCAAGTCACCGAATACTTCACCCGGAATCACATCTCATTCCTTGAAGAATCGGAGGAGGAGCGGCAACGGCTGATGCACCACGCCGATATTCTGGGACAAAACAATCCGCCACTCGAGATAACCTAATTTTAAATTTCAATGGCAAAGCAAATTCAGTTCAATTGCAAATTAAAGGGGCGGATTAAGCGGGTTAAAATTAAAATAACTAATAAATTAGATGCGACGCCTTTCTTTTCTCCTGCAGTGAGCTTTCTAATTATCTGTGGAGATCTGTGAAAATCTGTGTCCTTTAGAATGCTGTTATAAAACAAATTACAGCACTGGAGAAGCGTATGCGTTTTTTCAACACTGCCGGGCCGGTTAATCTTGTTGATCACTATTGTTTGCCGCCGCTGGGACGTCTGAATCTGGAAGATATACTTTCCATGATTGATCAGAAAAAATATTTTGTCTTGCACGCTCCCCGGCAGACGGGAAAAACGACCTGTTTAAGAGCCCTAATGGACTATCTCAATTCCGAGGGAAGGTACCGAGCATTATACATTAATGTCGAATCGGCCCAAGGGGCAAGGGAAAATGTTCTGGCCGGCATGGCTGCAATTTATCACGAATTTGCGGGCAATGCGGAATACTACCTTGGAGACAATTCCTGGCGACTGGATGATGCCGAAGTCAGACAACGGTATGGCCGTGAAGTTGTTGCCGGAGCTTTTTCTGCCTGGGCTGTTGCCAACGATTTGCCAACGGTGCTTTTGCTGGATGAAATCGATTCTCTGATCGGGGATATGCTAATATCCATGCTTCGCCAATTAAGAGCTGGATACAACAAACGGCCTGATTATTTCCCCCAGTCCGTTGTCCTTTGCGGCGTCCGGGATGTCCGTGATTATCGCATTCATTCTGATTCGGAAAAGGCGATAATTACGGGGGGAAGTGCCTTTAATATTAAAGCCGAATCATTACGGCTTGGAGATTTTAACCGGGAAGAGATGTATATCCTCTTGAATGAGCACACCAATGAGACAAGCCAGAAATTTGAAAAAGGAGCAGCATCGCTGATATGGGAGTTTACCCAGGGCCAGCCCTGGCTGGTAAATGCCCTGGCTTACGAGGTTTGTTTCAGGATAAAAAAAGGACGAGACAGAAAAAATCCAATTCAACCGGATATGATCATCCAGGCCAGGGAAAACCTCATCGAGCGTCGTGAGACGCATTTGGACCAGCTTGTGGATAAGCTCGTAGAGGAGCGAGTTAGAAGCGTCATCGAGCCGGTTCTATCAGGAAAATCAGTGATGCAACCGGCAAAGCCCGATGATATTGAGTATGTGAAAGATCTTGGACTAATACATATTGCCCGCAACGGTGAACTGACAATTGCTAATCCAATATACAAAGAAATCATACCCCGCGAACTTTCCTGGAACGTTCAGACAGCTATCGCTCAAAAAGCCTCTTGGTATGTATTGCCGAACGGAAAGCTGAATATGAAGAAATTATTATCTGACTTCCAGGAATTTTTCCGTGAAAATTCCGAACATTGGATCGAACGATTTCAATATAAAGAGGCGGGACCGCAGCTTCTTCTGCAAGCTTTCTTGCAGCGAATTGTAAACAGCGGAGGGCGGATCGAGCGGGAATATGCACTGGGTCGAATGCGGACCGATCTTCTAATTTTCTGGCCGACAGGTGCTGAAAAGACGGATAAGTCTGATGCCGAAATTGGTCGGATACACTTGCAGACTATCGTGGTAGAACTAAAAATTCTCTATAAAAAATTGGAAAAGACCATTGCTGACGGTTTAAGTCAGACTTTTGAATATATGGCCAGATGCAATGCAGATGAGGGGCATCTTGTGATATTTGACCGCGACAAGCAAAAATCCTGGGATGAAAAGATTTTTATGCGGGAATTGGCAATCAAAGATCGGAAGATCCAGGTGTGGGGGGTGTAGGAGAATTTTGCTGTCTAATGGATCCTGAAGTTTGATTCAGAAACCACGTCCTGGTGGTAAGAATGAGGAAGGAAATCCGGCAGCTTTCTGAGTTGAAACCTGAGCTATCGCCTGACCAAGTTGTTGCGGCAATACACGCTGAATTAACTGCAACACAGATTTCATATTCCCGGTTCAATCCGGGAACCGGGAATTTAAAATATCCAAGTAATCCTGTTTATCCTGTCAATTATATTTATTAAAATAGAATCCATTCAGCGCTTTTAAGGTTCTTTTAATTCGGCTTATCTCGTAACACCCCGCTTAGCTTCTCGCCTAGCTCTTCAAGCGTATACGGTTTGGCCACTACACCCTTAAACCCGTGTTGCTTATACCCCGTTATACCCGGGTCTTCGGAATAGCCGCTGGAAACGATCCCTTTGACCGCGGGATCCAACGTCATCAGCTTTTGAATGGCCTCTTTGCCGCCCATGCCGCCGCGCACTGTTAAATCCAGGATGACGGCGTCAAAGGGATTGCTCGATTTCAAGGCTGCCTGGTAGGCGGCAACCGCTTCAGCGCCATCGCCGGCAAAATCAACCCGGTAACCCAAATGCTCCAGAATCTCACCGGCCAATTCACGGATACCCCTGTCATCATCCATGACCAGTATTTTACCCTCGCCGTAGATCGGTTCATTACAGCCCTTTTCCAACGGCGCTGTTTCGCCGGCGGGTTTGGAGCGGGTAGCCGGCAGATAAATATTAAACGTTGTTCCAGCATCGATTTGTGACTCCAGAGAGACACCACCACCGTGCTTTTTAATAATTGAATGGCAGATGGATAATCCCAGCCCCGTGCCTTTCTGTTCTCCCATATCCTTGGTTGAATAGTAAGGATCAAATATTTTATCAAATTCAGCTTTCGGAATACCGTGACCCTGATCGGTAATCGATATTTTGACATAGTCGCCTTTTTCCAGTGAATCAATACCAGCGGGTGCCGTAATATTTGTGGCGACGATTTCTATGTGGCCGCCCTGGGGCATGGCTTCTCTGGCATTCATTACGATATTGTGAATGGCCTGACCAATCTGGGATTGATCGACTGCGACCCGCCAAAGATCCGGGGCAAAGCGGTAGCTGCTTTTGATATTGGAGCCGCTCAAGGTGAAATCTACCGCATTTCTAACCAGGCGGTCAACCGCGGTGACCACTTTGCGGGGTGCGCCTCCCCTGGAAAAAGTAATCAGCTTTTGGGTTAACTTCCTGGCCGCTTCGGAAGCCTGCAACGCTTGGTCCAGGAGCCTGATTGCTTTGTCGTCCGGGTCCAGATACCGTCGGGCGAGAGTGATATTTCCGATAATGGCGGTCAAGAGATTGTTGTAGTCATGGGCGATTCCACCGGAAAGTGCTGCGATGGAATCCAGGGTGCCGTGCCTATCAATTTCCTCCGTAAACTCACTGCTTGATGAATTGTTTTTTAACTTGCTGTCATTTTCAAATTCTGCGCTGCTATTCGTCATCGGCGATGGCCTTTAATTTTAGTCTGATATTTGTTGTTTTAATTTCGAAAAAATTGATTCCAGCATTCTGAAAGCGGTTGATGCATTTATCGGCAATTGCTCGAAGATTCTTGAGACATTGGAATCATTGGCTGGTAAATGCTCCGGCCTGCGAGGTTTGTTTCAGAATAAAAAAAGGACGAGACAGAAAATAATTTGTAATTGAGATGCGCCCCTTTACCCGATCTACTTATTTATAGATCCTATCCAGGGCCCAATAGTCTATAATTAACCCATATCAGTTCAAAATATTTAAAAAATGTAGCATCAGAATACGTTCTTGCCAAATTATTGGCCCACTGCTCAGAAATTATTGGGAAATTCATCTTCAATTTCGCATAGAGTGGATAATGATGTGGCATACATATTACCATTGTTGAACACGAAGCTAAAGTTAGAGAAAACCCATTTTCTGAGATAATAATTTCAAAGTTATTCGATTTTCGGTCTTATTTCAATTTTGCAACCGTTAACCCATAACCACCTTTTCGTTGCCTGTTGCGTAATCACCCCTGGTGCGGACCGGTTTCATATCAGGCTATATTAATGCTTCAAGGCCTTTTCGTTCTACTATGTCTAACAATTTTTTTGATGCACCAGTCGGCCGCTTATGGCCTTGTTCCCATTTTTGTACGGTAGATGGGCTGATGTTAAAAATACATGCAAGTGCTGCCTGGCTCAATTTTAGTTGCTTTCTAATTGAGACAATTTTTTCTGGCGTATATTCTTTAACTTCCGGCAAGTATAAGCTTTGAATATTTTTCATCGTAATTTCATCTATTATACCACTATCTTTTAGATCGGTAACAGTGTTGACGATTGATTCTGCTATGGTAGTTCTCATGGTTTCACCTTTATAATGTTTCCTTTTTCTATAGCCATATTAAGTTTTTTAGTTGATAGTGACAGCAACACCCTCGCTAATTCCTTAAAGGCGCGAAGTTCTTTGGATGTGAGATTTGATTTTTCGTTCTTTGCAGCCATGAACAAAAAATGCTCTGTCAGCCTGTTTGTAACAAATAATTGTTCTCCCACTCCCACTTTTTCCTATGCCTTGAAAACGAATGCGCTTTTTTATGACATGGCCACCCAGATTTGCCTCAAAATTGCCCACTTCAACCTCGTTCATTGCTTTTGCAAGGTCAATGTTTGGTATGTTTTGTTTTTTTGCCCATTTAGCAAAATGTTTGGTCATTAATTTCTGCATTTTCCTTCTATAGCACCGAGTGATATAATTGTCAATGCCATCAAAATGAATATTTTGTGAGCAAAGAGAACCTGAAACTGGGATGTTAAAATGCCAACTATTTCTGGCCCAGCCATTACTGCAGACCAATTTCATTTGCTCTTTTGGCTGTGAGAATGGCTGAATACTCACATGGAGCAGTTATTAAGATCCCTTTCTCTGCTACATTTCGTGTCATTTCGTGTGTTTCGTGGTTTAACAGGAAATCCCCGTTTAACCCTGGCTGAGTTTGCTGCTAGGCTTGGGAAATTCATTTCCGATTCATCTCCAATCTTTCATGGATGTGAACCGCCCGGCATCCGCCAGAACACTCCCGCCGATTCTTAACCTAACCTCGGTTCTTCCCCCATTGTTTTAAAACCGGCAAAATCTTCAACTTCAAGCGTCAGTAATTTGACCTTTTTGGAAGATTGAACGGCATATTCCTGCATATTCTGCTGAAATAATGTAATAAAATAAATACAATGGACAGTGGCATACATATTGCTCAATTTTTACTCGAAGTTAAAGTTCAGCTCAGTTTTCAACACCTTATTTCGCACCTTGACATAAGCTGGATCTGTTTCAGGCTTTTTAAAGCATTAAGGTGCTTGGCTGAAACTGTAAATTTAACGTATCGGAATTTATAGCCCGAAGCGGTGGGTGAATCACAGTATATTTTTGCCCATTTTCTTGATGAGCCTTATGGAAAGATGGAATGTTGGCTTCCGGTTCCGCCTACAGGCAGGAGGGTAGAGCCTACGCCTCGGAGAGAATATTGGGTATGAAAGTGGAAAACTGACTATCCCACAAAAAAGGTTAAGTCTACAGTATTTGATGATGTCCGTCAGACGTCCATTTTCAGTTTCTATCTTAAAGATAATCCATCAAAACTAAACAATCCATGCAAAAATATGCGTTTTAATTTTTTCTTTAAACCCATCATCCCATAATTCAAGGATTCCATTTTCCCAATTGGGAGCTAACCGAAATAACCCGAGTACCTTATAATTTTAAATGGATGCATTCAAGAAGGCGGAGCTTTATAAAAGGACAAAATCAGAATTTAAACCATTCAGAACCAATGGTGACCAGAGACGCTACTTGGCCAAGGATTTTAGAATCAGTCAAATAAAATGAAGGACCACCACGAACCTATCTCAGTATTCGATCAAATTTATTCACAAATAACGCTTTGCCCTACCTATTACATGTAGTTAAGATTTATGATCTGTTGGTGGATCTATGGCACAAAAGACGATTACAGTCGATCAGGCACTTGTCTTGCAAAAAACCACGCAAAGAAGGGCGATGTAGAGAAGGCCCAACAGTTTTATGCAATGGTTCTGGCCATGTTTCCACAAAACAAAATGGCGAAAAAAGAGCTGAAGGCACTGCAGAATGATGCTGCCAGGAAAAGTCAGTCAAGTCTGACGCAATTGCAAAAAGATCATTTGATTGCACTCTACTCAAGCGGGAAGCTAAAAGAAGCCTCGAGCGAGGCAAGGCTTCTCTCACAAGCATACCCAAATAACCCGTTTCTACAAAACATCCTGGGTGCCTGCTATGCCGGTCTGGGCCACCTGAATGCAGCGGTTGTGAGCTATCGCAGGGCACTGGAGGTCATGCCTGATTTTGCCGAGGTGCATAACAATCTCGGGGTCGCTCTCGTGGATCTCGGCCAACTGGATACAGCGATTGCAAGCTATCAGCTGGCACTGGAGATCATACCTGACTATGCCGAGGCGCATAACAATCTCGGGGTCGCTTTTAAGAATTTAGGCCAGTTGGAGGCAGCATTTGCCAGCTATCATCGAGCGCTGGAAATCAAGCCTGATTATGCTGAGGCGTATAACAATTTCAGGGCTCCTGACCTCGCGTAATTTCAATTGCAACTTATTGCGCGGCAAATACCAATTTCATTCGGGTGCCGGGGTAGACGTATGACTCCTGATTCATGACATCGCATAATTGTTTGAGA
>Ga0209786_1000144_pt1 | contig 30145 bp, 24 predicted proteins | sample WorMetilvaeELBA2_FD_187405 | JGI IMG/M metagenome (GOLD analysis project Ga0209786, IMG submission 187405) | Marine gutless worms symbiont microbial communities from Max Planck institute for Marine Microbiology, Germany - Olavius ilvae ELBA.2... ...
ATTCATGCGAATTGTAGAACAAGTCGCTTCATCGGCTAAGATAACCTGTAGACAAATTAAAAGTGGAATCCAAGCTGATTTACTTCTACAAAATTAATTCACTTGGGCTTTCTTTATAACCAGATTCTTTTAAATAGTCTCGAACTGGCCGTCTGGAAGGTCATTTCCAAGGAGGATCGCGGAGATACCCCCTGTTCCTTCAGGATAGATCCTGAAAAAGAAACGGTGGCAATCGATTTGCCCGGAGAACGGACCGGCGAGATCAACCTGCGGATTGAATACGAAGGTCTGATCAATGACCGGATGGCCGGGTTTTATCGCAGCCGTTACACCGGCGACGATGGCGGGCCACGCTATATGGCCGTCACCCAGTTTCAGGAAAGCGATGCGAGACGAGCGTTTCCATGCATCGACCATCCGGGCGTAAAATCGGTCTTTGAGGTTGAGCTGATCTGCGATGCCCACCTGACGGCTGTGTCAAACACCGCCATTCAAAAAGAAACCGGGCTTGAAAACGACAGAAAACGGGTCGTGTTCGAAGCCACGCCACCGATGTCCACCTACCTCGTTTTTTTCGGAGTCGCGGAATTCGACGCCCTGCAGGATTCGACAGATCGTAGAATTCGGGCCCTCGCCGTTCCCAAGGCGGCAACCTACGCCGAATTCGGGCTTGAATTCACCCGACAAGCGCTTCAATTCTGCGAGCAGTACTATGACTTACCTTACCCTCTCTCAAAGCTTGACGTGATCGCGGTCCCCGACTTTGCCTTTGGCGCTATGGAGAACTGGGGTGCCATTACCTTTCGTGAAAATCTGTTGCTGCTGTATCCGGGTACCACCTCCAGCGCCGGGAAAGAGCGCATCTGTGAAGTTATCGCCCACGAGATCGCCCATCAATGGTTCGGGAATCTGGTGACGCCCAATGACTGGACCTTCCTGTGGTTAAACGAAAGCTTCGCCACCTATTTCGGGTTTGGCGTCGTGGACCACTATTATCCGGAGTGGCACATATGGGACCAGTTTATCCATACCCAGACAGAAGCCGCCTTGACGCGGGATGCGCTGCAGGAGACGTTCTCCATCGAAATCCCGGGCGGCGAACATGTGGTCATCAACACCAGCACGGCGCCCATCATCTACAGCAAGGGCGGCAGCATCCTTCGGCAGCTTGAAGGTTTTATCGGTCATGACGACTTCCAAAAAGGATTGCGGCATTACCTGGAGTCCCACGCCTACGGTAACGCTTCCAGCAGGCATCTGTGGGAAGCCTTTGAAAACATCTCCCAACTGCCGATTACCCGTATGATGAAAAGCTGGATCGAACAGCCCGGCTATCCGATGATCGAAGTCCAACGGGACGGCCATCTGCTGGCCATCACCCAGAACCGATTTTCCTACCTCCCTGGAAGCGCTGAGAGTACCTGGCAGGTTCCGGTGACCGTGCGCGTGTTTCCGGACAGCGGCGACCCATTCGACGCCCAAATGCTTCTCGACGGCCAACACGGAACGATCGATATCGGTGACCATGTCGCCGCTTATAAAATCAACCCGGAACATACCGGATTCTACAGGGTGTTATACAGGGACCCCGTCAATATAGAGGCCCTTGGAGCCCGGGTTCTCACCAAAGAGCTGCCGGAAATTGACCGGTGGGGGCTCCAAAACGATCTCCATGCCTTATTTTGCTCAGGTCTTGTTCCCCTTGACGAATATCTCTCGTTCCTGCGCGTTTACCATGATGAAGACGCGTTCCTGCCGTTGATCAGCCTGACGAGCAATCTTTTTGGAACCTTTTTGATTGCCGATCAAAGCGCCAAAAAGCGCATCGGCGCGGCTGCCCTGGCCATGGTAGAGGGGGCCCTGGCCCGGATCGGATATGAACCCGACGACGGAGAATCCCACGGAACATCCAACTTAAGGGACCAGATCCTGTTTCAGGCGGTGTTGTACGGATCGAAAGACGCCGAAAAAAGGACCCGCACCCTCTTTGATCAGCTGACATCCGGCTCTCCGGTTCATCCGGATATTCTAAAAAGCATCATGCAATCCGGTGCCCTGTTTGGCGACGGCGGAACGTTCGACTGGTTCGAGGACCGTCTCAGATCCACGGACAGCGAGCACAAGCGCCTTCAGATTACCTCCGCCATCGGATGTTTCCGTGAGTCGTCGTTGATAGAACGGGCCCTGGAATTTACCCTGGGTACGATTCCGGACCGAAACAAATTCATACCGATTGTGGCCATGGCGGCGAATCCTCATGCCATGCCCCATTTATGGACATGGTACACCGCCAATCTGGAGCGGATCGAAGCATTCCACCCCCTGCTTTACGAGCGTGTCGTGGCCGCCTTGATTCCGGTATGTGGACTGGATCGATACGACGAGCTGGTCGATTATTTTACCCGATACATGCAGGAGAAAGACCTGGCCCGGGACGTCATCAAACTCTCATTGGAAAAACTGGAGATTAATCGAAGGATACGGGAGCGGCTGATGGACGCATACCCTGACCCGGGCATGTAATGATCCACTTACTTCTGCCACCCTTTCATCCCCCACATCAGCGACAGCAGCGCCAGTGTACTGAAAAAGGCGGATGCCATGCCGATTCCCGAAATACCGGCAACCACCCAGATGGTCCCGCCGGCGAGGGCACCGACAATTCTGCCAATGCCGGCAACGGCAAAAAAAGCGGCCATCATCGTGGCCCGGTATTCCGGCAGCAGCTCGGTGGAGAGAGAAATGCCGGACACCACGGTAAATTCAAAGGCCAGAAACACCGTGAAGAGTGCGACAACGGCAACCGGCAGGGATCTGCCGGCCATGGGTAACAGGCCATAGCTGAGGGCGCATAGAACGACTCCGGCAATCACGGCCCGCTTCAAACCGAGGCGATCTGAAATCAGAGCCACCAGGGCTTCTCCGGCCAGTTCCGCAAAACCGATGGCGCCGGTGACGGCGCCCAACAGCAGGATATTTACCTGAAACGAAGCTTCCAGCCAGGCGCCGTAGCTGACAAACAGATTGTCATTGCCGAGACTGACAAAAAATATGAACCCGAGCACGCCGCAAGCGACACGGTTGCCGATTAACTCCCGAAACGCGCCGGAGACCCCCTTTTGTTTGTCGTGGGAGACTTTTGAACGCCGTGGGTCCGCAGGTATGAAGAGGAGTATGGCGACAATACCGACAAGGCCGAGGGCGCCCAAAGCGAAAAAGGGTGACCGCCAGCCGGCCCGGTCGATCAGAACGGCAATCAGCGGAATCCCCACCAGCGTACTTCCGGCCCAGCTGAATTCCAGAATCCCGATGGCCAGCCCTCTCCGCTCAAAGCGGACCCTTTCGCTGACATAGGCCTGGATGGCCGGGTCGAATGCGGTTTTGCCCAATCCGGCCAGAATCAGGCCCACCAGAACAACACCGAACAGGGGCAGGACGGCTGCCGCCAGCATGCCGGCCGCCAGCATGCCGAGCCCGGCGAGCATCATCCGACGGTATCCCACACGATCGGCCATCGGACCCAGCACGATGCCGATGATTCCGGTCGCCTGGGTGGCGGCAATCATCGATGTCACCGCCGGAATTGACACCCCGAGTCCCCGGCTCAGCACCGGAGCGAAGGGATAGGCAAACCGCCGTGCTGTATTCAGGACCAGCCGGCACAACGTGGCGATACCGATTCGAGTCGCAAACTGCAGGGACGAAGATTCTGGCAATGTTTTTTTTCTCATCGGTTCGGGACGGGGTGTGTCGGCCCCTGGACATCAGCCGGACACTGCATAGGTTTTCAGCTGACCATCGGTATACGATAAGATGGCAACGGTGCCAATAGCAGCGAAACGATATTACGAAACGCGACGATGTCGCTGATCGAATTACAGGTTTATCCGCGCCTTGACCCTATCCTACCGATAGGCTAATTGGAGAAGCCATGGCAACACATAATGTCCAAAAAACCGGCTACGTCAAAACGCAGACGTTGTTATTTGCCGTATTCATATCCTTCTTTGTGGGCTTTTTTGCAGGCATCGTACTGACGATTCTGAAAACCGACCAGATGCCGACCGCCGCTCAAGAGCCGGCCAACCCCCAGCAACGCCAAGAGGCTCATGCCACGCGTATTCTGCAGCTTGAACAGGAGACCTCGGCGAACCCGAAGAACACCGCCGCCTGGATACAGCTAGGTCATCTCTACTTTGACACGGAGCAGTACACCGAGGCCATCCGGACCTACCGCGTTGCCCTCGAGCAGGAGCCGGACAATGCGGATGTCTGGACCGATCTCGGGGTAATGTACCGAAGAACCAAGCAGCCCGAAGAGGCGATCAAGGCTTTTGATCAGGCCCTGCAGGTCGATCCGCGGCATAAGATCGCGATGTACAACAAGGGTATCGTCCTCATCCACGATCTGAAGGACAACAAGGCCGGTGTTGAATCCTGGTCACGACTTGTGGCGATTGATCCCCAGGCATCGGCACCAAATGGGGTGCCCGTCAGCACTCTGATCCGCGAGTACAGCGCCTCGCCGTAGCGGCGGAGGGCGAGATATGAATCTCTCACAGAGCTCACAGAGCGCACAGAGAACGCAGAGGTAAGAAATGTTCCTTACAGAAATCTGTGTGTGTTTCCCTCTCTGTGAACTCTGGGAGCTCGAACGCCAGCGGGTGAGATAAAAATCTCTCACAGAGCGCACAGAGAACACAGAGAACACAGAGAAAAAAAATGGTCTTAACACGAATTTGTGTGTGTTTCCCTCTCTGTGAACTCTGCGAGCTCGAGCGCCGGCGGGTGAGACATTAATCTCTCACAGAGCACACAGAGAACACAGAGATAGAAATGATCTTAACACGAACCTGTGTGTGTTTCCCTCTCTGTGAACTCTGCGAGCTCGAGCGTCAGCGGGTGAGATAAAAATCTCTCACAGAGCGCACAGAGAACGCAGAGGTAAGAAATGTTCCTTACAGAAATCTGTGTGTGTTTCCCTCTCTGTGAACTCTGCGAGCTCGAGCGCCAGCGGGTGAGATAAAAATCTCTCACAGAGAACACAGAGAAAAACTATCATTAATGAGAATCTCAATGTTTTTTCTCTCTGGGGTCTCTGCGAGCTCGAGCGCCAGCGGGTGAGATAAAATCTCTCACAGAGCTCACAGAGAACACAGAGAAAAAAAATGGTCTTAACACGAATTTGTGTGAGTTTCCCTCTCTGTGAACTCTGGGAGCTCGAGCGCCGGCGGGTGAGATATAACTTTGGATTGGAAAGCATTCGATGACGGCAACCGTAAATCGACGAACGACCGTGCACAGGGGCCGTACATTTACATTTGACCTGGAGAATATCTCCCTGAGCAACGGCGCCACCGTGGACCTGGAAGTGATTCGTCATCCGGGCGCATCGGCCATCGTACCAGTTCTGGATCCGGATACCGTTCTGCTTCTTCGGCAATACCGCCACGCCGTGGGCAATACCATTATCGAGATCCCTGCAGGTACTGTGGATGCTGATGAAACACCGGAATCCTGCGCGAAACGGGAATTGATGGAAGAGACCGGATTCTCCGGCGGACATTGGGAAAGATTGGGAGAAATTGTCCCGGTTCCAGGTTATTCCGACGAGCGCATCCACCTGTTCCTGGCTTCATCCCTGAAACCGGATCACCAGGATCTTGACCATGATGAACTCATCGAGGTCTTCCCGGTGCCCTGGGATCAGGCCCTGCGAATGGTGTTTCAGGGCGAGATTCAGGACGCGAAAAGCATCACGGGGCTTCTATTGGCCGCTCAGCGCACCGGTCATCTGTCTGTACCAGGCCTTGCAAACCCGAACATTGCATGAAAACATCAGAAGCCATCATATCCTTTTCCCAGAGCGAAAAAGTCAAATCCGGCCTGTTGTGGGCATCCCACGCCGCCGGACTTCTCAATGGGCTTCAGGGCACGGAACGGCAGGGGGCGGAGGGCATCGTTGAGCTTATGGTGGACCTTGTCGGAAACGAAGCCCTGCTGGCCAGGCGGATTGTAAAAAACGATGCCTGGGTGGAAGTGGAAAAGAATATCGATCTTGCGAAAGTGATGGTTCGTTCCGGCGTGGCGCAGGAAGCCGCATACCATCTGACCCAGGCGCTCCAGCATGTCACCAGCATTGGGAGCAACGCCATGGCGCAGTTAAAAAAAGAGGGGCTGTTATGAAATCATCTCCAACTTGTTTGGAGATGAGGGTTCAAGGGGCCAAGGGTCCCAGGGGTCAAGCGAGGTAATAAGGTTACTTAACGTACCTTTGAACAGCAAACACTTGAACCCTTGAATCCTTGAATCCTTCAAATGTGGTGAGCTTTAGAAGGCCGTCTTCCCAGCCTTTTCTGTTTGTTTCTGCATCTGGCGGCGTTCCTGCTCTTCGAAAACGACCAATTTCTCAATATGGTCTATAAAATAGATAGAAATGCCATATTCCGGTTGCCCATAGCGATCCTCGACAATCGATGCGATCATGATTTCGCCGGTGCTCCGCCAGAAAAGAGCGCGGTCCTTGCCGTTGTTCCATTCGATGCTACCGGGTAGCCCGTATTTGTCCTCCAGGGTGGCAATAAGCGCATCACCGTCCTGTCTCGCCTGAATGTTAAAGACCAAGGGCTCACCACTTCGACTCGAAAATACCAGTTCGATGTATGAAAACGGGAGATTTTTTTTCTGGGGATACCGGTACATCAGCTTGGTGATGTCGTGTTCGACCCGCTCCCGCGGTGCATAATTCAATCGCCGATTTAGCCGGTGCAGTTCTTCAAAATGCTGCTTCAGAAAACCGCTGTAATTAATCTCGATATCCAGCGGAGCCCGCCGCCAGACGGCATCGGAACCAAGCTTATCTCTGAGATCTTTTCTAAGGGAATCGTCCAGACGGGATGCTGCATTCAGGTCGAGGAACCGGAATCCAGAGGCATCTGACGGCGCTTTGTCCCGACCGGCATCCCCTTCATCGTTCCCGGAACAGCCGACCGTCAGAAGGGCAACACAGATGGCGAACACTACCGACCAACCTGCCGGAGTTACGTATTTAAAGATCTTACGAATCATTTGCCCGGTCTCATGGGAGAGCGGACCGGAGCAACACGGTGAATACGGGTGGTGCCCGGTCAGCTCGAAAATTTTTGGTCGGTAAAACACCGAGATGATAGTGGTTGTCCTAAATATGTTCCGTTTGCAGAGATCTGGAAACGATGACCGCAGAGTCGCAGAGGACGCAAAGGAACTGTATCTTTCCCCGAATCCCTGAGAGGGGGATTCGGGGAAGGAGCCCCAGCAGCATATCGAGTTTCTAAATCTTTTTCCAGACGATCGTTTTGCATGTCGCCCTCTAAGTCCTGTTTATCCTGAGCCTGCGGAAGGGCTTGTACGTTTGCCCGTTAGCCGGTTTGCCCGTTAGCCCGTTAGCCGGTTTGGCCGGTTGTATCCGGATACAAGATCCAAGACTCAGGATTCAGGATATGAGAGACAATTAATCAGTTTCCACCCCATGAGACATCCATCCAGTATCCTGGATCTTGAATCCTGAAACCCGACACCTGCCCTCTGACCTCCGACCTCAGACATCCGGCATCTGACATCGGTCAGTTGCCCTCTGTCCTCTGTCATCTGCCCTGTCCTCCGACCTCTAACCTCTAACCTCCGACCTCTAACCTCCGACCCGCCAACGGCCGACAAGCCCTGAACCTTGAGCCCTGTACAATCCCCCTGCCCTGTGCTTTTAGCCCTGTGCCCTTAGCCCTGAGCCCCGAATCCTTTCAACTTTCAGCTTTGAGCTTTCAGCTCATCAAGTATCCTGGATCCTGCATCCCGTTTGCCTACCTGTTATGCTTACCCTGAGCCAGTCGAAGGGAGACTCTCGAAGGGCAGCGAAATGCAAAATTAAAATCACCTCTGCGACCTCTGCGACTCTGCGGTGAACCACTCTTCGGTGAACCGTTGATCGTAAAAGGAATCGGAACGCAATTCCGGCGATCACTATAACTGAAAACGATAGGAAACAGCAGCCGGTGTGTCAAGGCGCCAGGGTTGTCGGGAGGTTGTCCATGGGGTCGGCGTGATGGGTTGTAGAGCCGCAGTTAACGATTGCTACTCATTTCCGTCTCAGTACTGCGTCGTTCGAGAATGGAGAGTCCGATCAGATAATGTCCCTCATACCGGCCGGGCACTCCCTGGGTGATATGTTTAATTTCAGTTTTTGCCACTTCAGCGGTATTCGGCTCATCAACGATATAGAATTTCATGTTCAGGACATCACCCACGGACACTTTTTTTAAGACAGCCGAACCTTCCTTGACGAGAATGCACAAACCTCCGTCCGAAATGTTTCGGAGTTTGAACTGATAAGATGAATAGGCACCACTGATTGAAAATTCAACGCTGAAATATTGATTGGAAACAGACCGGGGTTCGGATCGCCTGTCCTCTTGGGGGACACTGCCGCCAGTTTCTGTCATGCTTTACCTCTCCGTGACAGCCGACCTGGAAAGGACTGCCATATCGATCAATTCGCCAAACATTCTGAATAGATGGGGGATCATCGGACTTTTCCAAAAATACCGCTTATGATCAACATGATCCCCCCAGCACCGATGAGAATCATGTAGAGGGGTTTTTCGATCAAGAAGATCGCTGCGGATCGAAGCACAGAGATCGAAATGGATTCTACCGCCTCGATATGCTCAGGGCGTAACAACGCGTCGAGGGTAAGATCTTTCCAGACATATTCCATGCTCGTAATCATCGAAAGCGCTTGGAATCCCAGAATCAGCAATCCGAGGCCGATCACAATCAGGCTGTATAGCGAAAATTTCGACATAAGCCTCCCATGGTTAGGATCCCAAGTGATGAAAACGGGCAATTTTCCTAACTATAATACCATCATTTCGGACTAATTTTCAACCACTTATAGCACTTGCCATAAATATGTTCCGATTGAAGGCGGGGGGCCAGGTTGTGGTTTTGTTCCCAAGAGCCTTGGCCGATTGCCGATGTCGCTCAAGAGGGCATCCTTCCCTTTGACCCATCCGGTCTTAGAATAGAAGCGTACACGATTTTATGACATGTGACGACGTCGCACATAAAACCGATTAGCTATCCGTCTTTATCTGGCGAACTATAGGGTAGTCCTGAATATGTCCCGTTGGCAGAGATATGGAAAGGATGACCGCAGAGTCGCAGAGGGTTAAGAAAATTCTGAAGATCGGTAGTCGCCCAACGACGCACAGGGAAACCGTAATGGCCACTGAAACCCGCATACCGGGGCGCAGGATCATTCACCTGTTGATCGCGTGGATGGTCTTTTTTGGTATGGCTGCCGCCATCGGGGGGTGCACAGAAGATCAATCAGGTGCCGTCCCGCCGACCCTTGGGCCATCGCTTGTGGACCGAATCAATTCGGCTGAGGAACTCCAACCGCTGCTCGATTCGGCTGATCAGCCATTGCTCGTGGTGGAATTCTATGCGGACTGGTGCGCCCCCTGCCGTGAAGTGGCCCCGATCATGGAGTCGATTGCCAGAGAAGCGCCGCCCCACGTTAAGATCGTTAAGGTCAACATCGACGAGAACAGGGCCATAGCGAACCGGTTTAAGGTTCGCGGCATCCCCACTGTCGTGTTTATCCGGGAACAAAAACGGGTCGGTTCTCTTCTGGGTGTCCAACCGAAACGGAAGTACCTGGAAATGATTGAAACGGCGTCCGAGGGGTGAATCGTCGGCAGGTGTCAATCCATCTGCCGGTGTTCACGGGAGTGCGCCAGTCGCTTGCGGGAGAAGAAAATCAGAAGCCCGGCAGCAATGCAAAAAAAGATGGGGAACCATCGGATGGATGCGACAAACACGGCGCCTTCAAAACCGGCCGGATCGCCTGTGCTCACGTCGATGGGCATCCCCCGCCTTAAATAGACCAGCAGCCCGGAATAGGCCAATCCGATGAGCCCATAAGCGAGGTTGAACGACAGTCCCCGGAAACTCAGTATGGTGGCACGCTGATCGGAAGACGCAATCCGGTTCAGGTAGTGGCTGCTGAAAAATCGATTGAAGTACATAACCGAAGCGACCAAAACAACGGGAATAATGCCGGAGACTGGAAGAAACAGACTCACACCGACCAGACCGATCAACGTCAATCCGCAAAGCACGAAAAAATTGGCGGCCGGCGTCCAGTTGTCGGCCATGGCCCGTCCCACCCTCGGGATAAACAGACCGAGTATCGCAAGCCCGGATCCGATAACCCCAAACAGGGCCTCGGGGATGTCAATCATCCGGTAGTACTCACTGGCGAGGGTGATCAGCATGCGAAGAATCCCATCGAATAAGAGACCGGCAAGGATTATTGTAAGGGCAAAGGGTGTCCGTAAAATCCACAACCCGGCCGAGAGGGTTTTTCCACATGCCGCAATCATCGACGTGCCCCTGCTGGTGATTCCACTGTCCCCGGATTCCGGCGTGACACTGTTTTCCTCGAGCATTATCGCCGCATACAACGCCGGCAGTGCGATCACAAGGGTCAGGTAGATGGGGAATCGCATGGTCGTTTGCTGATTTAGAGGGTAATTGAATCCTGCCCATGCAGCGACATTTCCCATGAGCGCCGGATCATACACCGCCGCCCCGATGACCATGGCAACAATGAACCCGACCGATTGGAAACGGATTTGCCACTCCAGAACACGTCCCCACTCGTGGGACAGGCCGTTGGAGCTCAATGAATCATAGGCAAGGGCTTCATCCGCGCCGGATGCCGAGGCTTCGGCAAGACCACTCAGGATTCTGTTCAGTAAAAAGGCGTAGAACAGCAGTTTCGGATACGTCAGCGGCACGAAGCAGAGAATGGCCATTTCCGCGATCATCAGGATTCCGGCAAAAATCACCAATCGCCGTCGTCCAATGGTGTCCGCTAGAGCTCCGGACGGCACTTCCGCCAGTACAATGGTCGCCGCCCAGACCGCATTCAGGATGGCGAACTGTTCCAGGCTCAACCCAAAGTCCAGGAAAAGAATAGTAAATACCGGATAGTAGAATCGGGCATTAAAAAACGTTCGAAACGCAATAAACCATCGGATATTCGGGAGGTCGAATGGATTCGGGGCGGTGGCACGGGCCATGGTATGGTCTCAATGTAGCGTGTGTGGGTCATGAGCGGAGATGCCCGTCGGAGGCGATGACCAAGATTAATGGCGGCGAGTCGAATCGTCAAGAGACCCTTGGCGGCAGAGATCTCCGGTTGGATCTGTCCCTTACATAACGGTCTTACAGTGTGGCGCCGCAGTACGTGCAATGCGTCGCATCGGCATCATGGCCGTCAGCGCCGCATTCCGGACAGGCCTGCGTGGAAATGTCTTTACGGAACGTCTGTGAAATCTCTACGGAAACGATGCCCGTCGGAACCGCAATAATGCCGGATCCCAAAATCATGATCAGCGATGCCATGGCCTGCCATAAAGCGGTTTGCGGTGATACGACTCCCAAATTACAAGGCGTTGCGACAGAAATCCCGGGCGTCCTCTTCAAATAACTGAAACGGCGTTGACAATACGTTGTCAAGTGCTGATTTTGTTATCTTAATAATGTGCTGTAGTCTTATATTTTAGGATCATATCCCGATTAATTGTAGTTTTTGATGACAAACTGCTGTTTTCCGCTCTTGTGTCGATGTGAGCATAGGGGGTTCAACTAATTTGGAGAAGAACCTTAATTTATCATCCCGGAGACAAAACACCATGAACCCAAAAGTCGGTCTTAAAGAGACCGCAGGACCGCTGGAGCTTCACTTTACCCGGACCAACGGCCCCGTGGATACCACCATCGACGATTTGATCCATCTGGCAGGAGGCATTCAGCATTCCGACCTCGTCAGGGAAATGATCCTGGCGGCATTAAAAGCCGGCCAGGAAGACGGAAACCGTGCGGATCTTAAACTGATGAATTCAACCCTGAAGGAGATGCGCTTCACCTCCAAGATTTTCGGTCCGTACCGCACCGTACGTAAGGTGACGGTGTTTGGTTCGGCGCGCTCGTTACCCGAAGAGCCTGCCTATCAGCTCGCCCGCCGGTTCGGCAGGAAATTGGCCGAGGCCGGCTTCATGGTCATCACCGGCGGTGGACCCGGAATCATGCAGGCGGTCAATGAAGGGGCCGGAAAGGAAAATTCGTTCGGAGTCAATATCCGACTGCCGTTTGAACAGAAACCGAATCCGATTATCCTCGGCAATCCCCGCAACATCACCTACAAGTACTTCTTCAATCGAAAGGTGGCCTTTATCAAGGAGGCCGATGCAGTGGCCCTCTTTCCCGGAGGATTCGGGACCCACGACGAGGCCATGGAAACGCTCACCCTTGTTCAAACCGGAAAACGGACCCCGATACCGTTGATTCTCATTGACGAACCCGGCGGCACCTACTGGAGGCGCTGGCGAAATTTTATTGAACGGGAACTCGTCAGCCATGGTTACATCAACGACACCGACCTGTTTCTGTTTGATCATGTCGATGACATTTCCCATGCGCTCGGTATCATTCGTCAATTTTACAGACGATACCACAGCCTGCGTTACGTGGGCGAAAAGCTCGTGGTGCGCATGAGAACCGAGATTCCCCCCGATCTTGTCCGGGCGCTCAACAGCAAATTCTCGGATATCCTGATAACCGGCGGCAGAATCATTCAGACCGTGTCGCTCCCGGAGGAAACCGACGAACCGGAGTTGGGCGGGCTGCCGAGATTGGTCATCGACTTTAACCGGATCAGTTTCGGCCGATTGAGACATTTTATCGATCGCATCAACGATGGGTAAAGCACTTGGGTAAACCAAACAACCCACTTTGAAAGGACCAGATGCTGAAAAGATGTCATGCAGGGTTCAGATTAGCACTGTACGCCCTGGTATTCATCAGTGTCGGCTTGCACGGGTTTGCGAACGCGACCGAACCCTATTCCCGAATGGAGGAGATCACGGGCAGGCTTCTGATGAACACTCAAAAACTTGAACATATCTACCAGGATATGCACGCGTATGCTCAGTGGACCATGAACCGGTCGGACCGGCAGGTGGATTACATCCAGAAATCATATCTTTTCATCAACGAGGCAAAAACGATCGCCTTCTATCAGTGGGAACTCATGTCGGTCTTCGACTACATCAGGGACGAGCGGAAAGCAGACTACATCACTCTCCGCTACAGGGATCTGAGACAGGCGATCGATGATACCAATCTCACCATCCACCTGCTCAATACATACGTGATGTTCATCGATAAACCGGAAGTAAAGCAATCCATCGAGGAAGCTGTCGGCCTCATTCAGGGAAACACCTATATGTACGAAGAACTTCGGGATATTCTTCGACCACTGACCAACAAGCCGCCCTATCCCTATGAAATCGATTAGAAGTGAGTTCAGAATATCCCCTCGCGCCCGATATCTTTGTTGAGCAGGAGAATTCAATCCTCGAAATATTCCATATATTCCTGCGGTTGATTTCTCCTGCCCGCCTCGATCTCGGACGCGATTAAATATTCTGAACTCACTTCTATAGTCATTTCCACAAAAATCCATTATTCTCAGTGAACACGAACGCCCGGCCCCATCTTCCGCTCCAGGCGGCGGACCATCCACGATGCGATAAGGATGAGAGACAGATATTCGGCGACCAGAATGGTGTATATTTCAAGTGGACGGTACACGGTGACCGTTAGTTCGTTGGCTTTTCGTGTCAAGTCCTCCAGCCCGATAACGGACACCAGCGACGACATCTTGAGCATGTAGACAAACTGGTTTCCCAATGCCGGCAGTACCCGCCGGATGGCCTGGGGTAGAATGACGTACCGCATTTTATCGGTATATCGGAACCCGAGTGCATCTGCTGCTTCCACTTGCCCCCTGTCCACGGACTGAATTCCCGCCCTGAAAATTTCAGCTTCGAATGCACTGTCGCAAACAGCCAGGGCGACGATTCCCGCAGCAAACGGTCCCAAAGAAACATTCAACACCACGGGAAGACCATAATACACCCACAATATCATCACCAGCACGGGTATGGCTCGGAACACCTCTACATAAACCCGGTTTAAACGTCGCCAGCCAGGGGTCCTGGAGATACCCGGAAGTGCGACCAGCAACCCCAGGATTATGGAGGCGGTAATGGACACCAGGGATAGCTTGACGGTCATTTCCAGCCCGCTGGCAAGGAATGCCAAATTGGTACTGCCTTGGTCGGTGAACGGCGACACCTCGTACCACCCCCAATGATAGTCTGTTCGTTGACAGCCTGTCAGCAACAGGCTCCAAAGGGCCAGAAGAGAATACGTCCGGGCATGTTTCATAGTAGCACCGCGTCAAAAAAGATACTCCAGAGTCAATACGCCATAAAATCCCGCCAAATAGTCAACCCCACCTCGCACTTCGGGCAAGACGCTACAAGACGCCTTGCCAGCCGGGCACACCGGTCAACGGGCGCACCCTACGACTCGCTTCGACTGCGCTCCCTTCGACTGCGCTCCCTTCGACTGCGCTCCCTTCGACTACGCTCCCTTCGACTACGCTCAGGGCAAGCAGGACAGGCAGGACAAGCAGGCCTACGGGCTAACGGGCTAACGGGCCCACGGGCTAAGGGGCTAACCGGCCAACGGGCAAACGGGCTAACGGGCCCACGGACTAACGGGCCGGCATCCATTTGCCCTGCAATTCATCGAAAAACCCCTGGTTGAGTTTGATTGTTATCCAGTGATTCAGAAAATTTAGCCACACCATATCGTTTTGGGAAACGATCATGGCGAGATCAGCGGGGCTTCGAGGACGATCGACCGGTATGATGGCCAACTGAGGGTGTGCCTGGATGAGTTTGGACGCTTCCAGGTTGCTGGTAATCGAAATCATTGCCCTGCGGGTCAATACTTCCTGAAAATCGCGAGCGGGCGCTTCCACTAAACGGATTTTGGCCTTCGGGAAGAAATGCCGCGCCTGCTGCTCGAAAGAGGTCCCGAGGGTTACCGCAACAGTGACCTCCGCCCGGTCGATGTCTTCCCAACCGCGGAACCGATTCACGTTGGATTTCAATGTCATCGGCACAGTACCGACCTGATAATAGGATCTTGTAAAGCCGACCGTCCGGATGCGCTTCGTGGTCACGGATGCGCTCGTGCTCACGTCATACTTGTCGGCCACAATGCCATTGATCAGAGTCTTCCACTGGGTCGGCACAAATTCTATCCGTACGCCCATATCCTTGGCCAATGCCGTCATCATATCGATGTCAAATCCCTGATATCGATTGGTAGCGGGGTCCCGCACCGTCATGGGGTTCCAATCTCCTGTGGTGCCAACCCGCAAAACCCCTTTTTTCAAGATTTTGTGCAACCGGGACGTTTCCTGGGCGTGGACCATCCCGGTGATGAAACAGCACGCTACTAACAGCAACACGACCTTTCGGAACATCATGGTTATTTCCTTTCTCGCGGCTTTTGGAGATCCCGTGCAATCCACGATGCGTGGAATCAACGAGGAGATATATGTGCCGTAATGATAACTCCACTGAAAGAGTAGATTTAGGGTAATCACCTGATGGGATGTGTCAAAATATGCGTCACGGTCAGCCGATCGGCCGATTCAGGGGGGATGATCTTGGCCGGGGACACCGGTCATCCCCGGTGTAAGCCGGGGATCAACCTGATGTTCAAGGGATCGTCTTCAATAATTAGAACGCGATTGGTTTTACCAACGCCTTCCCGGCTCGTGTTGCCGCCGCCTGAGGCTATGAACCCAATTGCGGGATGGCCGTCTCCGCGTTGCTGGGAGTGGAAGTATTCTGAGAACAATCGATGGAGGCCGGCTCCATGGTTTCTTTCAGGTCGATGATGCCGACCAAATCTTCTACAATGTTAATGTCCAGTTTGCCGTCAGCGGCTTCTTCCCGCAGGATGGCCACAGCGTCATGTGGCGACATGGCCTTTCGATAACGTCGGTCCGTTGTCAAGGCATCGTAAATATCTGCTACGGCCAGGATTCGTGCCTCGATGGAAATGGCATCATCCTTTAAACCATCCGGGTATCCGGTCCCGTCAAGCTTTTCATGGTGGTGTCGCATCGCCCCCAACGCCGGACCCAATATTCTTTCGAGAGGGAGACATATCGAGTACCCCATTTCGGGATGGGTTTTCATGATTATCCACTCCGCGTCTGTCAACCGACCTTCCTTGTTGAGAATCGTTTCCGGGATACCTATTTTTCCGATATCGTGGAGAACACCGCCGAATCGCAGCGCATTGATGCGGGCCTGGGACATCCCTTTGCGGCGCCCCATGGCAGCCGCAAGATCCGATACGCGCTGAATGTGCCCTTGGGTATAGTGGTCTTTAATGTCTACGGCGTTGGCCAAAGCAAACAGCACATTTTCGATGCTGGTAAGACTATCGTTCAGTTTTTTTACTTTGACCAGGGATGCCGCTCGGGCAAGGAGTTCCATTTTATTGGGGGGTCTGGTGATGAATTCGTCGGCCCCGGCCTCTATCCCTTTGACTCTGGAATCGAGGTCGTCCAGGGCGGTCAACAACACCACCGGTATCATCCGGGTTTCTGAGCTGGTCTTGATGCGGCGGCACGCTTCGAACCCGTCCATTACGGGCATCATCACATCCATGAAAATTAAATCGATATCGTTGCCATGGACTATTTTCAGGGCCTCGGCACCGTTGCAGGCCTGGAGAACCCGGTATTCTCTGCGCTCCAGCATGTACGCCATCATCTCCCGGTTCAACGGTTCGTCATCGACGACAAGCACCAGGGGGGACTCCGTCTCGATCTCCTCGGGCAGCATGGTTTCCGCCTGGAAACCGAACGACCGATTCCGTCCGTTTATTTTTGCTTCACGCAATGCCTCGTTCGCCTTCAAAATAACGCGGTTTTTGGTCTCGGCCCCACTCGGAAAGGCGGCGAATCCTGCACTGGCCGTTATAGTTTGTTCGGATATGTCTTCCAGCTGTTTGAGGATCCGGGCAAGTGCCGGTTCGGCCTGGGAAGGGTCGGTTTCGGGAAATAATACCGCAACGATGTCGCCGCCGTAACGCGCCGCGACATCGACCTTTCGGATATTTTTACGGACGACGTTGGCAAATTCTCGCAAGAGCTGGTCGCCCTTCAATGATCCGTGCTGCTGGTTGTACATACTAAAGCGGTCGATATCGATAAATCCGAGGGTAAAACTCGACGCGTACCGTTTGGAACGATTGATTTCATTCTCCAGTAGAAGATGAAAAAAGCCATGGGTAAACAGCCCGGTCAAATTGTCGGTGCAGGAGGATTCCGTTTCCTTTTGATAGACTTCAGCTATCCTGAGGCTGAATCCGGGCCCTTCGGTCCCCGGATCATGACTTGGGCCCGGATCCTTTCTGAATCCTGGATGGCCGATCTCCTGACGTGCGTTGAGTAGGGTCATTGTCCTATAGCATATTCAATTGTTTGTCATCGCCCATACTCCGGCCAAGGATACCCTTTCCGGAAGCATGCGTTATCTGATGCTGGAATTTGGCATAAATAAAGCAAAATTAATGCCACAGGTAATTTTGAGAGAGATGAATGCCCCGAAGTTGTCCTGTTGAAGCCCGAACGGGATAGCGTAATCGCACCCGACAGCACACACAAAAACCACCGGGCTTTTTTAATTTTTCATATTATTACAAAATGTTATATGATAACGGGGGCACAAGCAGGCAGACGGTCGAGGTTCCCCGGCCGGCCATGGGCAAGAAGGGCATGGGTTATCGCTGGGGAGGTTACAAGGAGCGATTTTTCCCAAATTGATGGATGCGCTGCTTCAATTTTGTTTTCCGGGGAGTGTAATTCATCATGCAAATGTGAATTACTGCACAATAATAAGGTTTGTTTCTTAGGGCAAGCAAAGAAAATGAACGCGTTACAGGCTTGCCGGCACGGGTGAAGCGCTCCTGATGCCTACACCAGAGGTGGAAGGCTTCTTTGGACACATTGGAGCGTTTGGATCAAGCTGTATCCGTCGTTATCGATGACGCGGCGAGATCACAATCCGCGCTGCAATCGGAACAGTAGTATGACATTCGCTATAGATCGCTCGTAACGACAACTCGCCATCTATACAGAAACAGCACCGTGTGAATCAATCCCCGGCGCTGTTTCATTACACCCCCACATTCCAAGTGCTTTTGGGTGGCTACTTCTGTCGGTTGGATAATGTGGTACCGGCCTCGATATCATTGCTTTCAAGATCTTTCCAGCGTTGCAGTGAGCGCCGGTAATACTGGGCCAACGTGGTCTGAACCCTTCCGTATACGGTATCCGGCGGATAATTTCCGTCCGTATCCGCTTTTCCCGCGGGTATGCCGGTCAGCAATTCGATCCCTTCTTCAATACGTGACACCCGGTAAATATGGAATTTATGCCGTTTGACAGCGTTGACCACCTCTGATTTGAGCATCAGGTTGTCTACATTGGCCTCCGGAATCATGACGCCCTGGCTACCGGTCAGCCCCCGACTCTGACACACCTCGAAAAATCCTTCAATTTTTTGGTTAACGCCACCGATGGCCTGGACCATCCCCTTCTGGTTCACCGATCCGGTCACTGCAATTCCCTGGCGAATCGGGATTTGGGCCAGGCTGGACAAAATGGCATAGAGTTCTGTGGAAGACGCGCTGTCACCGTCGATACCCCCGTAACTCTGTTCGAACGTGATGCTTATGGACAGGTTCAGTGGGTGACGTTGGGCAAAGGTTCGACCCAGGTAGCCCGACAGGATCAAGACACCTTTATCGTGGGTTTTTCCGCTCAGTTTTGCTTCCCGTTCGATATTGACAATCCCCTGTTTTCCCATGTAGGTTTCTGCGGTGATCCGCGACGGGCGGCCAAAGGATATGTCACCGATCTGATACACGGCAAGCGCATTGACCTGGCCGACCATCGAGCCTTTCACATCGATCAAAATGGTCTTGTCGACATAGGCTTCATGGATTTTTTCCTCATAGAGATTGTAGCGATAACGGTATTCCGCAAGCGCCTTGGCAACATCCTTTTCAGTGACAACACGTCCCTTTCGTCTCCTCGCCCAGTAGTCCGATTCTTTGATCAGCCCGAGCAAGGGTCCGAATCTTAGGGAGAGCTTTGCCTGGTCTGCCACCGTTTTGGAGCCGAATTCAACGATGCGCGCCACGCCGCGGGCGTTAAACGGAAGTAATTCTTCCTGCTGTGAAATGCGGGCGATAAACTTCGCGTACTGCCGCACAGTGGCCGCGGTCAGGGAAACCTCATCATCAAAATCGGCCCGTACTCGAAATAGTTTATTAAAGTGCGGATCGTAATTCTGGAGGATCTGAAAGGGATAGTAACCTCCGATCAGAATAACCTTCACCTCCAGCGGAATCGGTTTGGGACGCAGGGATGCGGTGACAAAACCCATCTCCGTTGCCATATCCTCGATGGCAAGACATTTATTCCGGAGGGCCCGCTTGAGGGAATCCCAGACAAAGTTATTCGTCAGCACCGGTTCGACCTCCATGATCAGGTATCCGCCGTTGGCTTGGAGCAGTGATCCGGGCTGCACCCTGTTGAAGTCTGTGGTAACCGATCCCATAAAGGCCCGCTTTTCGATCTGGCCAAAGACATTGCTGTAGGTCGGGTTGGGTTCGAACACAACCGGCGCGCCTTTGGTTCCCTTCCGATCTACGAGGACATTGATGCGATATTTTTTAAAGTAGGCATCCTCTCCGGGACTCGCGGGATTGGAATCCTTGTCCTCGGGCCTCAGAAATACCTGGACGTTCTCGACGATATCGTCCTGGACCGCATCCAGATAACCGAGTACCTCCTTGGATTTTTTAAATGCCGCCCGAAGGGGATCCAGTTTGACTTTGACGACGGAAAGTGTTTCCTCGTCGAGAAGCCGCTCGATTTCGTCATGGAGAGCCTGGGTTAAATAGTTTATGTCACGGGATCCTTCCTCAATTTTTTCCGTAATGAAGATCACATTGCGCTCTATTTCTTGCCGTCTTTCCTTGGAAAGATTCCGGTAATCGTCTTGTGACAAGGGTTTCCCATCGATTACCGGAACGGTTTCAAAACCGGTGTCCGTTCGGGAGATGCTCAGATCGCGCTGGCCGGCAAGCCGCTCGATGTTCCGGAATACATCGTGCTGTTGTCTCGAGACTTTTTTTTGAGCAACAGCCCGTTTCTTTCGAAATGCCTCGCCATTCAGTGCCTCCGGTAGGGCTTCTCGCAATTCATCGATGGTGCGGGCCATTATTTTTGCATACCCGGTTGCTTTTCCCGGAGGCAGCGGGATGGTGTCCGGGCAATATTCATCATTGAAATTATTGACCATGCACCAATCGCCCGGTGTGGACCTTTTTCGAGCATGTTCCTGCGCGATTTCCCGGACCAGGGTGGATTTTCCAGTGCCTTCTTCGCCGGTCACGAAGATATTATAACCGGGACTTTTCATATCCAGGCCGAATTCGATGGCCTGAACCGCGCGGTCCTGTCCGATAACCGTGTCCAGGGGCTTGAGATGTGCGGTGCTTTTGAAACGAAATACCTTCGGGTCGCAGATCCGACGAAGTTTCTTGGGGGAGACACGAAATTTTTTCTGAACCATGTGAGGCACCTATTAGAAGTGAGAAATTAGAAATACCGATATCCGTGGGCCCGCTGGCCCGTGGGCCCGTTGGCCCGTTGGCCGGTTTGGCCGGTTTGCCGGTTGGGCCCGTTTGTCCGTGGGCCCGTTTGCCTGTTGGCCCGTTTGTCCGTGGGCCCGTTTGCCCGTTCGCCCGTTTGCCCGTTGGCCGGTTTAGCCGGTTGGGCCAGTGCACCTGCGGTTCACGTCCTTTACCGCAAGACGGCGCGTCATAGGTTCGGCACGGCGCTCACGTCATTCGTTGTTTGGTTGATCTGTAATCTTTCAACTTTCAGCTTTGAGCTTTCAGCTTTCAACTTCAGTAAACTTTCACCTTTCAGCTTTGAACTTTCAGCTCATCCAGTATCCAGCATCCAGTATCAAGCATCCAGTATCAAACATCCAGAATCCAGAAACCAGTATCCAGTCTCCCGTTTGCCGGTTGGGTCAAGATACAAGTTTCAAGATTCAGGATACATGATTAAGGGGACTGCTACCGATCAATGAGCTCTCGATCTCTGCTGGGTGCATCTTGTATCCTGTATCCTGTATCTTGGATCTTGCATCCAGCATCATCCCGTATTCCCTGTAACCTGTCTCTTGCCTCTTGAATCCTGAATCCCTGTCTCCCTAAATCCAAGCCCGCCAGAGGCGGACAAGCATCCAGCACGCCCCTACGCCGGTTCGATCCCCTTGTCACTGATACCCCTGACAAAGAATCCGGGATCGTTCAAAAAGCTCAGAAAAATAGTGATAAAGGCGATGGACGCTTCAATCATCAGCGGTTTGTTCTGATATAAGCGGTGAAGCGTCTGGTCCAATTTTTTTTTGGTTGCAAATCCGAAATAGCTCGAGAAAAGCCCATCCAGTAGAAACTCGTTGTCGGGTTTGGTCACCAGATCGATCCGGCCGCGGTAGCAGTAGTCCATTGTATCCAACAGGAGCTGCCGTTGCTCTTTGGTATCCCGGTAATGATAATGAACCAGCTGGATGAAGGTGCGTTGGGCTTCCTTCAGACTTGCCGTACAAACCGCCTCGAAAAGATGGTCAAACTTTGAGCTGCGGCCCGGTGATGTTTTTTGACGGATTAACGACAAGAGCACGGCATTCTTAAACAGCTGGTACAACCGCCTGGCCCCGTTCAAGACGGTAGACGTCGGATGTCCTAAAGCGAGGGGTTTCCCTTGGTAATTGCGGACATACAGGGTCTGAAACAGGTTTTCAAAAAAATCGATCCCTTCCAACGGATCCTGCAAATCAATCCGCATGTCGAGGGTGTTGTCCAGACGATCAGCCAGTTTAATCTGTATTAAAAACGGTGAATCTCCGGCATTGTCCAGCAGGCGTCCGATATACCGATAATAGGATTCACCGCTCAGCCGGGTCAGGTTCAGCAGATTGCTGACCAGCTGTTGCTCTTGTTCCGGTCCCAGTCGCTGGAGTATCCCGAAGAGCACCGATTCCATCTCTTTCCACTGCGCTGTCCTGAAATCAGTGGATTGGATGTCTTCAAGAATATCATGGAACAGTGCCGAAAGTAATTCGACCAGACCGACCTGGTCCTGGGATCTGGCAAACAGTGCCGCTGCCCGGATGGGATGAATAACCGCCATGGGTCCGAGCCGGCACCTCTTCTGGCTGTAAGCGGCAAATAGAAACCCCAGCGATTCCATAATGATGCTCTTGGCATCTCTGTCCCGCTGGCTGTCCGTGTCGAGTGGCTTGTTCTCGATGATGAACAGAAGGACGTTGTACCGATTGAGGGAAGCCGCGCTCAGGTTGTAATTGAGCACGGATGAAAGCTTGAGAAATTCGGTCAAATCATGGAGCGGCATGGCCTATCCCCATAAAATCGCAACACGATTTAATGAATGAAAAGAGTTTAAGTTCTTCTTCCGATTAATGGGAGATGATCTTCAAATTATCAGGCTACCGGTCTATCCCGGAAAGACATACATATTTTACTTCCAAATACTCATCGATACCGTATCGGGAACCCTCTCGGCCGATGCCCGATTCTTTCATGCCTCCAAAGGGGGCCACTTCGGTAGAAATGATGCCCGTGTTGACGCCGACGATACCATACTCGATGGATTCCGACACCCGCCAGACCCTGCCGACGTCCCGGGTGTAAAAATAGGCGGCCAGACCGTAGGGCGTATCGTTTGCCATCCGGATGGCCTCCTTTTCCGTGGAAAATCGAAAAATAGGCGCGACGGGGCCGAAGATTTCCTCCCCGGCGATGCGCATGGTGGCGACAACATCAGCAAGAACCGTCGGCTCAAAAAATGTTCCCCCGAGGGCATGACGCCTTCCGCCGACAAGCACCCGGGCCCCATCGGCCAGGGCATCCTCGATCAGCTCTTCGACTTTATCGAGGGCGTTGGCGTCGATAAGCGGTCCCTGTTCGATGCCGTCATCCAAGCCTGGGCCGACCCGAAGGTGATTCACGGCTGCGCTGAACTCCTTGACGAATCGCTCGTAGATACCATCCTGGACCAGGATACGGTTGGCGCAGACGCAGGTTTGACCGGCATTTCTGTACTTCGATGCGATGGCACCCGCTACCGCAGCGTCGCAGTCGGCATCATCAAAAACGATGAACGGTGCGTTACCCCCCAGCTCAAGGGATAGTTTCTTCACAGTAGCCGCACAATCCCGCATCAGCCGTTTACCCACCGCCGTGGATCCGGTAAAGGACAGTTTTCGAACCGTGGGATGTTCTGTCAGTCCTTTGCCGATAACCTCGGCGTCTCCGGTCACCACATTGAACACCCCCTTCGGCACACCGGCGCGTTCGGCCAGCACTGCCAGGGCCAGCGCCGAGAAGGGTGTTTGCCGGGCCGGCTTGACGACCATGGTGCAGCCCGCGGCTAAGGCCGGGCCGGCTTTTCGGGTAATCATGGCCGCCGGAAAATTCCAAGGCGTAATCGCCGCACATACCCCGACCGGCTCTTTCAACACCACGATTCGATTGCCGGCGAGGGGTGTGGGTACAGTGTCGCCGTAAATCCGCTTGGCTTCCTCGGCGAACCATTCGATAAAAGACGCGGCGTAGGCAATTTCCCCTTTTGACTCGGCCAGAGGTTTCCCCTGCTCTAGGGTCATCAGGGTCGACAGATCCGCAAGGTTATCGAGGATGACATCGTGCCACCGTCTGAGCACGACGGCCCGTTCTTTGGCAGTCCGTTGACGCCAGTCGGTGTAGGCATCCCCGGCGCCGGACACAACGTGTTGGATATCCTCCGCACCCATCACAGGTACCGTGCCGAGAATCGCACCATCGGCCGGATTGGTCACGGGCATCGATGCGCCATCCGAAGCATCCATCCACTTGCCGAAGGCAAAACACTGCTGCCGAAACAGCCCTGGATCTTTCAACGATGGGGGCATTTCCGATTCTGCGTCCATGATAACGGTTGCACCGGCCCGCTTACGCCTTCAGCTGCTTTATTTTGTCCACGAGATGGTGAATGAGGTCTTTCTGGACCTGGCTTGCCGGCCTGAATTCAACACCGATACCGTTTTCGGTACATTGAACAATGGTCCCGGTCACCTTAAACGGCTTAACATGAGGGGACAGTGCCAGTGTCATTGAAATACTTTCGCCTTGTTCAAAAGAGCGTTCTGTTTCGATGAAAGCTCCTTCAATGCTGATATTCGTCATATAATCCTGATAGGCGTGCTGTCTTGTGACGTAGTCGGTGGGGATCAGACAGGGGATCCTCGAATGTTTTCGGTCTTTTTTGGTAAAAATCTCGTTGGCCTGGGACAACAGCGCGATGAGCTGATTTTCCGACATTTCGAACATCAGCGTGTTGACCCGTGAGATGATTTTTTCTCTGCGAGCCTGCCACTTGGCTGCTTCCGCCTGTTCTCGCGCGTGCTTTTCTTCCAGATAGGTGAAGTCTGTTCCGCAGTGGGGGCATTCTGTGACTTCAGCTAGGCATCCAGCGTTACAATTCGGGCAGATCTTCATGTCGCCCTCCTCAATCCTCTTGAGACCGGCGGTTCCTTCCGCGGATTGTTATTGATTTTGGAATGCCCACGACTCTAAACGCAATCGGGAGTGGAGTCAATAGACGGCCCCCACGGAACGCCCCCGGGGCGCAATGGCGGATATGGTAGTTGCCGCAACCATGTTCCGATAGGGTGGAAACAGGTCCGGAACACCGACATCCGGCATGGATCAAGACCTGAGAAGATCGCGGGTTTTAGGTCCGATATTGAAGATCATGTCGAGTATGGAAAGATTCGGGAGAAAATCCCCCCACAGCTGGGGGTATATCCACATCGGCATCCGATAGGTGTCGATCCGGATGCCCGCCGTCTGGAATGCGGCGATGTCCATGTGGCTCCGGGCCGATCTCGGAATCAGCAGTTGGGTCGCGCCGGTCTGACGGCAAATATCGATCAGAAGTGCGGCTCCCTTTCCACGAATCCCCATTTCGGACAACCGGCGAATGTCTGCGCCAACCCTTATGTAATCGGCAATGTATCGGATAATCCGTATGTTCAGATCACTCAGCCGGCGGGTTCCGGACTGCATCTGCGCCTCTATAAACGGGTAATGCTCCCGGAAAAAAGGTGCATGGGCATACGCGTGGCGCAGACTCGCCAGATGCTTACGGGGCCATTGTCTGTCCCGGCAAATACGCACCGCATCGATGGTCTGAAACCCCAGACCCTTTTTGCGCACCGGGACGGTGAGCCAGAGGGTGCCCTGGTCGTGCTTAAACCGGTTTCGACTTGTCCAGGTAGTCCCCCTGGGGAATTGCACCGTGTCCAGCAGCACGAACACATCCGAGTTTAGAACCCGGTAGAAGAAGCCCGGATAGGGACAAAAATAGGGCTGGTGGACCGAGATGACCATGGGAATCACCCGACACAGAACCGGTCAACCGTCTCTGGCGTCCAGCCCCAGCGCCGCCCGCTTCGATTCGATACGTTTTCGAATCAGGATGGCGGCGTTTTCGGGATCCGGTTCCACGGCGAAGGTGGCTCCCACAATGCTTTCAAGATCTTCGGTCAACAGCTTGACGATATCCATGCTGCCGGTGATCGGCGGCATGGGGCCAAGGACCGTATAGACACCGGAGGCGACAAAATACACCCCGATGGTGGCCGCCTTCTCCGAATACCACTCGGGTGCGGCACCTGCGATGGGCAGATCGCTGATGTCCACATCTAGGGCATTGGCCAGGGCAGAGGCCAGGACCAGGATACGGACGTTGTCCACACAGCTGCCGAAATGAAGCACCGGCGGTATGCCCAGCGCCCCGCATATTTCCTTGAGACCGGGACCGGCGAACGAAATGGCATCGGCCACCTTGAATCCGGCTTTGGCATTGGCCACCGAAACACAACCGGTGTCGACCACCAGTATGTCGTTTTCGATCAGCCGCTGGGTCAGGGTGACATGACCGTAGTCCTGTTGGATCCGTGGATTGTTGCACCCGACAATACCGGCTGCACCGCGAATCTTGCCGGTCTTGATGGCCTCGAGCAGGGGCTCGGGGGTACCGCCCAGGGCGCCCAGGACAGCCTCCACGGAAAATCCGCCCACGGCGTCTGTCGCTGTTGTGGGAATAAACACCTCTTTCCGGTTCACAAAATTTTCGATGGCTTCCGTGACCACCTGAACCGCCATCTTTTCGGCATTGTGGGGATGAAATTCGCGATGGTCCATACCGGGGAATTTGGCTTTGTCGCTGGTGCTGATCATTTTGGTGTTGTAACAGGCCGCCACCGAGGAAATCGACGGCATGATACATTGATAATCTACGATCATCATGTCCACCGCCCCGGTGGCCAGAATCAGTTCGGTACTCAGATGATTGCCGGCCATGGCAATACCGTGGCGCATCAACAGCTCGTTTCCGGTGCAGCACACACCCACCAGATTGATGCCGGTGGCCCCGTTTTCTTCAGCCCGCGCCAGAAGGTCCGGGGAGTGGCATGCATGGAGGACCATCTCCGAAACCACCGGGTTGTGTCCGTGGACCACGATGTTCACCTGGTCCTCTTCCAACACGCCCGCATTGACCTTGGTCGGATGGGGGGTGGGGGTGCCAAAGAGGATATCGGAAACATCGCTGGCGATCATGGATCCGCCCCAGCCGTCGGACAGGGCGTTTCGGATGCCGTGGAGCAGCAGGCTTTTCCAGTCATTGTCAACGCCCATGTGGGTCCGGTGCATCATTTCGGAAGTTTCCCGGTCGATACCCCGGGGAACGACCCCGAGAGACATCCACAGCTCCCTGCGCTTTTCGGGCGCCCTAGCCAGAAGCGTCAGGGATTTCCGGCGCATCCCGTAATCTTCTTGCATTTGATAGGCCAATTCCGATGCGATGGTCAGATCGTCCTTTCCGCCGACATCGACCCCGAATTCCCCGGCGACCTGCTTGAGCTTGTTCGGATCGCGAATCTGATAACCGGCGTTATTGCCTTCCCCTACCTGGGCAAGGACGTCCACCAGATCCCGTCCGTGGTCCGAGTGCGATGCGGCTCCGGCGGCGATCATCCGGCCGAGATTTCGCGCAACAATAATATTGGCGTCAGCGCCGCACACCCCGACCTGGGGTCCTTCACCGAAGGGGTCCACACGACAGGGTCCCATAACGCAGTTTCGGCAGGACAGGCCCATTTCACAGTAGCCGCAGTTGGGCAGCTGATCCTGAAAACGGTCCCAAACGGTAGTGACCCGGTCCTTTTCCATTTTATCTAATAGCAACAGGCCGTCTTCTGTAATTGTTTTACGTTCTCGTTTCGGTGTCATATCGTTTACCCCCATCATAACGTTGACGGTTTTAATTGAAGTCCTGAGCAAAGACGTCCAGGGCCGGAAAGTCAACCTGTCCGCACCTGGATCAGAGACTTTTTCATGGTATTCAGCAGAGAGAACCCCGGCGAGAGGTCCTGAGGCTCTGCAGCCACCGAAACCGTGCGGGATATCTCGTTGGTCTTCCGCCGCATGGCCTCAGACAGTTCTTCAAATGTCAGAGCTCCGGATTTGCAGACTTCCACGCACGCCGGCGCCAGTCCCGCCTCCTGTCGTCCGATGCAGTTGTCGCATTTCACGGCCACTGTTTTGCCCGGCGGGGCGCTACCCTCCTCGTGGTACCGCAGCACGCCGAAGGGGCAGACCATGGCACAGGTGGCGCAGTTGATACACCGGTCCGGATCGATCAGCACCGTGTTGGTCGACAGGTCTCTGGAAATCGCTCCCGGTAGGCACGCCAGCAGGCATGGCGCCGGATCGCAATGCCGGCATCGATTCGGAAATCCCTCATCATACTGCCCGACCCCCACATGCACCCGCGGTTTTGGCAGGGGGGACTCCAGCGTCGCGGCGAACAGCGATTTCGCCTTTGAGTGGGCCGTGGCACATGCGATCATGCACTGCATGCACCCCACGCAACGCTCAGGATGAACCACCACTTCTTTCATAGGACCTCCTTTTTCACCATATTCTCAAACGACGTCAAGGGCGCTCAGATTGGAATTTGTCTCAAGTAGGTGGATCAGGGCCCCACACCCATGCCCGTCGACCCGCAACTCCGCAATCGGTTCCCAGACGCGTTTTTGAGATAGATTCTATTTGAGCAGCTGCTTATAGTTGAACTTTCTAGAGAGCAGGCCTTCTCTTGAAGCTGTGACAGGCGTTTTACTGGACATCACCGAGAGGAATACGCCGCCATGCTCGATATCGTTGACCAGAACCACTCCGGCAAGACGGTCTCCCTGGAAGACCAGCTTTCGGTAGGTGTTTCGCGACCCGTCAAAGGTTTGAAACACGTCATACCCGTCATTGTCCGGCGGCGTTACCACCCCGCCGGTGAGGATGTCCAGGTCGAAAATGCGGATGACATTTCGCCCCAAGCTTCCCTCTCCGGAAACCGGCCGACCGGCCATGTTTATTCCGGCAAGTCGACCCTGGGTCACCGCCTCGGGCCAGATCGCGTTCACCCATCTGGTGTTCCGGGCGACATCCACACCCTCGGCGACGTCTCCGGCCGCATACACATCCTCGGCGGACGTCCGCATATGGCGGTCGATCACGATCCCCAGATCGATCTCGATGCGCTCTCTCGGAACAAACGACAACGCCGGCAGCACGCCCTTGCCGATGACGACCATATCACAGGGGATCCGATCTCCGTCGGAAAGGTGCGCCTCGCGAACCGCGCCATTGCCCCCGAAGGCGACCGCTTCGGTGCCCACTTTGACATCGAGTCCCTTGCGGCGCAGTTCCTGCAAAATGATCCCCCCGGCGGTTTCATCCGCCTGCATGGACAGGGGATAGCCGGATCGGATCAACATGGTGACATTCAGGCCGCGTCGAAGCAGGCCGTATGCCGCCTTGAACCCGACCAGCCCTCCTCCGAGCACCAGTGCCCGACGGGCATCTGGAAGTACCTGAAGCATATCACGGACCTGTGCCTGGGTCCGCATGAAGAAAATGTTTTTCAGATTCAGGCCGTCGGCCGTGATGGGCCGTGGGTCTGCTCCGCTGGCGATCAGAAGCTTTGTATAGGGGATTTCCGTATCCCCTCCGACACGGACGGTTTTTTGTGCCACGTCGATGGCATCGACACGACGACCCAACACCGGCTCGATGCCCATCGTTCCGTAAAAATTATCCGCTCGCATCGGTAGCCTGTCTGCCGGTATGGCACCTTCCAGCACAAGGCTGATCATGGGCCGACAGTAGGGGATTTCCGTTTCGTCTCCAATCATGACGATGCGGCCGTCCCGGTCCAACTGCCGGATCGATTCCGCTGCGCTGATGCCCGCGACACCGTTACCGATAATGACATACGCCATGGTGGCCTCCTAAAGCCGACCTATCTGCTGTAGGAATTGTTGTGACTGTGTTCCGTTTGAACATAGAGTATTTCTATCGAAATAATAACCTTTCGATGGGACCTGAGCTTGTTCGGCATCGGGGTCGCTATCGGAATCTGGATCGAAACCGGACGGCCATCTACGAAGTCGAAATCGATGCTCGGTGGATACCGCGTTTACCTAAAAAACAAAACTCCCTAAAGGGACAAATCCCCTCAAGGAGCCTGTGTCAAAGCTTATGCGAAGAACTTCACCCATTGGAAGTCCTGCGTTACGGAAAATCTTCGTGGATTGCTTGACTATAATTTGACCGCAGTGCGGATGTCAATTGTTTTGATACGACTCCCATTTGGTTGCCGAAGCGGGGCCAGTGATTAACGGGTTTATTTTACAGGAATCCTTGCGGTCGCAACATTCGGCAGGCGCCGGGAGCGAAATGATCAAGGCGCGGAAAAGTTCTGATATTCCGCGCCCCATTTCAGATTTTCGATAGTGAACAAAGATAGCCGAAATGCAATCGGCCTTCAGGGTCTTGATTTTCCTTCGGGGTCGGAATCGGTATCGGTATCGGAATCGGTCCTATGTGCGCCGTATTCTGATAAATCCTCCCCAACCGAGTATCCGCGCTGACCGAGCTTCGTCAGCATCGC